>Ga0137377_10001445_pt1 | contig 16692 bp, 12 predicted proteins | sample SagtaG_22_FD_104815 | JGI IMG/M metagenome (GOLD analysis project Ga0137377, IMG submission 104815) | Vadose zone soil microbial communities from Sagehorn Ranch, Mendocino, California, USA - Sage2_L_40_16 metaG | ecosystem: Environmental > Terrestrial > Soil > Vadose zone | place: USA... | reverse complement strand
GATCCCCGCGATTCCGCGCAGTTCGCTCAACGTCGCCGGGTGCGCCGCGGCGATGCCGTCGATCGTCGAGTCGTGCAGCACGACATAAGCCGGCACGCCGCGCTTTCGCGCCACGTCGGCACGCCAGGCCCGGAGCGCCGCTTGCAGAGCAAGATCGCCGGCCTGGCCGGCCCCGGCGGGCGCAACATCGCCGCGCCGCGATGTGGTTCGCGCGGCGCGGTCGCGTGAGCCCACGGTCTGTTCGCGCAGCATCACCTCGGTTTCGCCCCGCAATACAGCGCGCGCGGTCTCCGTCAGCTTCAAGGCGCCAAAGGCCTCGCTGTCGGCCCGAAGATGACCCATCGCGACCACCTGCCGCAACACCGTGCGCCATTGTTTCTCGTTGAGCTCGCGGCCGACGCCGAACACCGACAAGCCGTCATGGCCGAATTGCTTGACGCGTTCCGTCATGCGGCCGACCAGGACGTCGATCAGATGCATGGCGCCGAAGCGCTGGCCGGTGCGGTAGACACAGGACAACAGTTTCTGCGCGACGATCTTGCCGTCGTGGACGCGCGGCGGCGACAGGCAGTTGTCGCAATTGCCGCAGCCGCCGGGGCTAAGGGTCTCACCGAAATATCCGAGTAGGCGGCTGCGCCGGCAGTTCGCGGTTTCCGCCAACCCGACCAGCGCGTCGAGCTTGCCGATAGAGACGCGCTTGAACGCGTCTGAGCCGGTGGATTCGTCGATCATGCGGCGCTGCTGCACGATGTCCGACAGGCCGTATGTCATCCAGGCCGTGGCCGGCTTGCCGTCGCGCCCCGCGCGGCCGGTTTCCTGATAATAGGCCTCGATGCTCTTGGGCAAATCGAGATGCGCGACGAAGCGCACGTCCGGCTTGTCGATGCCCATGCCGAACGCGATCGTGGCGACGATCACGACGCCATCCTCGCCGATGAAGCGATCCTGATTGCGGGCGCGCGTACCGGCGTCGAGCCCGGCGTGATAGGGCAGCGCCGTCATCCCGGCCTCAGTCAGCGCGGTCGCGACGTCCTCGACCTTGGCCCGTGACAGGCAATAGACGATTCCGGCCTCGCCCGGGTGACGCTCGGCGATGAAGGCCTTGAGCTGAACCAGCGCGTTCTTCTTGTCGACGATCTCATATTGGATGTTCGGGCGGTCGAAACTGGCGACAAACCGTGGCGCGTCCGCAAGGCCCAGCCTGTCCGCGATCTCCTTGCGCGTCAGATCGTCCGCGGTCGCGGTGAGCGCCATGCGCGGCACGCCGGGAAAACGCTCGGCGATCATGGACAGCCCAATATATTCGGGGCGAAAGTCGTGCCCCCATTGGGACACGCAATGGGCTTCGTCGATTGCAAACAGCGCGATCTTGCCGCGCTCGAGCATCGCAAGGCAGCGCGGGGTCAAGAGCCGTTCCGGCGCGACGTAGAGCAGATCGAGGTCTCCGGCGATGAACCGCCGCTCGACCGCCGAGGCCTCGTCGAACGACAATGTGGAGTTCAGCGCGGCTGCATTGACGCCAGCCTCGATGAGACCTGCGACCTGGTCGCGCATCAGCGCGATCAGCGGCGAGACCACGATGCCGCAGCCTTGCCGCGACAGCGAGGGCAATTGGTAGCATAACGACTTGCCGCCGCCGGTCGGCATCAGCACCAGGCAATTGCCGCCGTCTACGACATGTCGGACAATCTGCTCCTGCGCGCCGCGGAAGGCAGTCAGGCCGAACACGGAGCTCAGAACGGAGAAGATGTTGGAGGCAGGATCGGACACGCGGTGATCGCGAAGGCGGGCTCAGGTTTCGGTCCGACAATGTAACGGGCTTTCTGATGCGCCGCCAGCATATCCCGGCGCTACCGTCGCCGTTCCCTTTCAAATCCCCGCCAAAGCTGGCATAGCTCAATCCGAGACGGTGGAGTGAGCATGACCAAAGCAGTGCTTGGCATTATCGGCGGTTCCGGCATCTACGACCTGCCGGGCCTTGAAAGCGCGCGCGAGGAAGCGATCGAAAGCCCCTGGGGCGAACCGTCGTCGCCGGTGCGCCACGGCAGCATTGCCGGCCTTCCAATCGTGTTTCTGCCCCGGCACGACAAAGGTCATCGGCTGTCGCCATCCGACATCAATTACCGCGCCAATATCGACGTCCTGAAGCGCGCCGGCGTCACCGACCTCATTTCGCTATCGGCCTGCGGTTCGTTTAGGGAAGAGTTGCCGCCGGGCACCTTCGTGCTGGTCGACCAGTTCGTCGACCGCACCTACAAGCGCGAGAGCTCGTTCTTCGGCAAGGGCTGCGTCGCGCATGTCTCGATGGCGCATCCGGTCTCGCCGCGGCTGCGCATTCACCTGGCCGCCGCGGCCGACGCCGAGGGCATCGCGTTCGCGCGCGGCGGGACCTATGTCTGCATGGAGGGTCCGCAATTCTCCAGCTATGCCGAGAGCATGACGTACAAGAACCTCGGCTACTCCGTGATCGGCATGACCAACATGCCCGAGGCCAAGCTCGCGCGGGAGGCCGAAATCTGCTACGCGACGGTCGCGATGGTGACCGATTTCGATTGCTGGCATCCCGATCACGACGCCGTGACGGTGCAGGACATCATCCGGGTCTTGAACACGAACGCCGACAAGGCGAAGAGCCTGGTCGCGCGGCTGGCCGAGGATTTTCCGCGGGAACACGAGCCATGCCCGATCGGCTCGGACCGCGCGCTCGATACCGCCCTGATCACCGCGCCGGACGCGCGCGATCCGGAACTTCTGAGGAAGCTCGACGCAGTGGCGGGACGCGTGCTGCGCGGCTAAGATCGCGCTGATGGTAGGAGCGCCATGAAGGTCGACGGCAAGCATTTCCGCAGCATCTGGCTCGATCAGGACGGCTGGTCGGTTGGCGCGATCGACCAACGAAAATTGCCGCATGAACTTGTCGTGGCGCGGCTCACCACTTGCGATGAGGCGGCGGATGCGATCCGCACGATGCTGGTGCGCGGCGCGCCGCTGATTGGCGCCACCGCCGCCTATGGCATGGCGCTCGCCATGCGGGACGACCGGTCGGAAACCGGGATCGATCGTGCCTATCAGACGCTGATCGCAACACGGCCGACCGCGATCAACCTGAAGTGGGCGCTGGACGAGATGCGCGCGGCGCTGCGGCGATTGCCGCCGTCGGCACGCCTGGAGGCGGCCTATGCTCGCGCCGACGATATCGCCGAACAGGATATCGCCATCAACCAGGGCATCGCCGGACACGGACTCCCCCTGATCGAAGCGATCGCGGCGAGCAAATCCGGCGAGGCCGTCAATCTGTTGACCCATTGCAACGCGGGCTGGCTCGCCACGGTCGATTGGGGTACGGCCACGGCGCCGATCTATCTCGCGCATGATCGCGGCATTCCCGTCCATGTCTGGGTCGACGAGACCCGCCCGCGCAACCAGGGCGCTTCGCTGACGGCCTGGGAGCTCGGCCATCACGGCGTGCCGCACACCGTGATCCCCGACAACACGGGCGGGCATCTGATGCAGCACGGCAAGGTCGATCTCGTCATCGTCGGCACCGATCGGGTGGCCGCCAATGGCGACGTCTGCAACAAGATCGGCACCTATTTGAAAGCGCTTGCCGCCCATGACAACGGCGTGCCGTTCTATGTCGCGTTGCCATCGCCGACCATCGACTTCAACATCGCCGACGGCATAGGCCAAATCCCGATCGAGCAGCGTGGCGCGGACGAGGTGACTGACATGACCGGGCGAACCGCCGACGGGCGGATCGAGACGGTGCGGATCGTGCCGGAGGGATCGCCGGTTGCGAATTATGCTTTCGATGTGACGCCGGCGCGGCTGGTGACGGGGCTGCTCACCGAGCGCGGCGTGCTGAGCGCCGATCGCGCAGCGCTGTCGGCCGCCTTTCCGGAGCGGATCGCAGCAGCGGCGGAATAGCGAAAATCCTGCTGCAACGCCAAAATACCTGAGCTGTGGCGGTCCAGGACTAGAGTACCGCTCGATCCGTCAGCGCAATCCTCGACCAGAACGTGTATGATGAACCATTAGTGCAATCGGTGATTCACGAAGCGCCTGTTGGGGGGCGAAATCGATGGTCAGCGTAGCAGGCTCGCGGTCCGGCAATCGAAAGCTGCGGTCATGGCAACTGGCCGTGTCGCTGGGCATCCTGTGCGGCCTTACCGGCTGTTGGAACGATGCGTCCGATCCTGACTCCAAACGCGCGCAATGCGCTAAAAGGCAATACGCCAACTTCGACCCCAAAAATATGAAGCAGTGCGTGGACGTCTGCATTGCCTGCGAGCACGGGAACATCACGACCTGCTCGACCTCTTGCACGATCAAGGGCGCTAAATAGCGCAGCTCAGCGCAGCGCGAGCCCGGTCGCAGCTTCAAGCTCGGCAATGGCCTGCGGCGCGCTTGTCACCTTGATCGTCGTCATGCCCATCTCGCGCGCCGGTTTCAGATTGACGCCGAGGTCATCGAGATAGACGCAGTTGCCCGGATCGACCTTCAGCGCCTCGACCATCATCTTGTAGATGCGCGGGTCGGGTTTCCGCAGGCCGATCTTGGCGGACTCGATCACGTGGTTGAACAGCACCATCACTTCCGCGATGTAGAGCGACCGGCCGCCTTTGCTGCCGATCGCGTTGGCGGGGAGGTTGTTGGTGATGCATCCCGTCTTGAACTTCGCCGCGACGCGCTTCAGCGCTTCCACCATCTCCAGCCGCAGGTCGCCGGCCAGCAGCGGCAACACGTCCTTGCCCCGGACTTCCCCGCCGAGCGTCCGCGACTCGTCCGCGAACAATTGGTCGAAGGCTTCGATATCCACCTCGGCGCGCTCGAACTTCGCCCAGGCATTTTCCAGATGATTGGCGGCATTGGTGCGGCGGATGATGTCGGCGGGCAGTCCGCGCTCACGCTCGAACCGTGCAAACGCCTCGAACGGCGACGTGGTGAGCACCCCGCCGAAATCCCAGATCACCGCCTCGACCATCATGTCCCCTGTTCTCGAGAACATCGCCGCCGAACCGGCTAACACGCCGCGTGGACCGATGCCAGCCCGCGCAACGCTTGGCGTTTTCCGCGCGGCGGGCTATCCCTGCGCCTATGAAAATTCCGGCTGTCATGAGCGCGGCGCTTGCGCTGCTATTTTCTCCTCCCGCGGCCGCGATCGTCGGCGGCGCGGCGCCTTCCACCGAAGGCGTCGGCCGCTCCGTCGTCACCATTGTCGGTTCGCGCGGTAATTTCTGCACCGGCAGCCTGATCGCGCCCACCCTCGTGCTCACGGTGGCGCACTGCGTGCAGCCGGGTGCCGAATACAAGATCGTGGAATATGGTGCCGATCGAAAGCCGGAGCTGAAGGATGTGACGCGCGTCGCCATCCATCCCGGCTTCCAGATGCAGACCATGCTGGCGCATCGCGCGACCGCCGATGTCGCGCTATTGCAGCTCGCGTCGCCGGCAACAGGAAAGGCCGCGGCCGCGCTCGATGTCCCGCGGCTCCCGATCGCGCCCGGCAGCACATTCACGATCGCCGGCATCGGCGTGACCGTTCGCGGCGACGGCAAGAGCGGTGGCATCGTTCGTAGCGCGGGCCTGATCGCAACCGGCAAGCCCGGGAGCTTGCAAATTCGCCTGGTCGATCCGGCGGCGCAAGGCGCGCGCGAGGGGCTTGGGGCCTGCACCGGGGATTCCGGCGGACCGGTATTCGAGGATCGTGAGGGCGGTCCCGCGATTGTTGGTGTCATCAGCTGGTCGACCGGGCCGCAGGCAAGCGCGGGCTGCGGTGGCTTGACCGGCGTCACACCGCTCACGCTTTACCGCGACTGGATCTTGCAGACCGGCCGGCAATGGGGGTTTGCCCTGTAAACCGGGCCTCATTTGATTGGTGTCATTTTGGCATGCGCGCGCGTGGGTTGACCGTCGCTGGGATTTCAGTCCAGCCTGCCCGCCGAGGAACCCGAAGCAAAAGATAACAACAATGAACATGTCCGCCGCGCGGAATATCTCCGCCTCGACCCGGCAAGCCACTGAACATTTCGACGTTCTCATCGTCGGCGCCGGCATTTCCGGCATCGGCAGTGCCTATCATTTGACGAAGCAGCGTCCCGGCACGAGCTTTGTCATCCTCGAAACCAAGGACAGCTTCGGCGGCACGTGGCAGACCCACCGCTATCCCGGTATCCGTTCCGACAGCGATCTCCACACTTTCGGCTACAGCTTCAAGCCGTGGGTCGGCCCGCCCATCGCGACCGCCGCCGAAATCCTGTCCTACATGGGCGACGTCATCGCCGAGAACGATCTCTCAAGCCACATCCGCTACCAGCACCGGATCGAGACCGCGAGCTGGTCGAGTGAGAGCAATCTCTGGACCATCGAAGCGGTCAAGACCGACAGTGGCGAGGGCGCAACCTTCACCGCGAATTTCCTTTGGATGTGCCAGGGCTATTACCGCCATTCGGAAGGCTACACGCCCGAATGGCGGGACACGGCCAAGTTCAAGGGCCGGATCGTTCACCCGCAGCGCTGGCCCGGCGATCTCGTTGTCGAGGGCAAGAAGGTCGTGGTGATCGGCTCGGGCGCGACCGCGGCCACCCTCATCCCTGCGATCGCGGATCAATGCGCGCATGTCACCATGCTGCAGCGCTCGCCGACCTATTTCAGGCTTGGCCGCAACGCCATCGAGCTCGCCGAGGAGCTGCGGCGATTGCAGGTCAAGGAGGAGTGGATCCACGAGATCGTGCGCCGCAAGATCCTGTTCGAGCAGGACGCCTTCACCAAGCGCTGCATCAGCGAGCCGGAGCAGGTCAAGAAGGAGCTGCTCGGCCAGATCAGCGCGGTGCTCGGTCCCGATTACGACATGGCCACGCATTTCACGCCGAACTACCGGCCATGGCGGCAGCGCATCGCCTTTGTCCCCGATGCCGATCTGTTCCATGGCATCAAGAGCGGCAAGGCCTCCGTCGTCACCGATGAGATCGACCGTTTCACCGAAACCGGCATTCGCTTGAAATCCGGACAATCGCTGCGGGCCGATATCATTGTCACCGCGACCGGCTTCAACCTCTGTATCCTCGGCGATATCGCGTTTGCGATCGACGGCAAGCCGCTCGATTTCGCCGACACCGTCACCTATCGCGGCATGATGTTCACCGGCGTGCCGAACATGGCCTGGGTGTTCGGCTATTTCCGCGCAAGCTGGACGTTGCGCACCGATCTCGTGGCGGATTTCGTCTGCCGCTTGCTGGGGTATATGAAGCAGAAGGGCGTGAAGAAGGTCGTGCCGGTGCTGCGTCCGGAGGACCACAACATGCCGCTATTGTCCTGGATCGATCCGGAAAATTTCAATCCGAACTATCTGATGCGCGACATGCATCTGTTGCCGAAGCGCGGCGACAAGCCGGAATGGCAGCACAGCCAGGACTATTGGGCGGAGAAGGACCAGATCCCGGCGATCGATCTCGACGACAAGGCGTTCGTTTATAGTTGACAACTCTTCACGTCGCCCCCGCGAAAGCGGGGGCCCATAACCCCAGGGCGATGTTGCGGGCAGAGAAGCGGCCCCATCTCGTGACAACACAAATATCGGTGGTTATGGGTCCCGGCTCAAGGCCGGGACGACGAAGAGTTTGCTTCTCTACCTGTGCAGTAACCCTCAACCATTCCGCTTCGTCGCATTGGCGGCGATCGCGGCGGCGGCGGTGCGATTTTCCACCCCGAGCTTGGCGTAGATCTGCTCCAGATGCTTGTCCACCGTGCGCGGGCTCAGACCCAAGATCTGCGCGATGTCGCGGTTGGTCTTGCCCTTGGAGAGCCACGACAGCACTTCGCCCTCGCGAATGGTCAATCCCAGTTCGGTGGAGAACTCGGCGGGGAAGTTGTGACCCGCGTCCTTGGCCAGCCGCAGCAGGAATTCGTTCGGGCCGGCATTGCCCATATAGTGCAGCCGAAGCTCCGGATGATCAGGAAACGACGCGGTCGCCGCCACTTTCGATCCGCCTTTGCTGGCTTGCGCCTGCTCCAGCCATTGCTGCAGCGAGTCGGGGAGGATCATGTCATCGCTGCTGGCGGAGCCGAGGCTGTCGGATAGTAATTTCTGTGCCTGCGGCGTCGCCCACATGATCTTGCCCTGGCGGTTGACGGCGAGAAGATATCGTCCGGAGACGTCAAGCGCCGCGCGCGCGCTCTGCGTCAGCCGGGCGTTTGCGAGGTGCACGCGGATCCGCGCCAGCATCTCCTCGATCGCGATCGGCTTGGTGACGTAGTCGACGCCGCCCGCCTCCAGTCCGCGTACGATATGCTCAGTCTCCGCTAGCCCGGTCATGAAGATGACGGGCACGTTACTCAGGCCGGCCTCGCGCTTCAGGCGACGGCAGGTCTCGAAGCCGTCGATGCCGGGCATCACGGCATCGAGCAGAATAATGTCGGGCGTGATCTGGTCGACGATGCGCATCGCCGCCGCTCCGTCGAGCGCGACCATCACCGTCATGCCGGCGCCGTCGAGCGCGTCGGTGAGCAGCCGCAGCGTCTCCGGCGAGTCATCGACGACGAGTGCGACGTCGCGCTTTTTCGGATCAATGATCATAGGCGTGCAGCGTCTTCAGGGTTGCCATGTACTGATCAAGGTCGAATCGGTCGACCAGCCAGCGCATTTGCGATACGAAGTCGGCATATTCGGGGTATTCGCTGCCGATCTCGTCAAGCTTGACCTGGATGCCGCGGATGTAGCCGATTTGCCCGAGCCCGATCAGTTCTTCGACATGTTTCACAAGCGGCCGCGAGCCGGTCTCCGGCCGCCAGCGCGGCACCACGATCTGATCGGTATCGAATTGCCACTCGATTTTCAGGAGTTGGCGGATGGTCTCCAACAGCCGGGGAATGTCGATCGGCTTCATCAGATAGCCGTCATGAAATGGCTGCGCGAGCGGCGTGCCGTGGGCTTCCAGGGCGCTCGCCGAGACCATCAGGATGCGGGCCTGGTGGTGGCCGTTGGCGCGCAGCGTTTCCGCGACCTTCCATCCGTCCATGCCCGACATCGAGATATCCAGGAGGAACAGATCGGGCCGGCAATGCTGGGCCAATGCGAGGCAGGCGGGGCCGTCCGGCGCGCTCAGGAGAATAAAGCCAAGCGGCGTCAGCACCTCGCGAAGCAGGTCGCGCTGAACGGGATCGTCGTCGGTGACCAGGATCGTCTTGCGCGGGCCGAGATAGCCGGAGACGGGAGCTTCGACCGGCGCGTTGCGTGTCGGGTTGGTGACTTCCGAAAGCAGGATCTTGACGCGGAAGGTGCTGCCGATGCCGACCGTGCTCGAGACCTTGATGTCGCCTCCCATCACGCCCGCGAGCAGCCGGCTAATGGTGAGCCCCAGGCCGGTGCCGGTCTGTGGCTGCGACACGCCCAATGCGCCGCGCTCGAACGGCGCGAAGATGCGCTCGATGTCGTTCGGCTGGATGCCCGGGCCGGTGTCGATCACCTCGAACTCCGCGACCGGGCTGCGGTAGTGCACGACAAACTGCACGCTGCCGAGCTGTGTGAACTTGATGGCGTTCGAGATCAGGTTGATCAGGATCTGCCGCAGCCGCTTTTCGTCGGCATAGACCACGACCGGCAGCACCGCTGGCCGCTTGAAGACGAAATCGATGTCCTTGGCGGCCGCCTGCAGGCGGAACATGCCGACGAGCTGATCGAGGAATTCGCTCAAGCGGACCTCGTCGCGGGACAGATAAAGCCGGCCCGCCTCGATCTTGGAGATATCCAAAATGCCGTCGATCAGCCCTGACAAATGATTGGCGCTGCGCCGGACCACGCGGACCTGATCGCGCGGCTTGACCTGCAGCGTCGTGTCCTGCTCCAGCAATTGCGCGTAGCCGGAGATCGCGTTCAGCGGCGAGCGCAGTTCGTGGCTTAATCCGACGACATATCGGCTCTTGGCCAGGTTGGCGGATTCGGCGACCTCCTTGGCGCGCTGCAGTTCGGCGTCGGTGCGCTTATGCGCGTCGATCTCCTGGATCAGCAGCGTGGTCTGCCGTCGCGTCTCCTCTTCCGCGGCGCGGCGGCTCTGTTGCGCCAGCACGAACAGCCATGCCACCACGCCGATGATGAGCGTGAGCGCAAAGAACACTTTCCAAAGCACGTTCCAGACCAGCATATCGTCGGCGTGCGCATTCGCCGACGTCTGCAGGTAAATCAGGCCGAGCGTCAATGCGACGAGACCGGCGGAAACCACGAACACGCCGAGATAATGGCCGAGCTGCGAATTGATCTTCGCGTAGATCGGCTGCGGCAGCAATTTGCCGAGTGCCTCGGACATTTGCGCCTGCGCGCGCGCATGCGGTTTGCAGAGATCGTGGCAGCGCGCATCCAGCGAACAGCACAAGGAGCAGATCGGGCCGGCATAGGCCGGGCATGACGTCATGTCCTCGGGCTCGAAGTGATGCTCGCAAATGCAGCACTGGATCGATTCGATGTTCTGCCAGCTCCGCCTCGGCTTGCGCGCAATGTAGTACTTGCCGTCAGTCGCATAGGCGATCAAGGGAGCGGAGATGAACGCAACCGCCAGCGCCACGAACGCCGACAGCGCCTTCGCCGTCGGGCCGAACACGCCGTAGAACGCGGTGATCGATACGACGGTCGCGATCGTCATCGCGCCGACGCCGACCGGGTTGATGTCGTAGAGATGCGCGCGCTTGAATTCCATCTGCGGCGGGCGCAAGCCGAGCGGCTTGTTGACGACGAGATCGGAGACCAGCGCGCCGACCCAGGCGATGGCGACGTTGGAGTAGAGCGCGAGTGTCTGCTCCAGCGCCTTGTAGACGCCGATCTCCATCAACAACAGCGCCACCAGCACGTTGAACACCAGCCAGACGACGCGGCCGGGATGGCTGTGGGTCAGGCGCGAAAAGAAGTTCGACCAGGCGATCGAACCGGCATAGGCGTTGGTCACGTTGATCTTGAGCTGCGACAGGATCACGAAAGCGCCGGTCAAGGTGAGCGCAAGATCCGGCTGCGACAGCACATAACGGAACGCCTCGAGATACATGTTCGCCGGCTCGGCAGCGTGCTCGATCGCGACCCCATGCTTCAAGGCAAAGAACGCCAGGAACGATCCGGCGAGCAGCTTGAGCGCGCCGAGCACGATCCAGCCGGGGCCAGCGCTGAGCAATGCGATCCACCATGACGTCTTCGATGTGTGCCGGTCGCGCGGCAGAAAGCGCAGGAAGTCGACCTGTTCGCCGACCTGCGCCACCAGCGAGAACACCACCGAGGCGGCGGTGCCGAACAGCAGCAAATCGAGATGGCTCGCCGCTTCGCCATGCTCGCCGGTGAATGTCGTCCATTCGGCAAAGGAATGCGGGTTGGCGTAGGCGATCGCGGCAAAGGGCAGGATGTGGAGCACGATCCAGACCGGCTGCGTCCACAACTGAAAGCGGCTGATCAGCGTGATGCCGTGGGTCACCAGCGGAATGATGACGACGGCGCTGATCAGGTAGCCGATCGGACGCGGAATGCCGAAGCACATCTCCAGCGCGGAGGCGAGGATCACCGCCTCGATGGCGAAGAAGATGAAGGTGAAGGAGGCATAGATCAGCGAGGTGATGGTCGAGCCGATGTAGCCGAAGCCGGCGCCGCGCGTCAGCAGATCGATGTCGATGCCGCATTTGGCGGCGTAATAGGCGATCGGCAGCCCGCAGCAGAAAATGATGACGCTGACCACGAGGATCGCCGCGGTGGCGTTGGTGACGCCGTAATTCAGCGTGATGGTGCCGCCGATTGCTTCCAGCGCCAGGAACGAGATCGCCCCGAGCGCGGTGTTGGCGACGCGGGCGGCGGACCAGCGCCGCGCGCTCTTGGCCGTAAAGCGTAGCGCGTAGTCCTCCAGCGTCTGGTTGGCGACCCACTGATTATATTGGCGCCTGACGCGGTCTATCCGCTGCCGCCCTGCCACTTAGCTCAACTCCCAACGAAGCGATTTGCCGGAAATCCCATACGCAAGGACTGGGCCAGAACCTACGTCGCTATTTTGCGGTGCAATATACGCGATCTTGCGTATCTCTGCACTGCACAATTTCAGCAATGCTTGCCTAATCAAGAAGCGTGTCAACGAACCAAATGGGGTGCTCATGTCAGACGATGTCAAACCGGGCCTGAAGTCGCCGCTTCGGCGCAAGCTGCTGATGGGAATGGCGGCATTGCCTGCCATTTCGATGCTTCCGCGGCCGTCATTCGCGGACGTTCCGGCAACTTCCGCGATCAACACCACAGGTCTCGCGGTAACGGATACTGAGGTGACGGTGGGCATTCTCCACTCGGTTACTGGCACCATGGCGATTTCCGAAACCGGTTCGGTGGAAGCTGAAAAGCTCGCCATCGAGCAGATCAACGCTCAGGGCGGCGTGCTCGGCCGCAAGATCAAGTTCATCCAGGAAGATGGCGCCAGCGACTGGCCGACCTTCGCCGAGAAGGCGAAGAAGCTTCTGGTCAACGACAAGTGCGCGGCGGTGATGGGCTGCTGGACCTCGGCCTCGCGCAAGGCGGTGCTGCCGGTGTTCGAGCAATATAACGGCATGCTGTATTATCCGACCTTCTACGAAGGCCTCGAGCAATCCAAGAACGTCATCTACACCGGCCAGGAAGCGACCCAGCAGATCATCGCCGGGCTCGATTGGGTCAACAAGACCAAGGGCGCGAAAACCTTCTATCTGCTTGGCTCCGACTACATCTGGCCGCGCACGTCGAACAAGATCGCCCGCAAGCACATCGAAGGGCATCTGCAGGGCGCGAAGGTCGTCGGCGAGGAATACTTCCCGCTCGGCAGCACGCAGTTCAATTCGGTCATCAACAAGATCAAGCTGACCAAGCCCGACGTGATCTACGCCATCATCGTCGGCGGCTCGAACGTGGCATTCTACAAGCAATTGAAGGCGGCCGGCATCGATCTCTCGAAGCAGACGCTGCTCACCATCTCGGTGACCGAGGACGAGATCGACGGCATCGGCGGTGAAAACATCGCCGGCGCCTTTGCCTGCATGAAGTACTTCCAGTCGCTCGACAATGCCAACAACAAGGCCTTCGTGCCCGCGTTCAAGAAGATGTGGGGCGAGAAGACCGTGATCGGCGACGTGACGCAGGCCGCTTATCTCGGCCCGTGGCTGTGGAAGTTGACGGCGGAGAAGGCCGGCAGCTTCGACATCGACAAGATCGCGGCCGCCTCTCCAGGCGTCGAGTTCAAGGGAGCGCCGGAAGGTTACGTCCGTGTCCACGAAAACCATCACCTCTGGTCGAAGACGCGCGTCGGCAAGGCCAAGGCGGATGGCCAGTACGAGCTGATCTACGAGACCGCCGACCTGGTCGAGCCCGATCCGTTCCCGAAAGGCTATCAGTGAGGATGCGCGGCATCCGACGCCCGCACGCGCTCTAGAAAATCCCGGCGTGGACCAACCGGCCCACGCCTCCGATGCCCGCGCGGCTCATCCCGTTAGATTGAGCATGATCTTTTCGGAAAACCGGTTCCCACTTTTCCGGATCATGCTCTAGCGGCGCGGGCCCCATAACGGAGAACGGATCATGTTCGGTGACTACTCGCTCGGCGACCTCGGCGCCATTCTTGCCATGCAGGGCTTCGCCGGCCTGATCCTGTTCTCGGTCTACGTGCTGATGGCGCTGGGACTTGCCATCATCTTCGGCCAGATGGGCGTCATCAACATGGCCCATGGCGAGTTCATGATCCTGGGCGCTTACGTCACCTGGATGACGTCGAGCGCCTTTCAGCAACATGCGCCCTCGCTGTTTCCCGGCTACTTCTTTGTCGCGATGACGTTGGCGTTCATCGCCTCGGGCTCGCTCGGCATGCTGGTCGAATGGACGCTGATACGGCATCTCTATAGACGACCGCTTGATACGCTGCTCGCGACCTGGGGATTGAGCCTCATCCTGCAGCAGGCCTATCGATCCGTGTTCGGCGCGCGCGAGGTCGGCGTCGAACTGCCGGATTGGATGATGGGGTCGTGGCAGGCCACCGACTCCATTCAGATCCCGATCAACGGCATGTTCGTGATGGCGCTGACCATCCTGATCACGATCGTGGTCGCCTATGTGCTGTTCTGGTCGCGCTGGGGCAAGCAAGTGCGCGCCGTGGTGCAGAACCGCGTCATGGCGGGCGCCGTCGGCATCAACACCGAGAAAGTCGACCGTTACACCTTCGGCCTCGGCTGCGGCATCGCCGGCATCGCCGGCTCAGCCTTCACCATGATCGGGTCCACCGGCCCCACCGCCGGCCAGCTCTATATCGTCGACACCTTCCTCGTTGTCGTGTTCGGCGGCGCGGCCAGCCTGCTCGGCACCATCGCTTCCGCCTTCACCATCTCGCAGACGCAATCGACCCTGGAGTTCTTCCTGTCGGGCTCGATGGCCAAGGTCATCACGCTGCTTGCGATCGTCGCAATCCTGATGATGCGTCCGCAGGGGCTGTTCGCGCTCAAGGTTCGCAAATAACGGCGCGCGTGCAAGAACAAGAAAGTCCGGTCATGATCAACTCGCGCTTTTTCAATCGCTCCGAACTTATCGGCTTCGTGTCGCTGCTGCTTCTCCTGGTCATCATCCTGCCGCTGACGCTGGATGTCTTCCGCCTCAATTTGGTCGCCAAATATCTGACCTACGCCTTTGTCGCGATCGGTCTGGTGCTGTGCTGGGGTTATGGCGGCATCCTGAGCCTCGGGCAGGGCGTGTTCTTCGGCCTCGGCGGCTATTGCATGGCGATGTACCTCAAGCTGGAGGCCTCCAGCGTCGGGAACACCAAGATCCAGTCGACGCCGGGCATTCCCGACTTCATGGACTGGAATCAGATTACCCAGGTGCCGCTGTTCTGGAAGCCGTTCCACAGTTTTCCATTGACGCTCATGGCGATCATCCTGGTGCCGGCGTTCTTCTCCCTCATCATTGGCGCCGCGATGTTCAAGCGCCGGGTCGGCGGTGTGTATTTCGCGATCATCACCCAGGCGATCGCCGCCATTCTCACCATCCTGATCGTCGGCCAGCAGGGCTACACCGGCGGCATCAACGGCATCACCGACCTGCGCACCCTGCACGGCTGGGACATCCGCACCGACCACGCCAAGTTCATCCTGTATTTCGTCGAGGTCGCCTTCCTGTTCGGCTGCATTGTGCTGGCCCAGTTCATCCGCCTGACCAAGCTCGGCCGCATCCTGGTGGCGATGCGCGAGCAGGAGGACCGTGTCCGTTTCTCGGGTTACAGCGTGGCGAATTTCAAGATCTTCGCCTTTTGCATGGCCGCGGTCTTCGCCGCGATCGGTGGCGCGATGTTCACCCTCGAAGTCGGTTTCATGTCGCCGTCGTTCGTCGGCATCGTGCCTTCGATCGAGATGGTGATCTATACGGCGGTCGGCGGTCGCGTCTCGATCTTCGGCGCGGTCTACGGCACGCTCTTGGTGAACTTCGCCAAGACCAGTCTTTCGGAGTCGTTCCCGCAGCTCTGGCTGTTTGGCCTCGGCGCGTTGTTCATCGCCGTCGTGCTGGCCTTCCCGAACGGGCTGTCCGGAATCTGGCAGGATCACGTGCAACCGCGCATCGATCGGCTGTTCGCCTCGCGCAAACCCAAGTCAGGCAACGGCTGGACCGATAGTTCTGTTGCCGACGGCGCGCCTGCTGAGTGAGGAGGACATCATGCTAGTCGGTCATCAGCCCAAGGACTTCCTGCTCGCGGTGGAAGCGCTCACGGTGTCCTTCGACGGCTTCAAAGCGGTCAACGATCTCTCTCTTTATGTCGAGGAGAACGAAATCCGCGTCATCATCGGCCCCAACGGCGCCGGCAAGACCACGGTACTCGACCTGATCTGCGGAAAGACCAAGGCCACTTCGGGCTCGATCCAGTTTCGCGGCCAGGAACTCACGAGAATGAGGGAGAACGAGATCGTGCAGGCCGGCGTTGGCCGCAAGTTCCAGACGCCGTCGGTGTTCGAAGATCTCACCGTGTTCGAAAATCTGGAGATTTCCTATCCGCGCGGCCGCAGCGTGTTCGGTTCGCTTGCCTTCAAGCGCGATGCCGCGGTGAAGGAGCGGGTCGAGGAAGTCGCCGAGATGATCTTCCTGAAGGATCGCCTTGACGTCTATGCCGCGCTGTTGAGCCACGGCCAGAAGCAGTGGCTCGAAATCGGCATGCTGCTGATCCAGAACCCGGACCTTCTGATGCTCGACGAGCCGGTCGCCGGCATGAGCGTCTCCGAGCGCGCCAAGACCGCCGAACTGCTCAACCGCATCATCAAGGACCGCTCGGTGCTGGTGATCGAGCATGACATGAAGTTCGTCGAGGACATCGCGCACAAGGTCACAGTGCTGCACCAGGGTCAGATCCTCTCCGAGGGCACGATGGAGAAGGTCAAGACCGACCCCAAGGTCATCGAAGTCTATCTCGGGCATTAGCGCATGATCCCGGAAAGTGGCGTCGGGTTTCCGGACCCGGGCGTGCGAAAGAGACAAGGAGCGGACGACATGTTGGCAATTTCCGATCTGCACGTCGCCTACGGCCAGAGCGAGGTGCTGCACGGCCTCAATGTCGCCGTCGCGCCCAACGAGATCGTCGCGATCATGGGCCGCAACGGCATGGGCAAGACCACGCTGATGAAGTCGCTGATGGGCATCCTGCCGGCCAAGAGCGGCTCGGTGACCATGGACGGCGCTGAACTCGG
>Ga0137377_10001443_pt1 | contig 16696 bp, 14 predicted proteins | sample SagtaG_22_FD_104815 | JGI IMG/M metagenome (GOLD analysis project Ga0137377, IMG submission 104815) | Vadose zone soil microbial communities from Sagehorn Ranch, Mendocino, California, USA - Sage2_L_40_16 metaG | ecosystem: Environmental > Terrestrial > Soil > Vadose zone | place: USA... | reverse complement strand
TGATGATGCCACCCTTGACGGTTTCCTTCTCTTCAATGCGCTTCACGATGACACGGTCGTGGAGCGGGGTCAGTTGCACTGCCATCTTGAAAAACCTCCATAGGTGAACTTGCGGTTTATAGTGCAGCTGCAAGGCAAAGGGGAATTAGCACTCCTCGCAACCGACTGCTAATATAGCAGAAACTTCTGTCATGTCAAGGATTTAGCGGACTATTCGGCGATCTCTTGTGGATTTCGCATGGACTTAAGTTGTTCAATTACAATAGTTTAGATGGTGCAAGAAAAATATGGCACTTGGAGATTGTTCTGCAAATCTGCCAGGGGTAGAATCCGGCACAATGGAGTTCAATGGGGTCACTGCTCTACGTTCGGTTGATTGGCTACACGGCGGGCACACTGCTGCAGCTTTTTTGGATGGTGGTAATTCTCGGCTATCGGCGCCAGCGGAATTTTGAGCGCGTATTCTTTTTTCTGTGTCTGGCGTTGTTCTTTTTTTATGGAGGATCACTTCTCGCGCTGAATGCGCAGATTCATTACCCTATGCCGCCGCCCGCGCTGCAAGCGTTTGCCGGAGCGCTGCTGTACATCGGGCTATGTACGCTGCCGCCAATTCTGATTCATTTGCATCTTGAGTACGCCACTACGCGCGGATTGCTGAAGAAATCCGACACGAAACGCGTGATCCTGCTGGCTGCGTACGCACCGATCGTGTTTTTTGGCATGCGCGTCTATCCGTTGCTGGCCAACAATCCTGGATTGGATCTGCTGGCGCCTGGCAGGGCGCTGGGTTTCGTATATGGCGTATGGTTGGCCGTAGCGTTCTTGATTTGTTTTTGGTGGCAAGGGCGGTTCTCGGCGGAAGCGCAGGACGCGCCTCAGCGGACATTCCACAAACAACTCGCCAGATTCTTTCTTGCGATCGGCGTGCTCGTTCTGCTGCTGCATGCCGCGCCCGGACTGAGCCTTGCGGGAGGGGAAGAATTGAGCATGGCGCTAGCGCTCCTCGCCATGATCCCATTCGCGGTGATGATATGGATGGTGCTGAAGTTCAATTTTCTGAATATCGGACGGCAAAAGAATCTCGTTTATGCGGTTTCGATCACATTCCTGGCGTTGCTTTACCTGAGCCTGGTTCGCAGGGTGGGCACGTGGCTTGAGCCGGTGCTCCCGCCTGAGGCGACGGCCGCGGTGCTGTTGTTCGTCCTGGTTGTTTTCATCGAACCCATTCAGCGGATTTTCGGAAGGAGGCTCCAGGCGACCGCTCAGCACGAGATGGACAGGGTGCAGCGGCTGACAAAAGAAATTCAGGAAGAAGCACGGCAGGGCGATCTAGCGCAGCTTGAGAAATTCATCGAGCGGCGAGTGCAGGAACAGTTTGAGCTTCGCGAAGTGCGGCTGCAGTTGAACCAAACGGGAAGTTCGCCGTCGGACGACAACATTTCTGCGGAACCGAGGGCCGCACTTGCTTTCGATCCGAGGGAATTCCCGCTTGTTCAGGGGAATCGGGGCCAAGGTGTCCTCCGCGTTGAACCTCATGGGGCCGCGATCTCCGGCGACACGCGGGCGGCGCTGGAGTTTTTGTGCGAACAACTGCCAGGGGCGCTGGATTTGTGCCGGCTAATCGAGGAGAAGCTGCGGTTGGAGAGGGAATTGGCGGAGCGCGAGCGGCTGGCGCTGGTGGGGCAGATGGCGGCGAGCATTTCGCACAACTTGAAGAATCCACTGGGATCGATGAAGACGATTTTGCAGGTGCAGTTAGAGAATCCGGAGCTGCCGGAATCGATTCGCGGCGAAACGAAGATGGTGCTCGAAGAAATCGGGCGGCTTTCGACGAAGCTGAATCAGTTATTGCAGTTCAGCCGGCCCGCGGTGCGAGGAGGCATCGCTATTGGTAGTTGCGACGCCCGGGCAGCCGTGGAAGAGGTAGCGGGCGTCTTGTCGCACGAAGCGGAGCGGCGAGGCGTGAAGATGCAAATCAAAGTTTCCGGCGGAGGCACGATGGTAGTAGTCAGTGCGGAAGCGTTGAACGACATTGTGTCCAACCTGGTGGTGAATGCGTTGGAGGCCACGCCGCGCGGTGGGCATGTCATCGTTTGTGCCGCTCCGCACGACGGAGTTTGCATGCTCTCCGTGGAAGACGACGGGCCGGGAATTCCGGCAGCGCTGCGGGAAAGAATTCTCCAGCCTTTTTTCACGACCAAGTCGCAAGGAACCGGATTGGGTCTGGCGATTGTGGCACGTCGCGTTGCCGAGTTCGGCGGCAAGTTGGATTGGGAGAGTCCAGTGCGGAATGGAATTGGCACCAGATTTTACGTGACGTTGCCGGCAGAGGACGTAAGGACGTAAGGACGCGAAACCATGAAGACGATTCTAATTGTGGACGACGAACCCGCGGCGAGATACGGACTGCGAAAGGCGCTGGAGGCGAAATATCGAATTGCGGAGGCGGATTCCGCCGAAGTGGCGCGGGAAGCGTTGCCTCGCGAACAGCCGGATCTAGTGCTGCTGGACGTCGTGTTGCCCGGGCAGGATGGACTGTCGTTTCTGCGCTGGATGCGCGAGCAGGGAAGCGAGGTGCCGGTGCTGATGGTTTCGGCGCTGGACACGGCGAAAACGGCGGTCGAGGCGCTGCAGATTGGCGCTGCGGATTACTTGGTGAAAGGTTTCGAACTGGAGGAACTGCGCCAGCGCGTAGCAAATTTGCTGAAATTGGTGACCCTGGAAAAAGAGAATGATGCGCTGCGGCGCCGGTTGACCACCGAAGGGCAATTTGGGCAGATGATCGGGCGCTCGGCGGAGATGCGGCGGGCATTCGAAATGGCGGACCGCGTCGCGGCGACAGATTCGACCGTGCTGATTCTGGGAGAGAGCGGAACAGGAAAGGATTTGCTGGCGCAGGAGATTCACGCGCGCTCGCCGCGTAACGGCAAAGCGTACGTCGCGGTGAATTGCGCGGCGCTGCCGGAAACGCTCATCGAGTCGGAACTGTTTGGCTATGAGCGAGGCGCGTTTACGGGCGCGGCGCAGCAGAAAAAGGGGAAATTCGAACTGGCTTCGGGTGGCACGATTTTCCTGGATGAAATTGGGGACATGAATCCAGTGACGCAGGCCAAAGTGTTGCGCGTGCTGGAAAATCGCACCATCGAGCGGCTCGGCGGGACGCAGTCGATTCCTGTGGACGTGCGGGTCATCAGCGCGACACACCGCAATTTGCAGGCGGAGATTCGCGCAGGAAAGTTTCGCGAGGATTTGTTCTACCGGCTCCGCGTGGTGACCATTGAGCTGCCGCCGCTGCGCGCACACAAGGAAGACATTGCGCTGCTGGCAGGGAGTTTCTTGCAATTGCATGGAGCGCGGCTGGGACGCAACGCGCGGCTTAAGCGCGAAGCGATGGCGGCGGTCGAGAAATACGATTGGCCGGGCAATGTGCGCGAATTGAAGAACGCGCTGGAGCGGAGCGTGGTGCTTTCCCGCGGTGACGAAATCGGCGTCGAGGATTTGCCCGGCGAAGTGCTGCACGGCGAGGGCATCCCGCGCAAACACAGCGGCGAGGAAATGGACAATGGTATTGGCGAACGGGATTTTCGGGAAGCCAAGCGAAAATTCGAAGTGGCCTATCTAACGAAGCAACTGGCGAGTCATCGATGGAATGTTTCGCGAACGGCGGCGACGATCGGGTTGCACCGTCAGAGCCTGCAGGAAAAGCTACGCGAGCTCGGTATTCGGCGGCCGGGACGCGAGCCGTTGGAAGAAGAATAGGAATTGACGCAGAGAACCCAGAGTGCACAGAGAAGCACAGAGGACCCAAGGATGACTGCCGGGAAAACCGAAACGGAAATCGCCGGATACATCTTGGCGGGGGGCGGGAGCACGCGATTCGGGCGGGACAAGGCACTTGTGGAAGTTGGCGGGAAGCCGATGCTGGAGCGCATGATCGAACTTCTACGGGGCGTCACAAAGCAAGTGAAACTAGTTGCCGCGCCGGGCAAGTATTCCGCATTCGGAGTGGAGACTATCGAGGACCAGTGGCCGGGAGAAGGGCCGCTCGGCGGAATCATCACCGCGCTTGAAGATGCCGCGAAGAGTCCTGCGAATATTGAATGGAACTTGATCGTGAGCTGCGACATGCCATTCCTGACGGCCGACTGGTTGGCTTTTGTTTGCGAACGCGCAACAAAAAGCAAAGCGCAGGTGATGCTTCCTTGCTCGACATCCGGCCCCGAACCGCTGTGCGCCTGCTGGCAAACGGCTGCCGCCGCGAAGCTGCGCTCCGGATTCGAGCGCAGCGTGCGCAAGGTAACTGAGGGGATCGCACTGCTTCGCGCGGAAGTTCTTGACGAGGCAGATTGGAAGCGATTTGATAACGAAGGGCGATTATTTTGGAACATGAATACGGCGGCGGATTACGCCGAAGCGGTGCGGATTCTGGAAGCGGAGCGCAAGTGAACGAAGAGCCGGCGGTTAATTACTTCGAGTTTCGGGACGTATGCAAGAGCTTTGACGATCGCCTGGTGCTCGATCACGTCAGCTTCGCGGTGAAGCGCGGCGAGACTTGCGTGATCATGGGGCGCAGCGGCGTGGGCAAGTCTGTCTCGCTAAAGCACATTATGGGTTTCTTGAAAGCGGATTCGGGGAGGATTTTCATCGATGGACAAGACGTCACCGATTTCAAGGAAGAAGACTTCGAAGAAGTGCGGCGAAGAGTGACGATGGTTTTTCAGTCCGGCGCGCTATTCGACTCGCTCGCGGTTGGCGAGAACATCGCCTTCCCGCTCGATGGGCAGCCAGGCCTGAGCGCCGAAGACATCGACGAGTACGTCATGAAAATTGCGCACATGGTGGAAGTTGAGAACGTCATGGACAAATTGCCAAGCGAACTTTCCACGGGCATGAAGCGCGCAGTGGCCATCGGGCGCGCGCTGGCGCAGAATCCCGAGGCGATCCTATTCGATGAGCCGACGACGATGGTGGACCCGATCATGGCGGGGCACATGGGCGAATTGATTTTGCGGCTTAAGAAGGCATTTCAAAAGACATCCATCGTTGTGACTCACGACACGCATTTGGCCAAGAAGCTCGCGGACGTGGTCGTTTTTCTCCAGGAAGGCCGTGTAACACTGTTCGGGCCCTGGGACGAATTTGAGAATTCAAGTGATCCCTTCATCAGAAATTTCCGCCTGCAGGATGAATTGATTCCCGCGCTGGACGTAACGCTGTGAGCCAAGCGGCAAACGGCTCTCCCGATCCGATCAAGCAATTACGCAAAGAGATGGACTTCTGGAATGTTCTGCTCTTCAACATCGCCACGGTGCTGGGTCCGAGGTGGGTGGCGGCAGCGGCACATAACGGAACTTCGTCGATTAGTTTGTGGGTGCTAGCGGCGCTGCTGTTTTTCGTGCCTTCGGCAATGGTGATCAATGAATTGTCGTCACGATTTCCAGAAGAAGGGGGCTATACGTCTGTGTCAAGGAAGCGTTCAGAGATTTTCACGGCTTCGTGGCGGGATGGAACTACTGGATCTACACGGTGTTTTATTTTCCTGGGTTGCTGCTGGCCAGCGCGGCGATGAGCGCGTACATCATTGGTGAAAACGGCGCGGTGCTCTCACAGAACCGAACATTTTTGCTTTCCGTATCGGTCGGCATGCTCGTAGTGGCCGTCGGACTGAATATCATCGGATTGAACACTGGCAAATGGCTTCAGAATGCGGGCGGCGTTTCCACCTACTTGCCACTGCTGGCGCTGTTGGGCATCGCGGCAATTCTGTGGATGAAGCATGGCCCGGTCACCCACTTCACGCGCGCCAACATGTTGCCGGTGTGGAATTGGGACACTGTGAACTTCTGGTCGCAAATTGCATTTGCGTTCAGCGGGCTGGAACTCGTTTCCGCGATGAGCCAGGAAGTGCGCAACCCGCAGAAAACGCTGCCGCGTGACGACGCGCGGCGCGTATCAATTTCTTGTTGATGCGACCATCATCCTGTACTTCATTCCTTTCATTTATATGTTCGCGGCCGCAATCAAGCTGTATCCTCGGCCGGACCGGCGCGCAAACAAAGATGCCGTGCTCATCCCGGGAGGCAGAGCGGGCGTGTGGATCGTTTCCGGATCAGGCCTGGCAATCGTCCTGATTGGCATTCTCGTTTCGTTGGTGCCGCCGGGAGATTCGTCAGACAAGCTGGGATTTGAACTGAAGCTCGTCGGCGGAACCGTGGCCGCGGTTGTGCTGGGATTAACGCTGTATTGGCGCGGGCGCGGCAGAAAAGCCGCGGTATGGCTGCGGCAGGCGACTAGAATCCTTCCGCGAGAAGGCGTGCAAGGGTGATTGGTGAATCCGCTGGGGCGGTGAAGTCGCGCTGTTGCAGATAACGCTCGACGTATTTTCCAAGCACATCGCCTTCGAGGTTGACTGCATTACCGGGCTTGCGGTCGTGAATGTTGGTGTGCTGATAAGTGTAGGGAATCACGGCGACTTCGGCCACGTTGTCGTGCCAGCTCGCGACGGTGAGGCTGATGCCGTCAATAGTGATCGAACCTTTCGGCACGAGGTAGCGCGCAAATTCTTCTGGAACTTCCACGCCAAACCACCAGTTCTCGCCCTCAGGCGTGAGATGCGTTACGTGGCCGATGGTGTCAACGTGGCCGAGAACGAAGTGCCCGCCGAATTCCTTGCCCGCGATCAGCGGCTGCTCAAGATTGACGTGCGCGCCTTTTTTCAGCGGGCCGTCCTTCGCGCCAAACGAAGTTTTGCGAATCGTTTCGCTGGATAAATCCGCGGAGAGCCGGCCGTTGTGCAGATCAACGATGGTCAGGCAGCAGCCGTTTACGGCGATACTGTTCGAAACGGCGAGTGATGGCACGACGGACGGCGCGTGAATGGTGATGCGCCCGCCGTCCTCGTTCAGGACGAGCGCTTCGATCATGCCGGTGTGTTCGATGATTCCTGTGAACATGGCGATTCCGATGGCTATCGAACTCGATTGTACCGTATTTTGTCTGCAAGGCAGAAAACACTAGACTAGGCGCATCGAATGGGCTGAGATGACGCCGAGGTTTCACCATGAAGGCATGTGTGTTGCGCGCGCCGGCTGCGATTGAAACGAACCCGCTGGAATATCGGGAAATTGCGACTCCGCAGCCGAAGACCGGGGAAGTACTTGTGCGTGTGCGCGCTTGCGGCGTGTGCCGAACCGATTTGCACGTGATTGAAGGAGAATTGCCGCCGCGCAAATCGCCATTGATTCCCGGGCACCAGGTCGTCGGCGTCATCGAGAAACGAGGCGAAGGTGCACAACGACTCGCGGTCGGAGCGCGTGTTGGAGTCGCCTGGCTGCATCGAACGGACGGGACCTGCGAATCCTGCCGCACTGGCGTGGAGAATCTCTGCGATAACCCGATGTTCACCGGTTACACCGTGGATGGCGGCTACGCCGAATTTATTGTCGCTCCTGAGGATTTCGTTTACACGATTGTTGAGGGTTTTTCCGATGAACAAGCCGCGCCGCTTCTTTGTGCAGGAATCATCGGGTTTCGGTCACTGCGACTCTCGGGCGTAAAACGCGGTTCGCGATTGGGCTTTTACGGCTTCGGCGCGGCAGCGCACGTGGCGATTCAAGTGGCGCAGCACTGGGGCGTCGAAGTCTACGCTTCGACGCGCGACGCGCGTCATCAGAAACTGGCGATGGAGTTGGGCGCGGCGTGGGCCGGAGGAACTTTCGATGAACCGCCAAAGAAACTCGATGCGGCTATCGTCTTTGCGCCGGCAGGTGAGGTTGTTCCCGCTGCGTTGAAGGCACTCAAGAAAGGCGGCGCGCTCATTCTTGGCGGAATTCATATGAGCCCGATCCCGTCGTTCAGCTACGATCTGCTGTATCAGGAGCGTGTGATCCGCAGCGTGGCGAACAATACGCGGAAGGACGGAGAAGATTTCTTGCGCGTAGCGGCTGAGATTCCGATTCGAACGCGCGTCCAGATTTTTCCGCTGTGCGAAGCGAACCGCGCACTCAATGCCCTGAAGAACGACGCCATTACCGGCGCCGCTGTCCTTCGTACTGGCGAGTAAGCCTTTCTATTTCTTATGAACGTCTTGCAGATATGCTTCGATGGCGATGTCGGGGCCGAACTGCTGCGTATGAATGTTGCGCAGCGGAGGAAGATGCAGCTTCGGGGCTAGGGCAAAAGGGACGCGATTCTCGCCGGCGACCTTCGGTGCGTAGAAGAGAAAAAGTTTGTGAACGATGCCGGCAGTGAGCGCCGCGCCGTTGAGCGTCGGGCCCGCTTCCAAGAGCCCATTCAAGATTTCGCGGCGGCCGAGTTCTGCAAGTACTGAAGGCAGATCGATGAGGCCATTTTTCATTTTTGGGCGAATCAGTTCGACGCCCGCATCCTGCAGTTTGCGCGCCTTCGCTGAAGTCATTCGGACGGTCGTGAATACAAGCAGATCATCGTCCGAGGTTTTCACCAGACGGGACGTTGGCGAAAGCCGCAGCTTCGAATCGAGAACCACACGTAGAAGACGCTTGCGACGCGGGAGACCGCTGCGATCGGTAAGCAGTGGATCATCGGCGAGAATCGTGCCAATGCCGCTGAGCAGCGCATCCGAAGCGTGGCGCATGCGATGAACCTCGGCTCGCGATTCTTCCGAGGTAATCCACGGGTCATTGCTGCGCTTACCCGGGCCTTTGCCAGATTTTTTTTGGGATTGAGGAAGAGCAAGCTGGCCATCGAGCGTCAGCGCGGATTTTAGCGTGACAAATGGTTTCTTGGTGCGAATCCAGCAAGCAAACGCTTCATTAAGGCGGCGCGCCTCGTCTTCGCACACGCCATTGAATACCTCGATGCCCGCTGCTCGCAGGCGCTCGAAGCCGCGGCCGGAATTGACGGGATTCGGATCATCCATCGCCGCAACGACACGCCGAACCCCTGCCGCGATAATTGCGTCCGTGCAGGGTCCGGTGCGACCGGTATGATTGCAGGGTTCGAGCGTGACGTAAAGCGTCGCGCCGCGAGCCTTATCACCAGCGGACTTCAGCGCAACGATCTCCGCGTGGTCGCGCCATTCGTACTGATGAAAACCTTCGCCAACAATCTGGCCTTCGCGCACGATCACGCAACCCACCATGGGATTGGGGCTGGCAAGGCCGGTGCCCTTGCGGGCCAGCGCCAGCGCGTGTTGCATGAAGCGAATGTCGTGTGCGTCCACGATCTAATCGAAAAGAGAGTTAGCGTAGGTTTCCGCGTCGAAGGGAACCATGTCGTTGATCTGCTCGCCGGTGCCTACGAAGCGGATGGGCAGGCCAAGCTCGCGCGAGATCGCGACGACGATGCCGCCCTTGGCCGTGCCATCGAGTTTCGTGAGAATAATGCCGGTGACGCCGACGGTGGAAGTGAATTCGCGCGCCTGCGCAAGCCCGTTCTGCCCCGTGGTGGCGTCGAGAACCAATAAAACATCGTGCGGCGCGCCGGGGATGACTTTCGCGGCGGTGCGCTTCATTTTTTCAAGTTCGGCCATCAGATTCGATTTCGTGTGGAGGCGTCCCGCGGTATCCACGATGACGACATCGGACGAGCGCGCTTTGGCAGCGGCGACGGCGTCGTAAACAACCGCGGCAGGGTCGGCCCCGGACTTCTGTTTGATCACCTCGATGCCGTTACGCTGCGCCCAGATTTCCAGTTGCTCGACGGCGGCGGCGCGAAACGTGTCGGCAGCGCAAAGCACCACGCTGCGGCCCTCCTGGCGCAGGCGGTTCGCGAGCTTTCCGATGCTGGTGGTCTTGCCCGCGCCGTTGACGCCAACGATGAAAATCACGCGCGTGCCACTTCCATTTTGTGAGGCGGAAATGCCGCTCCCAGCCGCCACGTCCGGCCGGACGGGCGTGTTCAGGATTCGAACGATGTGCGACTTGATCTCGCGCTTGAGCTGCGCGGCATCGGCAAGCGCGTTGCGGTCCATTTTCTCGCGCACCGCATCCAGAATCTCGCGCGTCGGTTTGACGCCCAGGTCCGCCGAGAGCAGCGCCGTCTCCAGATCCTTCAATATCGAAGGGTCAATCTTCCGCTCGCCGAGAAAGAGCGTATCGACAGTTTCGGAGAGCGCCGCCTTGGTCTTGCTGACGGAAGCTTTCAGGCGTTCGGCGAGTGTTGGCTCCGGTTTGCCAAACAGCGTAATCATAAGTGAAGCGCGTCAACCGATGCGCAACACAAAATTGTAGCAGAATGGCTTTGAGAACGCCGGAAAGGGAGTACGACCTATCGGATGAAATTTAGAATATGCACCCCAGACAGTCCGTGATAGACGAGTAGAATTCCTATGGCAATGAAAGATGATCTGCCTAGCCGTTTGGACAGCAACTTCGAATCGGCACCGTGGGTCCTCCCAGTATGAAAATCGCCTTCGAGAAGCCCGAGACGATGAGGAACGCCCCAGTTGCGACAAAAGCCCAGTTTATCCAGCTTGCAGTCATTGCAGGCCCCTAGCAGCTAGACGTGCACTTCAACGGCGCTGAGGCGGAGCTTGCCGGCGTTCACCGCCGACTCGAGAGCGGTCACCACTATCGCATCAAATTTTGAACCGGTCAGCGCGCGAATGCGGTCCATGGCATAGTCCAGTTCCATCGCCGTCTGGTAGGGGCGATTGGTGGTCATGGCATCGAGAGTATCCGCCACGCCGATGATACGCGCCATCAAGGGAATTTGCTGGCCCTGCAATCCGTACGGGTAGCCACGGCCGTCCATGTGCTCGTGGTGCAGCTCGATGCCCGGAAGCATTTCCTTCAACTGCGAAACCGGGCGCATGATGTTCGCGCCTTTCACTGTGTGCTGTTTCATCAATCCAAATTCTTCAGGCGTCAGTGCTCCCGGCTTTTTCAGCACGCGGTCTTCGACGCCAATTTTTCCAACGTCGTGCAGCAGCGCGGAAATGCGCAGCTTGTCTAGTTCTTCCGTGGACAGCCCTAGTTCCTGCCCAATCAACCCCGAATACTTCGCCACCCGGCCGGAGTGACCACGCGTGTACGGATCCTTTTCGTCGATGGCTGCCGCAAGCATTCGAATCGAGCCGATAAACAGCTCGCGATTTTCTTCGGCAGCTTCCTTCAACCGCTCGATGTACTCTTCGATGTCGCCGGCCATCTTGTTGAAGTTTTCAGCCAGCTCGCTGATTTCCGAGGCCCCGCGTACGGGAGAGCGCTGGTGAAACTCGCCGCGGCTGATCGCGCGCGTGGAGGCTGCCAAACCGCGAATCGGCCCGCTGATGCCCACGGCGAAGAAATACCCCACGAGAATCGCGGCCAGGATGACGACGCTGACGAACGCGAGCGCCTGCCGGTTCAACTCGGTTACGCCGGTGTCGCTCTGCGCCTGATCGAGGCGCCGCTGCGCAATGACCGTCCAATTCAATTCAGGAATCGTGCTATAGGTCCCGATCATCTCGACTTTGTGCTTTTTGATCACTTCCGCATAACGAACCGTTTCCGTGTTGCGAAGCTCCTGTGGCAGCGCTTTCACTTGCGCCACCAGGGAATTGCTGCTCACGTCCGCGCCAGGGACAAAATTTTTCGTGTCCTGGTGGGCCACCAGGCGGCCGTTGTGGTCCACCAGAAAAACGGTGCGTTCCCGCACCCCGGCTTCCTGCAGCCGGCGCAAAATGGGATCCAGAGAGACGACAGCAGCCAGCATGCCAGTGAAATTCTCGCTCACGTCTTTCAAGGGCACGGCCACCACAAAGGCCGGCCGGTTTCCCGGCGACAAGGCCAGAGGATCGCTGCGGAACTTGACTACCTGCACTTGCTGCGATTGCAGGCAGGTAACGAAGGCCCTGTTCAGCGCTTTGGCCACGAAGGGGTCCTGCTCGGCCCGGAAATTTCCCTGCGATGCGCTTGTTCCTTTTCCGGATTTGCCGACGGCCGTCAGATAAATGAACGTGCTGCGATTGGTCTCGACAAAATTCTCCAGCAGGCGCGTGACTTTAGGCTCTGCCGCGGTATCTTCGACGTTGTCGATGAGGCCGGTCAGCGCCAGAATCTGGCGCTCACTCAGAAGCTGTTGCGTCAAATTGGATTCGAATTGCTGAATATCCTGCGCCAGCGACCTGGTCAAATCCGTCTGCTGGACACGCTCGGTATCCACGAGCTTATCCTGACTGAGCTGCAATACCTGGCGATGGTAGAGGCCAATAGGTAGCGCGCTGACCAGCAAAAGCGCCCCCAGAACGAGCCAAAGTATGCGCACGCGTCCGGAGCGCACTCGTTCCCAATGGGCTTTGAAGGCCGGGTTCATCTCGATTATTCATTCTAGAAGAACCGGAGGGGCTTAGGCGGTCGGCCCGCGCCGGACGACGCGCATGTGCAACTGGGACTTTAGTACTAGAAGCGCATAAATGGACGATCGAGGGTCCCCGCTACTCCCGCTTCAAGGGCCGTTCCATGATGTCCCGAATCGCATCTTTTGGGGACTTGCCCACGTGCAGGATGGCGTCAACCTGCTCCGTGATTGGCATTTCGATCTGATGTTCGCGGGCCAGCGCCAGCAAGGGCGCGGCGGTGTGCACACCCTCGGCGACCATGCGCATATTGGCGAGGATTTCACCCAGCGTCCGCCCTTTACCAAGCTCGATACCCACAAAGCGATTGCGGCTGAGCGAGCCGGTGCAGGTGAGAACCAAATCGCCTAATCCCGCCAGACCGCTGAGCGTCTCCGCCCGTGCCCCAAGCGCTATGGCTAAACGTGCCATCTCCGCGAGGCCGCGCGTAATCAGAGCAGCCAGAGCGTTCGAACCCAGACCCAGCCCCTGGCACGCGCCGGCAGCAATGGCCATGACATTTTTCATAGCGCCGGCCAGCTCCACGCCCAGAACGTCGTCGTTGGTATAGAGCCGGAAGTTTGGGCCTGCAAACTCTTCCTGCAGCTCCGTAGCAAGCGCGGCGTCCCGCGAGGCCAGAACAACGGCAGTGGGTTCGCCGCGAGCGGCCTCCGCGGCGAATGACGGTCCGGAAATCACCGCGGTGCGCGGCGCAAAGCTTGATGTGACGACTTGCGCGATCACCTCGCTCATCCGCAAGTGCGTCCCCGGCTCAAGCCCCTTAGTGGCGCTGACGAACCTTGCGCCAGCCGCGGCAAACGGAAGCGCTGAACTGTAGACCTCGCGCGCATGTGCCGACGGCATCGCGCCGAGAATGATCTGCGCCCCTGAAAGCGCAGCTTCCAACTGAGAATGAACGCGAACGCTCTCCGGTAATTTCAAACCGGGCAGATACGCTTTATTTTCACGGTCGCGTCGGATCGATTCAGCAAGGCCTGCGTTGCGCACCCAAAGCGAAATCTCCTGTGGCTTGCGGCTGCGCGAAAGCACGATCGCCAGCGCCGTTCCCCAGCTTCCCGCGCCGAGAATGGCGATCTTCGTCATTCCGCTTCTTTCTTTTTGCCAAAGGAAAAACGCGGCTCGGTGCCTTCCACGAGGCGCTGAAGGTTGCCGTCATGCTTGTAAATCACGAGCAGCGCGATGGCCAGTGTTCCCGCGTCGACAATGATCGGCGGCGCATGGCCCGGCGCCCACAGAAAATAAATAAGCAGCGGCATCGCCGCCGCTGCCGCCACGGAACCAAGCGAAACATAGCGCCAATAGGCCACGCACAGCAGGAAGAGCAGCAGAGCAGCAACCGCTGCAAGCGGGCACAGAGCAAGAAACACGCCCAGAGCGGTGGCCACGCCTTTTCCGCCTTTGAACTTCAGCCATACCGGAAAGCAATGTCCCAGCAGCACCGCAAAAGCGGCAATCATCATCCAGGTTGCGCTTTCCTCGGTGAACCGGCCTGCAAGCCACACCGCCGCCGAACCCTTCGCGGTGTCGAACACCAGCGTGAGAACCCCCGCCAGCGGGCCCGCAACACGCACGACGTTGGTTGCGCCGATGTTCCCGCTGCCGGCTTTGCGTACGTCCGCGCCGCCAAGTAATTTTGCGAGCAGCAATCCAAAGGGAATCGAGCCAAGAAGATACGCGGCGAAAGGGATCAAATTGATAGTGAGCGAAAACTCTTGCATGCCCTGCTATGCCTCCGCTGCCGCGAACCGAAAACTTTCGAGCGTAGTGTACTCCGCGCCGCAGGGTTTTAGCTTGCTCTCGATCAGATGAAACTGGCTGGTGCGCAGTGAACCAAAATCACGATCACTATTTTCCTGGATCGCCGCGCGAAGTTTTTCCGACAGTCGCGGAGGCTCGAACCGCGCGAGCGTCAGATGCGGTGAAAAAGCGTGCCGCTCACGCGGGATGCCCAGTTTTTCCGTGGCCCCGTCGATATCGGCCGCCAGTGTCTTCAGGTTCGATGAAACTTCAATGCCCGCCCAGAAAACGCGGGGATGTTTTTCGTTGGGAAAGAATCCGAGTCCGTGAAAATCCAGAGTGACGGATTGCTCAGAGCGCACGCTTGCAAGTGTCACGCGAACGCCTGCAAGTTTTGTTTCCGGCACTTCACCGATAAATTTGAGCGTCACGTGTAGATTTTCCGGGCGTACCCATTTAGTTTGTGGCGACACCGCGCGAAGAGTCTGCAGCAAGCTCGCGAGATTTTCTCTCACCGCGGAGGGAATCTCCAGCGCGACGAACAATCGCATGGAAGGTCACGCCCTTTTGGCGACGCGTGATGGCGGCTCTCCCCCGTTGTAGAGGAAATGAATGCGCACCAGGTCGAGCGCCAGTTGCGAAGCATGCCAGCGAATGGCTTCGCGATCCCCCGGAAAGACCACGCCGCGTTCTTTGACGCCCCCGGCATGCGACAGCGCGATGTGTACTGTGCCCACTGGCTTTTCCTCGCTGCCGCCACCCGGTCCAGCAATTCCGGTGATGCCTACGCCCAGCGTGCTGCCTACGTGGCGTCGAATGCCTTCCGCCAGCGCGATGGCCACTTCGCTGCTCACCGCGCCCTTTGTGTGGATCAGCTGCGCCGGCACGTCCGCCCACGCTGTCTTCAGCTCGTTGCTGTAGCTGACGACACCGCCCAGAAAATACGAGGAACTCCCCGCAATGCTCGTCAGCCTCTGCGCCAGTAATCCGCCCGTGCAGCTTTCCGCCGCGGAGATCGTGGAGTTGTGCTGCGTCAGCAGGTTCGCCACCACTTCTTCCATAGAAGAACCGTCCTGAGAAAAGATGCGGTCAGCCAGCGCGATCTCGAATCCTTGCGCGATTTCGTCCAGCGTTTTTTGCGCGTGCGTCGCGTCGTCGGTCCACATCCGCAGGTGAATCTGAATCTCGCCCGGCGCGGCCAGGATTGTGGTGTTCACATCCGAATAGCGCGTGTAAATCGGTCGGATGCGCTGCTCCACGCCCGATTCACCCAAGCCCGCTACGCGCAGTTCGCGGTGAAACATTCGAATGTTCGAGCTGAGCCGCAGCAGCCGCGGCAAAACCTGCTCCTGGTACATGGGCTTCAGTTCCCGCGGCGGGCCGGGGAGCAGGGCGATGAAATGCCCCGAGTCTTCGATCCACAGCCCGGGCGCCGAGCCGCGTGGATTCTCAAGCACCTCCGCCCCTTCCGGCACCATGGCTTGCCTCACGTTTACAGCAGGCATCTCCCGGCCGAGCTGCCGGAAGCGCCCTTCGATGTAGCGGAGAATTTCGTTATTGAGGTGCAGCTTGCGGCCCAGAAGGTCCGCGACGGTTTCGCGCGTCAGGTCATCTTCCGTGGGACCCAGCCCGCCCGACGCGATAATCAGCTCGACGCGTTCGAGGGCTTCCTTGAAGGCCGCGCTCAAAGTATCGCGATTGTCCCCGACGATCGATTTGCGCACCACCTCGATGCCGAGTTTGTTTAGCTCTTCGGTCAGAAAGAGCGAGTTGGTGTCCACGCGGTCCGGAGTCAGCAGTTCCGAACCAACCGCAATGATTTCCGCTTTCATCTGTTCAATTATCCGAATAAAGGCAAGCCGCGAACGTCCCAATCGAGCGTGAAGAGTGCGCCCGTGGGCGGACTAGGCTCGGACGTGGCCAGAATCGCGCGGCCGGAAGGTTGCAGCGCCATGCCCACAATGCCGGAGCCGCTGAGAACCACTTCGGCCTGAGCCTGCGGCGTAATTCGCACGATGCCGCGACGCCCGCCATAAGAAGCCGCTACGTAAAGATTTCCGTCGCGATCTACGGCAATCCCCTGCGGCCGCCCGAGCCCACGGAAGAACACGCTAACTTCGCCGCCTTGAGTGATTTTGTGGATACGGTCAAAGCTGGAGGTCGTCGGCGCCGATACGTACAGATCCCCGCTGGGATGAAACGCCAGGTGATATGCGGCAACGGAAGGCTCCAACGTGGCAAAAACAAAAATCTCTCGGCTCGGGCTGATCTTGAACACTGTGCCGCTGCGGTCGCCAACGTACAGATTGTCGTTGTGATCGAAGGCGATGCCTGTGGCGATGCCCATGCCTTCGATCCACTGCTCGGCGCGGCCATCGGGCGTGATGCGGTGAATCGTGCCGTCGTTGCGGCAGGAGGCGAACAGATTGCCCATGCGGTCGAGAGCCAGTCCGCTGGGATTCATCAGTGAAGTGATGAATGGCTTCACGCTGTAATTCGCGGTGATTTTGTAAAGCAAAACGGGAACGCGCTGGCCCCGCGGGCCGGAAAACGTGACGTAAATGTTGCCGTCTAGATCGACCGCGGGATTCGCGACGGGATGCAGGTTGTCCGCGATTTGCAAGCCGATGGACACGGGAT
>Ga0137377_10001442_pt1 | contig 16701 bp, 9 predicted proteins | sample SagtaG_22_FD_104815 | JGI IMG/M metagenome (GOLD analysis project Ga0137377, IMG submission 104815) | Vadose zone soil microbial communities from Sagehorn Ranch, Mendocino, California, USA - Sage2_L_40_16 metaG | ecosystem: Environmental > Terrestrial > Soil > Vadose zone | place: USA... | reverse complement strand
TGTTCCCCGAAAAATTTCGTAATTCGTCCCCAGGCGTCCTCGGATGCTGCTGCATCGTAGCGGCTGCCTTTGTCGTTGAAGAACGAGTGCTTGGTGCCGGGGTATATTTTGATGTCGTGGGGGATATTGTAGCGATCTAGCTCAACGTCAAGTTTCTGGCCGTGGGAGGTGGTGAAGTCTTTGTCGGGGTAGGAGCCGACAACGGGGCACATGCGAGCGACGGCTTCGAGGGGGCGAGGGTTCATGCCGTAGAAGGGGGCGATGGCTTTAAGGCGGTTGTCGGTGCAGGCCCAGGCGATGGCGAAGCTGCCGCCCATGCAGAAGCCGATAGTTCCCAGGCGCTGGCTGTCAACGCCGGGCTGTTCGGTGAGGTAGGTCAGGGCGGCTTTCAGGTCGTGGATGCCGCCGTTGTTGAGGGAGTTGAATATGATTTTCGCATTTGACCCCGTGTTCACTACATGCTATCATAATGCAACATGAATCTTCCAGCGAGCAAGCGTAGTTATAGGCTATGAGAGATGTATGATGTTGTGCCTGGCGCATTACAGCACATGCGTGAAGCTGATATTATCAGCAGAGCAGGGCTGACAGCAGCGTCGCAGGGTCAAGAGTATTGCCGTATAGGTGCCGTTCATTCAACGAATCGTCAGGGAGCGCGGCTCTCAGGTGTAGTTGATCTGTCAAACACGCCCCATGAAGAAGGCGTAACAGCGACAAATCCAGCAATAGCAATAGAAGGTACACCGTCTGCGTCGAAGCGCTTTCTTGTTATGGTTGAGATACGCGATCCTCAGAACTGGAATAGTCATTGTACGTGTAGAGGAGCGGCTGGCGGTTCCATGACAATATGTGCGCATGCAGCCGCGCTGCTTTATCAATGGCTGGCACACCCGTTCACCTTCGTTTCCCCTGATGTCACCTCCTCGATCCTGCCAGCCCCGAAAAACCAGGGGTCGATTCCTGCCAGCCCCTATATGAATCGTTCCTTACAGCCGCCTGACGCGCAGCGTAGAGACGCAGTCTCGTTGGCGTCTGACTATCAAGCTGGTCTAGATGGCCATAAGCTTCCTCAATCGGTTGGGCCATTGACCTATAGTCCTGCATGGCGTCCATCTAGTCCGGCAATGGATACTGCCGAATTCCTGGCGCAGTTGGCGTTGGGCGATTTGCGTGGTATTGCGCGTGAATATGATATTACCACCAACGGACTCGGCAAACCGGAACTGGTCGAGGCTATCGTGGCTGCGCTCAAGCAGCCCGAGGCCGTACGACATGTAGTGGGAACACTGGAGAAAGCGCAGCGCCAGTTCCTGGCTACCTTGATCCTGGCCGGTGGGCACATGAATGATGATGAACTGCGCGGCCTGTTTGAACGGTTCTCGCTCGGCAAACCGGAACAGTTGCAGTATATGCTGCTTGCCCTTCAGGGGAAGGCATTGCTGGTACGGGCAAGTTTCAACACATCCTTACAACCACGCAGCGGATTGAGCGCGTCACTGCTCGATGTGAACTGGTATGTGCCAGAAGAGGTGCGCGCAGCATTACACATTGCGCTGCCGATCACCTCATTTGATATCGAGGCACCGAGCGCTCCTCCAATCATACGCCACGTTGAACCATATCACCTGTTAGCAGACCTGCTGCTGGTGGCCCGCGCATTGGATGGTTATCGCATTGAGCGCGAAGACCAGAGGCACGAGCGCGCCAGAAAGCCTATCACCGGGGAGCTTGTGCGTGGAGTGACAGCGCAGACAGGCGATGGATCAACTGCGCTGCCTGCTCCCACCGGCCTGCCCTCGGCTTCGCTACTGGAATGGCTACAATCGGTTGTTCCGCGCCCGTCCGCGTTTTTACGTTTTGCTTTTCGCATACTACGCCTGGCGGACATTCTCTATCTTGAGCACGAAAGCGCCAATGCCACTATGTCGATACTGCGCATGCTGCCAAATGCCGCCGAATTGCTGCTCGGCCCGGCACGAGCTGAGGTCGCTTCCGAACTTTTCATGCATTGGCTTCATCAATCTACCTATATAGAGTTATTTGATCTACAGGAAGAAGGACTGCGCCTGCGCAGTCGCGCCACACCGATGAACCAGCCTGCCCTACGGTATGGAGAGTTGGAGGCAGAGAGTAGAGATGCCCGGCAGGCATTGATAATGCTGCTGGCGCAGGCTCCCCTGCATCAATGGATCAATTTCACCGCCTTTGCGCGTTTTGTATATCGTTTGAACCCCACGTTTTTACAACGCCGGCAGCGCGCCTTTGCCTCTCCGCACTGGTGGATCGAGCAGGAAGAGGGTCGGCCTTTGCAGCCCACGCAGTGGAATGACTGGTTACGCGCCGAGGGACGCTATCTTGCGCGGTTACTGCAAGGTCCTTTGTACTGGTGGGGAGCCAGTGACCTTGCGCTGTCTGCTGATGGGCGTTTGCTGGCATTCCGCCTCACGTCGATGGCGGGCTTCTTGTTGAATGGATTGTCCATCATTGAGCAGGATCGCCTTCTTGCCAATGGGCCTGCGGAACCCGCTATCGAAATGTCGGAGCAGGGCGAATTATCGATACTTTCATCGCCCGAAAACTGGCCGGTAATTGAACTGATCGAACGATTTGCTGAAGTGCAAGGGGTGCAGGCTGGTCGGCTTTCCTATCGACTTACGCCAAAATCGCTTGGTGAGGCGCTTCATCGTGGAGAGGTGTTCGCGCCGCTGCTTGACCTGTTACATCGCGTGGTAGACGCTTCTAGCATAGAGAATAGCTCGATGGCCTCAGCGCTGTATCAACTTGAACGGCGTATCGCGCATTATGGACGCGCGCGGCTTTATACGGATGTGACATTACTGGAGGTTGCCGATACCCTCACTATGCGCGAACTGGGGGCGACGACCTCGATAGAAAAACAGATTGCGCACAGAATTCATCCTACCCTCGTGCTATTGAACAAGCAGGGTGGAGAGCAACTGGTTGAAGAGTTGAAGCGGCGCGGTCAAACGCCACTACTGCATGGGGATGAATAATATGGATGTAAGCGACCTTTATCTATTACAGAATGTGCCGCCTTACCACCTGCAGGCGTTGGTCAAGGCGCGTCACTTGCCCGTGTTTACTAATCCGGCAGATGCCATCTCTTTGTCCTCTTTGAACCTTCCAGAAATTGGTGAGGCGCTTTTCGATCCTGAAGCCTGCCAGGAGGTCATACGCGGCCTGGGCGAGATAGAAACACGCATTCTGAACGAACTGGTTGCCTGCGGAGGGCGCGCGAATAGTCGCGACCTTGCCCTTTATTTCACCAGCGCGCAGTTGCTCAATACGGGTAAAGATAAGCATGTAGGGGCGCAATTCATTGCGCCTTCGCCCTCAGAGAAGAGCAGCGATGTCTCTGCATTTCCTGGAACAGAGCCGCATACCGGTGGAACACGTTACAAACGCGATACTCCTACCCTGGGCATAGGTTCGCTGCGTCCCTATGCCGAGGCCGCGCCCCCCAGCGCCTTGCAATATCCTACGCCGCATCCACATGGCGTCTTTGAGCAAGCGTTGCATCGCCTGCTGATGTTGGGATTGCTCTTCTGGGGCAAACAAACCAACTTTGTGGGGCGTGACTATGCCAATGGGGTTTACGATGGCGTGCTGATTGTGCCACAGGCGGTTATGGATGCAGCGCAAGCCGTTCTTCGTTCCCATGTAGGGGCGCAATTCATTGCGCCCTCTTCCCAGGCCGATGCGTTGGCGGCTGACTATCAAGAGGACCTGCGTTCCTTGCAGCGCTCGCTCTATCTCTACTGGTCGCTGGTATCGAGCGTGCGTGAGGGTTTATCCCTGGTCAGCAGCAAGCTGCTTTCGCGACCAGCGCTGCGGCAGGTGATCGAGCAACTGGGACCCCCGGCTGATATCGAGCGCATACGCACCGAAGCTGATGGACCTCACCTGCTGTTTATGCGCCTGCTACTCATGAAATTGGGGCTGTTGTATGAACGCAATGGGGCAATATTGGCTGCGCCTGCCGATGCATTTTTTGCTCTACCACTGTTGGAACGGGCGCGGCGCTGCTATCGCCTATGGCTCGAGACGTCCTTCTGGAACGAACTGAACTACCTGCCGGGTGTTATTTTGAGGCCCGGACCCGGCCCTCTCGATCCGGCTCATCCGGAAGTGATACACGCGCGCGCAATGGTGATGGAGCGGATATTACAGGCGCAGTCAGGCGAGTGGCATACCTTGCCCGCCTTTATCGCGCGCGCCAAGTTGTACGTTCCCTATCTGCTCTTCCCGCGCCAGTATGGGGCGCGCGCGGAACGCTACTCCACCGGAAGCAACCCCTATGGCTGGGACTTTCGCCTGCGGCATGGCTGGTTAACGCACCGCGAGGGCTGGCACCTGGTAGAGGGCGGTTTCATTCGAGCTATGCTGTCAGGGCCGCTGCGCTGGTTAGGCCTGGTAGAGCTGCATGAAGAAAACGATATGGATGCTTTTCGCCTGCTGCCGCAAAGCGCGCTTATCACCGGCGAGACCGCGTTCGATATAGAAGAATTGCCCTGGGGCAAACTGGTGGTGCAGCCAAATTTTGAAATGTTGGCGCTTGCACCCGTCTCAGAAGCGCTGCTGATTCGGTTAGATCGTTTTGCCGAGCGCACGCGGCTCGAGCAGATCGCCCAGTATCGCCTGACAAAGGCCAGTGTGACCCGCGCTATACAGATGGGCATGCACGCGGAAGAAATTCAGCAGATCCTGGAGCAGGCCGGCGGGGGAAGCCTGCCGCAAAACGTCTGCTATTCACTGATGGAATGGGAACGACAGGCGCGGCGCATTGAACTCTGGCCTCGTATGACCTTACTCGAAGTAGACGACGCGGCTTTACTGGATGAACTCTTCGCGGATGCGAAAACTCGCCCGTTGTTTGGTCGTCGGCTGGCCCCCTTGCTGGCAGAAGTGGTCTCCGATCAATTGGCCAACCTGCAAGAACTGTTGTGGCAGCGCGAATATCTGCCCGCGCTGGTAGTGGCGCCGGTCTATACTCAGGTGTTGGAAAGCGGGCGTATGCCAGTGCATGAACCACAGTGGCGACTGCTCGGGGATGGCCTGTTGCAGCCCTGCTATCCCGTAGTGAACCTGTACCTGGCGGCAGAACTTGAACGTATCACTACCTATGACGAGGCGACGGGCTGGAGACGCATTACACCATCATCTATCCAGCGCAGCCCCGATATCCCACTCGAGCATATCGTGCGCTTTTTGCAGCAGTATTGCCTGGACGGCGTGCCGCCTTCCTTCCTTATTCGTCTCAAATTGTGGGGCGGAGGGTATGACAGGCAGAATGTTATTTCGGTTGAAGCTGCTCCCATGCTGCGCCTCTCTGCCCAGGCGCTGCGCGATATCCAGGCCGATGAAGAGGTGGGCGAGCTGCTCGAGGAAGAAGTCCCTTCGGAAAACCGTTTAGTGCGTGTTCCGCAGGACAGGTTGGCGCGCATAGTAGAGTTATTGAGGGAACGTGGGTTCGTGGTCGAGGATTAGGCGAGATTTTACCTTCCTAATGAAGCAGCGTCATATATAATAGATCAGAGGGGTGTAGGGACAAGGGGTGGTGTAGATGGCCTTTTCGAGGAGGGTCAACCAATGCCAGATCGTGAAGGACAGCAGCTTGGCAATTATAGATTGGTGCGCTTACTTGGGCAGGGCGGCTTCGCGCATGTCTACCTTGGCGAACATATTCACCTGCGCACCCTGGCGGCGGTGAAGGTGCTGGATACTCGCATGAGCGGGAGCGATGAAAGCGTGCAGTTTCGCCACGAGGCCCGTGTCATTGCCGACTTGCATCATCCCAATATTGTGCGCGTCTTAGATTTCTCGGTGATAGACAATACGCCTTTCCTGGTGATGGAGTACGCGCCTAATGGCACCCTGGCGAAACGCCATCCTCGGGGCATTCCCTTGCCGCCGATGGTGGTGGTCTCCTACGTCAAGCAGGTCGCGGCGGCGTTGCAGTACGCGCATACGCAGAAACGACTGATTCACCTGGATGTCAAACCGGCGAATATGCTCATTGGCAGCAACGACGAAATTTTGCTCAGTGACTTCGGGATCGCTCTGACCGCCATCAGTTCGCGTTCTCAAGCCATCGAAAACATCCTCGGTACCCTGCCGTATATGTCTCCTGAGCACCTGAACGGCAAACCCTCCCTGGCGAGCGATCAGTATTCGTTGGGAGTCGTCGCCTATGAGTGGCTCTGCGGCTATCCTCCCTTTCAGGGGTCGCATTCCGCGCTCTTCGCCCAGCACAGCTTTGCGCCTCCACCTTCCCTGCAAAGCAGGATGCCTGGCATTCCGTCAAGTGTAGACCAGGTTGTCTTGAGAGCGTTAGCGAAACAACCGCAGCAGCGCTTCCCACATGTCCAGGATTTCGCGGATGCTCTGGAGGAGGTGGTGCTACAAGCGCCTGGGGCGATGGGAGTTGGGCATGCCGGGTTTACCAGGCCGTCACCTTCCAGTACAACGCAGCAGGTTCCACCCAGGATTGGCCCATCACCCTTTGTAGTTGGTTCGCCAGCGCATACTGGAACTCCCTTTGGACAGACGGAGCAGATATCCGAGCCGGTAGTAATGCCATTGCCCAATACGGGCGCGCCTGATCACCCACTTGTCCTGCAGGAGCGCGTGCTGCTTCGGCAGGCGCAGACACTGGTGCAGGGCTATGAACTGCGCAAAACCGACCTGCAACGGCGACGGCGCGAGGAAGAGCAGGTTGCTTACCAGGCGCGGCAGAGTGCGATGGCGCAGGCAGACCACGCTATTGAGGAAGTTCGCCAGATCTATGCGGAGACGCGCAGCGAACTCTCGGCATCGGGTTGGAGCTGGTGGGCCAGCACACATCTCTTCACGCCTCCTCCTGAAGAACCTGCGCGCAGCCTCGATGCAGCAGTACAGGTAGCGACCTGTCGCACAACTGCCGCCGCCGCCAGCAACAGGGTGCATGCATTTCTGAGACGCTATGCGCGTCCGGGCATATTGTTCACATGGGTGCTGCGTATCGCGGCGGTAGTAGCTGGAATTTTCGGCCTGCTGCTCTTCTGGGTGTCTGGCCCGCCCGGTAACTTGCTTCTAGATGCAGGCTGGGCTCTGGTCGTCTTTATCGCTGTGCTGGCGGGGTGCTTTTACAGGCTCTTCTATCCGCTCAGAAAAGCCTATGTGACGCTCGGGTATGTCGAACCACTGGTGGAACTCGCTCATGAGCAGCGCTGCGCGAGCATCGAGGATATCTTTCAAACGCAACTCCATGAAATCGGACAGCGTCACGAAGAACAAAACGATCAACTTGAGCACATCTTGCAGGAGCGATTGATGAAACTGCGCGCTGATGTGGCGACTTTTCTTCATGAAACGAGTTATGCTGGCACGGGCTGGGATGATGCGTCCTGGGATGCCTGGGAACACTTGCATATTACTCCTCCTGTCGCTCGTATCGGCGCGCTGATGCTGCCTGCGCAACTGGCCCTTCCACCACTGCCCGCGCTCATCTCCTGTCCAGAGGGCTGCAATCTGTTCATCAAGGCGGCAGGAGCAGCAAAGCAGAGCGCGGCGGCGGTGGTACAATCGCTGTTGATACGCTTGCTGGCGACGCAGCAACCAGGGAATGTGCGCCTCACCATCATCGATCCTATTGAACTGGGCAATACGCTGAATCCATTTTCACCGCTAGCTGAGCATCATGACATGCTGGGAACGGGCAATGCCTGGGTCAGTACGCAGGAAATCGAGCAGCAATTACGCAGCGTAACCGATCATATCCGCCATGTTCACCGCAAGCGCAGTGAGTATAGAGCGGAAGGAGAGAAGGGAGAGGAAGGCAATGAGAGCAGCCATCAGGCTGAACCTTATCATATTCTGGTGGTGATGGGCTTTCCGGCGAATTTCTCTCCCGCGGCGGCGAATGAACTGCTGGTGATCGCTAGAAATGGCCCGCGCTGCGGTGTTTCAACCATCATCGTCGGCGACCTTGATATGCCATTCCCCGCTCTTCTCGGCTTTGAATTACATGCGCTGGAGAGCATTTCCAGTGTGATCACCGGCAATGGGCCGCGCTTTACCTGGCTGGACCCCGATTTCTCAGCGTGCCAGTTGCTGTTGGATACGCTGCCACCACTGCCATTGTCCACGCAACTTTTACAAACGGTGCGCCAGTACATTTCCGACGCCGCCTCGGTTGAGCACAATACGCGGCTGAAGGAACTGTTAGATCAGCCTCAATGGCCAGCGCCCGGTGATACGGTGAAGGCCTGGCTGGGTCACCCGGTGACGCTGAAAGAGCCAACCGCCGTCACTTTCTCGCGGGAAAGCGGCAGCCATCTCCTTATTGTCGGCAAGCAAGAGGAGATGGCGATGAGCATGGCTGTGACCTCTCTCGTCAGCCTTGCCGCGCAATATCCACCCCAACGCCTGCAATGCTACATTGTTGAGACCAGCTCGAAACAGGATGCTTTGCAGGTGATGGGGCAATTGCTGCCGGGTTATATACCGCGTGTGGTGACGCGGCAAAACCTGCATTCCGGTCTTGCCCAGGTCATCACCCATATCAGCGAGGTACTTGAACAACGGCGCGCGTCAGATGCTTTCGAGCATTCATCGATCTTGCTCATTTTACACGGCTTGCAGCGTATGGATGAACTACGTCAAAAGCCTGCTCAACATGAACATGCAGGTTCACCGACGCTGGCTGAACAATTCGCGACCATCCTACACCAGGGGCCTGATCTCGGTATCCACCTGTTGATGTGGTGTGACAGACTTACGAGCCTGAAAAGCATGCCCGGCAGCGATGCGCTTGAGCATTTTGACCGGCGGGTTGTCTTGCGCACGCCCTCGAAAAACGAATCGATGGAGTTGCTGGAATGGCCTGGCGCTACGGAACTCAGCCAGGATTACGCTGTGCTGTTCGATACGACTACAGGTGACCGTGAAATGTTCCGTCCTTATCACTTGCCGTCGAGAGCGTGGTTGGAGGAGGTAGCTGAAAAGATTGGGCGGAAGATACTCCCAAATTAGCTTGACGGTGTCTACCTGGCTCTGGTACAATCGACGAAAAGGTGTAAGAAATGGCAAAGAAAGTGGTGGCATCCGTCCCACGAGGCATGCGGGACATCTTGCCGGAGCAGATGATCCGGCGGCAGTATGTGATCGATGTAATTCGCGGCGTCTTCGAGGAATTTGGTTTTGAACCACTCTCAACGCCCGCCGTTGAATTAGCCGACACGCTTATGGGCAAGTACGGACCAGACGCGGAGCGGCTCATTTATAATGCAACGTACGGGGATGGGAAGGATAGGCTTGCACTCCGCTATGATCTCTCGGTGCCCCTTTGCCGGGTAGTCGGCATGTATCCCGATCTGCCCAAGCCTTTCAAGCGGTATCAAATTGCCCCGGTCTGGCGCGCGGAACGCCCGCAGAAAGGACGATATCGCGAGTTCTACCAGTGTGACGCGGACACAGTTGGCAGCGCGAGTATGCTGGCCGACGCCGAGACACTCAATGTCATCTACGAGGTACTCCGGCGGCTGGGCTTCAAGAGGTTTGTCATCAATATCAACGACCGGAAAATTCTGACCGGCATTGGGCAATTTTCTGGCGTGCCGGATGAATTGCTTGGCGGCCTGTACCGCTCCATTGACAAGTTAGAAAAGATCGGCCTGGAGGGGGTGAGAGAGGAACTGCGGAGAAACGAGATTCCCGATGATGTCATCGAAAAGATGCTCGATCTGCTCCAGATTGAAGGGGAGAACGAGGTGGTGCTGGCTTCACTACGAGAGAGATTGGGGAGTTATCCAGTTGCGCTGGAGGGGATTGCCGAACTTGAGGAGATCATCGGCTACCTGAAGGCGCTTGATATTCCTGAAGAGTATTACCAGGTCAAGTTTGCGATGGTGCGCGGGCTGGAGTACTATACGGGCCCTATCTATGAGACGACCATTGAGGAACCCAGGATGCCCAGCATTACCGGCGGCGGGCGTTATGATGAACTGGTGGGCATGTTCTCCCAGCGTAGTTACCCTGCCACGGGAACGACCATTGGTATCGAGCGTATCATCGACGCAATGGAGGAGCTAAACATGTTTCCTCCAAATGTTGGCAAGACGGTAGCCCAGGTGCTGGTGACGGTTTTCGACAAAACTCTGGTGAATGCATCGCTGCAGATGGCGAACATCCTGCGCCAGGGTGAGTTGAAGACTGAGATGTACTTTGAGCAGGATCCACTAGGCACTCAGCTTCGCTATGCGGGCAAGAAGGGTATACCCTTCGTGGTTATCCTGGGGCCAGATGAATTCGCGGCTGGCCAGGTGACGGTGCGAGACCTCGTGCGGAAAGAACAGCAGACGGTTAGCCAGGCAGAGGTTGTTGGTCTTATCAGGCAATGGATGGTGTAAAAAGCAGTTGACAAAATACCACGAGTATGATATCTTAATCTTGCGAACGCAAGATATATGCGGGAGTGGCTCAGTGGTAGAGCATCTCCTTGCCAAGGAGAAAGTCGCGGGTTCGATCCCCGTCTCCCGCTCCCAGTTGTCTTCATGCGGCGACGTCGCCAAGTGGTAAGGCACGGCTCTGCAAAAGCTGCACCAGCGGTTCGAATCCGCTCGTCGCCTCCATCTATGACGTGATGATGCAGGTCACGTCTTTTTTTGTTTGTACTCGGCACCTATCCGTCCTGCCATCCAACCAGACGCACTGCGTGCTTCTTGTAAGGCATCTTGCCAACGCACTGCGTGCTAGCTGCGCTCAGGCAAGATGCAAGGAGTGCGCTTCGCTCAGGCAGGACGAAAGGAGAGGTGTTCCCCATGCGACAACAACGCAGCTATTCCACGGAAGGCATTGTACTCAAGCGCACCGACCTTGGGGAAGCTGATCGTATCCTGACCCTCTTTACTCCCAACAAAGGCAAATTTCGTGCCGTCGCCAAAGGCACACGTCGCCCCGTCAGTAAACTGGCAGGACATGTCGATCTGCTCTGTCGCAGCCAGTTGCAAATAGCCCTGGGGCGCAACCTCGACATCGTGACCCAGGCGGAAGGGCGCGAGAATTTCCTGCACCTGCGTACCGATCTCTGGCATATGACCTGCGGCTTCTACCTCGCCGAACTGGTAGACCGTTTTGTGGAAGACCAGACGCCGCACTACGATATCTATACCCTGCTGCTGGATACTCTGCGCTACCTGGATGCCGACGCCAACGCGCTTCAACAACAGCGCACAAATGGCATAGAGCTAACTCCGCAGCAGGAAGAGGGAAATACCCGCCTGCTCTTGCGCTACTTTGAGCTGCGCCTGCTCTCGGCCATTGGCTACGAACCGGCCTTGCAGAACTGCGCGCACTGCGCCAGCGAGATACGCCCGGAGGACAACGGCTTCAAAGCCTCGCTCGGCGGCATCCTGTGTCCCCAGTGCTCGCGTTACTGGGAACGCCATCTTTCGCTCAACGCGCTCAAGGTACTGCGCTACATGCAGCGCAGCAAGTGGGCGGATGTGGCTCGTTTGCGACCCGATGCTCACATGCACGCCGAATTAGAAGGCGTGATGCACGACCTGCTGCGTTTCCACCTGGAACGCGACTTGAAGTCATGGAGCTTCCTGGAGATGCTGCGAAAGAGCTGAATGGGCTACCGGGCAAGGTCAGGGCGATAGCTTCCGGGAAGGCTGCGGAAACTGATTGCGATGCGGTTCCACCCATTGATGGCAACCACGGCTAGCGTCAGATTGATCAGTTCCGCCTCGCTAAAATGCTGGCGCACCTGCTCATAGACCTCGTCTGGTACATGGTTGTCGGCGATCAGTGTCAGCGCTTCTGTCCAGAGGAGGGCCGCCCGTTCCCGCTCAGTATAGAATGGCGCTTCTTTCCAGGCAGGAAGCGCGTAAAGGCGCTGTTCACTTTCACCGTTGGCTCGCGCGTCTTTGGTATGCATATCGAGGCAATAGGCGCACCCGTTGATCTGTGAGGCGCGAGTTCTGACCAGCTCGAGTAGAGATTGTTCCAGGCCACATTCCGCTACGTACTTCTCGAAGCCTTGCATGGCTCTGTAGGCTCCTGGCGCTGCCTTCATGTTTTCGATGCGTGGTTGCATTTCAGTTCTCCTCGGTTCTAGAAGTCGATTACAAGCCCTGCGCTTTCGCTACGTCCGCGACGACCCTGCGGAGAGCTTGCGCGATATCCAGGAATGCTTCGTCGCGGTTCGACCAGCTAATTACCGGTTTGCCATCCTTTGGGAGCGCTTTGAGTTTGCCGAATGGGGCGCTGTGCCAATCGCAGGGTCGCAGAATGATGGGGATCACGCGAGCTTCCTTTGCTTCGTGCCGTTCCATAGCTCGCTGCATCTCCTTGTCATAGCAATAATCTGAGGCCATAAAGGCTGTGCTGACCAGCAGTAGAATAATGGGAGCCGAATTCAGGTGTTCGGCAATCTCACCTTCTAATTCTTTGCCCTCGGAAATTTCTCGATCAAACCAGCCAGTGATAAGCTTTTGCCTCTTGAGCAGAGCCAGGTGGGTGTCTAGCTCGTCCCTGAGACCTTCGTCCTTATGCGCGTAGGAATAGAAAACTTCCATTGTGCCGTGTTGTTGAGGTAGAGATGGGGCAGGCAACCAGCTAAGATGCAATTGCTGGCGTTGTTGCGGCGTAAGCGCATTGGCCCACCGTCTATCCTGCTGGTGAAACTGGCGCTGCTTCTCCTCTAATTCTGGGAACTCGCGCAGCACTACCTTCGTCAGCATGGCTTTGCCACCCAGCGCGTTGGTGCGGTCACGGGTGGTTTGCACGATGCCGCAGACACTGCCTGTTTGCCGGTTGAGGACGGGCGAGCCGCTCATGCCGGGGCGCACCTGTCCCTCCTTGAATTTCAGCAGTTCGTGTTGATCGCCAGCCCAACCTTCGCAGGCAAAGGTGGTGGATGCGCCTTGTGACTCAGTATCGGCATAGCCATAACTGTAGAGTTCGCTGAATGGCTCTGCTCCACCATGCAATAGCACATAGGGATGATCAGAGATGGGTGCCTGTAACAGAGCCAGGTCTGGATAGGGAGCATTGCGAAATGTACCTATCTGCGCTGAATACTCCTGCCCTTTCCAGAATACTTTGATAGGCAGTTTCTGCATGCCCCCTTGCTGCGCGTTTTCGATGACATGTGCGCAGGTCAAGATCAGTCCAGGCGCGACAAAGAAACCTGTGCCGCTTCCGCCGCTTGCAAGGATACGCACAGTGCAATCGGCCAGCAGCTCGTACAGCGATTGGGTCATGTAACATCAATCCCCTCTACCTGGTCATGTCTTCGGTGATCTCGCCCCATTCCAGGGTGATCTTCAAGTTGGCGTTTCCCGTGCCCTTGACCAGCAGCGCGGTCAGTTTTCCCGATTCGATGCCAACCTGCACGCCGAACTCAACACTGGCCGCGCGGGGCTTCACCTTTTTCAAGGTGGTGACCAGGGCTTTGGCGAGTCCTTCGACCGTGTCGGTCACTTCTTTGAATGGGGGGACGCCAAAAGCTACACGCTCTTCGCCACCAAGCGCGGTCGCTTGAATGCTGATACTGGTGCCATCCTCGAGCATCGCCTTGACGACTTCTGTTTTGTTCGCTTCGTCTTCCATGTCAACTCCAGATTCTGTTTATTTGGCCCTATTGTATCTCACACTTATGATAGATGGAAGTGGCACAGCGTGTTTTACTTATCCTCCTGGTAGCGCTTTGCTAGAAGCATGTGTAAGCGTTCCTCTAAAGATTGCGCCTCCTTTTCCTTTTCCAGGAGGCGCAAAAGCACAGCCAGGCCTTTCAAGCCTTCGATGGTATCAGGATGTCCTTCCCCCAGTATGTGTTCTTTGATCGTCACTGCTCGCCGGTAATATATCTCTGCCTGGGTGTATTTGTGTAACGCCTGGTGGACTTTTGCCAGGGTGTACAACATCTCAGCTACGTCAGGGTGTTCTCCCCCCAACGTTTTTTCGCCCATGATTACTGCTCTGCGCGCGTCTTTTTCCGCTTGAGCATATTTGCCCTGAGCGTAAGCGAGTGTCGCCAATCCATGAAGGCAGCGAGCTATATCCGGGTGTTCCTGCCCAAAGGTATGTGTCAGGATACTCACTGCCCGTTGGTAGAGCGGTCTGGCTTTCGCAGAGTTCCCCTGAGCTTGATAGACCCGCGCTAGAACAGAGAGGCTCTCGGCTACTGCGGGATGTCGTGCTCCCAGGTGCTGTTCATAGTACGCCAGTGTCCGTGTTGCATGTTTTTCTGCTTCGTCTTGTCTGTCTTGCGCCAGGAGAATCAATGCCAATGTATTGATATAGTGAGCTACATCAGGATGATCTCTTCCAAGCTTCTTCTCACAGAGGGCCAGAACCTCTTGACAGCGTGTTGCTGCCTGTTCGTATTGCCCTTGCTTATAGAGAAGCCTGGCGATCCCGTGCAAACTTTCTGCTACATCAAGATGGTCGTTTCCCAGGCTCTTTTGAAGGATAGCCAGGCCACGTTGATAGTACATGTTGGCGTCATGATACCTGCCTTCAATCTGACACAGGTCTGCCATTCTACTCAGGACCATGCCGAGAAAGGGATTATCTGGCCTTTGATCTCTTTCTAGCAGTGTTACTGCTCGTTGCAGGCTCGCTCGTACCTGTTCATACTTTGCCTGTGCCAGGTAAATCCTGGCGAGTGTGTAAAGGACAAAAGCGACATCGGTATGTTCTGGCCCAACTGTTTGTTCATGGATAGTGAGAGCCCGCCTGGCATATGACTCTGCCGCGTCGTACTTCCCCTGGAGCTGGGAGAGCAGGGCCATGTTATCCAGACATTTGGCGATATGAGGATGCACCGGTCCGAAAGCTTTCTCATGAATAGTCAGCACCTGCTGGAAGAGTAGCCCGGCTTGAGCATACTTCCCTTGCTCTACATTGAGCATGGCGATGTCATCGAGCAGCAGGCCAACGTCTGGATGCTCTGTTCCAAAAGCGTTCTCGAAAATCGTTCGTGCTTGTTGATAGAGTGGTTCAGCCTGATCGTATTTGGCTTGCTTGTGGTAGAGGAGTGCCAGATTGAATATACTTCCTCCGACTTCTGGGTGGGCTGGTCCGAGGCGTTGCTGGCGGATAGCTAAGGATCGCTGGTAGAGCGGCTCTGCTTTGGCATACTGGCCTTGATAGATGTAATAGTTGGCGAGATCCTCCAATGTCTCGGCAATGGCAAGATCGTCTGGTTCCAGACTCGCTTCACGAATGGCCAGGGCTTGTTGGAAATACTGCTCGGCCTGTTGATATTTGTTTTTATCTATAAAATAGCAGATGCGTGCCACATAATTCAGGCTGGCTGCTATAGCAAGATGATTGGGTGGTAGCGTTTTCTGACGGATATCTAATGCCTGTTGGTAGAATGACTCGGCCAGCACGTATTTTCCTAGTCGAAAGTAAATATCCGCCAGCGCATCGAGCATCGTTGTAGATTCGGCATGATCTGATCCAAGTGTCTGCTCACATATGGTGAGGGTCTGTTGATACAGCGGTTCAGCCTCCTCATACTGAGCGCGGTCTCGCAGGTACTTCCCGGTTTGTTTGAGCAGGCGTATGGCTTCTGGAAACTTCATGTCCCACTGCTCGATGTGCACAGCGCAGATCTGAGCGTGGGGGAGGAGGCGTTCGCAGAGAGGCCAGTTATCAAAAGCGACATTGGGAAACAAGCGATTTACAGCTCGTACAGCTCGTTCGGCCCACTGGCGCCTGGCCGCATTGGTCATGCGATCTTTGAGGATGGCCTGTACCAGCCGGTGAATGGTCAGGGTGCGCTGTTCTGGGTTCCGCCGTATGAGAGAATACTTCCGCAACTCCACTATTGCGGCGTCCAATTTCACATCATCACCGGCGTGGGAGCGTAATGCCCGGCTCAATTCAGAAGCAGCCTTGCTGAAGATTTCCTCTGGGATACTATCGGGGTAAAGGAACGCGCACAGTTGCAGTAGTTCTCCGGCAGCAGAAGAGGCCTGTGTCACTTGCTCAAAACAAAGCGCGAGTGTGGTGGCAACGGAGGCGGGATGATCATTCTGAGTCGTGGGTTTGCCACGCTTTTGTAAGAAGAGATCCTGGCGTTGTTGATAGCGTGCGAGAAATCCCTGTAAACCACAATCGGTACTTTCGATATAGCTTCCCGCCTGATCCAGGGCCAGGGGTATTCCATCCAGGGCTATCGATATGTCTCGCGCTCCTTTACGCTGTTCAAACGTTGCTTCATCGGAAGAGGCGGTGTGAGGAATGATTTGGGCTCGTCGCAGCAGAAACAAGGCTCCCTCGTGTGGGGGCATCTTTTCCAGTTCGATGCGTTGAGCTGTCGGACCCGTCATCTGCGCCCGTGTGGTAAGCAACACATGCCCATGATGATGCGCTGGCAGCATATCATCGACCATTTCAGGGTGTTCAACATTATCGAAGATCAGCAGCCAGTCGTTCTGTTCCTGTAGCCAGCGTTTGACAGCCAGAATAATGTAGCTCTGATCCTGGTCCTTCTTTTCACGCAGGTTGAGCAAGTCAGCGAGTGCGGCAAAGTCCGAGTTCAGCACTTCCTGAGTATCCGCTCTGACCCAGAACACTGCCCGGTAGTTGTTCCGATAGCGGTAGGCATATTCTACGACCGTTTGTGTTTTGCCGATGCCTCCCAGTCCGGTGATAGCCTGGGCCAGCGCGACCATCTTGTTT
>Ga0137377_10001434_pt1 | contig 16724 bp, 17 predicted proteins | sample SagtaG_22_FD_104815 | JGI IMG/M metagenome (GOLD analysis project Ga0137377, IMG submission 104815) | Vadose zone soil microbial communities from Sagehorn Ranch, Mendocino, California, USA - Sage2_L_40_16 metaG | ecosystem: Environmental > Terrestrial > Soil > Vadose zone | place: USA... | reverse complement strand
TACGGCCAGCGATTCGCCCGCGACGTGACGCCCGTCCTCAGCATGCTGGCCCCGCACCGACAGCGACATAGCCGAATCGCCAACTAGCCCCAACCTCGCCAAACACGTCCGGTTCCTACACGGATCACAAACCCATGCGGCACTTAAATTGTGCCTTCTGGCAGCGGAACACAAATATCCTTCCCTTTTCCCATGGGTGACGATAGCGTGCCTTCCCGCAGCACGCGCAGCGCCCAGCAGCGGGCATGGTTACCTGCCCGCCCTCGGCCGGGCACGCCCGGACGGGTCACCGCTGGCGCGGCGCGCGTGTAGGATTCAGACGATCATGAGCAATCGAGCGCGGGTAGGGGCTGACTCCCGAGGACGGAGAGCTATTCGTTGTGTTCCGGCCCAGGCGATCAGCGATGGCGGGAATTGCCACGAAACGTAACCGATAACCTCAAGTGCGAGCACGCGTAGCCGCCTGTGCGGCGAGTGGAGCGTGACAGCGACGCCCCGACGCACGCGGACGCGGATGACCGGCGCGGCCCCGACGCTCGATCATGCTGATGTAAGTGCATTTGGGCGCCTGTGCTCACGTGTCGTGGGGCCAAGTTTGCGGAGTCTGGACGCACACTGGTGCGGTGAGCGATGTGCCCGACGATGAGTTGGTTCCTGGCCTGCCCGAAGTGGTAGTCGAGCGTCTCCGGACCGAGTTGGGTGCGCGGGCGGAGAAGGTGTTTGGTTGCCTTCGCACAGCGGCCGCGTTGGTGACGCAGGCCGAGGCAGATGTGAGTGGGCTTCGGCTTGCCGAGAGCGCGGCCTACAACATTCGTGAGGCCCTGAACCACGTGGTCGAGGGGCAGGATGCGGCCGAGGGCGGGCTGCGGGCCGTGGTGGATGCCTGGAGGAGGTTCAAGGCGCAGACGGCGGTGCCTGGCGTTGACGCCGCTGCCGCGCGCGATGAGCTTGACCAGGTGCTGCGTCAAGTTGCGGCCGATGAATCGCGGGCTTCGTACTATGCCCGCCGGCTGGTGGCCTATCTCCAGTACAGGGCTGGTGTCAGCCCACTGGATCCTCCCGGCGACCCGGTCTCGGAGTATGGTGAGCTGCGCGACAAGGCGAGCACCGCGGTACACGGCGAGTTTGCCCTCGCGGAAGCGGAAACCTTGCTCACCCGGACGGTCGCATGGTTCGTCCGCGTGTTCACGCCACCCGACCAGGTGGCCGAGGCGATCCGCACCTTGGCCGCACAGCCGTGGAGCGGGCCGGAACAAATCGCCGAGCTGAAGCGGCTTGCTACCGACGACCATCATCTGCGGCTGTTCTTCAGCGAAATCACCGATCGAGCATGGCTGGAGCCGCTGCACCAGGCCGGTGTCGCACACCTGCCGTCGCACAACGCGCCCTGGCCGGTGGCTGCGCTCCTGGCTGGACTTGGGAAGACCAGCCCTGAAGCTGTCGCGGCTCTTCTGAAACGCCTGCTGGTGGACACTGCGGCAATAGCGAAACACGAGCGCGCTGCGGCGCGGTTCGAGTTGTTGCGGATCGCCACCCAACTCGGTCCCCCGGCCCACGGCGTTGTGGTGGAGGTCGTTAGGCAGCACAGCGACGTGCCGGCGGTGCGTTCCCTCAGCGTGGACGCCGCGCTGAAGGCCGACGCCGCGGACTCAGCGGTGCTTGGCGTGGCCGACGCGGTGTTGAACCATTTCCGCAGGTTCGGGGACGGTGACCGCTACCACGCGGTCACGATTCTCGATCAGCTCCAAGCCGGGGTCACGGCGGACAATGTCGCCGACCGAGCACGGATGCTCGCAGGAAAGACGAGGCGATTGGCCCGGTCTGACGACGCCCGCTATGTGCTGCTAGGTATCAAGGCGTTGACAGTCCCCCTGGGAGAGCATCCCGAGCCGCTTCTGCTGTTCGCGCACCACATCGCACGCATCTTGTCCAAAGCCCGGCAGTGGTGTGTGCCTACTTCGGAGCAGTTGGAATGGCTGGGGGAGATGCAGGGCGAGGTCGGTGAACGCCTGCGCGGTCACGCCCTGGCGGGTGCCAGCGACGTCCCCGTGACCGGCAAGATCGCCCACATCACTGGGCGGCTAGCGTCGTCGACCGCGACTGCTGAGGATCTCGCACTTGTAACCGACGTCCTGTCCCACACCTCTGCTCCAGAAGACCTCGCCGCATGGGCCGAGGCGCTGGGGACGCCGTCGCTCGCGCCGGCCGATGGAGAAGACCAGATCCCCCGGGACTGGGCACGCGCATGGCGATGGGCGGCGGTGCTCCCGGCAGATGTCCTCACCGCATGGCGGGCTGCCATCGACTACGTCAGCGGATTTCATGGCGCACCGGATCCACAGGGGTTGACCGGCGACCGGCCTCCACGGTGGGTTTCCCGCTACGGGCGCTCGCCCTACAGCGCCGAAGAGTTGTCGGCGCGTCCGCCGCTGGAGACGGCCGCCCTGGTCGCTGCCTGGGAACCCGACGCCGAGAGTGAGCGGCATATGGTCGGCCATCTGGAACTCGCTCGGGCTCTGGAAGAGGCCGTGAAGGCCAATCCGGTCGAGTGGAGCGCCGCCCCTCAAGACGTCGTGACTGCGCTGGGCCAACCGCTCTACATCGAGCACTACTTCCGGGCCCTTACCGAGAAAGCAGCCGACGTCGTCCCCCAAGCCCCCACCGTGCTTGCCGCCGCCCTGGCGCAGCCTCCCGCAGGTGGAGCGCAGGCAGCCGGCCAGGACACGGAGGAAGCCACTGATAGGGAAGACTGGCAAAAAGTCGTCCTCGACCTCGCCAAGGCGCTAGCAAACAAGGACGGCGACCTCGCCGCCAGCCTGAACGACCTCTGGGAACGAGCGCTCACAGCGGTGCGGAGCGTCCCCGAGACCGACATCGGCTTGCTATTCGCTGACCATGATCCCCTCGCCAGCGCGATCAACCGCACGTGGGGTCACGGTCTCCAAACGGTTCTCGCCCTCGCCGCGTGGGAGTTCCGCAGCCACGGGACCGTCCGCCTGGAGTTCGAGCAAACCCTCAACGCCGTCATCGGGACGGCCGACTCAGCCGGCCTGGAGTTCCGTGCGATCCTTGCTTCCCACCGGCCGCTTCTGGAAGGGATCGCCGCTACCTGGCTCGAAGCACACGCGGCAGCGCTGTTCCAGGAAGGCACACTGGCGCAGGAAACCTTCGACCTCACCGTCAAATGGTCCCAGCCCACGACGTGGCTCTACCGGGAGTTCACAGGTGAGCTCTTCGGCGCAGCCCTGCGCGGAGCCGACAACGCCGTCAGGCTCATCGTCGTCGCCGCACTCCACGAGGTGGAAGGCTATGACCTCGACACTGTCATCATTCGCCTCGGCAAAGGCACCGCTGCCTTGGCCACTGCCACCAAAGACGCCGCCTTCCTCGTGCAGGACGCCGAACCGGATTCACCCCACCTCACGGTCGCCATCCGGTTCTGGACCCTCCTCCTCGACACCGACCGGGCCATGATCCCGGCCCAAGCCCTGACTGGCCTCGGCCGCTGGGCCTTCGTCGACAACATCGATGACGACCAATGGGCGCACCTCACCATCCGCACGCTCGACGCCACCGACGGCCGGGTCGATTACCCGATCTCCGTCGCTGACCGCGCTGCGCGCCTCCCACCCGGCAGCATCAGCCGCGGCATCCTTCTCCGGCTGCTGGACTACGGCGAACCCTGGGAGCGCCATCACGCCGCCATCAAAGCCCTGGACGTGCTCCGCGCCTGCACCACCCAACCCGCAGACGACAGCTTCCGGCGCCTGCGAACCCGCCTCATCGACCTCGGACACCACGAAGCCACCACCATCAATCCACCAGACACAACCGAATAAAGGAGCTGGGCTCACCGACCTGCCATGTACCTGGCGTAGACCTCGCATGTACCTCGCCATCGCTTCCCGCCCCGTCGGCCTCCCGAGCCGCCGGGCACGGCGGGCGCTGAAGCGGCCCCCCGCACGTAGGTTAAATACACCGCCTGCCTGCGCAAACACCCGGCCAGGTCCATGCGAGGTATATCGGAGGTCCATGCCAGGTACATCCGTTTCGCCCACCGCGCATCGCCCTGACCTGAGCCGTTGAAGGAGCCACTGGCCATCGGTGATGGCAGCAGCACAGTCTCGCACGGCGGACCCGGCCTGACCGGCTTGCTGCCCATGCACGGCGCCATCGCGCAGGCGGCTGCCGCGCTCGTCATGTCCCATGATCCATGGGCGCCGTACGGTGGCCGGCTTCGCGTTTGAGCGTGGTGAGCAACCGCGAAATCTTCGTATTACGCGCTGGATAGCCGTCGCGGCGAAGCTCGGCCGCAAGACTGTCGCGGGTAAGCGTGTCACCGCGGTCACGCAGATGGTCCCGCGCCGCACGGGCGGCCGGCAGCAAGTCCGCGATATCCATCGTCCCCGTCCCCGCCTGCGCGGGCGTCCCCGTCCCCGGCTTGGCCTGCGTGATCGTTCCCGATCCGTCCCCACGTCCGGCCGGTGGGCCGGCAGCGCGGACCGTCCCGTCCCCCAGATCGCCAGGGCTCTTATTCCCGTCAACAGAACCCGGGAACACGCGCGGGCGGGCCGCCAAGGCGGCGGTTGGGTGCCCATTGGCGACCGTGATCTCGGGATCGGCGGCAATGGGCGGACGGTCCCCGGCAGCGCGGGGGACCCGGGGACCATCACACGGCATGATAGGACGATCTTCGGCTATTGCGGGACGATCACCGCCGTGGCGGGGTTCGAGCAACTGAGCCAGCAGTTTGATCGCCACTAGGAGCGCGAACGCGGGCCAGCCCGCCACCACCCGGCCCACCAGATCCGCGCCCGCCGCCGCGACGTTGGCCGCCAGGCTGGCGGTCGTTCCGGCGGCCAGCGCGGCCCACGGCAGCCAGCCCGAGCGCTGCCTGGTGCGCCGGTCGGCAAGAAGGACAAGGGAAGCCACGATCTCGATGCCATCCACCGACAGCGGGAAGGTATGTGCCCGCCACCCGGTCTCACTGTGCGCGGCGGCCAGCTCCCGCATATGGCTGTAACTGATCGCTCCCGCGATGCCGGCCAACGCGGTCACCGTCACCCCGGCTGCCATGCGCAGGGCGGTGTCGGCGTGCCGCGCGTGCGCAGAAACGGCCGTTACGGGAGCCGCACCAGCACAGCCGGAGCGGGTCATCGGGGCACCTTCTTGGCCCGTGACCTGCGCAGACGAATGGGGAGAGGGTCACCGGTTACGACAAGATCGTGGTTCGCATAGTGATGCGTCCGGCCCACCAGTCGCGCCCGTACGGTCGGCCCGGCAGAATGGCTTCGTTCGGGCACGACTCCGACGGTCCTGACGAGTGGCCAGGACTGGCGCCAGACCGGTATTTGAGCGCGTCCCGCGCCCCTTTTCCCTCTACGGACCGTGGTGCTGCTGGTCGCTTCGAGGTGGCTAGCAGCGCAGAGGGCTGAATGCGGGCGCACCTCCCCCGGCTGCGACTGGCTCCGCGCCAGATCAGCGTTTGTCGGCTGCAGCGGACCGAAGTCGGCCGAGAACCTTCCGGATCAGCGCGAGAGCGTGGTAGGCGACGACGACGGCGATGGCCAGCGCTACGGCGGGGTCGAGCCAGTACCAGCCGCCGGTCGCCACGATGATCGCGCCGGTCGCGGCCACCCCGGCGGCCGCGGCGGCATCGGCGACGGTGTCGAGCAGTACGGCCGCGACGGACAGGTCCCGCTCCTGCGTGCCGTCGTCATCTGCGTCGCCGTGCAGGACGAGCGCACCGGCGGTCATCACGGCCGCGGCGACGCCGCTGACCACCAGCACCGGCAGGCCATGCACCTCGGGCGTGCCGGTGGCGAGCCGGTCGATGGCTGCGGCGGCGACGATCAGCTCGAGTATCAGCAGCCAGCCAGCGTTGACCAGCGCGGCGACGCTGGTCGCGTTCGGGTAGCCGCCGGGCCGTGCCCGGCTGGCCGGGCGTGCTGACAGCCAGATCGCTAGCAACGCCACCCCGACGCCGGCGGCGTCGAGCAGGTAGTCGCTGCCTTCGGCGAGCACCGCCAGCGAATGCGCGGTCACGCCCACCGTCACCAGGGCGGCCACCAGCGCGAGGTTGAGCACCAAAACCACGCCCAAGCGTTGCGTCCGCAACATTGGGCGATCCTATGAGCCGGGACAGCCCGGTATGCACCGGATAGGTGAGCCGCCGCTGCCCGGCGTTTGGTGTTGACGCGGAACCCACGGCGGATCCGCGCTTGGCAACCCCTGAGGTCCGCGGTCAAGGCGTACGCGTGACGAGCCCTCCAGCAACGCACTTCGACAGGGAGGCCCGCGAGTCTCTAATTCTTAGAGCGGGCAAGGGGGAGGCAACGATGCCGGCGATGGAAGTGGAACCTGACGCGCGGATCGGGGCGGAATTCGCGGGCCGCTACCGCATCATCCGCCCTCTCGGGCAAGGGGATCGAAAGCGAACTTACCTCGCGGAGGACACGGTGCTTACCGTAACCGCAGAGTGGCCCTGGCGCTGGTCAAGCCAGCGGCAGCACATGATGATCCCGACGGGACACGGCGTGAGGTCGCGAAGCTCGCCCAAGCCGGGGATCACGGCAACATCGTGACACTGCATGACCAGGGAACTGCGGAAGATACTGAGTATCTCGTCTTCGCTTACCTGTCGGGCGCTGCGAGCGAGGCCGAGCTGTGCGGGATAGGCGCAGTGCAGGTGGCACAGCATCGATGGGTTCAGCGGCGGGGGGGCTTTCCACGCGCCATGCGGTGGTTTGGTGGCGCAAGACATGGGGCTAACCTGTATGGCAGCGTCTGGCGGCGGCGTTCCCCGGACCTTTATGGCATTCTGCGGGCCTTCCTGAATTACCTTGAACGCCCCGGACGCTTGGCCGGGTGGTTGATGGCCGGATCATTCGCATGGTGGCCAGGCCCGGAACTCGCCCAGGTCCTCGTCCTCGGGCCCCGCGCCGGGTGCGCGGGCCGATGCGCCCGTCCGCGGCTCAGTCCCGTATCGGGGGAGTGGAAGCGCCGTCTGTGCTGTCACGATGCGGAGCGGGGTGCGGCGTGGCGGGTTGGTCCGGCGTCGAGGTCATTCGGCGCACCAGGGGATGCGTCCGTGACTGCGGCGGATGCTCCGGGCAGCCCGCCCCCGCTTCGTTGCGGCCGGAATCGTGCGGTGAGTCGCGATCCGCTCCATCCCCTGTTCGCCCAGCACTTGCGTGTAGTCAGCGACGGCACTCTGGAACAGCCCATAGTCGTCTTTGGCCGCGGCATCGAATAGCCACTCGGCCAGCGCGCGGCGATCCACGTCGGCCGCAAGGCACGCCTGGCGGTGCAGCTCCTGAGCGAATCCGGCGCATTCCGCCAGTTCGTACTCATAGTTGACCGACTCCGCGGACTCGTGCATCAGCTGCAGCGCGTGCTGGGCCAGTCCGGCCGCCTGTGCGGCATGTCCGTCCGGAGTCGATGAGCCCGGTGAGCATCTCCAGCGCCCGGTCGACGCCCGCGACGTAGGTTCCGCCCTCCTCTTCCTCCACGAAACCGGAGACGAAGATGGCACGGTCAAGTCCCGCCGGGCGGTCTCGACGGCATCTGTTCCGGACGCAGCGCTCCGCAGCTCGGCCAGCAGCACACGGTCATGCCGGGCGGCACGCACGAGCCGTTCGGCCAGCCACGCCGGCGACTGGCGGGCCAGGAACTCGCGAAGGTCGCCGTGGCGGTTCACCGGCCTGCCTCGATCCCCAGCTCCCGGCGGATCCACGCGACGTCCATGAGGACCGGCCGGCCGAGCTCGGCCTCGCGGTCGTTGCGCCAGTCCATGTCGTCCAGCAGCATCTCCAATTCGGCCCGGGCACCGCCGCCGGCCAAGGCGGCCTCACGTGGCGTCATCCCGAGATCGTCGACCGTGTCCGCCGCCCAGGACTCGCTATGCGTGCGTGACATGTCCCGCGCTGCCTCCTCGGCGGAGACGAAGTAGCTCTCGATGATCAGGTCCCGGGCGCGAGGGTGGGGTTCGCCGCCCATGCGCTCAGCCTTCCTGCGCACCTCGCGGGCGTCTGGCGCGATCGCACGCACGACATCCTCGAACTCGGCGAGCCGTTCACGGGAGTTGGCCCACAACGTCCAGCGGCGGTTCTCCCTGGTGACCCTGCCCCGGCTGATGACCTTGCCGCCGTCGTTGGCGTGCAGCTCCAGGATGTCGTCGTCAATCTCCACCAGCCGGCCGGTGAGCCGCGACCAAGCCAGCGGCTCGTCGGGCACCTCCCAGACCACCTCGGCGTCGTAGTAGTCGTGGCCGTCGGCGTTGAGCAGGTGCGGCTCGGGTCGGGGGGCGAAGAACTCCGCCAGGTGTTCCGCTGACGGCCGCCCCGTGAGCAGCGTGCTCAGCTCGCGGCGCTGCTCACGGGGGACATGCGCGGGGACCGCGAACATGCGCGGCTGCGTGCCGTCGTGCAGGACCCGGCCGCAGAACAGATCCAGTCGGCGTGCGGAGGTGGAGAACAGCCGGTCCTTGAGAACCACTGGCTCCCCGCCGGGCAGCGGGCGGACCGTGAGGCCGACGCCTCGCCGGATCTCCCGGGCCTCGAACAGCCCGATCGGGATGTGCTGCCAGGACTCGGCCAGTTCCCGCTCGTCATCGCGGAGCCAGCCGCCCCGGGTCCGCAGGAACCGCTCGGTGAGCCCACAGTCGGTGAGGAGCAGGTCGAGGCAGAGCAGCGCGCTCTGCGGGTTACCGCCGCTCCGCGAGATGAGCCGGCTGAGCGTCTCCGCTGCGGCGGCGCGCTGCGCATAGGTGGCCAGCAGCGCGTAGACCACCTCGGCCCGGTCGGTGAGCGGATGCACGGCCTTGGCCAGGCAGCACATTTTGTACTTGCGGCCCGAACCGCAAGGGCAAGGCTGGTTGCGGCCCGCCGTCGTCTTCGGCGGGGCCAGCCGGCGCTTGAGCGCCGCGCGCAGCGCCTCGGCGGACGGGTGACCGCTGTCGCGCAGGTAGCCGTCAGCGGCCCGCGCGTCGCCACGGCACGCGGCGTACTCTCCCGCGTCCAGCAACGCCGCGGGCAGATCCGGCTGTGCGGTCAGCGCCTCGTGCACCAGGCGCTCCGCGGTGTCAGAATCTCCGGCGCCCTCGGCGGCCCGGGCGGCGAGCAGCCACACGGCCGCGCGTTCCGGGCCGGTCTTGGCGATCCCCTGAAGCACGGCCAGTTGGTCGTCGAAACGGGTGCCCTCGGCCGCACGGCGTTCCACCTCATCCGCAACGTAGCCGACCACCACGGGCGAGAGCGTCAGGTAGTCGCGCAACAGCGACGGCCCGTGCCCGGGGTCTTCGTCGATCCAGGTCAGCAGCAGGCCGAGCGCCATCGTGCCCGCCACCACCTCCGCCCGGCCGAGCCCGCGAATCCTGGCCAGATTCCACGGCGTGCCCCGGACGCCGACGCTTCCGCCGAAGGTCTCCAGACCAGCCGCACGCAGCGTGCGAACCAGCGGTGGCGACGGCGACGCGAAGATTTTCGGCTCCGTGAACAACAGCTCGAGGAGGACCTCATGCAGCGGCGCGAACGGATGGTCGGCCGCTCCCTCGACATAGTGCTTCAGCGCCTCGACCGCCGCGACGGCGCAGGCATCACGCAGCGGCCCGGTGCCGGACGCCTGCTCAGGTGGCTTTCCTGCCGATATCTCCAGCGCGCCGCCGCGCAGCCGCACCGACAGCAGATCGCCTGCCGAAAAACCCCCCAGCCAGCCCTCCGGCCCGGTCAGCAGTTGCGCGATCATGCCCTGCCCGGCGGGGAGATCGCCGCCGATGCCGGGCGGCAGATCCAGGACGGTCGTCGCCCTCACCTCACCGCCGCCCGCCAACGGCAGCCCCCCGACGGCGAACTGCGCCCACAGCGCCAGGTCGTCATCCCCGCTCAGCATCCCGGACGCCACCTCGGCCGCGCTCAGCTCATGCGTGAACGCCACGCCGTCGGCGACCCGCAGCCCGCTCACCCACTCCCCCTCCGGAGTCGGCACCAGATGAGGATGCTCGTCCAGATGCCTGCGAAGCACGGCGGGCGCCACGTCCACAAGCCGCGCCAGCGCCTCCACGGGCAGCGGCCCCCTGGCCATGAGCAAAGCGGTGATCTCATCACTTCGGGTAGAGATGTTGCCGACCATGGGAAAACCGTAGTGGCAACGCCGGGGCCAAATCACCGCATCCATTGATGATTAGGGCTTGCCTCCCCGGCGGCGGTGGTACCGCGCCGAGGTGGGTTCGGCATACTGGTGCCGGTACGCTCAGCCCGCCCAGTGCCGGTAGGCGTCTGCCCACCCCGCACCGTCAGGCGCTGGGTCGGGCAGCGGCAGCTCCAGGACGGGAATGGCCTGCCGAAACCGCCCCCAGCGCAGAGAGCGACGATGCAGCGGTCGTTCTTCAGCTCGATGTCCTCTGGCGGTTGACCGCGGAGAGGCTGAACGGCTGCGAATGCCAGCATGTGCGGCCCCATGGATGCGACAATCACCGTGATGACAGCTCCCAGCCCCCGCCCTCACAGGGGCGCGGACCTGGCTGCGCCGAGGCTGCGCGCCGGGCCGCAACGAGGCCTGTTCGACAACCCGGTGAGCGCCTTCAGCATCGAGGAGCTCACCGGCACCGTCCGCCGAATCGGCGGCCGGAGCCCGGAACTACCAGTGACCCGGCTCACGGAGGAAGTGCTGGACGAACTCGCCATCAAACCCACACGGCGGGCAAGGGAGATCATCACGGAATCCATCAGGCTGGCGCGGCGCCCGGCACGCGACAGGCTCGGCGACATCACAGCAACCGCCTGGCAGGCGGGCGCGGACGAGGTGCGCGCCTGGGCCCGCACCGCACGCTACGAGCTCGATGACCAAGACGCCATCCCGGAGGCTGTGATCACCGCCTACAACCACGCCCATCCCGATCGTCCGTACTGATCATTTTGGGGCTACCAGGCCCGCCCCGGGTTCCATTTCTCAAGCCGCCGCGACCATCGCCGCACACACCTCATGCGGGTGTGCCCCGCTGTGAAGCAGATCGACCCACACAACGCGGAACTTCGGGTCAGCGGAGTGCGGGAGATTATGCGCTGTCGGCCAGATGGGCAGCCCTGTCAGGGCCTTTCGCGGAGGAATTGCAGTTCAGCGGACCTGTCGTATCCGCCCGCTGGTTCCCCAGGCTTGGTCGGCCGTCCAGATGTCGGCATCCAGCCGGTCGCCGAGCGCCATGCACAGCCGGTCGGCGAGGGATAGTCCCTCTCCCGGGGCCCATCTCCTGGCTGCCCATTCAGCATCGGTGATCGTCACGGCCTCGACCTGGACCCCATAGCTGACCAGCAGCGATCGGGACAGGTCCCAGTTCCGACGATGTGCGCGGATCTTCTGTGCGACCTCCGACCAGTTGGCAGCGCCACAGGCCCCGCCGCCCCGGAGCGCCTCTTCGACAGGGGCTGCCCCCTGCTCGCCCTGCAAGAAGGTGAGCAGCGCAGACGCATCGAAGACGTTCACGCCGCGTCTTCGGCGGCGGCCTCCGCGCGGCGCTCAGCGAGGAGTTCGCCCACCAGATCCAGGCCAGCGAGATCCGCCCGCACGAGTTCCTGGAGCTGCGGACGGGTCAGGAGCACGAGCCCCGTCGGAGTCTCAAGCAGGATGAGCGCGGTGCCTTCCGCAAGCCCTGCCCGCTCCCTCAGGTCGGCGGGGATAACCAGCCGCCCCCGGTCGCCCATGACCACCTGATATGTCCCACTCATATGATCACAGTACCACTTGCATGTCGAACATGGGAAAAGGCTCTCGCCCGTTGTTGTACCCGGGTGCCGCCGACGGGTTCGTCGCACCGTCTGCTTGGCCCGTGACCTGTGCAGACGTACCGGCAGCGGGTCACCTTCAAGCAGCACTTCGCGGTTCGCGTAATGGTACGTCCGGCCCACGAGGTCGATGACCTGCGCTTTTGTGGACGCAGACCGTCCATTGCGCGAACCGGTCCGGGTGGCTGGGCTGGATCAAGCGGCTGGCGGCGTGTCGTGTATGGTGCGTTCCCGCAGAGCGCATTGTCCTCGCTGCCCAGGCCGTCTCGTAGATCTTCAAATGACAGTGGTGTGCCGCCGGGCTGAGCCGCCAGGTGCACGAGCAGCCGGGCCGTGACGAGCACGTCGTAGGTCGCCCGGTGCGGCCTCAGCTCTGTCGGCAGCCCGTCACCGAGATCGAAGGCGTCCACCAGCGCACCTCCCCATCGGAATCAGACGGGCAAACAGGATCCCGAACGGCTGCGCATAGCCGCACAGTCATTGATCGGCGGCGCTTCTGACGATTCGGTAGCTTCGGCGCTCGTCGTGGCCTGGCTGCCGCGGGGTGTCGGCGGCGGTGCGGGGCAGGCCGAGGCAGGTGGCGCAGTGGTTGAGGGCGGCGCGCTGGCGCGGGGCCGAGCTGGGTGCGTTGCCTTTGCCGGTCAGGTGCTGCAGGTAGGAGGTGGTGGCGGTGGCCCAGTCGCGGCGCAGGTCGCCGGTGTGGCTGGCCTGGTCCAGCCAGCGCAGGAAGGCGCGGACGGCGGCCAGGTTGGTGCTGCGGGTCGCGGCGGGCTGGCCGGTCGTGGCGGTTGCCTCGGTGTAGGCGTCGTGGATCCGGCGGAACCGTTCGGGTATGGCCACGTAGGGCTCGGCGAGGCCCAGCCGCCGGGCGCAGTCGGCCAGCGCGTTGCGGTGGGACTGCGCGTCGGTGCTGAGGGTCCCGGCGGCGGCTGCAAGTTCGGCGGTGAACCGGGTGGCCGCGGTGTGCCAGGCCTGTGGCTGGGTGAGCACGGCGGCGATGTCGGCGGTGTTGGCGGGCAGCCAGCGCAGGAACCGGCGGACGCGGCGGGCGTGATGTGTGCGGGTGCTGGCCGCGAGCGCCGACTGGCCGAGGTCGGCGGTGTACCGGTCGTAGGCCTGGCGGCAGGGCCCGGGCACCGGCAACGGATCAGGGCTCACCGCAAGCTCTCGAATGGCCGTCGGCCCGGGCGGGAAGGCGGGAGGTGGGTGCCGGTCGCTGCGAGAGGGGCTTCGGCGAGCAGCCGGGCGAGCCATGCGCACGTGTCGCCGGTGGCTCCATCCAGCGGCTGGCCGATGTCGCACCAGACGACCTGCGCCTGGCCGATGCGGAAACCGTCCCATCGTGCCGCGATCGTGTCCACGACGCGCAGCCCCCGCCCGCCTTGGTCCGAGGCGGCCGGATCGCGCAGCCGGGGAACAGTGGCGCCGCCGCCGTCGCAGACCACGATCCGCCCGCGATCTCGCCACAGGCAGTAGCCCACCAGCACCCGCCCTCCTGATGGGCCGTGGTGGAGCGCGTTGGTGAACAGCTCGGTGACCACCAGCTCCGCGTCGCCCGGATCGACCGGGCCGTCGTGACAGGCGATGACGCGGCCGATCCAGTCGCGGACCGTTTTCACGTGGCGGGGATGCCCGTTGAACACGCGCCACCCCGGCCCGCGCCATCCGTTCCTGGTCACTGCCTCTCCTCGGCTGGCCCATCCGGTCTTCGGCTTTCCGCGATCGTCAGTTGATCAGTGTCTGGGTCGTCAGCGGAATGGGTGCTGGGCGTGAACAGCGAGAACGTCGGCACAGTGATCGTGAGTTGCGTGAATGCCGAAGCTGATGTGCCGGTGGGTTGACCCGGCGAGGCAGGATGGCTGAATGCGGGTCCTGGTCCTGGGCGGCTCGTGGTTTGCCGGGCGGGTGGTGGTGGTGGACGCCGTCCGGCGCGGGCATGAGGTGACGGCCTTCAACCGGGGTGTCTCACTCGACTCGGCGCCCACTGGTGTGCGGCTCGTCCGGGGAGACCGGGAACAGGGCCGCGACGTCCGGGCTCTTGCCCGCCAGGGCCCGTGGGATGTCGTCCTCGATGTGGCGGGAAGTGTCCCGGCGGTCGTGCGGCGTTCGATGGATGTCTTGGCCGACGTCGCGGAACGTTGTGTCTTCGTGTCCACGATCTCGGCGTACCGGGACTGGCCGCACGCCCCGGTGGACGAGGACTCGGCGCTGTGGGACGGGGACCCCGGTTTCGACCCGGGTACGCGGAGCTGGGATCCCGACGCGTACGGTCCGCTCAAGGTGGGTTGTGAGATCGCCTGCCGGAACGCGTTCGGCCCCGCGCGGTTGCTCGTGCTGAGGCCTCACGTGGTGCTGGGCCGTTATGAGTACGTCGGGCGTCTGCCCTGGTGGCTTGACCGTATGCGGCGCGGCGGCCGGGTGCTCGCCCCGGCCCCGGACCGAAGCATCCAGCCGGTCGACGTGCGGGATCTGTCCCAGTTTCTGCTAGATCAGGCCGAACGGCGCGGGAACGGGGTGTTCAACGTCGCCGCGGCGCCCGGAACTCACGTCTTTGGCGATATGCTGCGCGCCTGCATTGACGAAACTGCCGGTGTCGCCGAACGGCCGGCCGAAATCGTCTGGGTGGACGAAAAGTGGCTGGTCCGGCAGGGCGTGACCCAGTGGACCGAGTTGCCGCTGTGGCGGGACGCGGCAGCGCCGTGGGAAATGAAGGTTGGCCGTGCGGAGGCGGCTGGTCTGCGCTGCCGCCCGCTCGCCGATACGGTCCACGACACCTGGGCCTGGCTGCGCGACGGCGGCCGGCCGGTTCCCCACGAGCGTTTCGCTGAGCATGGGATCGACCCGGGGAAGGAAGCCGCGCTTATCGGGCGATGGTTTGCAGCACATCCCCAGGCGGCTGAGCCATCTCGGTAAGTGACTTGACGAAGGCGCGGTTGATAGCTGGGTCACGGCCATCAACGTAACGTTCCGTGGGCCGGTAGCCGACGCTGGTGAACAGGCCCAGGGCGGCGGTGTTCCGCACACCGGTCTCCAAGATCACCCGGCGGGCGCCGTCCGCTGCGCCGCGGCGTTCGAGCCAGGACAGCAGCGCGCGACCGGCCCCACGCCCGCGCGCAGCGGGAACCAGGTATGTCTTCTTGACCTCGATCGTGCCCACCGCGCGGTCGAACCAGCGATAGCCCCCGCAACCCACCGGCACGCCGCAGAAGTACACCACGGCAAAGACGCCGTTGGGGGCGGCGTAACCGGCGGGATCTACGTCGATGGTTTCGGCGAACCCGTACCGGCCGACCTGCTCGTCATAGAAGGCGCGAAGCAGCCGGGACGCATCGGGCTCATCAAAGGCCCGTTCGGCGATGTCCGCACGGTCCGCCATAGGTGCTGCGGCGGCCGGGTCGCTGGTACCGGTCGTCATACCGGCGATAATGCCTCATCGAGCTCGGCGAGAAACTCGCGGACGACGGGGGAGCGGGACCGGCGCGCGAGCGCAGGCCGCAGGCCCCGCAGGTAGTTCCGGCCGCGTGGCGACTGGACCTGAGCCAGCAGGCCCAGCGCCGTTTGCGTCGCCGTGACAGCCTCGGCCAGCTCGCCGCGCAGCAGATGGGCGCGGGCGAGGAAAGTAGTGTGCAACAGCGCCGACCGCGGATAGGCGGGCCCACCGCCGGAGGGATCCGGCGCGGCCATGACGGAGACAGCACCACTGAGCGCCTCGATCGCCTCGGCCAGCAGCCGGCTGCGGTTCACCGTTGTCCGCTCGGCCAGGACGACCAGCCCCTGCCCCGCTTCGGCGGCGAGCTGCTCGTGGGTGAGGTAGTACAAGAACGAGGGGGCGTCGCCCGGTCCGCGGCGCTGCAGCAGGCTGGCGGCTTCCTCTGACCGGCGCCGGAACCTGGCCAGATCGCCATCGGCCGCAGCCGCCGTGGCCTCGCGGCCCAGGAGCCTGGCGTGCAGAACAGGATCGCCCTTTCCGCATTCGCGTGCCGCCGCTTCGGCGAGCCGGACCGCCTGCGGACCGTGCCCGGCGAACGCCGAGACGTAACTGAGCATGCCGATCGCATTGGCGGTGCGGTCGGACGCGCCGAGCGTCCGGCAGATCCCGACGCTGAGCAGCAGGTACCGCTCAGCCGCGCCGTACCGGCTGGAGTCGAAATGCAGCCAGCAGTTGCGCGAGGTCGGCCACGATCGTGATCAGCCGCCTGCCGACCTGCGGGCCATAGCTGGCGTACTCAACGAGGTCGACGACGCTCCTTAACTCCGCTGTCACGTACCGCAGGCTCAGCGCCCCGCCGCCGTGCCGGTCATCCAGCCGCCGCAACGCGGCGACATGCGACGAGATCAGATCCACCTGCTCCGGCAGCACATAATCGTGGTCCGCCGGTTGCGCGCCACAAACAGCGCGCCGCGTAGCTGGTCAAGAACAGCGGCCGTCAGGTCCGCGCCCGACGCATCCGCGATCGGGCTCTGCGGTGTCGCCGCGGTGGTGCTGAGCTGGCTCAGCTCGCGCACGAAATCATCGATATGGGTGACGCCGTCCAGGTCATCTGCCGCGCTGCGTCGCGCACCGCCGGATTCCTTACGGCCCGGCCACAACTGCGCGGCGGTCACCGTGAATCCGAGACGCTCGGTGAGCACCGCAGCAGCCACGTCTGGGATCGGCGGCCGAGGCCGGAAACCGCGCCGTACCCACGCATAGCCCGCCGTCGGGTCAAGGCGCAGCCGATCCCGCCCCTGGCTGGACAGCCGGGCATTGATCGCAGTCACCAGCTGCCGCGGCCCCCAGTCCGCCAGGCGCAGCAGATCCGTGAGCGACATCCGCGTTTCGCTCATCGGCACCTCCCCGCCATCGCTCTATCGCACCGTAGCGGCCTCAGTAACGGTCAGTCGGCCCTGGCAAAGCGGCGACGCGGAAGTTCACAAGGTTCACGGTTCCCTTATGGCGAAGCGGAC
>Ga0137377_10001433_pt1 | contig 16725 bp, 16 predicted proteins | sample SagtaG_22_FD_104815 | JGI IMG/M metagenome (GOLD analysis project Ga0137377, IMG submission 104815) | Vadose zone soil microbial communities from Sagehorn Ranch, Mendocino, California, USA - Sage2_L_40_16 metaG | ecosystem: Environmental > Terrestrial > Soil > Vadose zone | place: USA... | reverse complement strand
GCGGATACAGCTCTGCTCGGATGAGGCGAATCACAGCAGAAATGGCATAATCCATCGACAGACTGATGCCGTGAAGCCCCTTCCCAAGCCGATTCTATTTCGCAATGGAAACTAGTACTAGAGCATCGGTCAAGTAATCGGGAGAGACATTGACGAGGAGGCAAAAGCGTGGTTAGCTCAAGAGAAAAATGAGCAGAAAGGACACCGAGAATGCACCCTTCTCTTTGGCAACCCCCAATTGATCTCTCACCGGCCGAGCAAGCGATTCGAAAACGGATTAAGCGAGCAAAGCTCTTTATCTTCTTACGTGAGCACCGCCATGAACTGTTTGATGAAGCTTTTCAGCAAGAATTGGCGACGCTCTACCAGAGCAGTAGTCGCGGTCAACCTCCCATCCCTCCCGCTCAATTGGCTTTAGCGACCATTCTGCAAGCCTATACAGGAGTTTCTGACGATGAGGTGATTGAAGCGACGACCATGGATCGACGCTGGCAATTGGTGTTAGATTGTTTGGACACGCAGGAGCCCCCATTTAGTAAAGGCACCCTGATTGCTTTTCGCAACCGCCTCATGGAGGCGAACATGGATCGGCGGCTGATCGAACGCACGATCGAAGTGGCCAACCAGACGGGAGGCTTTGGAACTCGGCCCTTGCGTGCGGCGCTGGATAGGAGTCCGTTGTGGGGAGCCAGTCGCGTGGAAGATACCTACAACTTATTGGGACACGCTCTGCGCAAGGCCTTAGGCGTGATTGCCCGTCAACAGGGGAGGGAGTTGACGGAGATTGCCAGGGAAGCTAATGCCGTGGTGGTAGCTGGTTCGAGTCTGAAGGCCGCCTTAGATCGAGACTGGGACGATCCTGCCCAAGGTGAACAAGCTCTGGGCGTCGTCCTGGCTGCCTTGACGGCTGTGGAACGCTGGCTCGACACAGCGCCCGAGGGCCATGACGCTCCCGTCGTGGCTTTTAGCATGAGGGCGGCCAAGCAAGTGAAAGAGCAGGATGTGCAGGAGAGTGCGCCGGAAAGTGCCACCTTGCGCACAGGAGTGGCCAAAGATCGGCGTATTGCGATTGAAGACGCTCACATGCGGCATGGACGCAAAAGCCGCAGTGTGCGCGTCGATGGCTACAAACGTCACATCTTGCAGGACCTGGATAGCGGCTTAGTCCGTGCGGTGGGCATCACTGCGGCCAATGCTGCCGAAGCCAGTGTCACTGAGGCGATCCAAGCCGATCTGGCCTACCAGCAGGTGCACGTGGGCGAACTGCACATCGACCGGGCCTACTTGAGCAGTACCTGGGTGCGCGAACGCGAGGCTTCCCTGGACATCTCGTGCAAGGCCTGGCCGGTGCGCAATGGCCCTCGCTTCCCCAAGACGGCCTTTCACCTGGACTGGGAGCAGCAGACCTTACGCTGCCCAAATCAGCAGGAGATACCCTTTACCCCAGGAGGTGTGGTGCACTTTCCGGCCGAAATCTGTGCCGCCTGCCCCTTGCGAGAGCGCTGTACCACCAGCCCACGGGGGCGTTCGGTCAGCATTCATCCCGATGAGCCGTTGCTGTGGGAATTACGCCAACGGCAACTGACGCCCACTGGACGGGCCAAATTACGGGAGCGGGTGGCGGTGGAGCATACCTTGGCCCATATCGGACACTGGCAAGGACGGCGTGCTCGCTATCGGGGGCCACGCAAAAATTTGTTTGATCTGCGCCGCAGCGCGGTGGTACAGAATTTGCATGTGCTTGCTCATTTGATTGCTCAGACTCAGCACTCCCAGGCTGCCTGATTACTTGACCGGTGCTCTAGTTGTTGTCTGTAGGGTAAGGGACGTTATGGCACATTCAGTTTGGAACGTGATACAGCGCCTATCATCGTACCAAATGTATACACTTTGTGGCTGTTTTGAGGATAAGACGAAACAGGTGTCTGCTATCGGACGGTTATTTGGACTGAGCTATTAAGAGAGGAAGGACGACTTAACATCGTGCTTCCAGGTAATTATCCCAAGGGAAGAGAGGCAGTACCATATGATTTTCTTCTGTGATGCGGTTTGGTAATTGTCCCCCTCCAACACGTTGTATAATAGAGACATGCGCTTCTTGTACTCTTGAAGCTTGATCAAGGGAGGAGCGCCCGATGCCCTTCAACGAGCAACTCCATCATGAAGAAGGAGAGGTCACTATGGACCCAGTGAGCCTTGCCTTAATTACGGCTATCGGGGCTGGTGTCACCAGTAGTATTACCGATGCCACTAAAGCATCCCTGGTGTCCGGCTATCACGTCCTCAAAGATCGGTTGCTGGCCAAGAAGGGCTCAACTCATCCCGATCTGTCACGTGCCCTGACGAAACTTGAGATAGCACCGACCTCTCAGGCACGTCAAGCCGTTTTAGTGGAAGAAGTTACTGCTGCTCAGGTTCCGCAAGATGTGGAACTGGTGACGCTGGCACAGCAGTTGCTTGAGCAACTCCGGCAACTCCCCGTCGGCTCTCAAATCATTAGCCATGTCGAGAACAGCGCGATTTCCAACACAGGGAATGCCACCACCTATAACATCCAGGGAGATCAATACTCGACACACTCATAAGAAGTAGGGGGCAGAATGTCATGGAGAGGTCCGAAGGCCAGGCATCATCTCAGCATATCGGACAGGTGACAAACAGTGCAATCTCCAACACAGGGAATGCCAACACCTATAATATCTACGGCGATCAACATCTCCATCAAGCTCTGGGAAAACCCTGGGTACCACCACTGATGCTACCTCCACGGGCGCAGTCCTTTGTTGGTCGTGAGGAAGAGATTGACTGGCTGCTCCAGCAGTTGCGTAAGGAGGAGATGGGCATAGTTCTTGGCCTGTGTGGTGCAGGGGGGATGGGTAAAACTGCGCTGGCCGCGGAGGCGCTGGCGCGGTTGGTCGCTCAGGAGGAGTGGTTGGTCGACTTTCCCGATGGTATCTTCTATCATTCCTTCTATACCTCTCCCTCGCTTCCTGTTGCCTTTGAGGAATTAGCACGTCTTTTTGAGGAAGAACCCGGTGCCGATCCACGCCGTGCTGCTGTACGCGCCCTGAGTCGTCGATGTGCTCTCTTGGTCTTTGATGGGGTGGAAGTGTTGCCAGATTCACGTCCACTGCGGGAGTTGGGGGGCAAGAATCGGGTGCTGCTGCTCTCCCGTCGTCAGTCGGATGTTCCTGATCGTGCCCATCGCCGCGATCTTCAGATGCTCTCTCAGGAACAAGGCATGAGGCTCTTGCAGGAACTGGCCGGACCACGAGCGGCGGATCGCTCGTGTCTGGAGCGCCTAGTGAAACAGATCAGTGGCTATCCTTTGGCCTTACAGCTTATTGGCAGTTATCTGTCTTCACGTCAAGAGGAGGTGGGGGAGTATCTGCAGTGGTTTGAGCGTGAAGGACTGGCCGCGCTCGATTTTGGGGTGCATCCCGCCGAGAGTGTTCCGGTGTTGCTACAACGCACCTACACCTCGCTGACTGCTAGCGAGCAAGAAGTGTTTGTACTTCTGGGTCTGCTTGCCCCTGCCCCTTTCCCGTTGGAACTGGTGCAGGGTGTCCTGGAGCATCACGAATCGATTGTGCGGCCGGCGCTCAGCTCACTGGTCAATCTAAGCATACTGCGTCGTCCTAGCCAGGACTACGAAGTGAGTCATTCCTTGGTGCATACCTTCGCGAAAGAGCAGCTCTTGTCCCAGCTACCAGCAACATCGCCCCTTGTTGCTAGCCGCATTGCCACTTGGTGGGAACGATTCCTGGCGACGTTAATACATCAATATGAGCAGGTTGATCCTTATGATGCTACTGCTTTGACTCTCTGGTATCCTCATGTTCTGCCCTTTCTTTTGGCCAAATACCTGACAACTGAACAGTTGCTGAGAGCAGCAGCTCTTTTCACCGAGGTTGGCATCGCTGCCTCTTACCAGGGCAAGTATGCTGAGGCCGAGCCGTTGTTACAGCGAGCTTTAGTCATTCGAGAAGAACAGCTGGGAACCGAGCATCCTGATACAGCGAGCAGCTTGAACAATCTGGCGGTACTCTACTTTAAACAAGGCAAGTATGCCGAGGCGGAATCGTTATATCAACAAGCTTTAGCCATTCGAGAAGAACGGTTGGGAGCCCAGCATCCTGATACAGCCCAAAGCCTGAACAATCTGGCTGTACTCTATAAGAACCAGGGCAAGTACGAGCAAGCCGAACCGTTGTATCAACGATCTCTAGCCATTTGGGAAGAACGCGGCACAAGTCATCCTGACACGGCGATGAGCTTGAGCAATCTAGCTCTCCTCTATATCAACCAGGGCAAGTACGAGCAAGCCGAACCCTTGTTCAAGCGAGCCCTGGCAATCTGGGAAGAGCAGCTGGGTCTAAGCCATCCTGACACGGCGACCTGTCTCGATAACCTAGCAGGGGTTTACCGAGAGCAGGGCAAGTACGAGCAAGCCGAACCCTTGTATTGGCGAGCCCTGGCGATCCGAGAAGAGCAGCTGGGTCCAACCCATCCTGACACGGCTTACTGCCTCAACAATTTGGCTCTCCTCTATGACAGTCAGGGCAAGTACGAGCAGGCCGAACCTTTGTGTCGGCGAGCCCTGACTATTGTTGAGCAACGATTGGCATCAAGCCATCCAATCAGGCAGATCATTCGAAAGAACTATACTGCTGTGTTGAAAGCGATGAAAGTTGAGGGGGAGGCAGATGTCTAAATGATCAAGTTATCTGTTATACGTCCCTTTTCCAGACGCTCTGCTTCTGCTCGTTTCCGCATGAACAACCTGCTTCGTCTTGCTCATTTCTCCAAACTGATCCATTCTGTTATTCCATTCTGCAAAATAACGTCTGAGTTGTTGCCATTTCTATGAGTTTCCATACAATCGTACCAGAACCATACTGAAAAAAGGAATGAGAGGAAATGGTACTATGCAGATTGGATATATGCGCATCTCTAAAGGTGAGCAAACTACCGCGCTCCAGGAAGATGCGCTGGCGAAAGCCGCCGTAGAAAGAACCTACCGAGACGTGATGAGTGGAGTCAGGGATGATCGACCCCAATTTCAAGCGATGCTCGACTTTGCGCGTCCTGGCGATACGATTGTGGTCTGGCGGCTCGATCGCCTGGGTCGTTCGCTCAAACACCTCATCGAAACGGTCATGGGCTTGCAGGCCCACGGGATCAACTTTCGGAGTCTGACCGAGCATGTGGATACATCAACACCGGGAGGGAAGTTTACCTTCCATCTTTTTGGGGCGCTTGCCGAGATGGAGCGCGATGTGATCCGGCAGCGGACCAAGGCTGGACTGGAAGCGGCTCGTGCGCGAGGGCGCATCGGAGGTAGGCCCGCCCTACACCTTGATGCCAGAAAACTCCAGCGGGCCAGGGAACTCTACGAGAAGCAAGAGATGAGCGTCGCAGAGATTATGGCCTGACCGGCTTTGCCAGCCGCTACAGCTTCTATAAGTACGTGGTCCACGCGGGATCGGACGCGCTCTCAACGGACAGGAAGGGAAAAAGACCGAAGAAGACCGAGGGATACGAAAATGAAGGCAGAGAAAAGAAATAGAAGAGGCGCATCTCTCGTTATTTCCCAAATTTACACATTTGGGAAATAAGCTGTTGATTTCTTTGCAATTACTCTGTTGAAAGTATCTCTCCTTCTTTCGCCTGTGGGGCCATTCTCTTGGTAAATGGAAGAGAGAGTGAACCGAGAGTCACTCGCATACTTGGCAAGTTTCCACGAGCTTATTTCCCAAGTTTACAGCTATGCCCCATAAAATGGCGTGACATCTTTTTCCTGTTTCGAGATGCTAATAACTCATCTAATTTGGCGCTCTTTTTTGGCCTAACACTAAAGTGGTAAGCTCAATCGCTCATCAGTTCCCTTCTAAAGGGATGTGATACAATGGCCTGAGAAGCACATTGCATCTCCCGCCAGATAGGCTAAATTACTAGTTACCACTGTAGTATACACGAGGTAATTATTGAGAAAATAGAAATTATTACGAGGAGGGAACCCGCAGAGGTTGAAGTTAATACGTGAGAGGAGTATTACAGGGCATTATCAATGAAGTTAGTCGCTTAGTGCCTATTGCATATTCAGGTTTGAAGCCGAAGCGGTGCTGGAGGTCTAAATGCCTAGAAAAGCAACTCATTACACTGACCCAGATGTGGAAGGCGGTCAATATCAGTACAACATTTCTAGAACTGCACTGGGAAAAATGGAAAAAAAACGACAACAAGATATAATGCGTCAATGGTTTTATGAGCGATATGAAGACCCTGTTAATAGCCAACCATATGATTCCAGAGAAGGTGGCTATATTTATGTCAATGGTGGCCCTTTTGATGCACGGGAAGAGTTGGAGGCCGAATTTTCCCCTATTGTGAAACAAGCAGTCATAGACGAATTAGCAAAGGAACTTGAGGATGAGTGTATGGATTGGACACATACCGACTCCTATGATCTAGAGCTTTATCCCGAGGATGAAGATTTCTACGAAATTAATGCTGCGTTAGATAACCAAACACCACTAGAAAACTTAAGACAAAGTCTCGTTCTTCTTCGGCGATTATTGGCCGAAAAAGACCAAATGGATCAAAGTCTACCTAAATTCCAGCTAATGATGATCTACGTTTTTTGCATCACAAGCCTTGAAACCTATCTATCTGATGTTTTCGCTAAGCGTGTAATGAATGACACAAAGCTAAAGGAAAAATATCTGCAATCAGAGAAATCTTTGAAGGAGCAAAAAATATTCTTAAGCCAAGTTTTTGATAAGTACGAAAAAATCGATGATTTGATTAAGAAAGAAATATCGGGCACAACATTTCATAATCTTGGATGTGTTAAGGGGTTATTTAGAGAAGTTCTTAATGTTGATATTGGCGATATATCTAACTTGGCAAAGCTTATCCACAAACGCCATGATTTCATACATCGTGGTGGAAAAGATACGGAGGGCAAAGAGGTCATAACAACCAAGCTAGAAGTGGAAGACTTAATTAAAGCAGTAGAGGATTTCTGTGCAGCAATTGATGCAAAAATTTTCCTTATCGGGTAAGGGTACGTAGGCTCGAATGTGTTCTTGTTCGAGAGCAGCGATATTCTCGACGGTTCCATACGCCGTATCTCCAGTCACCTGAGAGAGCCGGAGCTTCCAGCGGAAGCGAGCATGGTGTAAATCGCGGTTGTCAAGTAGGCAGGACCACGGTTTAAAATCTGGCATGGACAAAGGGCCTCAAGCTCGCCCTGAACCTGAAGGCAATGGTTCCTCAGACTTGGAGGAAGTCAATGCCACTGGTTCTTTTCCTCGCATGCGGTAGGAACTTCCCCTCAAGTAAAACACCTCTCCATGATGGAGGAGACGATCAAGAATCGCCATCATTAATGCCGTATCACCCACCAATTCACCCCAGGTCGCCAGACTCTTGTTGGAGGTGATGACGGTCGCTCCCTTCTCGTAACGACCTGCGATGATTTCATAAAGCACTGGACCGACTTGTGGATCAAGGTTCAAGTAGCCAAATTCATCGAGAATGAGCAGATCACAGGTGATGAGCGAGGAGATGAGGCGAGTACGCTCGGCTCGTGTTGCGGCAGCCACCACAGCATTGGCCAACTGTTGCGCGACCACGAACCGCACGCTGTACCCCAACTGAACCATCTTCGTGCCCAAGGCGACTGAAAGATGAGTTTTTCCTAAGCCACTTGGTCCAATGAGCACCAGCGAGCCAGCAGTCGTAATAAAGCTGCTGTCAAAAAAGCGCATGAGTACGGCCCGCTTGAGCTCAGGACGTAAGGCAAAGTCAAATTGTTCAATGCTCGCCGCATAGGGGAAGCCTGCTGCTTTCATTTTGCGACGCAGGTGGTTTTCCTGGCGTGCCAGCAACTCCTCAGTGACCAACTGCTCCAAGAACTCGGCATAGCTCAGTTCGCTGTGTACCGCCTGCTCAATCCAACCGGTGTAGACTTGGCGCATACGCCCCAGTTTAAGCGCAGCCAGTTTCTGATCCAGCGTCTCGTTCATGCTCGTGCTCCTAGCAGGGTCTGGACCTCTTGTAGCACGCTCTCCCGATTGGCGACATAGCGCTCATATTGAGCCAGTTCTCGCTCCACTTCCGGCTGTGGCGGGCAGGCGAGTGCGAGTGCGTTCGAGTCTGCTTGCGCTGATCCTGTGGGCACAGGAACCGATGGGATGCTCACAATCGCACGCAGATACTCTGCGCCGTACATCTGCTGTTCCGCCGCCAGTTCCAGCGCAGCGACGAAATCCGCCTTCCCGATCTCCTGCGCCAGCTCATAAAGCGCAATCATCTGCTGATTCATCTCTGAGCGACGCTTGTGCGAGATCTCATGAACATAACTCATCACCACGGGTGAGAGGCTGCACAACCAATCGCGATACACCATCACACGTCCGCGCGGTTTGCCGGCAAAAGCCGCCTCCAAATGAGTTGGATCAATCACCCGGGCATGTTGAGAGGGCCTGCGCACGTGGGTGGCAACCAGTTCCTGGTCAGCGAACAGTTCAATCCGACTGCAATGAATGCGGGCGGTCAGCGCTCGTCCCATCAAGTGAGCTGGCACCGAATAGCGGTTGGTTTCAAGAGCAACCAGTCCTTCACGACTGACGACCACACAATCAAAAAAGCCGTAGTCACTGGCGACACTTGGCAAGGGTCCAAACTTGGGCTGTTCTTGCGCTAACAAGACGGCGGGAGGCTCTCCTGTCGCATCTGAAGGGCGTTGGGTATTCACCTGGCGTACCCACGCTCGGCATTGCTCTGCTAGATCTGCATCATCATAGAAGCTTCGCCCGGCCAGAAAATTCCCCTTCACAAACTTGACCAGATTCTCGACAGCTCCCTTCTGATTCCCTGAGGCAGGAGCACACACCTCAGGATGGAACTTGAATTCAACGGCCAGTTTCTGATACGCTGGGTTCCAGATCGGTTGGTGGCGCTCATCGCGCCCCAAGACTGCTGTTTTCATGTTATCGGTCACCACTGCCCAGGGCACGCCGTCGATCTCAGCGAAACAGGCAATCAGACAGCGCAACAGTGTCTCTTCTCGCATGTCCGTCTGGAAACTCACATACATGTAGCGACTGTATTTGAGTCGAGCCGCGAAGAAGTAGCGCATTTGCGGCTCCATTCCCTCCTTCGTAAAGGCGAAATCACGGACTTCTCCCCAGTCAATCTGTAAGAATTCGCCGGGAACCCCTTCAAAACGAAGGGCCAGGTTTTGTGGGGTCTGCTTGCGTGCTCGGCGCACTTTGCGGACGTAGTCGTAGAACGCTGTTTCTCCTCCGCTGTAGGGATGATCCGTGTTTGCGTTTTCTTATTACAGTATACGGATCACCGAGATATCCTGGTCGAGCCATTGAGCAATCTGAGCGTCAAAGACCGCAACAGCGCTGGGACGCTCTCGGGTTTTCGGTTTCTTCTCCACCTCTTCGCGTCAGACGCGGGCAACGGTGTCGCGGTGATGGCCAGTAAATTCAGCGATCTGGACATTACTCCAGCCTTTCTGCTTCAAGTAGTAAATGGTTGACCGTTCCATGTAACGTAGCATCCTCTCTGCCTCCACAGTAGTTTTGATACTGTAGAGGATACATCATTGATGCCTGATTTTAAACCGGACCCGTGCTGAATCTCTAACCGTATTTTACACATGGGAGAGGAGATCAAGGCTGGGTTGGTTGTCCTTGACCTCGGACAGTATGCTCCTCACGTTGAACTTGTAAACGGCCTATTAGGCCCGCTAACAAAATTTACAACGCTAAGCTCGATTTCAGAACAGTAGTGTCGCGATCCACAGGAGACACAGGTATCCTTGTCATTTCTTGGGTGCTTGCACGTCGAAAGATGTGACCCATGCAGCTCAAAGAGAAGAGGGATCTCCAGCTTCAAGGGCGTTCTTGACCTCTGGATGACGTTGCGAGAAAGCATCGAGCTCCGCCTGATATTGAAGGTAGATCCCGTGAAGATACTCATTCTTCCGAGCAAAGTACTGCTCACGCTCTGATTCTGAGAGATCTTTGATCCGTTGCCAGATCTGCTGGGGTGCGCCAATCTCCTTTGCTACGGCTGGAAGTTCGTGTTGGAGGGCAAAATAAACTGTTTGGGAGGCACGTATTCGAGGTATCTGCACGCGAAGCACCTTCAGAAGCCCATCTATGTTGTCAGCAAACCCCCATTTCTTAAAGTGAAGGACAAAAACTAAGGACATGGCCTGGAAGGACGAATCTGCTCCACCGAGTTGGAGAACTTGCCAGAGCTCTGGCAAAAACCCTATCAAGTCAAAAAACTCGAGTGTCAATGCTACGAAGTCAGCCTGGGCATTGGCTTGCTTCAAGTCTTCTTCCGTTGCCTCGTCAAGTGCTGCCTTCATCTTCCCGATGGAGAGTAGTTCTTTCCAAGAGAAACGTTGGAAGTCCTGAGTTAAATCCTGGGGAAGAAATCGCAACTCATCCAGGTTTAATCCCTGAGCAAGGATATCTGCTGAAGAGAGTTCTCCCTTATAGTGGCTCGGCTCAAACACATAATGAATCCCATACAGCAAATACATCTGGATAGTGAGGAACGATTGGAAATTTTCAAAGCTCAGCCTCTTCATCACCCTTGATAGGAAACGAGGGCGACGCTTCGTCAACTTCCCCAGCAAAGTGTCAACCTGTTGCTCTGCTGCCTCGTACTGTTGCTCTTCCCCTCCGGATGGGATGGTCCACTTCAGCAGAGGAGCGAGCTGGCGGATAGACTTCTTGAGCGCAGACAAGGAAATGGGATACCCCTCTTGCCAGAGCTGAAAGCGTATTACGTTAAAGCTGCGTGTGCTCTTGAGCAGGCGGCACACAGCGAGGATTTGGGCCGAGGTTTGGGTAGGATAGGTCGAACGGGTTCCCTTCCCATAGCCGAGGTGCTCTACTACCGGACGTGGGATGACATCCTCTTTATGCCACCGTTCCAATTTCCAATGGTTTACCTGCTCGTACCCATGCTGTTTGGCAAAGTCTATCAGTCGTTCTTCAGTGAGCTGTTCCGTTTCCATAGACTTTATACTACAGCAGGGCGCGAGAAATGTCAATTTCGTCAAAATAGATGGTATAATAGGCACGTCTTACGAGCAAGGTGTATCCTTGCAGACCCAGGGTCGATTGGGCCTTGAGCAAGGCAAAAACAAGAGGAGGTCGTAAATATGGATAAACCTACCTTGTTGCTTCTGGCTATACTCGGCGCGCTAGTGATTATCGCTGATGTAACCAGCGAAGCATCGTACATTCGTCGTCTCTTCCGCTAATCGAGTTGACGAATGAACAGGAGGCGTCGTGTGTTCCCGCACATGGCGTCTCTCTTTATTGAGTCATTCAATCATATCATGCTTTCCAGGTCTGGACAAGCCTGCGTGCCTGTAAGATCGAGAGCAGGATAAAGCAAATCGCATGATAACTATCTTGTCCCTGGTGGCGCAATCGCTGGAATTGGGCCTAATACAGACTTAGTACGCAACCATATTGAAAAGAGTCGGAATCCAGGTCACTCCGACGCATCCGACACCACAAGAGGAGAACAGTCGTTGGCAGAAGGGCAATTTGGCCCTTTGAAAGTCGAGGAGTTGTACTAAGCAATCACTAATCTCTTCGTTACTAATGAGACTTTGCAGGAAAGAGCCAGTGTATTACTGGACGCATAATGAAAATAAGTGATGAAGGAGCGGCAAGGGGGAGGAGGCTCTTGGTGATCAGGAAGATAGCGATGCTACTTCCTATCGAGACAAAGAAGCCGATGGTGATGATGATAAGGACGAACCAACGCATACGCCAGCGTTGCGTCTCATCAGCTAGATCGTACTCAGTTTTATGTTTCTGCCCTCTTTGTCGCCTTGTCATGATCCTCACCTTTCATTATCGAGCAAGTGAAGCAAGATGATAGAATTGACTTCCCCTATGGGAATCTGATGTGTAGCTTGGGTTTCAGGTATTCATCTGTACAGAGTGTAGCTAATCTTGGGGGCCTATGCTAGAATCGATCCGTCCAGTAGCCGTCCGAATTTGGACTGAAATGAGGAATGTATGGCAGAAAATAATAAGATCTCATTTGATGCGATCAAGCAGGGTGTATTTGCGTTTCTGTATCATTCTCCTGCCAAAAAGGGGGAGTATCGTTGGGACGCGGAGTTATGTTCCGCCTCTAGCTCAGTAGGGCCGAGTGAAAGTGAGAATTTAGGTCCACCTTGGCTCATATCCAAACCCGCTGGTATTGAAGAGTCTGTTCAACGGTATGCACCTTTCAAAAAGAAGGACCTGCTTCGTCGTTTTGCCCGACTCTCATTCTCTCCTACACCTGAAAGAATTAGGCAATTTGCTAATACGTATGGCCATCTTGGACATCCGGTAGCACTGTGCTATCCAGATCGTGTCGGAGAGTTCCTTTGGTCGGGTGAGTCCTTACAGTTCTGGCAAAAGGAAATTGAAGAGATGTCAGTACTTGTCAAGCTATGGGATCTTATTCAGAATGAACAAGCAGGGGCGCTTACTAAATATATCCACTGGCGAACTCGGCCACGAGGTGTCTGGCTGGAGTGGCCTTCCGGACGGAAGGACTTAATTGCTTCTGAAGAGTTGCCAGAAGGGAGAGAGCTTCTTCGCCATTGGAAAGATGGAGATATATTTAAGCCTACTCACTATTTTCTCTGTGATCAAATTAATGAGCGATTGAGAGGCCATGTGAGTCCGAGTATCCTCCCTTTCCGCGACGGGGAAATTTATATGTTTCCTGACTGTCTCCGCTCAGCATTGTACGTGTTGTTTGCATTGGAAGTGTCGGGGCGAACTTATGCTGCAATCATGTGTGATGGATGTGGTGAATACTTCGTCCCTGAGCATAGAAGCGATCAAAAGCATTGCTCGCATACGTGTCGGAACCGCAAATATTACCGAAAGAAGATAAAGGGCAAGGGTGTGCAAGGGAAGGACTAAGTACAGCACGGCATTGAAAAGGAGCGGTGATCATATTGATTCCAGCCCTTTTCAATGCTGTGCTGTACTTAGCGTTGTAAATTTCGTCAGCGGGCCTAATAGGCCACCTTGCCGAACTGCCGTTGAATTTTACGCTCGCGGGCGCAACAATCACGGCCACCCTGGACCTGGTGTATCAGGGCGCCAATGGCCAGCTTGTCGTGGTGGACTGGAAGGTGGCCGGCAGCGAGACGAGCGACTATTCCTGGCAACTGCTCGTCTACGCGCTGGCCGTGGCACGCTGTGGCCGCTGGCCCACCGTCGATGCTGAGGCCATCGAACTCTACGAGGCCAACCTGCTCCGAAATCAGGTCCACCAGCACCCCGTCAGTGCCCAACGCCTCCAGGAGGCCGAGGACTTCATCTATCGCAGCCTCGTCGAACGCGAAGCGCTCGTGGGCCTCGACCGATTCGACGATCTCGACCTGGATGAGTTCGAGGTGGCTGAGCGGCCTGGGACCTGTTATCATTGTAATTTCGCTTCACTGTGTCTACGCCAACTCGAGGAGGCTGGCCGCCCGGAGGAGGCGCAGATGGTTCAGGAGAGACTGTGGTGACGTACTCTACAACTGCTCGTAGCAATGGAACACGTATCCCGCCCATGCGGGCGAATCTTTTTGCGATTACCAACCAGGAGGAGCTGGCGCTCGACTATCGACTGCTGGATATCCACAGCCTGCCGCAGGGAGAGTCCTACGACAAGAACCTCAACCAGCTCGTCAAGGCCCTCCGCTATGAGATGCGGCAGCCCGTCGCGCTGGTGCGCACGAGCACCGGCCACGCCGTCGCTATCCCGGCTGACGCACCCCTTCCCGCCCTCCAGCGCCGGCTCATGCCCCACGTGGCGCGCCTTTCCCCACGCGATGAAACGCTGGTCCTCGATTTTGCCCGCCTGACAGAGGAGACCAGGCCGATTGCGCTTTCCTTCCTCCAGTTCGCGCTCGGGACACCACTGCACCTTTCTCCTCACCTCTGGGGTGCCACGCACGCCTATTACGCCAAGCGCGCGCTTAACGCGCAGGATGCGAGAGATCGCGTGGATGTCTACCCCGGTTTCACCTGGAGCGTCCGGGCGACGGGAGAGGGGAAGCTCTTCCTCGCGGTAGACACGACCGTTCGCTATGTCGATCGCGCATTTCTGCCGGAGCGCCTGGGCCAGGACCCGCCGCAGCGCTACCTCCGTCGCTACTGCCTCTATCACTTCGGCCACCAGTGGTACCTCGTGCAGCTCTGGGGCGTTCCCGGCCAATCGATTGCCGAGCAATGGTTCGCCATGGAAGGGGAGACCGAACTCCAGAACGTGTTCGCGTATACGCAAGAACACTGGCAGCCGAATCCTCCCCCCTGGGTACGTCATCTTGATCCCGACAGTCCAGCGATTGTCTACCGCCATCCCGGCAGCGAGAAAGAACGCTATGGCGCGCTCTCTCTGTGCAAGCTGGCGTTTTCCACAGCCGACGAGGAGACGACCTCCCTGCACCGTCTCTCAATTCAGGATCCCGCGACGCGTTTCATGCAGATCGTCGGCACCGTCGAGCGCCATTTTCAACAGGCGCGCCTTGGCGATCACCTGATCCAGGTGAGCACGTCTCCGCTCGCGACAGAGCCGCGGCGCTTTCCTGTCCCCCCGCTGCGCTTCGGAGGCAACCGCGTCCTGGCGGTAGGGACGAAAGCTTCTGCGGAGGCAACCGACGTTGTTTCGCTTGAGCAGCTGGGCCAGCGAAGGATGCAGTTGGTGCTGGATCCCGCGATCGGACCGCTGGACACCACGCCTTACGACGCCCAGTACCTCTTGCTGCCAGCCAGCGCTCCGCGCGCGATCAACGAGGATTTCACTGCGCAGTTTGTTGACGCCATGCGCAGGATTTCAGGCCGGCAGGACTACCAGGCTGCTCGCGTCATTTATGATGACCGCAACTCACGGTCGCTGTTTCAGCAGGTTGAGGCGATCAAACGGACCCTCGACGAGAACCATATCACGCGCGGCTACGTGTTGCTGGTGCTGCCTGAGCACGTGAAGCAGGATCTGCACAATTATCTCAAGCGCACCCTCTGGCCGGACCTGCAGCTCCAGTGTGCGACCATAGGCAAGATCGGCAGCCACTATGAATCTTCCGGAAAAGCCGGTGATTTCCGGCCACGGCCCGACCGGGCATCCAGGCTCGCTAGCTATGTGCGGTACTGCGTGCTGGGCATGCAGACCCTCAATCGGAAGTGGCCCATGTCGCTGGCCACGCCCCTTCACTATGACGTCTCTATTGGGATTGATGTGCTCAACGGCATGGCGGGATTGACGTTTGTCTACGATCGCGGGCAGCGAATCTTCTTCCGCAACCACCCGTCCAGGCAGAAAGAGCGATTGACCGCGGCGCAACTGCGGAGCATCCTCCTCCAGCACCTGCGTGCGGATCTCGCCAACTTGCGCTTGCAGCCCAGGAGCATTGTCATTCACCGCGACGGGCGCACCTTTTCCTCGGAACTGCAGGGCCTGCGCCAGGCAGTACAGGAACTCCAGCGTGAAGGGGTCCTCGCTCGCGACCTGACGGTGGGCGTGGTGGATATTCGCAAGTCCACCGCTGATCACCTGCGGCTCGTCGAAGGGGAGGAGCCGCAGCAGATGCAGAACTGCCTGGTCGGCAGCTATTACCTGCTCGACTGCACCGAAGGAGTCGTCTGCACCACCGGGCGCCCGTTCCGCTTTTCTGGGACGGCTAACCCGCTGATGGCTGTGGTCGTCGAAGGGGCGCTCGATATCGCCTGGGTGCTGGAGGATATCTTCGCCCTCTCGCAATTGACCTTCGCCGCCCCTGATAAGTGCTCCCGGCTTCCCATTACCGTGAAACTCGCGGATGATTTCCTGGAACCAATTGCCAGCCAGGCCGACGACGAGAGCGCGCTGTACGAAACAGAACTGCCGGATGAACTGGAAGGCGGCGAGTTCGGGGCTGAAACGGGAAGCCTGGCACAGGTTCGCCCACAACGTATCATTTAAAAAGAAGGAGGCAGGCCGACATGAGCGATATGAGCGTACTTTCGCACGAGTACAAAACGGCCTCTGAACTGTCGCAACACATCAGCACGGCGCTCATCCTGTTGAAGAAAGTTCATTATCATCTGCCAGGGGAAGAGGCGATCAGGCCCGAAGAGCTTGACCGCCACAGGCACGCGCTCGCGACCATTCTGACCACGCTGGTCGGCTTACTCACCGTGCCGCGGCCAGAGCCTGTGACCAGTGTCCTGACCGTGTCTATCCCGGAAACCCTCGTGATGCGCTTGCAGGCCGAACGGCGGGGAGATCTGATCTATTATCTCGATGACCTGGTCGGCGTGGCCGAGCGGCTGCGTGAGCAACCCTTCCAGCTCGAAGGTGCGGATCTGGCCCTGCTTGACCAGCTGGCGACGGTGGCGGACGCAGAGGCCTCTAGTGTGTATCGCAGACTGATGCGGATATAGGGAAGGGAAGAGCACGTGGAGCAATTCTTACAGGGGCTTCTGCGCGACCTGGAGCAGCATTGTGCTGTGTTACGGGATCGCTTGGCGGCCATTCCCGCCGATCCTGAACTGCGCGCACATGCGATGAAGGTGTAGAAGGAAAATAAAGTCATTCCCAAAAAGAACGCCTTTCACGCTCAAATACATGAGTTTCATTTTAATTGAAGTTGTTCCCAAAACGACTGTTGGGGTTCTTGAACGGGCAATACGG
>Ga0137377_10001432_pt1 | contig 16725 bp, 18 predicted proteins | sample SagtaG_22_FD_104815 | JGI IMG/M metagenome (GOLD analysis project Ga0137377, IMG submission 104815) | Vadose zone soil microbial communities from Sagehorn Ranch, Mendocino, California, USA - Sage2_L_40_16 metaG | ecosystem: Environmental > Terrestrial > Soil > Vadose zone | place: USA... | reverse complement strand
GGGCACCGGCTCGAGCTCGAGCCGACCGGCCTCGATCTTCGAAAAGTCGAGGATGTCGTTGATGATGGCGAGCAAGGCCTCGCCCGAGCGGTGGACGGTTTCGGCGTAGTCGCGCTGCTCGCGTGTGAGCTCGGTGTCCAGCAGGAGCGCGGTCATCCCGATCACGCCGTTCATCGGCGTCCGGATCTCATGGCTCATCGTGGCCAGGAACTCTGACTTCGCGCGATTTGCGGCCTCGGCGGCGGCTTCCTTCTGCTTGAGCGCGCTGATGTCGCGCACGATCGTGAGCTCGCCCATCGGTCGGCCCGCCTCGTTGCGGAACGGCGTGGCCACGACCGAGACTTCGACGAGCAGTCCCCCTCTGGTCCTGGCGCACGTCTCGAACGCCGCAGGCATCGCCCGCTCCACGATGGCCCCTGCCGCATCCACGCGCGCGCCGCGGCCGCCCCACAGGTCGAGCTCGCGCAGGGGCCGTCCGATCACCTCGGCCGCGCTGTAGCCGTAGAGTCGGGTGGCGCCCCGGTTCCAAGAGGTGATGATGCCGCTCTGGTCGTGAGAGAAGATGGCATCGCTCGATTGCTCGACCTGGAGCGCCAGCAGCCGGTTCTTCTCCTCGCTGCGGCCCAAGGACGCCAGCAGTGATTCGATATTCTCCGCCATGCTGTTGAACGCCTGGATGCATTGCGCCGTCTCGGGCGGCCCTTCGGCAGAGATCCGGACGGCGTACTCGCCCTGACCGAAGCGACGAGCGCTCGCCGCCAGGACGCGGAGCGGCTGGACGCCGCTACGAAGGACGACCAGGGTCACCCCGAGCGACAACCCGGTCCCGAGCAGGAGGATGCCGAGCTTCTCCCAGAAGCCGCGCCAGAGCTTGTTGACGGACATCGCGGGGTTGAGCCGCAACGAGACGGTGCCGTACTTTTCCCCGCCGACGATGACCGGCTGCGAATCCTCGAGTGTCGGCAAGTGGAGCCTGTCGACGAACCAGCGAGGGGCTTGCGAGCGGATCTCCGGCCCGAGGGCCGCGACGGGATGACCGGAATTGTCGGTCCACGCGAATCTGGCGATCGTGAGCTGGCGGGCACGCGCCTTCACCATCTGCTCGATCACCGAATAGTCACCGACGACGGCGGGGCCGCTCATCGCCGGCAGGGCGAACGTCATCTCCTCGCGGAGCTGCTCGCTCAAGGTCACGCGCTGATCGGCGATTTCCCCGCGGAGGATGGAATAGAGCAGTGCGGCCCCGCAGCCGATCAGCGCCAGACCACTGCCGACCACGAGCCGAACCGTGAGCGAGACATTGCCCCGCCCGAGCCCGGCGAGCGTGAAGCTCACTACTGGAGCTCGACCTTCACCAGGGTCGTCCGGTAAAACTTCCGCATGTTGTCGAACTCGCTGTCCTTCGACGCGACGAACCGCATTGGCGTCGCCTGCTTCAGGACGTCGGCGCTCGCCGCCAGGACCTTGGCGCCCTCCGGGTCATCGGCCATCTTGAGAAACGCCTCGCGGACCGCCTTGACGGTGTCGGCCGGAACCGACGGGAGAGCCGAGAGGGCGAGGCTCAGGTACTTCTCCGAGCTCCACAGTGTTCGGTAGGCGACGTTCTCACGCTGGGCGAAGGCCCGCATCACCTCGGCGTTCACGCCCGCGGCGATGGCGCGCCCGGCCTTGAGCTGACCCATGGCGCCTTCCTGGTTGCCGGCGAAGTGGACCTTGACCTGGATCCCCTTGCGGAGCAGCGCATCCATCGGAAGGTGATAGCCGTAGAACGCCGCGGTGTGCGGGAACACGACCTCCCGACCCTGGAGGTCGGCCAGCGAGCGGATCGGAGAATCCTTCAGGACCACGATCTCCCCGGTGCCCGCCTCCTCCTGCGAGCGTGCGAACACCCGGTAGCCGCTCTCCTCGTTCTCCTTGATGAAGTTGTGGTTGGAGTAGAGAAAATGGTAGTCACCGCGCCTGACCATCGCCGTATGCTCAGGGCCGGTTTGGGCGACCTTGAGCTGGAGCGGCGCGCCACTCTTGTCAGCGACGTATCGCAGAATCGGATTCCAGAACTGCGCAGTCAGGGTGGGGCTGCGCCAGATGATGACTCCGAACGAGAGCGGTGGGGTCTGACTCTGCGACCAGCTCTGCGTCCCGAGGGTCAGGAGCAGCAAGGTGACGACCGAGGCCGCGCCAACCCACTTCTTCATGGACCTTCCTCCAATCCTTTCGCCGACATAGAAGCCCATCGGGGAGAGAGCAAGGCGTGAGCCAACTCGTTTAACCTTTGGTGGCAGATATTTAGCGATTCCGATCGCGCGAGCCTCGCCGGACCAGACCACCAGAATTGTCAGATTTGTCAGTACCCTGGATGCCAACGCAAACGCTAGACGGCTGGGAGACCAAATGGCTGACACCTGCTGGACGAATCAACGTTGTGCGAGGCTCGCGCTGGCGCTCACGTTTCTCGCGGGCCCGCTGATCGGCGTCCCCGAGTTCGCGGCGGCCCAGACCGTGCGCGACGTGTTCCAGAAGGTGGCGCCCTCGGTGGTCGTCATCCGCGCCAAGGGCCGTGACGTGACGTCCGGCGGACAGACACGCTTCAGCGAGACGGGCTCAGGCGTCCTCGTCTGCCAGGACGGTAAGGTGATGACGGCCGCCCACGTCGTGCACGCCATGGACGAGATCGAGGTCGAGTTCCTGCGGGGCGAGACGGTGACGGCGCGGGTCGTCTCCTCCGAACCCGCCGCGGACCTCTCGCTCCTGCAGCTCGAACGCGTGCCGTCGGGCTCGAAAGTGGCCCCGATGGCCGACTCCAGCACGGTTCAAGTCGGCGACGACGTGATCATCGTGGGCGCTCCGTACGGCCTGAGCCACTCGCTGAGCGTCGGCCACATCAGCGCGCGCTGGCCGCCGAACACGGTCTACCGGTCGATGCCGCTGGCCGAGTTCTTCCAGACCGACGCGGTCATCAATACGGGAACTCGGGCGGCCCCATGTTCAACATGAAGGGGGAGGTCATCGGGATCGTCAGCCACAACATCTCCAAGAGCGGGGGCAGCGAGGGCCTTGGATTCGTCGTGACCCTGAACACGGCCAAGCAGCTCCTGCTCGAGAAGCGCTCGTTCTGGTCGGGGCTCGAGGGATTCATCCTCACCAACGAGCAGGCCGATCTCTTGAACCTGCCGGCGAAGGCCAGCGGCTACATCGTCAAGACCGTGGCGAAGGGCTCGCCCGGTGAGGCGATCGGTCTGCGCGGCAGCACGATGCTCGTCCACATCGCAGGGCAGGAAGTGCCGCTCGGCGGCGATATCGTTCTGTCGGTCGACGGGATCGGCGTCGACACGGCGAACATCAGCAAGATTCGGGATCGCATGAATCGTCTCCAGGCGGGGAGCCCCTTCAAGGTCACGATCCTGCGCGCCGGACAGGTGCTGGAGCTGACCGGCAAGGCTCCCTGACCGCCTCAGACCTGGCCGTCCCACGACGAGCTTGCGACCTCACGCCAGCGCGCGCGGATCCGGTCGAACTCGGCGGCCGGCAGCGCGCCGGCGTGGAGGAGCGCGGCGTTGGCCTGCCATCGCTCGGGCTTGGTGGTCCCGACGATCGCGGTGTGGACGCCGGGCACGCTCAGGGTGAAGCGCAGCGCCGTGCTCACGGCCGTGTCGGGCTCGGACTTCAAGAACGGATAGTCGAGCTTTCGGAGACGTGACCAGTAGGTCTGGTAGTACGGCTCGGACGGCCTACGGTCGTAGCTCCACGCGACGTTCGCGAGCGGTCGCTTCGCGATCACGCCCATCCGCCGAGCGCGCGCCAGCGGGAGCGTCCGCTCGATCGCGTCCTGATCCGCGATGCTGACCGAGGTCTGGAGCGTGTCGAACCGCCCGCATTCGACGGCGTAGCGCGCCGCTTCGCCGTCGCCGCTGTAGCCGATGTAGCGCGCCCAGCCGCGCTCGCGCGCCTGCTCCAGCGCCTCGATGGCCTCGCCCTTGCGAAGCTCGGCGAGCGAGCAGCTGTGGAGCTGGATGAGATCGACGTAGTCGGTCTTGAGGCGGCGCAGGCTTCGCTCGATGCTGGCCAGAAGCGGTGTCCGACGCCAGTCGGCGCTCGACCAGCCGCCGGCGTGCCCGCACTTCGTGAAGAGCCGGACGTCCTGCCGCCGGGCGCCGATCGCCTTGCCGATCAGGCTCTCGCTCTCGTCGTAGCACTCCGCGGTGTCGATCACGTTCAGACCGGCGTCGAGCGCGCTTCCGAGCAGCCGCGCGACCGTCCGCGCGCTCACGCTCTGATAGCCGATCTCGGATCCGCCGAATCCGAGCACGCTCGTCACGATGTCCGTCCGGCCGAGCCTGCGCTGCTCCATCGCTTCGTTCGCGCGCCCGCGGGCCGGCGTCATGGACCGAGACGGTACCATAGCCTCGTGGCGAGCGTGGACGCGCTCAGGACAACCGCACACGCATCGAGGAGGACGCCCATGACGAGGATCAGCGAAGTCGAACGTCCGGGGCTGGCGGTTCGCGCCTTCTATCGGATCGGGCGGGCGATCTACGGCCAGGTGCCGACGCCGGAGCGGCTCATGGCGCACCGCGTGCCGCTCATGCTGGGGCTCGGTGGACTTTACGCCGCAATCGAGTGGTTCGGCCGGATCGAGCCCACGCTCCGCGCGCTCCTCAACCTACAGGTCGCCGAGCTGTACGGCAGCGCCTACTGAATGGACGTCCGCCGCGCCGTCGGCGCGAGGGCCGGGATCCCGAGCGAGAAGCTCGATGACCTCCTGCGCTACCGACAGAGTGACCGGTTCACCGCGCGAGAGCTGGTTGCGCTCGAGTATGCCGAGCGCATGACGCGCGACGACCAGGACGTGACCGACACGTGCATGACGCGGCTCCGCGAGCACTTCTCGGAGGCCGAAGTGGTCGAGCTGACCTTCATCGTGGGCTTTCAGACCTTCGCCAGCAAATTCGCCAAGGCGTTTCGGCTGGTCCCGCAGGGATTCGCCTGAGCCGGACGGCGGCGGACGCGCGAGGCGGCGGCTACGGCCGCATGCAGTAGGACGGGGTCCAGCTGACGTCGAGGACCTCCGGGCTGATCGTGCTGTAGTCGAACGCCTCGGCGTCCTTTCGCATCTGGCGGGTGTCGAACAGGAGCCGGGCCTCCGGGATTCCCCCGAAGAACGCGCGAAACATCGGCCTCACCATCAGCTTGGCCACGCGGACGCCGAGCGGCCCCATGAAGTTGCGGCGCTCGCCCACGTGCGAGAGCTCGTCGGTCATGATCGCGCGCAGGAGCTCGCGGATCCGGTCGCGCACGTCGGGCTCGTCGCCGACGATGCTCTCGAGCATCTTGTCGAGCTGCTGGTACACGGTCAGCCCCATCAGCTCGCTGACGAAGGCCGGGGGGGCCACCAGCGCTCCGGGCAGGCGGGCGAAAGCGCCGTAGAGCTGCTTGGTTCGCTTGGGCAGCGGCCCCCACTCGACGCCGTCCAGACCGAAGGTCCGGAACATCTCCTGGAACAGCCGCATGTGACAGAACTCCTCCGCCAGGTGGTAGCGGCTGATCTTGTCGATCAGGTGGACCGCGCGGGCTACCGGCGGGCATTCGTCCCAGGCCGCCGAGATGCCGATCCACTCGTGACGCGCGAACTTGTAGAGAAAGGTCAGCAGCAGGGTCCGCCGGTCGAGGCTCCGCGGATCGTCCTGCATCGCGATGTAGTTGCGATGGAACGTGTCCGGGACCGGCCAGCGCGTCCGCACGGTGTCCGCCCGGAAGCGCGCGAGATTCTTCTGTTTCTCGGACAGATCCTTCGCGTCCTCGAGGATCTCGCCGTCCCGTCGCTGCTGGTAGAGCCAATAACTCTCGAAGTTCTCCTCGCGCTCACGCTCGGTGGCAGCAGAAAAGATCGACGCGCGCCCGGGACGACGGATGGATGCCATCCACGACCTCCACGTAGTTGAGCCATCTCACAAGGCAAGCCTACAGACAAAATGGTTCCCGCTCCATGATTTGGGAAGGCCGGTTGAGGATCGCCTCCGAGCCCCTGTCAACGCGCCCCGGGTGCTGTTGACACGTCTGACGGCGCCGCCTAGCATCCCGGTGACTGATCGAGCGCGCAAACGTTTCGTTCGCCAGGAGTGACCACGATGCGAACCCTGATCCAGGGCGGATGGGTGGTCGGGTACGACGGCCGGGGACACGAGCTGATCCCGCGCGGGTGCGTCGTCTTCCAGGACGACCGCGTCGTTCACGTCGGGTCCCGCTTCGACGGACCGGTCGACCGGCGCGTGGATGCCGCTGGCAAGCTGGTCGCCCCCGGCCTGATCAATTGTCACCTGCACGCAGCCACGAACGCGGGGCAAGCGGTCTTCCTCGACGGGCTCAAGGCCGACTACTTCGGGAGCAACTTCGTCGGCTACGTCGCGCCGCGCCGGGGCGCGGCCCTGCCGCGAGCGGGCGACCGGGCGGACGTGGCGGGAACCTACGGCCTGTGGTCGGCGCTCCGCGCCGGCGCCACGACGATCATGGACGTCGGCACGATGCCGGGCGGTCCGGCCGCGTTCACACGCATCGCCGGCGAGCTCGGCGTACGCGCATACGTGGGGCCGGCGTTTCGCTCCGCGAGCTATGCCTTCGATGGCAGCCGGATCGTCTGGGAATGGGATGAGGCCGCCGGCGTTGCCGGGCTCGAGCGAGCGGTCGCATACATCAAGGAGCACGACGGCGCCTACAACGGACGCATCAAGGCGATGCTCTATCCCGGCCAGCTCGACACCTGCACGCCGGATCTCCTGCGCCAGGCGCGACGCTGGGCCGACGATCTGGGCGTGCCGATGCAGCTGCACGCCGCGATGAACCAGCGCGAGTTCCACCACGTCCTCGAGCAGCACGGCCAGACGCCGATCCAGCTCCTGCACTCGATCGGCTTCTTGAAGCCCCACACGGGCCTCGGGCACTGCGTCTTTCACAACGAGCACTCCTGGTGCCACTACCCGTACGCGGACGACTTGAAGCTCCTCGCCGACAGCGGCGTGACGGTCGTTCACGCGCCCTACAAGTACGCCAAGATGGGCGTGCAGTTCGAGTCGTTCGAGCGCTATCGCGCGCTCGGGATCAACATCGCGCTCGGCACCGACACGTACCCGCAAGACCTCATCCACGAGATGCGCTGGGCCGCCTTGATGTGCCGCATGGCCGACGGAAGCTTCCGGGTGGGCCGACCGCAGGACGTCTTCGACGCCGCCACGCTCGGCGGCGCGCGCCACCTCGGGCGCGACGACCTCGGCCGGCTGGCACCGGGCGCGAAGGCCGACATCATCGTGGTCGATCTGCGCCAGCTCAACTACGGCGCCGTGCACGATCCGATCAAGTCGCTGATCGAGTGCGGCACCGGCCGTGACGTCGAGACCGTCATCGTCGACGGCCAGACACTCGTGGAAGGCGGCCGGGCGGCGCGCGTCGACGAGGAAGCGCTGCTGCGTGACGTGCAGATCGAGGGCGAGCGTCTCTGGAACGCCATCCCGCAATGGCACTGGACCGCCAGGCCCCTCGACGACATCGTGCCGCCGAGCTACCCGATCCGCGAACCGTAACACGACTCCCGCGAGGCGAGCGTTACCAGCAGCGCAGCGAGTCGTGCAGGATGGCGCCGATGTCGGCGGCCCCCACGGCGCGCGGCGATCCGCTCAGGAGGTGCGGCTGCTTCAGCGTGCCTTCGACCAGCGACGGGATGTCGCGGTCCGCGTAGCCGAGCGCGGTGAGTCCGTTCGGGATGCCGACGTCGCGCATGAGCGCCGTGAGCGCGCCGGGCAACGCCTCGCGCGCCTCGCGCTCGGAGAGGCCCGCGGTCGGGACGCCCATCAGCTCCGCCGCGCGCAGGTGGCGCTCGGGCGAGGTCGCGTACGTGAAGCGGAACGTGGCCGGCGCCGTCACGACGACCGAGACACCGTGGGGCACCAGCGCGTGATTGGTCCGATAGCCGCTCGGCACGTACTCGCGGACCAGCCCGGCGATCGGATAGCCGAGCGCGTGCGGAATGTGCACGCCGGCGTTGCCGAAGCCGACACCAGCATAGTTGGCCGCCAGCGCCAGGTTCAGGCGCGCTTCGAGGTCGAGCCCGTTGAGCACCGCGCGACGCAGGTACTTGCCGACGTACTCGATGGCCTTCTCGCACCAGATGTCGCTGGCCGGGTTGGCGCCGATGTACGCGGGGCGATCGGGCGGATGGTGCTTGGCCCGCGCGTTGTACGGGCGCGTCGTGTACGACTCGATCGCGTGCGTCAGGATGTCGGCGCCCGCCGCGGCCGTTACTTCCGGCGGCGCGGTGAGCGTGTTGAGCGGATCGACGATGCCGAGGGCCGGACGGAGCAGCCGGTGCGAGATACCAGCCTTCACGTGGTGATCGAGCACGTGAGTCACTGCGACCGCGGTCGTCTCGCTGCCGGTTCCCGCCGTCGTCGGCACCGCGATCAAGGGCTTGAGCGGGCCGGGCACCGCTCGGCCCCGCCCCACCGGCTGGTTCACGTAGTCGAGCAGTGGGGCCGGATACGTCGTCAGCAGATTCACCGCCTTGCACGTATCGAGTGCGCTGCCGCCGCCGACCGCGACGAGCCCGTCGAGCTCGCGCTGGCGCGCGTACTCGGCGGCCTCCTCCATCGACCGGTCGGTGGGCTCGATCTCGACGCCGTCGTAGATATCCGCCTTGACCCCTTCCTCTTCGAGAAGCGCCCGGACGCGGTCGGGCAGCCCGAGCTCGCCGATGCGCCGGTCGGTCACGATCAGTACGCGCTTGAGCCCAAGCCGTCGCGCGTCGTACGCGATCTCGTCGGTCGCTCCGAGCCCGAACTTGATCGGCGAGGCTTCCATCACGAACACCGTCTCGGTCGGTAGGGTCACGCCCTTCATGGCTTCCTCTCTTTATCGGCACGCGCACTCGGCCTGCTCGCGGTCGAAGCCCGCGCGCGGCCGCGGCTGTCGGTCTAGCCGCGGCCGCGCGCAGTGGGGTACGCGCTGCAGGCCGTCGCGGCGCTGGGGCCTTGCCGGCCCAGGCGCGCCTGTACTACAGGACGCTCAGGAGGACGCTCAGGCGCTGATGGCCGCGCGGATGCTCTTGAGGTGCTCCTCGACGTGATTGAGGAGGATCCCGTTGATGATCTGCTCCACGCTCATCGGCGGCATCCCTGTGAGGACGGTGCCGCTCTTGCTCAGGTCGGCGTCGCTCAGGCCGCGCAGGACCGCGGCGGCCGCGGCCGCGTTCTTCTTGTGCAGCGCGATCGTCTCGGCCTTGGACACGTTCGCGAACTCCTTGGCGTGCTTCGCGTTCATGTCGTGGAGCATGTCCATCGTGAAACCCGGAACGGACTTTCCGCTGGCCACGGTCTTGATGATGCCGCTGATCCCTTCGTGGCCGCCCGCCACGTGGTGGGCGACGACACCGACCGTCCACTGCTCCGACGCGGCCCTCTTCCAGTCGGCGTCGCTCAGGCGATCGAACACCCCCGTCGCCTCCTGCACCTTCGCCTCGAACTGCTTCGCCAGCGCTTCGGCCTTCGCTGCCATCGTGTCCTCCTTCGTGAGGGTGGTCGTGGCCCGATCGGATCATCCCGATGATACCGCCGTGCTCAAGGCTCGGCGAGACACCGGTCCCTTCGCTGGACGGCACTCGGCGCTGGCACTCGCGCTCGTGGGTTTCGGCGTCGAGGGCCAGGAGCGAGAACCCGTGAGGATCGGCATCATCTACACGAATAACCGGGCCCCTCGCGCAGCTCGGGATCGACATGCGCGACGGCGCGCTCCTCTTCTGGAGCCAGGCCGGTCAGCGCGCCGGCGGGCGGCGCGTCGAGATCCTGACCGAGAGCACGGGCAGTAACAAGCCGGACGAGGGCCTGACGAAGGCGCGAAAGCTCGTGGAGCGCGACCGCGCGACCTCAAGGGCAAGTGGGCCAGATGAGGCGGGTCCGACAACGGTTGTCAACAGCCGGGCCCTGCGCGATAGTGCGGCCGTGAAATTCGGCGACACCCAGGGCACGCTCGAGGCCTGGAGCGGCGAGATCACGCCAGTCTGGCGCACGACGTCGATGGCGGGGAGATGAGCATGAAGGTCTACGCATTCGATTTGATGCCCTGGCCGCATCTCGCGCAACCGTCCTACTACCCCGACTCCAACCGGCTCTACGACCCGGCCCTCGGCCGCCAGGTCTACGACGAGCACTTCCGGCAGATGGAGCTCTACGAGGAGTGCGGCTACGACGCGATCTGCATCAACGAGCATCACGCCAAGCCCTACGGGCTGATGCCCTCGCCGAACCTCGTCGCCGCCGTGCTCACCCAGCGAACGAAGCACATCAAGATCGGCATCTTCGGCAATCTCCCAGCGCTCCACGCGCACCCCCTGCGGCTCGCCGAAGAAGTCGCGATGCTCGACGTGATGTCGGGTGGCCGCGTCATCTCGGGTTTCGTGCGGGGCGTGCCGCAGGAGTTTCTCGCCTACAGCATCCCGCTCGCCGACGCGCGGCCGCGCATGACCGAAGCGTGGGATCTGGTGGTCAAGGCGTGGACGGAGCGGGAGCCCTTCGCGTGGCGTGGGAAATACTTCAATTACGAGCGCGTCTCGATCTGGCCGCGGCCGCTCCAAGAGCCGCATCCGCCCATTCTCCTGCCCGCCGACAGCGACGAAGGGCTCGAGATCGCGGCCAGCCGCCGGGTGCCGACGGGCTCCGCTTACCGGTCGGTCGGTCGCGTGCGCGGCGTGTTCGATCGATATCGTGAGCTCGCCCGAAAGCACGGCTGGACGCCCGGGCCGGAGCACTGTCACCTGGTGCGCCACGTGTACGTGGCAGAGACGAACGCGCGGGCGCGCGAGGAAGCCGAGCCGCATCTCGACTACTTCTGGCAGAAGCTCCTGAGCTACCACCGCGGCTCGATGGCGCTCATGGGACAGTCGGCGCCGCCGCGACCGTCGCGGATCGAGAAGGCCGAGGATCTGCCGCTCTACGAGTTCGACTTCGATCTGTGCCAGAAGGAGGGCTTGTCGATCGTGGGCGATCCGGACTACGTCGTCCGCGAGATCCGCGCCCAGGCTCGTGAGCTCGGCGTCGGCGTGCTGGTCGGGCTGTTCCAGTTCGGCTCGATGCCGCACGCCCTGGCCGTGAAGAACATCCGGCTCTTCGGCGAGAAAGTCCTGCCCGTGCTCAAGCGCGACTGAGCGGATCGTGACGTTCTGGATCACGCAGGCCCTGAACGGGATCTCGTTCGGCATGCTGCTGTTCCTGCTCGCGGCGGGGCTCTCGCTGATCTACGGTCTCATGCGCATGCTGAACCTGGCCCACGGCTCCTATTACATCCTCGGCGGCTACATCGGGCTCGCCGCGATGCGCGCGACCGGCAGCTTCGTGCTCGCCGCGCTGGCGGCCACCGCTATCGTCACCCTGGTCGGCGTCGTGATGGAGCGTTTCTTTCTGCGCCGGTTCCCGGAGCAAGAGCTGCCACAGGCGCTCCTGACGTTCGGCTTCTTGCTGATCTTCGCCGACCTCTCGCTGTGGATCTGGGGTGGGACGCCGCAGACGCTCGCCAAGCCCGAGATCTTCGAGCGATCGATCCGGATCGGCGCCATCGTCTTTCCGACCTACCGCCTCTTCGTCATCGGCGTGGGGCTCGTCATCGGCCTGGGACTCTGGTGGCTCCAGGAAGGCACGCGGCTGGGCGCGAAGATCCGCGCCGGCGTGGACGACGCCGAGATGGCCCGGGGCACCGGCGTGAACGTCGGGCTCCTGTCGACCGCCGTGTTCGCGCTCGGCGCCTTCCTGGCCGGACTCGGCGGCATCATCGGTGGCCCCTTCGTCGGGGTCTATCCCGGCGCCGACTTCGAGATCCTCGAGATGGCGCTGGTCGTCGTCATCATCGGCGGGCTCGGCAGTCTCAAGGGCGCCTTCGTCGGCGGCCTCGTCGTAGGCCTGCTCGACAACTTCGGCAAGGCGCTGTTTCCAGAGCTCGCCCTGTTCACGGTGTTCGCGCCGATGGCCATCATCCTCGCCATCCGGCCCACGGGTCTGTTCGGCGCCCGGTGAAGACGCGCGTCGCGAGCGGTGCGGCGGCGCTCGCGGTTCTCATCGCGCTGCCCGCCGTCCTCTCCTCGTATCAGCTGAGTCTGGTCACCAAGATGCTCATCTTCGGCATCTTCGCGATGAGCCTCGATCTCCTCCTGGGCTACGCCGGACTTCCCTCGCTCGGCCACGCCGCCTACTTCGGCGTCGCCGCGTACACGGTCGGTCTCCTGGCGCTCCGAGTCGCCAACAACTTCTGGCTCGATTTCCCGGCGGGTCTCCTGATGGCGGCCGGCGTGAGCGCGCTCTTCGGGCTCTTCGCCCTCAGGACCCGCGGAAGCTACTTCCTGATGATCACGCTCGCGCTCGGCCAAGTCCTGTGGGGCATCGCCTTCGGGTGGCGCTCGCTCACGGGCGGCGACGACGGGCTCCCGAGCGTGCCGCGGCCCAATGTGCCCGTGCCGTGGGCGCTGACTGACGGCATCCCCTTCTACTACTTCGTGCTGATCTTCTTCGGGCTGGCGGTCGGCGCGCTCGCGTTGATCGTGAGCTCGCCCTTCGGGAAGGCTCTCGTCGGCATCCGGGAGAGCGAGCGGCGGATGGAGGTGCTCGGCTACGACGTGTGGCGCCACAAGTACGTCGCCTTCATTCTGGCCGGGCTCTTTGCCGGCCTCGCCGGCAATCTCTTCGTCTACTTCAACGGCTTCGTGAGCCCGAGCTACCTCAACATCCTCTTCTCGGCGTCCGCGCTGCTCATGGTGATCCTCGGGGGCTCCGGCACCCTGCTCGGCCCTGCGATCGGCGCGGCCGTCATCGTGGGTCTCGAGAATTTCATCAGCGGGTACATGGAGCGCTGGGTGTTGGTCCTCGGCGTCATCTACGTGCTCGTGACGCTCTTCGCGCCCAGCGGCCTCGTGGGTCTCGTCCGGGAGCGCCTGGGAAACTCAGCGACATGACGGCGCTCGAGGTCGTCGAGCTCTCCCACAGCTTTGGCGGGCTCACCGCGCTCGCCGACGTGAGCCTCGCGGTGGCGCCGGGCGAGCGTCTGGCGATCATCGGCCCCAACGGCGCCGGCAAGACCACGCTCTTCAACATCGTCACGGGAATCTTGCGGCCCTCGGCGGGACGGATTCGCCTCTTCGGCCGGGACGTGACGCGGCTGCCGACTCACCGTCGCGCCCAGCTCGGGCTGGCCCGCACCTTCCAGATCTCGACCTTGTTTCCGCGACTCACCGTGCTCGACAGCGTGCTGCTCGCCGTGCAGGGGCTCGACCCCGCACGATTCGCGCTTCATCGACGGCGCGCGTCGTACGGTCACCTGCTCGAGCGCGCGGAATCGCTGCTCGCCGACTGGGGCCTCGCCGATCGCGCACGTCAGGTGACCCGGCAACTCTCGTACGGCGAGCAGCGTCAGGTCGAGCTCATCCTGGCTCTCGCCGGCGCGCCCAAAGTGCTGCTGCTCGACGAGCCGACCGCGGGGCTCTCACCCGCGGAGACGGCGTCGGTCGCGGCCATGATCCGCCGGTTCTCCCGCGACACGACGATCCTGTTGATCGAGCACGACATGGACGTGGCCCTCGACCTGGTCGACCGCGTGACCGTGCTCGTCCAGGGGCGCGTCCTCGCCGAGGGCAGCAAGGACGAGATCCGCAGCAACCCGAAGGTCGCGGCCATCTACTTCGGGACCGACGATGCTTGAGGTCGAGGACATCCACACCAACTACGGCGAGAGCTACATTCTGCAGGGGGTCTCCCTGCGCGTCGGCCAGGGCGAGGTCGTGGCCGTGCTCGGCCGCAACGGCGTCGGCAAGACCACGCTGATCCGCTCGATCGTCGGCTTCACTCCGCCCCGCCGCGGCCGAATCTTGCTGAAAGGCGAGGACATCACGCGTCTGCCCGCGCACGAGATCGCCCGGCGCGGCGTTGGCCTGGTGCCGCAGGGCCGCCGCATTTTCGCGTCGCTCGCGGTCGGCGAGCATCTCGAGATCGGCGAGCGGACCGGGAACGGCTCGGGCTGGAGCTTCAATCGCGTGCTCGAGCTCTTTCCCCGGCTGCGCGAGCGGCTGCGAAACCGCGGCAACAAGCTCTCCGGCGGCGAGCAGCAGATGCTCGCCTGCGGACGGGCGCTGGTCGGCAACCCCGACATTCTCCTGATGGACGAACCCTCGGAAGGTCTGGCGCCAATCCTCGTACGCGAGCTCGGGCGGATCCTCGCCGGGCTCAAGGCCGGCGGCGCCTCGATCCTGCTCGTCGAGCAAAATCTGGCCTTCGCGCTCCGCATCGCCGACCGCGTCTACCTCATGAGCAAGGGCAAGATCGTCCACGAATCCCGGCCCGACGAGCTCCTCCGCAACGAAGAGATCAAGGCCCGGTACCTCGGCGTCTGATCGGCCAAGGAGACGGCGATACCGTCGGGGTCTTCCCATCGGGAATCCCGATTTGCAAATCTCCGGCTTACCTATAGCCTTCGCCTTGTCGCCGGCGGGACTTTCGCGATTTCCGTCCCTGCCAAGCCAATCGACGTCAGAGGAGACGCGCCGTGACCATGAGATCTGGACGAATTGTTGCTCGGGCTTTCGCTGCTCGCTCTCGCCCTGGGCGCGGCGAGCGCGCTCTCGACCACCGCCGGCGCCCAGGGCGCCAAGCTGCGCTTCGGGGTCGGTCCCCTGCAGCCCACGCCGTCCGAGACGAAGAAGGCCTACGAGCCCTTTTTCGCCTACCTGGCCAAGGAGCTCGGCCGCGATTTCGATCTCACGGCTACCACCGACTGGGCCGGCATCTCGGTCGCGCTAGCCAACAAGCAGGTCGACCTCGCGTGGATGGACCCGTGGGGGCTACGTGCTCGCCAACGACGACTCGGGAGCTCGCGCGATCGCGACCGCCAAGTACGACGGCAAGCCGATCTATCACGCCATTGTCGTGTGCAAGCCCGGGCTGGTGACGAGCTGGCCGGACGGCGCCAAGGGTAAGCGCGTGTCGTTCGCCGACGTCGGCTCGACCTCGGGCTGGCTCATCCCGACCTCGTGGTTCAAGCGGCGCGGCGTCGATCCCAAGCAGCTGTTCAACTACTCGGACGGGGCCACGCACGCGGCGAACGAGATCGGCGTCGCCAGCGGCCAGGTCGATTGCGCGACGGACTTCGACCGGAACCGAAACGCGATGATCGAGGGCGGCAAGCTCGAGAAGAACGCGACCGAGGTCGTCTGGACTTCCGAGCCCCTGCCCGACGACGCGATCGCCGTCCCGCGCGATTTCGATCCGGCGCTCGCCGACCGGATCCAGAAGATCCTCGTCAGGATCACCGACGCGCAGGCCAAGACCATCCTGCCGAACCACTACACCGGCTTCGTGGCGGCAACCCACGAGAGCTATCGCATGATCGAGGACGCGGGGGTCCTGGTCGGGCGTGTGAAGAAGAAGTAGATGGCGACGGCGATGAGACGGGCCGGCGAGTATCCCGAGCCCGTCGTGGCGTGGTGGTCGGGGCGCCGCCTGCGCTTCGCGCTCGTCCTGCTCCTGCTCGCCGCGTTCTACTCGGCGAGCTGGCACCTGGCGAAGGTCGATCCCGGCCGGCTCCTCACCGGCCTGCCGAAAATGGCGGGCTGGGCGGCGAAGGCGTGGCCCCCCGCTACTGACGAGCTGCCGGTCTTACTGCTCAGGACCGCCGAGACGATCGCGATGGCGGCGATCGGCACCACGGCGGCGGCGCTCCTGGCCCTTCCGCTCTGCGTCGTGGCCGCCCGCAACGTGACGCCGAGCATGGCGCTCTACTATCCAGCGCGCTGGTTTCTCAACGGCTACGGCCTCGTCGCCTACACCGAGGGGCTGACCAAGCGCTACGCGCCGGCGGTCACGGCGCTGGCGGAGGTCTCCTTCGCGGTTCGACCCGGCGAGTTCGTCGCGGTGCTCGGCCCGAGCGGCGCGGGCAAGACCACGCTCTTCCGCTGCCTCACCGGGCTCACGCGGCCGGACCGCGGCACGGTCATGGTCGCCGGGCGCGACATCTGGCAAAGCCCGCGCGAGCTGCGCCTGGCGCGCCGCGAGCTGGCGCTGATCTTCCAGCAGTTCAACCTGATCCGGCGGCTGTCCGCGCTCGAGAACGTGCTGGTCGGCCGCCTGGCCCATGTGCCGGCGTGGCGCGTTATCTTGAGATCGTTCACGCGCGCCGATCGCCAGCTGGCGCTCGGATGCCTGGACACGGTCGGCCTCCTCGACCGCGCCGGCACGCGCGCGGACGAGCTGTCCGGCGGCCAGCAGCAGCGCGTCGCCATCGCGCGCGCGCTCGCGCAGCACGCGAAGGTCATCCTGGCCGACGAGCCGGTGGCGAGCCTCGACCCGGAGTCCTCGGCAACCGTGCTCGAATCGCTCCGCTCGGCGGTGACGGCCGGCGTGGCCGTCGTCGCGAGCCTGCACCAGGTGCATCTCGCGCGGGCGTACGCTGATCGCATCGTGGCCCTGCGAGACGGGCGCATCGTCGAAGACGCGCCCGCGTCGCAACTGGACACCAGAACCATCGAGCAGATCTACGAACGCAACGGGGAGCGGAACGAATCGTGAGCCCGGGCACGCCGGCTCCGCATGCAATCGACGCCCGGTGGGATGCGGGCGAGCTCGGCTGCGGCGACCTCGTGCTCGAGCTCCGCGCGCGCCTGGAGGCGATGCGGCCCGGGCAGCTCCTGCGGCTCACCGCGCGCGACCCGGGCGC
>Ga0137377_10001419_pt1 | contig 16761 bp, 14 predicted proteins | sample SagtaG_22_FD_104815 | JGI IMG/M metagenome (GOLD analysis project Ga0137377, IMG submission 104815) | Vadose zone soil microbial communities from Sagehorn Ranch, Mendocino, California, USA - Sage2_L_40_16 metaG | ecosystem: Environmental > Terrestrial > Soil > Vadose zone | place: USA... | reverse complement strand
GGCGAGGCGCTGCGCCGGATCGCCGAGGGCGCGGCGATGATCCGGTCCAAGGGCGAGGCCGGCACCGGCAACGTGGTCGAGGCGACCAGGCACATGCGCTCGATCCGGTCGGAAATCGCGCGCCTGGCCGGGCTGCCCGCCGAAGAACTGTTCACCGCGGCCAAGGAACTCGGCGCGCCGTACGAGCTGGTCGCCGAGGTGGCGCGGGTCGGCCGGCTCCCGGTGGTGCTGTTCACCGCCGGCGGCATCGCGACCCCCGCCGACGCCGCGCTGATGATGCAGCTCGGCGCCGAGGGCGTGTTCGTGGGCTCGGGCATCTTCAAGGCCGGCGACCCCGCCAAGCGCGCCGCCGCGATCGTGAAGGCCACCACCTTCCACGACGACCCGGACGTCGTCGCCAAGGTCTCCCGCGGCCTCGGCGAAGCCATGGTCGGCATCAACCTGGACACCCTCCCCGCCGACCAGCACTACGCCGCCCGCGGCTGGTAACCCACCGCCCCCCGAATAACTACCGCACCACACTGGACCGGCACCACATGATCGTGGACAGTTACCCCCCGGATTCCGGCGGTAGATGGATGTCCACGATGATTTCCGCCGCCCGGCAATTGTCCGGTTCGCGCGAGGCTGGCCGCCATGCCCCGCCGCCGGGAAGACAGGCACTTGCCTCAGCGTTTTAACCTTGTAACCCCATACTCCAGCGCAGCGCGGCCGCGAGACTGCGCCGTCTTCGGTTGCGCTGTCAAAGTCGAGGGCCATGATCACGTCTGGAGGAATGATGAAGCCGGTCATCGGCGTGCTCGCCCTGCAGGGCGACATCCCCGAGCACCTGCGCGCGCTCGAGGCCGCCGGCGCGCGACCGGCACCGGTGCGCCGCCCGGAGGAACTCCACCAGATCGACGGCCTGGTTATCCCCGGCGGCGAGTCGACCACCTTGTGGCGGCTGTCCGTCGCCTTCGACATGCTCGAGCCGCTGCGCAAGCTCGTCGCCTCAGGCCTGCCCGCGTTCGGGTCCTGCGCCGGGATGATCATGCTGGCGGACCGGCTGACCGATGGAGTCGAAGGCCAGCAGACGTACGGCGGCATCGACATGACCGTCCGCCGGAACGCGTTCGGCCGTCAGGTCGACTCCTTCGAGCGTGACATCACCCTGACGGGGTTCGACGACAGCGCAGACCCGCTCCGCGCCGTCTTCATCAGGGCGCCCTGGGTGGAGCGGACCGGCCCGGGCGTCAGCATTCTGGGAACCGACCAGGGCACGGGTAGGATCGTCGCCGTCCGGCAAGGGCCACTGCTGGCCACGGCCTTCCACCCCGAACTGACCCAGGACCGGCGCATTCATCAGCTATTCGTAGACATTGTGAAGGACAACACATGAGCGGCCACTCCAAGTGGGCCACCACCAAGCACAAGAAGGCGGTGGTCGACGCTAAGCGCGGCAAGCTATTCGCCAAGCTGATCAAGAACGTCGAGGTCGCCGCGCGTACCGGCGGCGGAGACCCGGCAGGCAACCCGACGCTGTACGACGCGATCCAGAAGGCCAAGAAGAGCTCGGTCCCGAACGACAACATCGACCGGGCCGTCCGCCGCGGCAGCGGCGCGGAGGCCGGCGGGGCCCAGTACGAGAACATCACCTACGAGGGTTACGGTCCCGGCGGGGTCGCGGTGCTTGTGCAGTGCCTGACCGACAACAGGAACCGGGCCGCCTCGGACGTGCGCACCGCGTTCAGCCGCAACGGCGGCTCGATGGCGGACCCCGGCTCGGTGTCGTACCTGTTCCACCGCAAGGGCGTCATCGTGGTGGAGAAGGACGGCGTCACCGAGGACGACGTGCTGACGGCCGTGCTCGACGCGGGCGCCGAGGAGGTCAACGACCTCGGCGAGTCCTTCGAGGTGGTGTCCGAGCCGACCGACCTGGTGGCGGCGCGCACGGCGCTGCAGGATGCCGGGATCGACTACGACTCCGCGGACACGGCGTTCCTGCCCACCGTCGAGGTGGGCCTGGACGAGGAGCATGCGCGGCGGGTGTTCCGGTTGATCGAGGCGCTCGAGGACTCCGACGACGTGCAGGACGTGTACGCCAACTATTCGGTTGCCGACGATATCCTGGAGAAGCTCGGCTGACCGCTGACGTGATCATCCGCCCGCTGACCCTAGGCTTCGACGGGGAGCAGTACACGGACCTGACCATGCGCGCCTTCGGCCCGTCCGGCGAGGCGACGATCCAGCCGAGCATCGAGCCCATCGTGGCCGCCGGCCGGTGCCTGGGCGCCTTCGACGGCGACCGGCTGGTCGGCACCGCCCTTTACCACGACATGCGCCAGTGGTGGCGGGGGCGGGCCGTTCCCATGGCCGGGGTGGCCGGCGTCAAGGTGGCGCCCGAGTACCGCGGCCAGGGTGCCGGGCGCGCCCTGATGACCGCGCTCGTCGAGTTGATGGCCGAACGCGGCTACCCGATCTCGGCTCTCTACCCGGCCACTATGACCATCTACCGGTCGCTCGGCTGGGAGATCGCCGGCCACCGGCACGAGGCGGTGCTGCCCAGCCGGGCGCTGTCGGTCATGGCCAGGCCCGATCCCGGAGCCGCCCGGATCAGGCGTCCGGGCCCGGACGACGCCGCCGAGGTGCTCGAGGTCATCGGCCGCGCTCACCGGGAGGCCCGCGACTGCGGCCCGATCACCTGGGACCAGGCCACGGTGCGCCGCTGGCTGACCCGTCCCGGCCGGTACGCCGACCAGGACCGTTACGCCTACCTGGCCCCGGACGGCTTCCTCGGCTACCGCTGGCAGGGCGGCGGTCACCAGCAGATCTTCGTCGACCGGGTGGTGGCGTCCTCGGCCGCGACCACCCGGGCGCTGTGGGCGGTGGCCGCGTCCAACTCCACCGTGACCGAGACCGTGCGCGCGCAGGTCGGCCCGTCCGACCCGTTCTGGTGGATGCTGCTCGAGCGGGACGCCAACATCGCCGAACGGGAGAGCTGGATGCTCCGCTTGCTCGACGCGCCCGCCGCCATCGCCGCCCGCGGCTTCCCCGCGACGGACCTCGCCGTGCCGCTGCAGATCACCGATGACCTGCGGCCGGCCAACTCGGGCCGGTGGGAGCTGACCGTCCGGGCCGGCACCGGCCGTCTTTCCGGGCCCCGAACGGAGCTGGTTTCTTCTTCCCCCGTCGCCGCGTCCCCCGATGGGCAGGCGCCGCTGGCGCTGGACGCCCGCGGCCTGGCCGGCCTGTACGCGGGGACGCCGGTCGCCACCCTGCGCCGGGCGGGCCTGGCCGACGGCGGCAGCCCGGACGCCGACGCCGCCCTGGACGGCGCGTTCGCCGCGACCCCCTACATGCTCGACGCTTTTTAGCGGACACGCCGCCGGCGTTGCGCGCCGCACCGGCCGCGGGCCGGTAGGTTCAAGGCGAACAGATGTTCGCGGATCTAGACGGAGAGCACCTGGTGGGCTTGTCATACGCGCGGCACCCGGTCCGGGTGCTGGGGGTCGATCCCGGGCTGACCAGGTGCGGCATCGGGGTGGTCGAGGGCGCGCCGGGCCGGGCGCTGACCATGGTCCGGGTCGGGGTCATCAGGACGTCGGCCGACGAGGACATCGCGGCGCGGCTGCTCGCGATCGAGACCGAGATCGAGGCCTGGCTGGACGCCTGCCGCCCCGACGCGGTGGCCGTGGAGCGGGTGTTCAGTCAGCAGAACGTGCGCACGGTGATGGGCACCGCGCAAGCCGGCGCGGTCGCGATCGTCTGCGCGGCGCGCCGCGGGCTACCGGTGGCCCTGCACACGCCCAGCGAGGTCAAGGCGGCCGTGACCGGTAACGGGCGGGCGGACAAGGACCAGGTCACGGCGATGGTGACCCGGCTGCTGCGGGTCACGGACCCGCCGCGCCCGGCCGACGCCGCCGACGCGCTGGCGCTCGCGATCTGTCACATCTGGCGCGGTGGCGGCGATGGGCTGCGCCTGGCCGCCCTAGCGGCCCGAGGAGGGAAACCGTCATGATCGCTCATCTGCGTGGCACGGTGGCCGGCGTCGCGCCGGACGGTGCCGTCATCGAGGTCGGCGGGGTCGGGATGCGCGTGCAGTGCACCCCGGGCACGCTGGCCACGCTCAAGCCGGGGGAGGCCGCGCAGGTGGCCACCTCGCTGGTGGTCAGGGAGGACTCGCTCACCCTGTACGGCTTCTGCTCCGACGACGAGCGGAACGTCTTCGAGCTGCTGCAGACGGCCAGCGGCGTCGGGCCGAGGCTGGCGCTGGCCATGCTGGCCGTGCACGCGCCCGACGCGCTGCGCCGCGCCGTGTCGACCGAGGACCTCACCGCGCTGACCATGGTCCCCGGCATCGGCAAGAAGGGGGCGCAGCGGATCGTGCTCGAGATGAAGGACAGGCTCGGGCCGCCCGGCGACAGCGGCGACCTACCGCTGCGGGCGGCGCAGCGGGCCCCCTCGTGGCGGGACCAGGTGCAGTCCGGCCTGGTGAACCTGGGCTGGGCGGCCAGGGACGCCGACCTGGCCATCGCGGCGCTCGAGGACGAGGGCGTGATCGGCGGGGCCGACGGCGACGCGGTGGACGTGGCCACGGCGCTGCGGGCCGCGCTCCGCAAGCTGAGTAAGCAGTAGCGGTGATGTCCGAGGACGAGACCCTCCGCCGGGCCGAGGAAGCCGAGCTCGCCGCGCGCCGGACCCGCCAGGACGACGAGCTGGTTTCCCCGCTGGCCGACGCCGACGAGCGGGTCATCGAGAGCGCGCTGCGGCCCAAGCGGCTCGCCGAGTTCACCGGCCAGGCGCGGGTGCGCGAGCAGCTGTCGCTGATCCTGCAGAGCGCCCTGCGGCGCGGTCGGCCGCCGGACCACGTGCTGCTCGCCGGGCCGCCCGGGCTGGGCAAGACCACGATCGCGATGATCGTCGCCGCCGAGCTCGGCGCGCCGATGCGCATCACCAGCGGCCCGGCCATCGAGCGTTCCGGTGACCTGGCGGCGGTACTGTCCACGCTCAGCGAGGGCGAGGTGATCTTCATCGACGAGATCCACCGCCTGGCCCGGCCCGCCGAGGAGATGCTCTACCTGGCGATGGAGGACTTCCGCGTCGACGTGGTGATCGGCAAGGGCCCGGGCGCGACCGCGATCCCGCTGGACATCGCCCCGTTCACGCTGGTCGGGGCGACCACCCGGGCCGGGCTCCTGCCGGCTCCGCTGCGGGACAGGTTCGGCTTCACCGCGCACCTGGACTTCTACCAGCCGGACGAGCTCGAGGTCATCATCCGCCGGTCCGCCGGGCTGCTCGGGGTGACGCTCACCGACGAGGCCGCGGCCGAGCTCTCCACCCGGTCGCGCGGGACGCCGCGGATCGCGAACCGGCTGCTGCGCCGGGTGCGCGACTACGCCGAGGTACGCGCCGACGGCGTGGTCACCGAGGCGATCACCCGGACCGCGCTCGAGCTCTACGAAGTGGACGAGCACGGCCTGGACCGGCTCGACCGCGGTGTGCTCGAGGCGCTGGTCCGCCGGTTCGGCGGCGGGCCGGTCGGCCTGTCCACGCTGGCGGTGGCCCTGGGGGAGGAGGCGGAGACCGTCGAGGTGGTGGCCGAGCCGTTCCTGGTCCGGTGCGGGCTGCTGGCGCGGACCCCGCGCGGCCGGGTGGCCACGGCCGCCGGCTGGGCTCACCTGGGACTTGAGCCGCCCCCGTCACTCGCCGAACTGCCCACCCTGTTTGACTGAGCCCTGTTTGGCCCAATAGGCCGAGCAAGATCGCACCGAGGTCACGATCACTCTCAAAAACTCGTAGCCTGTTGGTGCGCGGTCAAAGCGCGGCTAAACTTCGGCAGTTGGCCGTTGGCCCCGCCACGACCATGCATGCAGAACCAACTGGAAGGATGCCCCGGTCATGGGGATTATCGCAGCCGCTGATGCGGCAACCAAGTCATCGGGAAGCGCGCTGACGTTCCCGATCCTGATCGTGCTTGTCTTCGTCGGCTTCTACTTCTTGATGATCCGGCCGCAGCGGCGCCGCCAGCAGGCGGTCGCGCAGCAGCAGAAGACCGTCAGCCCCGGCGCCCGGGTCCGCACCACGGCCGGCATGTACGCGACGGTGATCGAGGTGGACGGCGACGACGTCGTGCTCGAGGTCGCCCCCGGCGTGGAAGTCCGCTACCTGAAGCGCGCCATCATGGAGGTCATCGACCCCGGCGAGGAGGCCGAGACCTTCGAGGACGACGACCCCGCCGCGTTCGACGAGGACGTCAAGGACGAGGAGACGTCAGGAACCCACGAGGACTCCGAAAGCGTTAAGTCAGCTGAAGACGGTCTCGCGGACTCTCACGACGATCTGGCCAAGTCCGACAAGGGCAACGTGCACTGAGCCGTCGGCTGGCATCAGGGTTTTACGGGTAACGGCCGATCTAAGACAGGCGGAGAAGTGGCAGCCCCATCAAGAACCGTCCCGCATCCGGGACGGGCGCTCGTCCTTTTGCTCGTGCTGATCCTGGCCATGTTGCTGGGCATACTCGGCGGAAAGATGTTCAGCCCGTCCCATTGGCAGCATCAGTTCAAGGTGGGGCTCGGCCTTGACCTGTCCAGCGGGACCCAGGTGACCCTGCAGGCCCAGACCCTCAACGGGAAAGCCCCGTCGAGCGCTGAGATGAACGCGGCGGTCGGCGTCATCGAGTCGCGGGTCAACGGCACCGGCAACTCCGGTGCCCAGGTCAAGCCGCAGGGTCCCAACCTGCTCGTCGTGACGGTCCCCGGCAAGGGGTCGCAGCAGACGATCCAATTGGTGAGCTCGACCGCCCTGCTCATGTTCCGCCAGGTGCTGCTGTTCCAGCCCTACGGCGCGGCCAGCACGCCGACTCCCGCGGCGAGCGCCAGTCCCTCCGCCAGCGCGAGTCCCTCGGCCAGCGCGACTCCGACCTCCTCGGCGAAGGTGAGTCCCTCCGCCAGCACCACCAGCTCGGCGAAGACCTCCGCCAAGATCGTCCCGGCGGCCAGCGCCTCGCCATCCGCATCCTCGAGCGCCACGTCCACCGCGTCACCGAGCGCTTCGGCCAGCGCCAGCCCCAGTGCCAGCCCCAGTGCCAGTGCCAGCCCCAGTGCCAGCACGAGTCCTACCTCGTCGTGCACCAACAAAAGCCCGACCCTGGGCACCGGCACGTTCGGCAATCCGTGCCTGGTCGGCAAGGACGTGCTCAACCTCTTCAACAATCCGAAGCTGACCTGCGCGCCGGGCAACACCAACAAGTGGAAGACCACGGCCGGTTACACCGACACCACCCCCTATAACAACCCGAACGTGCAGGTGGTGGCGTGCGGCAACAACGGCAGCCAGTGGGGCAAGTACGTGCTCGACGTGGCCAAGGTGCGGGGCACGTGGGTCACCGCGGCCACCGCGGGCCTGTCCACCTCGTCCAACCAGTGGCAGGTCAACCTGACGCTGAACGGCCAGGGCGCCTCGGCCTTCAGCGCGCTCACCTCGCACCTGTACAGCACGTACTACACGGCCGCCCAGGCCAACGACCAGAACTCCTTCATCCTGGACCAGGTGGCGATCGCCCTGGACGGCAACGTCGTGACCTCGCCGGAGATCCAGGGCGCGATTCCCGGCGGTAACGCCCAGATCACCGGTAGCTTCACCCAGGCCGAGGCCACGCAGCTGCAGAACGAGCTGAAGTACGGCTCGGTCCCGCTGGACCTCAAGCCCCTCTTCGTCACCTCAGTCTCGGCGCAGGTGGGCAAGAACCAGCTGGACGCCGGCCTGGTCGCGGCCGCGATCGGGCTGATCCTCGTGGTGGTGTACTCCTTCTTCTACTACCGCGGCCTCGGCCTCGTGTCGGTCTCCAGCCTGGCCATCGCGGCGCTCATCACGTACCTGGCGGTGGTCCTGCTTTCCCTGTACCAGAACTTCACCCTGGAACTGGCCGGGATCGCCGGCTTGATCGTGGCCATCGGCATCACCGCGGACTCGTTCGTCGTCTACTTCGAACGATTGCGGGACGAGGTGCGCGAGGGCAAGCAGCTGCGCCCGGCGGTCGAGGCCGGGTGGAAGCGCGCCCGGCGCACGATCCTGGTCTCCGACACCGTGTCGTTCCTGGCCGCGCTGCTGCTGTACTACTTCGCCATCGGCGAGGTCAAGGGCTTCGCCTATACCCTCGGCCTGACCACCATAATCGACATTGTGGTGGTGTTCGGCTTCACCAAGCCGATGGTGACGCTGCTGGCGGGGACGAAGTTCTTCGGCAACGGCCACCCGATGTCCGGCCTGGACCCGGCCCGGCTCGGCGCCAAGACGCCGTGGCGGTCCTCGGTCCGCCGCAATCAGGTCAGGCGCAGGCCTGATCCCGTGACGCGCAGCACAGTGACCCGAAACACGGGGACCCGAAACACGGAGACCCGAAACACGGGGGGTTCATGATGTCGGCCCTCGGCCAGATAGGCGGCCGGCTCTACCGCGGCGAGGTATCGATCAACTTCGTCGGGCGGCAGCGCCTGTGGTACGCCATCTCCGGGTTGATCCTGGTCGTCAGCATCGTGGCGGTGATCGTCCGCGGCCTGTCCTTCAGCGTCGACTTCAAGGGCGGGGCGGTCTTTACCTTCCCCTCGTCGTCGGCGTCGCTCAGCCAGGTGCAGAACGCCGTCGACGCCGGCGGCGTCACCGGCGCGATCGTGCAGCAAACCCGCGGCCAGCAGAACGGCTGGCAGATCCAGACCAAGTCGCTGACCGGCCCGCAGACCGTCACGCTCGAGAAGACGCTGTCCAGCAAGCTCGGCGTGAACACCAACGACATCAGCGTCACCACCGTCGGCCCGAGCTGGGGCAGCCAGATCTCCGGCAAGGCGCTGGAGGCGCTGATCGCCTTCCTGATCGTGATCGTGCTCTACCTGTCGATCGCCTTCGAGTGGAAGATGGCCATTTCGGCCTTCATCGCGCTGCTGCACGACCTCGTGATCGCCACCGGCGTCTACGCGCTGGCCGGTTTCCAGGTCAGCCCAGCGACGGTCATCGGGCTGCTGACCATCCTTGGCTACTCGCTGTATGACACCGTGGTGGTCTTCGACAAGGTGCGGGAGAACACGGCCGGCCTGCTCGGCGGCGCCCGGACCACCTACAGTCAGGCGGCGAACCTGGCGCTGAACCAGACCCTGGTGAGATCGATCAACACCTCGCTGATCGCGCTGCTGCCCGTGAGCGCGATCCTGGTCGTGTCGACCGCTCTGCTCGGCGCCAACAACGAACTCGAGGAACTCGCGCTCGTGCTGTTCGTCGGCATGCTGTCCGGCACCTACTCCTCGATCTTCATCGCGACCCCGGTGCTGGCCGACCTGAAGGAGCGCGAGCCGCAGTACCAGGCGCTGGCCAAGCGGGTGGCGGTGCGCGCCTCCGGCGGCCGCTCGGCCAAGCGGGCCATGGCCAAGGCACCGTCCGGGAGCCGGCCCCGTCCCGGCGCGCCAGCCGAGATCCCGCCCGCACAGCTCGCCGAGGAGGAGCAGGACGACGTCGACTTCGCCGACGACGCCGCGCCGCCCGCGGACGAGCTGACCACCACCGCGTCGCTGGCACCCGGCACCGCGGCTAGCCGCGGCACGCCGGGAACCGGCCGCCCGGGCCCGCGGCAGCAGCCGCGCCGGAGTGGCGGCAGCTCGGCCCGGCACCGTCCGGCCGGCAAGAAGAAGCGGCGTTAGGGAATGACCGGTCCGGCCGGTGATGAGCTGACCCAGCTCATCACGACCCTGGTCCGTGACATCCCGGACTATCCGCAGCGCGGCGTGGTGTTCAAGGACATCACCCCGCTGCTCGCCGACGGCCAGGCGTTCAGCGCGGTGGTGACCGCGCTGGCCGCGGCGTACGGGCCGGTGGACAAGGTAGCGGGCATCGAGGCGCGCGGCTTCATCCTGGCCGCCCCGGTGGCGTGCCGTCTCGGCGCGGGCTTCGTGCCGATCCGCAAGAAGGGCAAGCTGCCCGGGGCCACGTTCGCTCAGGACTACGACCTGGAGTACGGCACCGCCACGATCGAGGTGCACACCGACGCCTTCGATCCGGCCGATCGCGTGCTGGTCATCGACGACGTCCTGGCCACCGGGGGCACCGCCCGGGCCACCGCCGACCTGGTGCGGCGCACCGGTGCCCAGGTGACCGGCCTCGCCGTGCTGCTCGAGCTGTCCTTCCTGAACGGCCGGGCCAAGCTGCCCGACCTGCCGGTCAGCGCCCTCCTGACTGTTTAAACCCGCACTGTTTAAAGCCGCGCTGCTCAGGTCCGCGCCCGCCACCTCCCCGGGCCGGGAATCGCACGTACCTGATCTGGTGTTTAACACGTCCAAGTACACTGATGACTTGGCAGATGTGAGGAGCGCGAGTGGCCGGTGAGGTGACTACGACCGGCACGAGGGTTGCTGACGCTGCCCGGACGGACACGCGACAGGGCACGGACCTGGACGCGGTACAGGCCGAGGCGGCGGTAGCGGCGGACGTGCTGGAGCCGGGTGCGCCCAACGGCAACTCAGCCGCCCCGCAGGCCACCGCAGACGCGGGCGCACCAGCCCGGCCTGACCCTGCCCGGCCAGCGCGAGGCGCGGGAATCGGGACGGCCCGGGCCCAGCGGGCCAGGGTCGCGGCCGCCCAGCCCCAGCCCGACGCGGCGGCGCCCGGGGTGGGCGTCCGCCGGAGGCTGGCGCGGCTCGGCGCCCAGCGGGGCCCGACCCTCAACCCGGTCCTCGAGCCGCTCATCAAGACCGTGCGCGCGGCGCACCCTAAGGCCGATGTCCGGCTCATCGAGCGGGCCTACGAGTCGGCCGCCTACTGGCACCGGGACCAGAAACGGCGCAGCGGCGACCCCTACATCACCCACCCGCTCGCGGTGGCGACCATCCTGGCCGAGCTCGGCATGAACACCGAGACGATCTGTGCCGCGCTGCTGCACGACACGGTGGAAGACACCCCCTACACGCTGACCGAGCTGCGCGGTGAGTTCGGCGAGGACATCGCCGCGCTGGTCGACGGCGTCACCAAGCTGGACAAGGTCAAGTACGGCGAGTCGGCCGAGGCGGAGACGGTCCGCAAGATGGTGGTCGCGATGTCCCGCGACATCCGGGTGCTGGTGATCAAGCTCGCCGACCGGCTGCACAACATGCGGACACTGCGTTACCTGCCGAGGGAAAAGCAGGAGCGTAAGTCCAAGGAGGTCCTGGAGATCTTCGCCCCGCTTGCCCACCGGCTCGGCATGAACACGGTGAAGTGGGAGCTCGAGGACCTGGCCTTCACGACGCTGTATCCCAAGCGCTTCGACGAGATCGTCCGCCTGGTGTCCAACCGGGCGCCGCGGCGCGAGGCCTTCCTGCAGGAAGTGATCCAGGACGTCAGCGCCGACCTGCGCGAGGCCAAGATCAACCAGAAGGTCACCGGCCGCCCCAAGCACTACTACTCGATCTACCAGAAGATGATCGCCAGGAACGTCGGCTTCGACGACATCTACGACCTGGTGGGCATCCGCGTCCTGGTCGATTCGGTCAAGGACTGCTACGCGGCGCTCGGCATCATCCACGCGCGGTGGAATCCCGTCCCCGGACGGTTCAAGGACTACATCGCGATGCCGAAATTCAACATGTACCAGTCGCTGCACACCACCGTCATCGGGCCGGGCGGCAGGTCGGTGGAGCTGCAGATCCGGACCTGGGACATGCACCGCCGGGCGGAGTACGGCGTCGCGGCGCACTGGAAGTACAAGGAAGAAGTGGTGCCTGCTACATCGGTCTTCGGCCGGGCCAAGGACGCCAGGGACGACGCCCAGGAGATGGCCTGGCTCAGGCAGCTCGTCGACTGGCAGCGCGAGACCGAGGACCCGGCCGAGTTCCTCGAGTCTCTCCGCTTCGACCTGGCCGTCGGCGAGGTCTACGTGTTCACCCCCCGCGGCGAGGTGGTGGCGCTGCCGCAGGGCGCGACGCCGGTTGACTTCGCCTACGCCATCCACACCGAAGTCGGGCACCGGACGGTCGGCGCCCGGGTCAACGGCCGCCTGGTCGCGCTCGAGTCCGCCTTGGACAACGGCGATACGGTGGAGATTTTCACCTCCAAGGCGCCCGAGGCCGGGCCGAGCCGGGACTGGCTCAAGTTCGTGCAGAGCCCCCGGGCCAGGAACAAGATCAGGCAGTGGTTCTCCAAGGAGCGCCGGGAAGCCGCGGTGGACGCGGGCAAGGACCAGATCGCGCGGGCCATGCGCAAGCAGAGCCTGCCGCTGCAGCGGCTCGCCGCCGCCGACAGCCTGCTCACCCTGGCCCGCGACCTGCGCTACACCGACGTCTCCGCGCTGTACGCGGCGGTCGGCGAGGGCCGGGTCAGCGCTCAGTCCGTGGTCGAGAAGCTGGTCAGGTCGGTCGGCGGGCGGGACGGCGCGCAGGAGGAACTGGCCGAGGCCGCGCTGCCGACCAAGGCGCCGCAGCCCAGGGCGCCCGGGGACTCCGGCGTCGAGGTCAACGGCGCGGCGGACGTGTGGGTGCGGCTGTCCCGCTGCTGCACCCCGGTGCCGGGCGACGAGATCATCGGCTTCGTCACCCACGGCCACGGCGTGTCCGTGCACCGGGTCGACTGCGTGAACCTGATCCACCTGACCGAAACCCAGCGGGAGCGGATGGTCGATGTTCACTGGTCGCCGACCGAGGGCTCGGTCTTCCTGGTCGCCATCCAGGTGGAGGCGCTCGACCGGACCCGGCTGCTCTCCGACGTCACTAGGGTGCTGTCCGATCAGCACGTGAACATCCTGTCCGCCACGGTGACGACCAGCCGGGACCGGGTGGCGTTCAGCCGGTTCACGTTCGAGATGGGCGACCCCAAGCACCTCGGCCACGTGCTGCGCGCCGTCCGCGCCATCGATGGCGTCTACGACGTCTACCGGATGACGAGCTGACCCTCCGCTAGCTGGTGAATTCCGCCAGGGTGTGCTCGGCTTCTGTGAGCCAGGCCCGGCGGGCGGTCAGCGCTTCCTCGGCGGTGTGCGCGGCCTTGGCGTCGCCGCGGTCGCGCGCCCGGGCCAGCTGCTCCTCCAGCTGCGCGATGGTCGAGCGCAGCTGGGCCACCGTGCCCTCGGCCCGGGCCAGGGCCTCTGGGTTCGACCGGTGCCACTGGGCTTCCTCGGTCTTGCGTACCGCGTCCTCGACCCGCCGCAGCCCCGATTCCAGGTGCTCGCGCGCGTCCCTGGGCACCGCCCCGATCTGTTCCCAGCGCTCCTGGATGCTGCGTAGCGCGGACCTGGCGGCGCGGATGTCGGTCACCGGAAGCAGCGCCTGGGCCTGATCGAGCAGTTGCTGCTTGGCCTCGGCGTGCTCGCGCAGCGCGGCGTCCTTGGCCGAGAACACCTCGGCCCGCGCGGCGAAGAACTTGTCCTGGGCCGCCCGGAACCGCTTCCATAGTTCGGCCTCGGAATCCCTGTCGGCGCGCCCGGCGGCCTTCCACAGCCGCATCAGCTCGCGGAACGCGCTGGTGGTGGGACCCCACTCGGTGGATCCTGACAACGCCTCGGCGTCGGCGCAAAGCTTCTCCTTGCGCGCCCTGACATCCTCGCGTTCGGCCTCCAGAGTGGCGAAGTACGCCTTGCGCCGCTTGGTGAACGCGTTGCGGGCGGCGGACAGCCGCTTCCACAGCACGGCCTCGGCGGCCCGCTCGGCGTGCGGCGCCGCCTTCCACTCATCCAGCAGCTCGCGCATCCGCTCGCCGCTGCTCTTCCAGTGGGTCGCCTCGGCGGCGATCTGCTCGGCCTCGGTGACGATCCGCTCCTTGACCTCCCTGGCCTGCACCCGCGCCTGCTCGCGGGCCGCCTTGACCTCCTCGCGGCGGTGGCCGACGTCCTCGGTCAGCCGCTCCAGGCGCGTCCGGAGACCGTCGAGGTCACCGAGAGCGTTGGCCTCGGAGATGCTGCGCACCAGCCGCTGGACGCTGGCCGAGGCCTGGGCGGGAGCCATGTCGGTGGCCGCGATCCGCTGCTCGAGCAGGACCACCTCGGTCTCGAGCCCCTCGTACTTGCGCTGGAAGAAGGCGATCGCCTCCTCCGGGCTCCCCGCCTGCCACGAACCGATCACCCGCTCGCCGTCGGCGGTACGGACATAGACCGTCCCGTCGGCGTCTACCCGGCCCCACGGATGGTAGGCGGTGGTCACGGGGAACCTCCTGCGTTGTCGTGCTCGTGTCAGGTTTTCTTGATCGTCACACCGTCAATGATGACCTTCTTCTTGGGGGCGCCGCCGCCGGACTGCGCATACTGACACGAGTATCCATCCTTAGCCACATTCTGGACGATACCCAGCCCGGATGACACCGTGGCGAACGGTGTATATGAAGCTGTTAGCCCGGACGTGCTGTCCTTGTACACGATGAAGAACTGGCTGCCGTTAGTGGTCGCGCTGCCTTCGTTTGCCATCGCTACCGTTCCCGTCGGGTATTTGGCGCCAGTGAGGTTCTCACTGGCGAAATCGTAACCCGGCGTCCCTGAACCGATTTTGCTGGTCGTGCTGCAGCTCAGCTTGGCCGCGGCGGTCGCGTACGGGTCGCCGCACTGCAGCACGTAGATGCCGCTGGTCAGCAGCCGGTGGCACTGGGTGTTGTTGAAGTAGCCCGCCTCGGCCAGGTGGACGAAGGAGTTGACGGTGCAGGTGGCCTTGTTGTTGAGCAGGTTGAACGTGATCTTGCCCAGGTTGGTGTTGATGGTGGCCTGGTAGCTGGCCGTGTAATCGGGCGTGGCCGGCGGGGAGCTGACCGTGCGCGCTACCGGGGTGGCCGCCGTGTAGCTGCAGTGATGCGCCGGCTCGGCCACGGCCGTGGCGGTGGCGGTGGGTGACGGAGTCGCCGACTTGGACGCCGAGGCCGCCGGGTGCTTCGGGTTCCCGCCGGGGAGGAACACCGCGAGCAGGGAGCCGATGAGCGCCAGGGCGAGCACCCCGCTGAGTCCGATCAGCGTGCGCTTGCGCACCCGTCGCTGCCTGGCATACCGCTGCTCCTGCAGGCGGCGGTACCGTTCCCTGGCTTGCCTGCGCTGGCGCTCGTTCTTACCCGCCACCGGTCGCGTCCTCCTTGGCCTGTCTGCACTATCCGGCTACCGCAGGTATTCACGGGAGGCAGGCCGACGAGCCCGCTGCATACCTCTGATCCCGAAACGTAGGCAGGGCCCCGCCCCCGGGAACCCCCGCAATATTCGCGATCGTTCGCGAATCGTACCTGCCAGATGCCGGGACCGGTACCCTTCGTTATCGGTTCGCGGCCATGCGGGTCCCCTCGGTAGCCTGAGACACCGTACCGTGAGAAAGGACGCTTGTGCTCGTCGCAGGGTTCCCGGCAGGCGCGTTCGCGGCCAACTGTTATGTAGTCGCGTCCGCGCCCGGCGAAGAGTGCGTGATCATCGATCCGGGCCAGGACGCCGAGCAGGGGATCGGTGAACTCCTGGCCGAGCACCGGCTCAGGCCCGCCGCGGTCCTGCTCACGCACGGTCACATCGACCACGTCTGGTCCGTCGCCCCCGTCTGCGGGGCGAAAGGCATCCCCGCCTACATCCACCCGGACGACCGCGCATTGCTCAGCGATCCAGCCAAGGGTTTCCCGCTCGGCGCGGGACAGCAGCTGTTCGGCGGCATGGAATTCACCGAACCCGATGATGTAAAAGAACTGGCCGACGGGATGACGCTGAGCCTCGTGGGGCTCGAGATCGTGGTGAACCACGCGCCCGGGCACACCGAAGGATCCGTGGCATTCCGGCTGCCATTGGATCCGCCAGTTACAGCACAAGGTAAAAGCAAAATCGGCGGCACCATATTGTTCTCTGGTGACTTGCTGTTCGCGGGATCGATCGGGCGGACCGACCTGCCCGGCGGGGATTACCCCACGATCCTGCGCAGCCTGGCGCGGGTCTGTCTGACCCTGCCTGACGACACCGTCGTGCTGTCCGGGCACGGGCCGCAGACGACCATCGGCGCCGAACGCCGGACGAACCCGTTCCTGACGGGGCTGAACCCGGCATCGGGACCCAGCCGGGGGCTGTGACCGTGGCCGGGGCGCGCGACCCGGTCCGTTCGGATAATAAAGATCCTGAGGAAATGAGCGGCGGCACGTCCGGGACGCGAAGCTGCCAGACGAGAGGGGCCGACTTCGATGATCCGCACCCATGAGGCGGGGACGCTGCGGGCGTCGCACGCCGGGGAGCACGTGGTGCTGGCCGGCTGGGTGGCGCGGCGCCGGGATCACGGCGGCGTGGTCTTCATTGACCTGCGGGACGCGAGTGGCGTGGTGCAGGTGGTGTGGCGCGGCGAGGAAGCGCCGCCCCAAGCCGAAGGGGCACACGACCTGCGGGCCGAGTTCTGCGTGCGGGTGACAGGGATGGTACGCGCCCGCCCGGCCGGGAATGAGAACCCCGAGCTGCCCAGCGGGGAGATCGAGGTCGTGGCGGACGAGGTCGAGGTGCTCAGCCAGGCCGACCCGCTGCCGTTCCCGGTCGAGGGCTCCGCCGAGGTCAGCGAGGACGTCCGGCTCAAGTACCGCTACCTGGACATCAGGCGCGACGACACCGCGCGGGCGCTGCGGGTCCGGTCGCAGGCCGCCTACCTGCTCTCCGACGTGATGCGTGAGCACCGGTTCGTGAACGTGGAGACGCCCTACCTGACCAGGTCCACGCCGGAGGGCGCACGCGACTTCCTGGTCCCGGTCCGGCTGCGGCCCGGCAACTGGTACGCGCTGCCGCAGTCGCCGCAGCTGTTCAAGCAGCTGCTCATGGTCGGCGGCCTGGAGCGGTACTACCAGCTGGCCCGG
>Ga0137377_10001416_pt1 | contig 16772 bp, 16 predicted proteins | sample SagtaG_22_FD_104815 | JGI IMG/M metagenome (GOLD analysis project Ga0137377, IMG submission 104815) | Vadose zone soil microbial communities from Sagehorn Ranch, Mendocino, California, USA - Sage2_L_40_16 metaG | ecosystem: Environmental > Terrestrial > Soil > Vadose zone | place: USA... | reverse complement strand
CCTGCCAGCTTGGTCGACGACACCGCCACCACCGAAGGCGATCCGACCCAGGGAATATTGACGCCGAGCTGGCGCAATTGCCGGGCAAAAATGCCGAGATCGTTTTCGAAGGTGAAGTAAGTACCGAGCACATCCGCGCCGGATTGCTTCACCGCGAGCACGACCGGCGTGAAATCCTGGCTCTGGTTGGCGTAGCCCTGATCGAGCACCGGCGGCGCGCCGGCCTTGCCCAGCGCGTCTGCGAGCGCCTTGCCGCCTGCGGTGCCGAAGGCGTCGGTCGAATGAACGATCGCCCATTTTTTCTTGCCGAGCGTGTTGACGCCGTAGTCGGCGATCACGCGGCCGGAATAGTTGTCATTCGGGCGGAAGCGGAATAGCCACTGATTGCCCATATGGGTGAGATCCGGATTGGTGCCCCCGATCATCACCGGCTTTCCGAGCCTGAGCACGTCGGGCGCCATCGCCATCACCTGGGTCGACCGGATCGAACCCAGAAACGCAACGATATCTGGCTGCGCGGCCAATTTCGAAAACGCCAGCACGATGCCTGGATTGGTGGTCTGATCGTCCTCAATGACGAGTTCGACTTGCTTGCCGAGAATGCCACCGGCCTTGTTGACCGCAGCGAGCGCGAGCTTCGCCCCGTTCTGCGCCCAAAGTCCCTGCTCCGCTGCCGGACCCGTCACCGGGACGCACATGCCGATCTTGATGGTCGCGCCTTGCGCGCGGGCACTGCCAATGACATAGGGTGCGGTGATACCGACGGCCAATCCAGCCGTGAAGTCGCGTCGCGTAAGCTTCATACTTTCCTCCGTGAGGCCGGGCTTCTTTGTCGGCCTTTATTGGTCTTGGCATCCGTGACGGACGCGAAACCGACTGCGTATCTACGGGGTCTCTCGTCCCGAGTAAATTGATATCGCTGTGACAGAAGGTTAACGTCGGCCGATCGCATCTATTCCCGAGTGGGTGGCCGTCGGTTACGATGATCGAACCATGCGCAGCTATGCGTCATCCTCGCATCGTCATGCAAATTTGCGCTTACTCGACGTCCCCGGCGGCTGGCAGCTCCAAAAGGCTGCCCTCGAGCGCATGCAGCATGTCCTGCAGCGCGGCGAGCTTGCGCGCGCCATAACGCTTGGTGATGGCCGCGTAAATGGCTTCCGATGAGGGCGCAACCTTTTCGATCAGCTTGAGGCCCTTGCCCGATATCGAAACCACCGCCCGGCGCAGATCGGCTTTGGCCGCCCGTCGTTCGATCAAATGACGCGCTTCCAGATCGCGCAGAATTCGGGAAAGGCTCGGCCCCAGCAGAAAAGCCACCCGCGCCAGTTCGGTGACCTCGATGGCGTCGATCGATGCCAGCGCGCGCAGAATCCGCCATTGCTGTTCGGTCAGCCCGTGATCGCGCAGCGACGGCCGGAACTGCCGCATCACGGCTTCGCGCGCGCGCAGCAATGACATCGGCAGCGACCGGGAGAAGTCGCGCATCGGCACGCGCGGGCCGCCGGACGTGCTTGCCGGACGGGAACCGGAACTGCCGGACATTTTCTTCCGCGCCATTTTTTTCGCACCGTTTTTTCGCGTCGTTTTTTCCACGTCGTTTTTTCCGCGTCCTGGGCCATCACGCGTTTTGGGTTTGCAATGCAGCAACCGTCAATTCGGTTTGATCTGATACATTTAACATGTTAATCATATTCCAGCATCCCCTTTTTCGCCGGTCCCGCATGGCCCTCTCCAACGACGAAATCCGCATCGCCGCCGAACGGCTCGATCATGCGGAGAAAACCCGCAAGCAGATCCGGCAGATCTCGCTGGACCATCCCGGCGTCACGATCGCGGATTCCTATGCGATCCAGAAGGCGTGGATCGAGATGAAGGTCGCGGCGGGCCGCGCCGTCAAAGGCCACAAGATCGGCCTCACCTCGAAGGCGATGCAGAGCGCGCTCAATATCGACGAGCCGGATTCCGGCGTGCTGCTCGACGACATGTTCTTTGCCGATGGCGGGCTGGTGCCATGCGACCGCTTCATCGGCACCCGGATCGAGGCGGAACTGGCGTTCGTGATGAAGGCGCGGCTCGCGGGGCCCGACTGCACGATGTTCGATGTGCTCAACGCCACCGACTTCGTGGTCCCGGCGCTGGAAATCCTCGACACCCGGATCGAGCGGGTCGACGCACTGACAAAATCGACGCGAAAGATCTTCGATACCATCGCCGACAACGCCGCCAACGCCGGCATTGTGCTGGGCGGCCGCCCGCTGCGTCCCTTGGATGCCGACCTACGCTGGATCGGCGCCTTGTGCTATCGTAACGGTCAGTTGGAAGAAACCGGGCTCGCGGCCGGCGTGCTCAACCACCCCGCCACCAGCGTGGCCTGGCTCGCCAACAAGATCGCGCCGCTCGGCCTTGCGCTCGAACCCGGCCAGGTGGTGCTGGCCGGATCGTTCATTCGCCCGATCGAGACCCGTAAAGGCGACACGATCCAGGCCGACTATGGTCCGTATGGCACGGTCAGCTGTTATTTCGCCTGATGTCGTTCTGAACAACCGTCTGGAGTTCCGGCATGCCGCATTTCACTTTCGAATATTCAGCCAATCTCGATGCGCGTGTCGATATGGGTAAGGTCGTCGAAATCGTCCGCAAGGCCGCGGTGGAAACCGGGATCTTTCCACTCGGCGGCATCCGCGTCCGCGCGATCCGTTGCGAGCATTATGCCATTGCCGATGGCTCGCCGCATTTCGGTTTTCTCGCGATGGTGCTGCGGCTCGGCGAGGGCCGCGATCTCGCGACCCGCAAGAACGCCGGCGAGCATATTTTCAAAGTGCTGTCCGCCTATCTCGACCCGGTCTTCAAGGAAAGCAAATTCGCGCTGTCGTTCGACATGCAGATCAACGACAAGGAAACCAGCTGGAAGCGCAACAACATCCACGACGTTCTGAAAGCGGAGGCCGTGCATGGATAAGGTCGCGCCGAAAGCATCCGAAGTGTTCCAGGCCAACCGCGATCGCGCCGCGCCGCTGTTGAAACAACTTCGAGCCGATGGCATCGGGCACATGATCGACGGCAACATCGTGCCGTCGATCTCGGGCGACACCTTTGAGACGAACTCGCCGATCGACGGCGCGATGCTGGCACAGGTCGCGCGCGGCACGCTTGAGGACATCGACCGCGCCGCGACGGCCGCCGCGCTGGCGTTCAAGGCCTGGCGCGAGATGCCGGCGACCATGCGCAAGAAACTGCTGCATCGGGTTGCCGACGCCATCGAGGACCGCGCCGACGATATCGCCGTGCTCGAATGCATCGACACCGGCCAGGCGCACCGTTTCATGGCCAAGGCCGCGGTTCGGGCCGCTGAGAACTTTCGCTTCTTCGCCGACAAATGCGCCGATGCCCGCGACGGCCTGAACATGCCGAGCGAGGAGCACTGGAACGTGTCGACGCGGGTGCCGATCGGCCCGGTCGGCGTGATCACGCCGTGGAATACGCCGTTCATGCTCTCGACCTGGAAGATCGCGCCAGCCCTGGCCGCCGGCTGCACGGTGGTGCACAAGCCGGCGGAATGGTCGCCGGTCACGGCTGATCTTTTGGCCAAACTGGTCAAGCAGGCCGGCGTGCCGGATGGCGTGCTGAACACCGTGCACGGCATCGGCGAAGAAGCCGGCAAGGCGCTGACCCAGCATCCCGCGATCAAGGCGATCGGCTTCGTCGGGGAAAGTTCGACCGGTTCGGCGATCATGGCGCAAGGCGCGCCGACGCTGAAGCGGGTGCATTTCGAACTCGGCGGCAAGAACCCCGTGATCGTGTTCGACGACGCCGATCTGGACCGCGCGCTCGACGCGGTCGTGTTCATGATCTACTCGCTCAATGGCGAGCGCTGCACCTCGTCGAGCCGGCTATTGATCCAGCAAGGCATCGCGGACAAATTCATCGAAAGGCTGACCGCGCGCGTCAAGGCGCTGAAGGTCGGCCACCCCCTCGATCCCTCAACCGAAATCGGACCGTTGATCCACGAGCGCCATCTGGAGAAAGTCTGCGCCTATTTCGATGTCGCGCGAAAGGACGGCGCGGTCATCGCCGTCGGCGGCAGGCCGCATGACGGGCCCGGCGGCGGGCACTATGTGCAGCCCACACTCGTCACCGGCGCGCACGCAAAAATGCGTGTGGCGCAGGAAGAGGTGTTCGGTCCGTTCCTGACAGTGATACCGTTCCGCGACGAGAGCGACGCCATCGAGATCGCCAACGGCGTGCAATATGGCCTCACCGGTTACGTCTGGACGCAGGACATGGGCCGCGCGCTGCGCGTGGCGGATGCGCTGGAGGCCGGCATGATCTGGCTGAATTCCGAAAACGTCCGCCATCTGCCGACGCCGTTTGGCGGCATGAAATCGTCCGGCATCGGCCGCGACGGCGGCGACTATTCATTCGACTTCTACATGGAAACCAAGCACGTCTCGCTGGCGCGGGGCACGCACAAGATTCAGCGATTGGGAGTTTGAAATGTAAGCCGCCATTCCGGGGCGCGTCGAAGACGCTAACCCGGAATCCATAACCACGATCGGGAGTATGGATTCCGGGCCTGCGCCAAGTGGCGCATCCCGGAATGACGAACACCAATTAAGGACGATCCTAAATGCCCGTTCCACAGCACATCTTCGATCCGCCGTTCAACATCATCAGGTGCAGCCATGTCGTGCTCGACGTCACGGACCTGAACGCCAGCCGCGCGTTCTACGAAACCACCGTCGGGCTGCATGTCGAGGACGGCGACGACCGCGCGGTTTACCTGCGCGGCAGCGAGGAGCATCAGCATCACTCGCTGGTGCTGCGCAAGGCGACGAGCGCCGCCTGCAACCGCCTGGGCTTCAAGGTCGGCAACGAAAACGATCTCGACAAGGCTGCGACGTTTCTTTCCGAGAACGGCATCACCTACGCCTTCGCTGAGCAGCCGTTCCAGGGCCGCACGCTACAGTTCACCGATCCCTTCGGTTTTCAGATCGAACTCTATGCAACCATGGAGAAGCGCCCGCATCTGTTGCGGCGCTACGATCTCTACAAGGGCTGCCATCCGCAGCGGCTCGACCATTTCAACGTGTTCGCCGCCGAAGTTCAGGACACCGTCGACTTCTACGCGCGGCTGGGTTTCCGGCTGACCGAATATGGCGAGGAAGACGGCCCCAATGGACGTATCGCCGCCGCCTGGATGCATCGCAAGGGCAACGTGCATGATTTCGCCATCACCAACGGCAAGGGCCCTCGCCTGCACCATTTTGCCTATTGGGTGCCGACCGCGATGAACGTGCTGCATCTGTGCGACGTGATGGCCTCGAGCGGCTTCCTCAAGAACATCGAACGCGGTCCTGGCCGCCACGGCATCTCCAACGCGTTCTTTCTCTATATTCGCGATCCCGACGGCCATCGTCTGGAGCTCTACACCAGCGATTATTTCACTGGGGATCACGACCACAAACCATTGCGCTGGTCGCTGAAGGATCCGCGCCGGCAAACCCTGTGGGGAGCGCCGGCGCCACGGTCCTGGTTCGAGCAGGGCTCGCCGTTTTCGGGACAGGCGATCCGCGAACCGTTGTTTGTCGCCGACGTCACGATTGCGGATTAGAGGCGATCGATGAATTCTCAGCGCAACATGCGATTTGCCGGTAGCGAAGGTTCTCACCGCACGACACAAATTGCACGGGGCACCCGATGACTTCTCCCACGGTAGCCGCATCGATACTCGGCCTGGCGGTTGTCACGTCGCCGGTTACCGGGCTCCGGGCCGCCGAACTCAAGGTCATCGCGGGCGGTTCCATGACCGGCTCGCTCAATGAAATCGGCCCGCAGTTCGAGCGCGCCTCCGGCCACAAGCTCGTCATTCATTTCGATTCCACCCCCAACATCATCGCCCGCGTCACCTCCGGCACGCCGTTCGACCTCGCGGTCGTCCCGGTCGATGTTTTCAAGGACGATGCCGCCAAGGCGCGTTTCGCCCCCTCGCCCACCACCGACATCGCCCGCGTCGGCTACGGCGTCGTCGTTCGATCCGGCGCGCCTAAGCCCGACATCTCGACGCCGGACGCCCTCAAGAAGACCCTGCTCGACGCCTCATCCGTCGCCTTCGTGCCGGCCAGTGCCGCCGGTGCCTACGTCCTTAAGGTGTTCGAGCGTCTCGGCATTGCGGAGGCAATGAAAGCCAAGATCAGGGCGCAGCCGATGCCGGCCGATATTACTCCGGCCGTTGTCAAAGGCGAGGCCGAACTCGGGGTGTTTCTCGTCAATGTGCTGATGGCCCAAGGTGTCGAACTCGCCGGTTCCTTCCCTCCGGAGCTGCAGCAGGATCTGGTTTTCACCGCAGCCGTCGCCGCGGAGACCAAGGAAGCCGACGCCGCCAAGGCCTTCATCGACTATCTGACCACTCCGGCCGCGACCGCGGTGATCAAGGCCAAGGGCATGACGCCCGGCTAGACCCACCGCGCAGCATCTTAGACCTCACGACCGCTCATTATTGGACATCTCATGGCCTCTGCCCGTCTCGCTACCTACTCTATTGACGGATCGATCAAATACGGCGCCGTCGTCGAAGGCGGGATCGTCGATCTATCGACGCGTTTTGTCCGCGACTATCCGACGCTCCGCGAAGCGATCGCCGCTGGCGCACTGACGAAGCTCGCCGAGGACGCCGCGCGGTATCAGCCGGATCATTCCCTCGACGCCATCACTTTTCTGCCGCCGATTCCTTCGCCTGAAAAAATCATCTGCATCGGGGTGAATTATCCGGATCGTAACGCCGAATATAAGGACGGCCAGGACGCCCCGAAATATCCCAGCATGTTCATGCGCACGCCGCGCTCTTTTGTTGGACACAATACGCCGCTGGTTCGGCCGCGCGCGTCCGCGCAGCTCGATTACGAAGGCGAACTGGTTCTCGTTATCGGCAAGGCCGGAAGACACATCCCGGAGAGCGCGGCGCTGGATCACATCGCCGCGGTGACGCTGTGCAATGAAGGCACCCTCCGCGATTGGGTCCGGCATGCAAAGTTCAATGTGACGCAAGGCAAGAACTTCGATTCCACCGGCAGCCTAGGTCCCTGGCTCGTTCCCTACACCGGTGAATCGCAGATCGCGGACATCCGCCTGACCACGCGGGTTAACGGCGAGACTCGACAGGACGACCGCACCGGCCGGCTGATCTTCGGCTTCCGCTATCTCATCAACTACATCTCCACCTTCACCACGCTGGTGCCGGGTGACGTCATCGTCACGGGAACGCCGACCGGCGCGGGCGCACGGTTCGATCCGCCGCGTTACCTCAAGCCCGGCGATGTCATCGAGGTCGAGGCGGACAATATCGGCGTGCTGCGCAATGGCGTGATCGACGAGGCTTCATGACGAGCGATTGGAAAGTACAATGAGTTCGAGTTCAGGCGGCGAAGCGATCGTCAGCGGCCTGGTCGCGCATGGCGTCGACACCGTGTTCGGCCTGCCCGGCGCGCAGATCTATGGGCTGTTCGACGCCTTCCATCAGGCCCAGTTGAAGGTGATCGGCGCGCGCCACGAACAAGCCTGCGGCTACATGGCCTATGGCTACGCGCGATCGACCGGCCGGCCCGGCGTGTTCAGCGTGGTGCCCGGCCCCGGCGTGCTCAACGCCGGCGCGGCCTTGCTCACCGCGTTCGGATCCAACGAGCCGGTGCTGTGCCTGACCGGACAGGTGCCGACGCAATTCCTCGGCAAGGGCCGCGGCCATCTGCACGAAATGCCGGATCAGCTGGCGACGCTGCGCAGCTTCGTGAAATGGGCCGACCGCATCGAATATCCCGACACCGCGCCGACGCTGGTCTCGCGCGCGTTCCAGGAAATGCTGTCGGGACGCCGCGGCCCGGTGGCGCTGGAAATGCCGTGGGATGTGTTCACCCAGCGCGCGCGAACCGCCGCGGCAAAACCATTCGAACTTTTTCCAGCACCGCAGCCCGATCCCGATCGCATCAAGGCTGCCGCTGCCTTGATTGCCAACAGCAAGACACCGATGATCTTTGTCGGCAGCGGTGCGATTCATGCCCGCGATGAAATCCTCGAGCTTGCCGAGATGATCGACGCGCCCGTGGTGGCGTTCCGCAGCGGGCGCGGCATCGTCTCCAACGCCCATGAACTCGGATTGACCATGGCGGCGGCCTACAAGCTCTGGCCGCGCACCGATCTCATGATCGGGATCGGCACCCGCATGGAATTGCCGGCCTCGGGGTTCCGATGGCCGTTCCAGCCGCCTGACCTGAAATCCGTTCGCATCGACATCGATCCATCGGAGATGCGGCGGCTGACGCCGGACGCCGCCGTGGTCGCTGATGCAAAGGCCGGCACCACCGAGCTGCTCGCGGCGGTTAGAAAGCAGGGCCACACCAAAACCAATGGCCGGCGCGTGGCGATCCGTGAGGCCACGGCGTCGGCGCAACAGGAGATCCAGAAGGTCCAGCCGCAGATGGCCTACCTCAAGATCCTGCGCGAGGTGCTGCCGTCGAATGCCATCGTCACCGACGAATTGTCGCAAGTCGGCTTCGCCTCCTGGTACGGCTTTCCGGTCTATGAAGCGCGCACCTTCATCACCTCGGGCTATCAGGGCACGCTCGGCTCGGGCTTTCCCACAGCCCTCGGCGCCAAGGTCGCGCATCCGGACCGGCCGGTGGTTGCGATCACGGGCGACGGCGGCTCCATGTTCGGCGTGCAGGAACTGGCGACCGCCGTGCAGTTCAAGATCGGCGTGGTGACGCTGGTGTTCAACAACAATGCCTATGGCAATGTGCGGCGCGACCAGCGCGAGCGTTTCGACGGCCGCGTGGTGGCCTCCGATCTGGTCAATCCGGATTTCGTCAAGCTCGCGGAATCCTTCGGCGCTGGCGCCGCGCGCGTGACATCGCCGGATCAATTTCGTCCCGTCCTGGAAAAGGCGCTGGCGGACGGCGGGCCCTACGTCATCGCCGTCGAGGTGCCGACGGATTCGGAAGTCAGTCCGTGGACCTTCATTCATCCGGGGAAGCCGTAACGATCGTCATTCCGGGGCGCGCGCTAGCGCGAACCCGGAATGACGGAGCTAAACCCGTCTCATCTGCAGGCTTTGCTGCGCCCGCGGATAGAGACCCCTCACCCGTCTTCGCGGAGTTTATCATCGGGCGGCGCGTTGCGCCGACCCGTTGGCGAAGCCGCCCTCTCACAAGGATAAGGGAAAAGGAAGAAAAACTTACCGCGTCTTGCGGAACGTCAGGTTGATGCGCTGCCGGCCGATCAGCGCATGCTCGCCATCCGCCAGCGGCGCGACGCCGTGAAAGGCGAGCCGTGATGGCCCGCCCCACACCGCGATGTCGCCGTGCTCGAGCCGAAACCGGCGCGGTTTGTCGCTGCGCTGCAACCCGCCGAACAGGAAGACCGCGGGCAGCCCCAGCGACACCGAGACAATCGGCGCACCGAGATCGAGCTCGTCCTTGTCCTGATGCAAGGACATCCGCGCGCTCGGCTGATAGCGATTGATCAGGCAGGCGTCCGGCGAAAACCCGCCAAAGCCTGCCTGATCAGCCGCCTGCCCGGCCAGCGCGCGAAACGACGGCGGCATCGCCGGCCAGGGTTTGGCGGATTCCGGATCAGCACCATCGTAGCGATAACCGCTGCGATCGGTGACCCAGCCGACGCTGCCGCAATTCGTCATCGCCACCGACATCTGGTGGCCGCCGGGCGTCAGCATATGCCGGAACGGCGCCTGCGCCACGATGCCGCTGATGTCGGCGATCAGCTCGCTCTCGAAAGGTTTTGCCAACCCGCGCAGCAGCACGGCGCGTTCCGCCATCAATTCAAACGAGGGGCGCACATCGGGAACGCTGGCAAACAGATCCGTCAACTCTCTGGCACTCACTTCGCATCGTGAAAAATCACACCAACGGTGTGGCGATGGCCGGAGCGGATCCGGCTGACGCCATGGCGGAGATTAACGCGATAAAACCCGCGCGTCCCCTGCACCGGTTTGACATGCACGGCAAAGGCCACCGCGTCGCCTTGCACGAGCGGCACCACTTCCGGCCGCGACTGCATCCGTGGCCGCTGCTCGGTCAGGACGAACTCGCCGCCGGTGAAATCGCGACCCGGTTCCGACAGCAGGATCGCGACCTGCAGCGGAAACACATGCTCGCCATAGAGATCCTGGTGCAGGCAGTTGTAGTCGCCCGGGCCATATTGCAGCAGCAGCGGCGTAGGCCGGGTCTGGCCGGCGCCGTGGCATCGCTTCAGGAAGGCTTCGTGGCTGTCGGGGTAGCGGATGTCGATGCCCATGGCTTCGTTCCAGCTGTTAGCGACGCCGCGAAGCTGCGCATAGAGTGCCGGGCGCAATTCCGCGATCAGGTCGGGCAGCGGATAGGAAAAATATTTGTATTCGCCGCGCCCGAACCCGTGGCGGCCCATCACAATTTTGCTGCGAAAATGCTTGTCGTCGGGATAGAGCGTGGCCAGCGCATGGCATTCTGCTGGCGAGAGCAGGCCTTTCAGGACGGCGCAGCCCTGCGCGTCGAGATCGGCGCTCGCCTGGGTCCAGTCGATCGCATCGACGCGCGCGGCAATGCCGGAAGGAGACGCGGGACGAACGATGTTTTTCGCGGTTGATTTCATGGCGCGCAGTCTCGCAAATCGGACCGGGTCATGCCACCCGATTTCCGGGAAGATTTCGCGTCGTCCCTGCGAAAAGCAGGGGCCCGCCGTCGCCAGTCATGTCAGAGAGGTCTGGCAACGTGCCCGATCGAAACGACACGGCGTATGGTTCCGGGCGCGCGCTTCGCTTGGCCGGGACGACGAATTACCCAAGCACGGGCAGCGAAACTACATCATAGCCGTGACGGATGGTTCGCTTCAGGACGGGGTCCTCAAGCTCAAACTCAAAACGATCGGCGGGCCTGATGCCGCCCTTGGCCGCAAACGTGCCGCCGAACATGGCGCAGCCATCGGGAAGTCCCGCGCCGCCGAAGCCGCGCGCAATCAGTTCCGCGACCGGCAGCATGCCGTCCAGCGTGCCTTCCTGATACAGCACCCGCGCGCCGTCGATCCAGGCGAACGAGCGCAGGATCATCCGGTCCCAATGACCGGCCACTTCCTCGAGCTCCCACAGCACCGGCGCGATCGGCTTGTCGCACATCTGCTTGGAGACGGTGACGCTGATCGTTTCCACCTTGCGGTCGGTGTGGTCGGAGCCGACGCCGACGAAGATACGGCCTTGCCAGCCGATCAGCACGAACTCGACCTCGCCGCTGGATTCCGTGCCGCTGACTTCGATACGGTCGGCCGTGGTCAACCGCCGCGCGGCGACGCGATAATAGATCGGTGTCGACGCCGGCCGCGCGATGCCGATCGCTTCGAGTTCGACGATGTGCTTGTCGCGCGCCACCGGATCGCGGCCGGTCCAGCCGGCGATCACGGCCTGATCGACCGCCAGCATCAACGGGGTCGTCGTGCCCTGGGCGTCGATGGTGAACGCAAGATCAAACACGGATGGCCCCTTCCATTCCGGTGGCGAGTTCGAAGATGCGGCGGTCCGATCCGCCGGACGCTGCGAGCATCAGCCCGACCGGGACTTCACCCTCGCGATGCGCGGGCAGCGAAATCGCGCAGCCGTCGATCATGTTGATCAAGGTGCAATTGCGCAGCGCCAAGGCGTTCGCTGACGTAAAAGCCTTGTCGTCGGCGAGGTCGGCGATGCGCGGCGGCGTGTTGGCGGTGGTCGGCAGAACGAGCGCGTCGTAAGCCGCGAAGCGTTTTTCCGTGCGCGCGATCAGCGAGCGCCTTGCGGCGAGCAGATCAATATAGTCGGCCGCGCTTTGGCTTTCGCCGCGCAGGATCCGGCTGGCAACGCGGGGATCGTAGACGTCGCCCTTGCTGACGATCAGATACCGATGCCAGGCATAACTTTCCGCAGCCGCAAAACCGCCCTTGGCGCTCATCGGCGCGATGTCCAGAAATTCCGGCACTTCGATCCGTTCGATGGTCGCGCCCTGCCGCGACAGCGTTTCCAATGCGCGCTCGAAGGTCCGCGCTACCGCGTCCTCGAGATCGTCGAGCGCGAGTGTGGTCGGTACCGCCAGCCGCATCCCCTTGATCGGACGCGGCAGCACGGGAACGATCGCTTCATTGGCGAGCACGGCGTCAAGCACCGCGCAACACTGGGCCGTCCGCGCCAGCGGCCCAAAACTATCGAGTGACGATGACAACGGCACGCCGCCATCGAGCGGCACCCGCCGCTGGGTCGGCTTGAAGCCGACGATACCGTTGAAGGCCGCCGGAATCCGGCACGAGCCTCCGGTGTCGGTGCCGAGCGCGCCATACGCCATGCCGTCGGCAACGGACACGGCAGCGCCCGACGACGATCCGCCGGGCACATGACCGATATTGCGCTGCCACGCGCCCTTCGGCGTGCCGTAGTGCGGATTGATGCCGATGCCGGAATAGGCGAACTCGGTCATGTTGGTGCGGCCGATCACGACAAAGCCGGCCCGACGCAATCGCGCCACCACCGGTGCATCGGCCTCCGCGGGGGCTGAATCCTCCAGCGCGCGCGAGCCGGCGCGGGTCACCTGCCCCTTGATGTCGAACAGATCCTTGATCGAGACTGGAATGCCGGCGAAGCGCGACGGCGCCGCCTGCACCTCGCGCAGCCGGTCCATCGCTTCCGCCGCCTCAATGGCCGCTTCCGCATCGACATGGATGAAGGCCCGCGCGCCCTCGCCCGTCTTGTCGCCGATTCTGACAAGACATTCATCGACGAGCTTGCGGGCGCTGGTGCGGCCGCTGTCGAGATCATCGGCCAGGGTGGCAAGTGTCGGAGTGTTCGGCATCGTGCTTTCGCCTTATCGCTGCTGGATCGATGATGTGTTGTCGGATGCGGCTTCGATTTCCAGATCGAGCAGCGCGGAGCTTAGGGATTTGCCGTGGGCATCGAGCGCCAGCGACCGCGTCACGCCGCCGCCGAGCGCGCCGGCCATCACGAAATTCAGCGCCGCGATGTTGGGCAGCTCATAGCGGACAACCCCGCCTTCGACAACACCGGCAAAGTGCGCTTTGACACGCTCGCTGGTGACTTGTTCAAGCAGCAGCGGATAATCCTTTTCGTCGTAGGCGATCACCGAGATATTGGAGGTGTTGCCCTTGTCGCCGGTGCGGGAATGGGCGATCTCGCGCAGTTTCATTGATCACGCTCCCACGAAACGGACGGACGGCTTCGCGAGGCCGCGCGGCAACAGGACCGACGCGACCGCGACGACATCGCGCGCCGATTTGAAAGCGCCGCCGCCGGCGGCGGGGCCATTGGTGTAGAGCGTCTCCACCTCGTTGCCGATCCTGATTGCCTCGCGCAGGTTTTCGGTGCGCCCGGCGACGCGAACCCGCACCTCATAGGGTTCGTTGGCATGGGCGGCGATCTCAGGGCCGTGCAGCGAGTCGACGCCGATCAACTCAAAGCGCAAATCGCTCGAGGCCACGCCGGTCAGCTTCAGCCGCTCGCGGACGATCTCGAGCGCCAGCCGTCCGCGCGCCAATGCGCCGGGACCGGCATAGGAAATCTGCCCCTCGCCGATGTAGCTGTCGACATAGCCGACCGAGACCTTCAGCGTATCGGGTCGGCTGGTGCCGCGCCCACCGCTGACGCGCACGCGGTCGGGCCCGATCTCTTCGACCTTCACCTGCGAAAAATCCGCTGTTACGTCCGGCTGCAGATACCGTCTGGGATCATGCACTTCGTAAAGCAGTTGCTCCTTGCAGGTCCGCGCCGTCACCGCGCCACCGGAGCCCGCGACCTTGGTGATGACCAGCGAGCCATCTTCGCCGACTTCGCCGATGGGAAAACCGAGCCGCGCCAGATCGGCGACATCCTTGTAGCCGGGATCGGCGAAGTAGCCGCCGGTGATCTGGCCCGCGCATTCCAGCAGATGTCCGGCGACCGTGCCCTGCCCGAGCAAATTCCAGTCATCCATCGCCCAGCCGAAGGCATGGATCATCGGCGCCAGAAACAGCGCCGGATCCGACGCCCGCCCGGTGATCACGATATCGGCGCCGCCGCTCAAGGCCTCGGCGATCGGCGCGGCGCCGAGATAGGCATTGGCCGACAACAGCCGGTTGCCGAGCTGCCGGATCGTCCTTGCGAATTCCATGATCTCCAAGTCGCCGTCCCTGCAGGCCTCGAGCACGTCGTCACCGACGACGGCGGCAATTTTCAGCGAGGCGAGCCCGAGCGATTTGGCGATCTCGGCGGTCTTACGGGCGGCCGCGACCGGATGCGCCGCGCCCATATTGGTGACGATCTTGATGGCTTTGGAGGCGCAGACCGGCAGCACCGCGCGCATCCGCTCCTCGAGCAGCGGATCGTAGCCGCCATCGGGGTTCTTCATGCGCGCCTGCTGCGCCAGCGCGACGGTGCGCTCACCGAGGCACTCGAATACCAGATACTGGATATCGCCTTTTTCCGCGAGTTCGACCGCGGGCTCGATACGGTCGCCCGAATAGCCGGCGCCGGATCCTATTCTGATGCTTCGCAAAACGATCCCGGCGAGTTGGTGTGCTGGAAAGGGCTTAATCTACTCCGGCGGATCGGAGCCGCACAAGTCTCGCGGGCTGATCTGATCCGCTGCTCAGGCGTACCGCCATGCAGGAGGTCGGGTGGACCGTTGACCTCAGATGGTCAAATGTCGCATCAAGATCGCAACAAGCGGGCCACGCGGCCCAACTCCAGGAGGAAATGACGGATATGGCCGAGCCAACGCGCGCGCGACCGAAACCGACGCCGGAAACCCAGCATTTCTGGGACGGCACGCAGGCAGGCGAATTGCGCCTGCAGCGCTGCGACGCCTGCGCCAACGTCTATTTTCCGCCACGCCCATTCTGTCCGGCCTGCGCCTCGCGCAAGGTCAGCATCTTCAAGGCCAGCGGCAAGGCGACGCTTTACAGCTACGTCATCAACCATCGGCCTGCTGCCCCCGGTTTCACGCCGCCTTACGCGATCGCGGTGGTGGAATTGCAAGAAGGCCCGCGGATGATGAGCAACATCGTCGATTGTCCGCAGACGCCGGAGGCGCTCGAACTCGACATGAAGCTCGAGGTCGCGTTCGAAAAGCTCGACGACAAGATCACCCTTCCCCTGTTCCGTCCGGCGAGGGGCTAAGCACATGCGAAAAAATCAGGTCGCCGTCGTCGGCGCTGCCGAGACCACCGAACTCGGCGTCATTCCCAACATGTCGCAGATCCAGCTGCACGCGGACGCGGCGCTGAACGCCCTCACCGATGCCGGGCTGAAACTGTCCGACATCGACGGCATTGCCACCGCGGTAGAGACGCCGCAGCAGATCGCGCATTATCTAGGCATCCAGCCTACCTGGGTCGACGGCACCTCGGTCGGCGGCTGCTCGTTCATGCTGCATGTCCGCCACGCGGCGGCGGCGATCGAAGCAGGTCTGTGCAAGACCGTGCTGATTACCCATGCCGAAAGCGGCAAGTCGATGATCGGCAAGCAGCCGCGCTCGACGCCTGCGGACAGTTTGAACGGCCAGTTCGAATCGCCGTTTGGCGTCTACGGGCCGCCGAGCATGTTTCCGATTCCGGTGCTGCGCTACATGAAGACCCACGGCATCACCCATGAGCAGATCGCCATGGTCGCGGTGGTGCAGCGCGAATGGGCCGCGAAGAATCCGCGCGCCACCATGAAAGCGCCGATCACGGTCGAGGATGTGCTGAACTCTCGGATGATCGCCTATCCGTTCCGCATCCTGCAATGCTGCCTCGTCACCGATGGCGGCGGCGCGCTGATCCTGACCTCGGCCGAGCGCGCCAGGGATTTCAAGACCAAGCCGGTCTATATCCTCGGCACCGGCGAGAGCGTGGAAACCCCGATGGTCAGCCAGATGCAGACGTTCGACAGTTCGCGCGCCTTCAGGACCGCGGGCCCGCTCGCCTTCAAGGAAGCCGGCATCACCCACAAGGACGTCGATCATTTGATGATCTACGACGCCTTCGCGCATCTGCCGCTCTACGGCCTCGGCGATCTCGGCTTCATGCCGCACGAGGAGACCGGCAAGTTCATCGCGGACGGCAACACCCGCCCCGGCGGCAAATTGCCGCTCAACACCAATGGCGGCGGCTTGAGCTATATGCATTCCGGCATGTACGGCATGTATGCGCTGCAGGAGAGCGTGCGGCAAATGCGTGGCATCGCGCCGGCGCAGGTTCCGGGCGCGAAGATCTCGGTCTGCCACGGCGTCGGCGGCATGTTTGCGGCCAGCGGCACGATTATTTTTACGAACGAACGCTAACAACGCTCGTCATTCCGGGATGCGCCTGTTGGCGCTGGCTCGGAATCCATACTCCCGATCGTGGTTATGGATTCCGGGCTCGCGCTCCGCGCGCCCCGGAATGACGAAATAATTCGAGTTGATAGGCAAGGCACAACGGGAGGCAACCATGGCCAGCACCAAAGCACTGCAAGACAAAGTCATCATCGTCACCGGCGCGGGGCGCGGCATCGGGCGCGAGATCGCGCTGCTCTGCGCCGGCGAAGGCGCCAAGGTCGTGGTCAACGATCCCGGCGGCGCCGCCGACGGTTCGGGATCGAGCGCCACGCCGGCCGAAGAAGTCGTCGAGGAAATCAAGAAGCGCGGCGGCACGGCGGTGGCGAACTTCGAAACCGTCGCCGAAGCCATTCCGGCCAGCAAGATCGTCAAGATGGCGGTCGACACCTACGGCAGGCTCGACGGTGTGGTCAACAATGCCGG
>Ga0137377_10001402_pt1 | contig 16815 bp, 16 predicted proteins | sample SagtaG_22_FD_104815 | JGI IMG/M metagenome (GOLD analysis project Ga0137377, IMG submission 104815) | Vadose zone soil microbial communities from Sagehorn Ranch, Mendocino, California, USA - Sage2_L_40_16 metaG | ecosystem: Environmental > Terrestrial > Soil > Vadose zone | place: USA... | reverse complement strand
GCAGGTGGATAGGGTGTTAAAAAACCTTGCTTTCTCCCTTAGACCTTTCAGTTGGCCTTAGCTACGAGCAGCATCCTGTCTCAGGGCTTGCTCTCGGATGTCTCAAAGGTACAAAGCTTCGCGTTCTGAGTTCCGATCGAGCAGCGGTCGCCCCGCAAAGCAACGTCGTTTCGCTCGCACTACTGATGCAACGATCGATGCCGCATGGCCGCGACGCTCTCGCGGCGCGGTTCACGAGAGCCTGGTCCGCGAAATGCGGACGCGCCCATTATCCCGATCCACCTGAAGGCATGGCGTGTGCGTAGCCGCACCGGTCGCACAGTTTTCTCATGCGGCCGCACGATCTTCTTTGTCGGCGCCACGCGCGACGATTCGTAGCGTCTGGCAGTGGCCGTTGCAATACCTTCGCCTCATCCCCGGGGAGCACGCATCCACACGCCGCGTTCTTCTTCGATGGTCAGGATCACCGGCCACGAAGCAGCTCAGATCATGCTGGTTCGGCCCTGTGGTGGCGCTGACTTATCGCGCCACCGCCGACGTGCCCACTCTCAGCTAAAAACGAATTTAGCTTCCGAAATGCGAGCAATCCTAAAACGCTATTTATTGGCGCGAACAGACGCGCGAGCCTAGATCAAGTCGTAGCACGAGCTGAGGTCTCCTCATCGGAGCATTGAACAAAGCTCAACACGAACCAGGACAACTGACCCGTCGGGTCTGAAGGACGATACATGATTATACGTTACAAGTTGATGGCGCTGGGCCTTGCATTTGGCCTACTCGGTAGCACGTGCGCGTTCGCAAGGCCGATGCAGCATTTCGAAAATCGCGGTCCTTCGTTCGATAAGAAGACGATCGCGAGTCATGTTCTGACGGAAAAAAAACACGACGCGGCCGGCTATGCGCCTCGTCCGTCAGCTGCGGTTCAAGATGATTGGCCGGCCAATATGATCCTCGACTAAAGGCCGGATGCCGTGCGGAACGGACGCGCGTCCCTCCCCGCTCGCAGGGAGCATGGGGTTGGTGGCCTCACCACGTCGGCACTCATTGCGCAAACCGATGAGGTGATCGAGGGAAGCGGCATGTCCGCTCATGACCGGAACGGACATCCGATTTTGAAATGACCTCTGATACTGAGCGTTCTTATTTATAAGCGGCTGCGTTTCAATGCCGGGCACGCCGTGGAGCTTTTCGCGCGGAGATTTGAGCCGGAGCAAGCGCTTCATTGCAGACTTCTCAAGCGAGGCTTAGAGCTTGAAATTGGTAGCGCGAAATTCGGCGCCGCTGATCCAGCCTTAAGCTCCCTCAGGTTCGCTAAGATGCTGACAAAATTGCGGCGCGGATCGCAGCGCGCAGTCAGATCGTACTGCCTGCGCTCGCGGCTTCGCAGCAAATTTTTTTCGATAATATATTTTTCATGTGCCTGCCGAGGCACGGCGCTGGAAAGCGGAATCACAAGTGTTGCCGAATAAGTCGAGCAAGACCCTGAACGACAGTACGAGCGACTGCACCCCCGCCCTTTTTTGGTCGATCTCGTCGTTCTGACCGCGCGCCGATCACTTGCGGTCTAACCCGATAACCATACAACTTCCGAGCCGGGCGCCACGCATCTATGCCAGAACCGCACGTTCATTCAACTTCTGCGTTGGACTAATGGGACATCTGGTTTTGAGAAGGGAAGCAGTCCGATCGGAGTTGGCTTCGCCTACATGAGCGCGATTATCAGGATATCTATTCTTCTGTACCGAATTGCTTTCATCCAAACCAAGTGGCCCAACTCAAGAATAAACAGATATTTAATTGGCAGGCCCGCGCGGGCTGCTATTTTTCATGCGACACCCAAGAGGGTACGGCCGCACCAATGGCAGCATAACTCTGAATGAGCTGAATTGACCGGATCTCCTCATCAACGAAGGTGACCATGCTTATTACTCTTGTCGCTATTCTCTGCAACAGCCAGCTATGCCTCGAGAAGGTCGTTACCACCAGTGAACAGTCCGGGATTACGATGACTGGCTGTCAGGTAAACGCGCAAATTGGTATTTCTGAGTGGCTTGCGAATGGTCCGTATCATGAGTGGAGGCTAAAAGGTTACAAGTGCGTTATGGGCCAATACCTTCCCAAAGGCCAAGCATGAATTTCGCACGAACCCTTTTGTGCGTGATCTGATTGTATAAGTCGGCCTGATCCGGCGGCGTAGATGCGATTAGAAGTTGGCGGGAGAGAACCGCTCGCTAGCTCGAGTAAACCATTCAAAGCGCCTTCCGCTGTCGAGCGCACCCTCTGCCATAGATCACATGGGTTCGCCGCACCGGCTTGGGCCCAGGTCGGTCGCCGTCGCAATCCTTTCAACATTGACCGCAAATCAGCCGCAAGCATTCCTCCAATTAGCCGACCCGTCACACAGGTTATCTGATAGCAAGACTTGCGTTCGAGGCCTGATGTTCCGGATCGCGTCAGCTTGATTTCGAATGCGAAATCACGGTTACGCGATCAAAGGTTTCGATTTTTGGGTTGCATTAAAGGGTTTGGGTTTCCGCGGGTGCTGACCTCGCCATTTGCGGCGTTCGCGCGGTTCGAGAGCGAACACAGGCTGTCCGCCGATAGAATCGGTCGCACCAACTAACGCCAAAGCCAGTCTCTGCGATCTAATGGTCGCGGTAGGGACGAGGATTTCTCCTTCCCCCTCGGAATTAGACCCGTTTGTCGCGATAGAGATGGCCATTGCTGACCACCCCCGTACAGATCCGAGCGTGCGCTGCTAGCTAACGCACTCGGCGCCTACCTCGTGTATTTGACGTTGAACCGATGGTTTGGCTACGGGTGTAGCACGCGCGGCGACGGTAGGAACCGCTTGATAAGTCGGACCATCCGTTCCCACGTCAGCCGATGCCGCTGGCTGCGTCGCCGCAGACTTCGGAACCACACGATGCTGGTGTGATAGCGGAAGGCCGACAGCAGGTATGTGTTGGTCGGCACCGCGATGTAGGCGAAATTACCTTTCATCATGGCCCCGAGCCACCGTCCCTGCTCTTCAATCGGCGTATGCCTGTTCCGTCGCAGTGTTTCCTTGATCTCCCGGAGCTTGGCTTTCATTCGCTTTCTCTGTGTCTTGCGCCCGAGTTGGAAGTCGGCGCCGTCCTTCCTGGTGCTGCAGTAGTGCGTGAACCCCAGGAAATCGAACGTCTCCGGCTTGCCCTGGCCCCGCTCTGCCCGGCATCCTGCAGCATATCTGCCGAACTCGAGGAGGCGGGTCTTTTCCGGGTTGCAGGTTGAGCGCGAACTTTGCCAAGCGTTCCTTAGATCGATCTGGAAACGCTCGGCATCTTGCCGGTGCTGGAATCCAACGATTGTATCATCAGCCTACCGGACGACGATCAGATCGCCCTTTGCGTGGCGCGTACGCCACTGCTCGACCCAGAGATCGTAGACGTAATGAAGGTACACATTCGCAAGCAGTGGGAATGCCATTGCACCTTGCGGAGTGCCCTCCATCGTCTCGATCAGTCGGCCGTCTTCCAGCACATCCGCCTTCAGCCACTTCTGGATCAGGTGGATGATCCTCCGATCACCAATTCGGTATTCGACGAATCTTATAAGCCACTCTCGGCTCAGAGTTCGCGCAAGCGTGATGTTCACTCGGTGAGCTTTCTCAGATGCAATGCCTACATAGCTCTTATCTAGAAAAATCCGCAGGAAGCGTTCTCAACAGAGCAGCCGTGATCGCTAGCGCGAATTCTCCGCACAGAACAACAATACGGAGAACGACTGTGACTCTATTCAAAACTCTGATCGCGGCAGCGCTAGTGTCGATGACTGCGGTAACCTCTGCAAGCGCCCAGTTGCCGATTTGGGCGGCCACGAACCCGGGTTCTTTTCAGGCGCAATACCCGAACCGGGATGTCCTGAATGGAGGCGCGCTGACACCTGCAGGCAGAATGGGCCTGGAGCTGCCCGGCGGTGCGGCTCCTGTCTTTGGAGCAAACAACGCTTATGCGGCAACAGGTCGTGCTACTGCCTGCGCCCAGCTCTATCACTCCTACGACCCCGCATCTGGCACCTTCCTCGGCCACGATGGTCGTCGCCATGCGTGTGAGTGATGCGAATAGCAAAGTGAGCCTGAACCACAATGACCAGGTGCGACCCCGCGGGGCGGCGCATCCTGCTGTGACAGTGTGACTGGTGACTTACATTGGTATCCCGGCGTATTCCCATCGCCTGCTACCTTTCGGGCGTGAGGCCGAAAATGATCCCCATCAGCTTGGCGGCTTCGATCGCGCTTAAACTTAAAGAAGATTTTAATGAAGCGGTCGAGCATGCGCTGTGGTTGTCACCTATCTAAACGATGAGAAAGGACACAACCATGAAACTTACGACAATCGTATTGGCAACTGCATTTGCTCTCTCGGGCGCGGCCGCGCTGGCGCAACAAGCCGGAACTTCCGGGTACGGATCAGTCGTCCAACCATCATTGGGATCGTACGTATGGCCTTCGGTAGGCTCAACAAATGCAGTCCCCACGTGGAGGAACACTGGCCCCGCTGCACCTCTGCCTAGCGCGCCCGCTGTCGGTAACACCTCCGGGAATACCTTTGCCCCGATGAAATTCCGGCACTGACAACGGAAACAGTCTCTACTGTCGGCCGCAAGTCCTGAAGATGCTCGTCAAACGAACGGGGTGCCATAGATCGCCACTTCGTCGCGATGATGATCCCTCACCATCAAGGCGCAATCGATATGGCGCGCGCCGAGCTCAAATACGGACACAACAACGAGCTTCGGCGCCTCGCTCAAAACATCGTCGCGCAACAAAACCATGAGATATCGGTGATGCGAGCCGCCGTTGCAGGGGCTGTGCCGACACAGGCCCGCGCGCCGGTGTCGGCCCATTCCTTTAGCATGGTAAGTGATTTTTCCCGCAATCGTGACATGCGTGGCGATATGTGCGTACCCGGGCATCTGAACATAACGTGAGATTTGCCGCACCTTGTGATCGGGCTCTCCCCTCACTAATGACCGTGAGAGGGGGCTCAACTGGGAGACCCATCATGCGAAAGTTGATCACAATGATAGCGCTGCTGGCACTGGTCGACACTTCGGCGGCGGTTGCGCAGACGGCTGGTTCGCGAAATCCAGCCGCGCCTCCGTCGATGAACTCGGACCAGCGATTGCTGCCGGAGGCACCGGTGGGGCACCGCCAGCCGCGTGCTGACCAGGTACCCTCGGAGAAAAACCTGATGGATCCAAACGATCCAGTTAACCAGGAGAACGCGGCGCTCGACCGCATGATCAACGGCATTTGCCGCGGCTGCTGAGTGCTGGCTCCCTCACCTGATCGCTGGGCCGATGCCGGTCTGGCATCGTATCGCAGCGCCGTTTGGCTATTACGTCGCCGCCACGGGAAGGACTCAATCCCTGGCGAGCGATCTGTCCGGAATGGTTGCGACGTCGACACTTCCGAGCTCGAAACGGTAGGTCCGACGGCCGAAACTCACCTCGCATTTTCTCCCCCTCCTTCATTCCAACCGTGACAGTGGTGCCGCCACCATAAGCATCCCTTTGCTGAGGCTGTGAGCGATTGTTGGTCTCCCAAGACTTACCCTGAAATGCAACAGCGACGTCGCTGTGTTGGAGCCTGCCCGAGATTTGCGGAATTTTAACTGACGCTTGGGATTGGGGCAGCTCTTGCCGTTGAAGGTTCGAGTCGGCGTCAGCCACGACAGCTCTTAGCCATCGGTGTATGGCCGATGAGGCTTGCCGCCAATGCAACGTCAACGGAACAGTAGAATCTCAACATCATGCCCGAATGCCTGATCTAATTCATTTGCTTTCCTGCGGGAGCCGCTACGGCCATGATCGCGTAAGGATCAAATCTATCCTAACAAAGGAAGGCTCTGCGAGATGTGAGTAGATTGGCGGCTGCCATCGCTCCTAAAGGAATTTTTAATTGAACGATCAAACGGACGTTCCGATGTTATCGCTGACCCGGTCGAGAAGGATACATCCATGAAACTTGCGACAATCGTGCTGGCAATTGCATTCGCTCTTCCAAATACTTTTGCACTTGCTGAAGGACCAATGAACTTGGCAGATCCCGTCGTGGCTCCTTCGCAAGCACCACTTTCGACGCGACACACGCCAGTGGCGACCGAGCCAGGAATCTTTCCGGAAATGCGCTCGCCTCCATCACGCATGGTCCAAGCAGGTCAAACTCCGTTGGCCATGTGCCGTGGGGGTTAGACGATCGCGCGACTGATGTACCTCAGTAGGGCGCGCGATCTCAAGGCGTGGAGACCCAAAAGCTCCCAGTAGTTCCTCAATAGCCCGACATGCTGGCCGGATTCTTCACCTTGAAGGTAGAGCGACGGCCGGCGGCCATTATGTCGTGTGACGTCTGCATCGACACAACGTCCTCTGTTTCTGCAAGGCGCCGCCCTCTACGGCTCCGCCTATCTGCTGCCCCAATACCTCGCCGTCACGCAAGGCTTCGACTCAGAGCAAGCCGGCGAGGTGATGGCCTGGACTGGGCTGCCGCTACTAGTGATTCCGCTGGCGCCGCTACTGATGAAGTGCAATGACGCGCGCTTGCTCGTCGGCACCGGCGTCCTGATCTTCGCCGCCAGCTGCTTCATGAACCTCGATCTCAACCAGGACTCTGCCGCGCCGCAGCTGTTCTGGCCCAATGTTATCAGGGCGCTCGGCCAAGCGATCGTTATGACCCCAATCTCCGCCATCGCAATGGTCGGGATCGCGCCGGCGGAGGCAGGCGCCGCCTCGGGCCTTTTCAACATGATGCGCAATCTCGGCGGCGCGATCGGCACCCCCGCGGTCGAGACGTTCTTTACAAAGCGCGAGCAGTTTCACTCAGCCATCATCAACGAACACGTGTCGCTGCTCGAGCCCGCGACCCGCAATCGGCTCGCCGATCTACAGCAATATTTCATGTCGCATGGGTTTCCCGATCCCGCGGGGGCGCTGCACCGCGCCATCATCGCCGTCGGCCAGACGATCCGCGCCCAAGCCACGGCATGGGCTATGCTGACAGCTTCGCGTTGCTCGGCGTCGTCCTCATCATCGCCATTCTTCCGGTTGCTTTGCTCAGAAAGGGTACCGCCTCCGGCGGCACGCGCCAATAATTATGGTCGGTCAGCGGCCGGTAGTAGAGCCAGTGCGCATCCGGAGAAAGCGCTATGCCGTCGGCCTGTGCAGCCATCATCGCGTCGTCCGGCCGCAGCGCGATCTCGTCGCCGAACATCAGATGCTGATTGGGATCAGCGAAGGTCGAGCGGTCGCCGACCAGCACCTGTCTAGCATCACCCGTCTTAGGATCGACTTCGACCATGCTGAAGCGCGAGCGGAGGATGGTGCCGTCGCGAACACCCTGCCCTCGGCCGAGACGCCTATGCCGACAAGCCTGAAATCATCGCCGAATGCCTTCACGGTTTCCAGCGGTGGGCCGATTTTGCCGGCATTTTCGGCCACGGCGGGAACTGCCGCGAGCACGCCTGCCGTGAGAAAAATGCTGCCGCGCGCGCTGGCCCTTATGGTGGTTCTCGTTGCCATGGTCCAAGGATCTCTTGTCAATTTAGATGCGCCTGTCCCAACTCTGAAAGCGAACGTGGCGACCGGGTACCCGTGGCAATAGTGCGAAAATGGAAACGGGAGTTCGAAGTTGCGTTAGCGAATCGTGATCCGCCAATTTCTCTGCGTCAGTCGGCGCAATACGCGCAGTTTATCATCGGGCGCGCATTCGCGCGACCGGTTGGCTACTCGCCTGGTGCCGGTCGTAGACTCCCTCGCAGATTCAATCGTCAACGCCACATCTCCCTGCTCGCAGGAAGATCACAGTTAGTCGTATGCACCTGCGCCCCATGCTATTGATGGACCCGGCAAGTCACTCTCCTCAACAGCCCGTCATGCACTCCGGGCTCTTAACATCGGGCCGTGGATCGCCGACGAACATGCTTCGGTTCGGCATCTTGATCGCACTGAGCGTCTTTGCGTCGAGCGTTGCGTCAGCCGGAAGCAGACCATTTAGATCGAGGATATAGGCCGAGACTGCATAAACATCGTCATTGCTCAGCGATTGCGGCGCGTTCTGCGGCATGGCTCGGCGGATATAATCGAACAATGTCGGGCCGTAGGGCCAATAGCTGCCGACGGTTTTCACCGGCTTTGACGTCGCGAGCGTGCCCTGCCCGCCGACCAGTCGATCGCCAACGCCGCCCTCGCCTTTGGCGCCGTGACATGCCGCGCATTGCTGATCGAAGACCTCGCGGCCGTGACTAACGCTGCCGCTTCCCGGCGGCAGGTTATCGCCGTAGCGATCGATATCGATGTTCCAGCCGGCGATCTCCGCCGGCGTCGCGGATCGACCGATGCCGTAGGCGCCTTGCGCCTGCACGGGTGTTGCGGCCGCCAGCGCAAGAAGGGCGAACGCAGCGAGGTAGGACTCACGCCTCGCCATTGGTCACCTCGCCGTCAGCTGCGATGCGCCAGGGCCAGATCGCGTTGTTATGGTAATAATAATTGTCGCCACGAACCGCGAGAAGCTCAGTCAGTGTCGGCTGGACATAACCGGTTTCATCGATTGCGCGACTCTGAATGACGGCGGGCTTGCCGTCCCAATGCCAGTCAAGCCTGAAGCGGGTCAGCGCCCGGGTCAGCACCGGCTCTTGCAACTGCGCTTCCTGCCAACTCCCGCCGTCATCGACCGAGACGTCGACACGACCGACCTTGCCGTGGCCGCTCCAGGCAATGCCGCTGATCTCGTGAAAGCCGGGCTCGTTCAGCCGCTGGCCGCCGGAGGGGCGCGTGATGATGGATTTCGCTTCCATGTAAAACGTGAACTCGCGCGCCGAACCGTTCGGCATCAGGTCGGTATATTTCGAGGTTTCCTCGCGCGAATATGTTGGCTCGGCGGCGACGCGCAGGCGGCGCAGCCACTTCACATTCATGTTGCCCTCAAAACCCGGCAGTAACAGCCGCAGCGGATAGCCTTGCTGCGGGCGCAGCCGCTCGCCGTTCTGGCTGTACACCAGCATCGCATCGTCAAGACATTTTTCGATCGGAATGCTGCGCGTCATCGCCGCGGCATCCCCGCCTTCGGCGACGACCCATTTCGCACCCGGCTGCAATCCAGCTTCCTGCAAAACGAGTTTCAGACTGACCCCAGTCCATTCGGCGCAACTCAAGAGACCGACGAGGTCGGAAGCCGTCTTGCCGTAGGGTTTCTTGTAGCTTGGGTTGCCCGAGCATTCGAGGAAATAGATATGCGATTCCGAAGGGAAGCGCCGGATGTCGTCCATGGTGAAGATCAGCGGCCTGTCGACGAGGCCATGGAGCATCAGCCTGTGCTGCGCTGGATCGATGGTGGGAACGCCGCCGTGATGGCGTTCATAGAACAGTCCGTTCGGCGTGATGATGCCGTCGAGATCTTGCAGCGGCGTCCGCCCGGATGCCGATAGATATTGCTGCAGGTCCTTCGGAATATTTTTTACGACATTCTTCTCGAACGATGATGGCGTTCCGTAGAGCTGGTCTCCCATGGGATCGCCAGGCTTCTTCATCCACTCCGGGATATTGGGCGGGAGATTGTCGGCATTTTCCGTTGCCGCCACGGCCTCGTTGCCGGCGAGGCCTCCCGCGGCGATAGCCCCTCCAACCAATACACCGCCTTCGCAGAGAAAACGGCGCCGAGATGTTCGGGGGAGATCAGTGTGGACGTCGGTTGGCTCGGTCATTGTGCGTCCTCCGTTCGAAAGCGGCGCGCGTAGAATAATTAATGATGCCGAGGAGAGCGCCGGCCAGCCAACTCCCATTAGGTAATTGCGATAACGAGCAAGCCAGTGCAAAGCAGGACTAGACCGGCAACGGTCACCGCGAGGAAACTGTAAGAAGCCAATTCTTCACGCATGGTGCACCACCTACCGCTCGGAAATCCGATTGCCGATAAGATCTACTTCACACGTTGTCATCAGGGGTCGCCGCCGCTTCACATCTGCCCTTGAGAAGGCGAGAGCCATATCAGAACATCAATCATTCGATTTCGGTCCGCCATTAAATTCTGCTTTAGATTTAGAAAGAGCAGGTCGGGCGAGCGCCTCCCAAACGAGGTGCAACGTTCCCATCACTCGCAAGGGCCCAGGTGGACCGATCCCATATCTGGGGATGCTAAACTATCGTGAAGCATATCACCCGACCAGGACAATTGCTCCCCATCGACCCAGGATTGAAACCGCGGGAAAAATGCGCGATGGTGTACTCGAAGCGTCAGAGCACATGCCGGTCAAGCAACTCGGTACCACCGGCGACTGCGGCTTCGCACCTTTCAGCGATGACACTTCGACGAACCGAGATACCGCCTTCGCCAATTGGAGCGCAGGTCATGGGTACGGAACCTATCGAGAAGCGTATCGGAGCCGACGGGTCATGACAGCGGATAACGAGGACAGGCAGTTGCGCTCGGTTGCCCAAGAGCATGCGAAAGGCATTCGCGGTGCGCGTCTGCGTGCCGGGCGCCAAGCCGAACCTACCCTGCGCGAGCAGGCGAACCTACTGAACCTCACGCATGACGCTATCTATGTCCGCGATATGAACGGAACCATCAAGTACTGGAACCGCGGCGCGGAGGAATTATACGGCTGGCCAGCCAAGCAAGCGCTTGGCAGGGTCAGTCAGGAGTTGCTCAAGTCGATCTTCGAGGCCCCCCTCGAGCAGATCGAGAAAGAAGTGATCGGTACAGGCCGCTGGGAAGGCGAGCTTGTGCAGATCAGGAAGGACGGCAGCCGGGTTGTCGTAGCCAGCCGCTGGTCTTTGCAGCGGGACGAGCGGCACACGCCGGTTGCGATGCTGGTCATCAACAACGACATCACCAAGCGCAAGCGCGCCGAAGAGGCTGCGCGCAGGAGCGAAAGAGAGCTTCGTGACGTCGTCAACGCAGTTCCGGCGTTTGTCTGGAGTATGCTGCCCGACGGCGCACTCGACTTCGTCAACGAGCGCTGGCTCGAGTTCACGGGTCTATCGCTGCAGCATGCATTGGGTTGGAATTGGGAAGCCGCGGTTCATCCTGATGACCGGTCCAAGGCCGTCGCCGAGTGGCGAGCAGTGCTGAAGAATGGGCGATCGAGCGAAGGTGAAATGCGGGTGCGTCGAGCGGACGGGGAATATCGCTGGTGGTTCTTCCGCAACGTGCCGCTGCTCGATGAGACGGGAAACATCTCGAAGTGGTATGGGACCGGCATTGATATCGACGACCGCAAGCGCGCAGAATCCCTGCTCGCCGGGGAAAAGCGGATCCTCGAGATGGTGGCTAAGGAAGATTCGCTCACTGAAATACTTGATAGCCTATGCCGACTCGTGGAGGAACAAGCCGATGGTGTCCTCGCGTCCATGTTGTTGTTGGACGGGGATCGTCTGCGGCATGGTGGCGCCCCTAGCCTTCCGAAGGCCTATGCCGATGCGATCAATGGCATTGTGATTGGGCCGTTAGCCGGCTCCTGCGGGACAGCCGCATACCGCGGCGAACCGGTCATTGTGGAGGACATCGCGACCGATCCCTTGTGGGCTGACTATCGCGACCTGGCCTTGCCCCATTCTCTGCGCGCCTGTTGGTCCACACCGGTCTTCTCGTCGCAAGGCAAAGTGATTGCGACCTTCGCAATGTATTTTCGCGAATCGCGCCGACCGACCCGGAGCAATCAAGAGATCATTGATCAGATCACGCACCTCGCTGGGATCGCAATCCAGCAGAAATTGGCACAGGAGAAGCTACAGCGAAGCGAGGCGTATCTGGCCGAAGCGGCGAAGCTGACGCACACAGGCAGTTGGCTTGGGATCCTCGCACTCAAAAGGTGCTTCACTGCTCCGAGGAAATGTTCCGAATCTTCGGATTGGATCCGCGGGAGAATTTACCAACTCGCGAAAATTTTCGGCGGCGGATCCATCCCGAGGATCGCGATTGGGTAAAGAACAGATTTGAGAAGTCGCTCCACGAAAGAGTAGATGGCTTTGCCGAGTACAGGGTTCTTCTGCCCGACGGAACAGTCAGGCACGTCAATGCCTCGGGCCATCCGGTTCTCGATGAAGACGGCGAGCTCGTCGAGTTTGTTGGTACTGCTGTAGATGTGACAGAACGCAAGCGCGCTGAGCTCGAGCGCCGCCGCCTGGCGTCGCTGGTTGAGCAGGCCACCGACCTTATGGCGATTGCCGACCTCAGCGGAGGGACGCCTATCTACCTGAACAAGGCCGGGCTGAAAATGGTCGGGTTCGACAGCTGGGAAGAAGCCAAGACGAGGCGCGGCATTCACTACATTTTCCCCGAGGACCGTCAGTTTGTGAATGACGTACTCTGGCCGACGGTGTTGGAGACGGGCTCCTGGTCGGGAGAGATGCGTTTCCGCCATTTCAAGACCGGAGATCCCATTCCGCTCCTCTATTCAGCCTTTCGGATCGACGATCCGGAGACTGGACAGCCTGTGAACGTCGGAAACGTGTGCAGCGATATCACTGACCGCAAGCGGGCAGAAGAGAAGCTGCGCGCCAGCGAGCAGCGCCTCCTCGATGCCCAAATGGAGCTCGCACGCGTAACGCGCGTGACGACGCTGGGCGAACTGACAGCCTCGATCGCACATGAAGTGAACCAGCCGCTCGCCGCCGTCGTCGCCAACGCGGAAGCCTGTTTAAGCTGGCTCAACCGCAAAACTCCCGACCTGGATGCGGCGTGCCGCTCGGTGGAATACATCATCAACGACGGCAATCGGGCGAGTGAGGTGATCCGGCGCATCCGGGCACTCGCTAAAAAGACCAGCATCGAGAAGGAGCCGCTCGACGCCAATGATGTTATCAGGGAGGTCATTGTGCTGGTACAGCGTGAGCTGGCCAGCCACCAGGTGTCATTGCTAATGGAATTGGCACCGGCTCTACCCAAAGTCCTTGGGGATCGGATCCAACTGCAGCAGGTGGTTATCAACCTGGTGATGAATGGCGTTGAAGCCATGCAATCGATCACGGATCGGCCGCGCGAACTGGTGATCCGATCCCGCCAGGATGAACAACAACGCGTGCTCGTAAGCGTGACCGATTGCGGCGTCGGTGTCTCCGCCGAGAATGCGGACCGATTGTTCAATGCTTTCTTCACCACCAAATCCAGCGGCATGGGTATGGGCCTCTCGATCTGCCGTTCGATCATGGAAGCGCACGGCGGCCGGCTGTGGACCACGGTCAACATACCCCATGGCGCCACGTTTCAGTTCACCCTGCCAGCGAACGCAGACGCTGCGTCCTGAGGCTGCGCATGCAAGCGTCCAAGGAACACGCAGGTCCGAACCGATCCCGGGTCCGAGCGGCTCGATCTGCCGTGCCTGATTGTCTGGCTCTGCCCCCATCTCCGGCAAGTGCTGTCGCAGCCTGAGATGGCCAAGATCGACGGGCCTTTGGCCAAGATCCGCGGACTTCTCTCGTTGTCGGCGCGCGACAGAATTTCTAGTTCTCTGCTAGTGGCGACACAGCCCCCGGAGACAGACCATGTATCAGCTTCACTATTTTCCCAGCAACGCAAACGCAGCGCCTCACATGGTGCTCGAAGAGCTTGGCCAGACGTACGACCTCGTCCTCGTTGATCGTGCCAAGAACGCGCAGAAGTCGAAGCAATACCTGAAGATCAACCCGAATGGCCGCATTCCAACCTTGGTCGATGGAGAGCTTGTGCTGTCCGAGGCTGCTGCGATTGTCCTTCACCTGGTCGATCAGCATCCGGACGCCGGCCTGGCACCCAAGGTCGGGACACCGGAGCGTGCCAAGTTTTACCAGTGGATGACCTTCCTGACGAACTCGCTGCAGGAAGAACTGATGATCTGGCAATATCCGGACCGCCTGACAGGCACCAACGTTGCGGCAACGGAGATCGTCAGGCGCGGCGCAGAGGCGCGCGCTGGCGCCTATCTCGATGTCATCGAGCAGTATCTGAAAGCGAATGGTCCGCTGTTCCTGGGCGAGACGCTGAGTGCTGCCGACTTCTACCTGGTCATGCTCGCCCGCTGGGCCCAACCGATGGCGAAGCCGCCTCGTTCGCGGCCCAACATCGCGAAGCTGCTCGACAAGGTGACTGCCCTCCCCGCGGTCCGCCGTGCCTACGAACGCGAAGGCGTCATCGGCGAAATCTGCTGAATGCAACCACACGATGCGATCGGCCGAGCTGAGTCTCGCCGGCTCGGAGAAAGGACATTGCAATGACAACACAGTCTATGAGCCGGAACATGCCGGAGCGAATGGATCTGCCCTTCGTGGGCTTGGCAACCTTTGCGGGCCAGCCCGCCTGCACCGACTGGGACAAGCTCGACGGCGCAGACGTCGCCGTCCTCGGGGTACCGATCGATACCGCCTCGAGCTATCGAGTCGGGACGCGCTTCGGCCCTCGCGCCATCCGGGAGATGTCGATGTTCCACGGCTTCGGTCCGGAAGGCGTCTTCGATTTTGAGGACGAGGTGACCTATCTCACAGCCGAAGAAGTCAAGATCGTCGACGCCGGCGACAGTGACGTCATCTACGCCGACACCAAGCGAAGCCTGGCGAACGCCGAACTGGCGGTCCGAGCGCTCCTCGACGCCAAGACGATGCCGTACATTCTCGGCGGTGACCACGCCATCACCATGGCGACGATCGCAGCCTATTCGAACGAGACGCCGATCCACATCGTGCATCTCGATGCGCATTTCGACTTCATCGACTCGCGCAACGGCATCACCTGTGGCCATGGCAGTCCGATGCGCCGTGCCTCGGAGATGGCGCATGTCAAGGGCATAACGACGCTCGGTCCGCACAACATGGCATCCGTCAGCAAGAAGGACTACGAGGCGGCGAAAGCCTATGGCACGCATGTCGTCCCGCTGCGGAAGTTTCGTTCGATGGGCGCGACAGCGGCCCTCGCCCATATCCCCGACGGGGAGCGCGTCTACATATCGATCGATATCGACAGCTTCGATCCATCGATCGCGCCGGGCACCGCGACCATCAGCCATGGTGGCTTTACCTACTACGAAGCCAAGGATCTCCTGCGGGAAGTCGCCAAGCGCTTCGAGGTGGTCGGCGCCGATTTCGTCGAGGTCTCGCCCCCCTACGACCCGTCCGGGATCACATCGCTCCTCGCGGCTCGGACCAGCCTCGACTTCATCGGATCGATCTTCCACGAGCGCGCGAAGCGGCGTGGTTGATCTTGGCCCTCCCCTGGGACAGGGCGGCCGAGCATTACGAGGCATCCGCCTCTCAATCGGATCGCACCCTTGTCATTCTCCTCTCGAAACGGAGGTGACAACGTCCCTCAGCCCCCTTTAAGGGGATTGCGATGGTGACATCGGCCTTCTCAGCCGACCGTCTAGAGACTATCGAAGAACGTGGCAAAATATCGCGGGCGGCGAATGCTTTTGCCCGGATCGATTGTCTGAACGATAGCCGCGGCGGAATGCGCGTAATCAAGCTCGTCTTGCGCAGCGAATTGAGCAGTTGGATTTGTGCGACGTCCAACCCACTCCTGCCGAAGCCGGCTGAAGGAGGGCGCGTCGCCGGAGCCGCGGTGGATCTGGTTGGCACAGTGACGCCCGGAGAGGATGAAGATGAATCGGAGACCCATCGCAATCGTCGTTCCGCAGAACGCCCAGTCCCTAGACGTCTCCGGACCTCTCGATGCCTTTCTGGAGGCCAACCGTCAGGCCCCCGGTAAATGCAACTATGAGATTCGGCTGTTGTCGACCGCTCCGGATCGAACCGTGAATGCGGGCGGCATGTCGCTCATTGCCGATGGTTCGATCTTTGAGGATGGCGGCCCGATTGACACACTGCTCGTCGCCGGCACGCCGGATTACGCGCAAGCCTTTACGAGCACCGACCTGCACTCATGGCTGCAGCAACGAGCGCCGCAATGCAGCCGCCATGGTTCGGTCTGCACCGGCGCCTTTTTTCTCGGGGCCGCTGGGCTGCTCGATGGTTTGAGCGTGACGACACACTGGCAGCATGCCGCGGAGTTGGCGGAAAGGTTTCCCGCGGCCAAGGTCATACCAGACCAGATCTTTGTCCAGGACGGCGCTTTGTGGACGTCGGCTGGTGTCACGGCGGGTATCGACCTGGCGCTTAAGCTGATCGAAGACGATCACGGCCGTGACCTGGCGCTGGCGGTTGCCCGCCGCCTCGTGGTCTTTCTCAAGCGGCCGGGTGGTCAGTCGCAATTCAGTGCACATCTTGCGGCACAGATCGCGACAGAGGGACGCATTCAGGCCCAGCAGCATTGGATCCTCGATCACCTGTCCCTCGACCTGACGGTGAAATCCCTTGCCTCCCGCGCCGCGATGAGCGTGCGCAACTTCACGCGCGTCTTCCAAGAGGAGACTGGGATCACACCGGCCGACTTCGTCGAGATGGCGCGTGTCGATTGCGCGCGCCGCTTGCTCGAGGATACCGACAAACCCCTGCAGCGGGTCGCCTCAAGCTGCGGTTTCACCAACCGCGACACAATGCGTCGCGCCTTTCTAAGGCGGATCGGCACGGGGCCCAGCGAATATCAAGAACGTTTTCGCGGTTGATGCTTATCGGCTTCGTAGCAGTGCCCACACTACTACCAACCCCATCAGTTGCGGTAGCTTCGTCGTTGAGGTGTGATTCCACAGTCATCGATGGATTACCGCAAGATCGATGCCGCGGCGCACCGTGCAGCGGCGTAGCGGCCCGTGACGTTCATGCCGCCGTTCGAACAAAGCGCGCTGCCATGATCTCCTCGAGGAGATCATCGACACCTGCAAGCGCGAAGCCAAGCGTGGTTTCGTCGATGAG
>Ga0137377_10001401_pt1 | contig 16822 bp, 18 predicted proteins | sample SagtaG_22_FD_104815 | JGI IMG/M metagenome (GOLD analysis project Ga0137377, IMG submission 104815) | Vadose zone soil microbial communities from Sagehorn Ranch, Mendocino, California, USA - Sage2_L_40_16 metaG | ecosystem: Environmental > Terrestrial > Soil > Vadose zone | place: USA... | reverse complement strand
GACGACGCGGATCAGGCGCTGGCTCAACGTCGCACCCATGCTGCGCGCAGCGAGCAACAATTGCGGATCGATGGTCTGAATGCCGGCGGCGGTTGCAAGCATGGTCGGCAGGAATCCATAGATCGACGCGAAGGCGATCTTGGATTCTGAGCCGATGCCGAGCCATACGGTGAACACGGGATAAAGGATGACGAGCGGCACTGCGTAGAGGCTGGAGATCATCGGCATGATCAGGACGCGTGGGCGCGGCAGGCTGCCGACGAGCGCACCGAGCAAAATGCCGCCGCCGCAGGCAAAGGCCATTGAGATCGCGACCTCATAGAGTGTCGTGGCAAGCGCGTTGCGATATTCGCCCGCCTCGGTCCAGCCCGCGGTCAGCGTCGAGGACAGCGACGGTAGGAACAGTTCGGGGACGAGACCGCTGCGCGGCAAGACCTCCCACAGCGCGATGAGGGCGATTACGATCAGCCGGCGGAGCGTGGTTGCTTTCATCGCTGCCTCACGCCGACTTCCGGATATGCCGCCAGATCCGCTCGCGCAAGGACCCGAACGCATCGCCCGAGAGCATCTCATAGGTGCGCGGCCGCGGCAGCGGAATCTGCAGATGGTCGACGATGCGGCCCGGCCGCGCCGACATCACGGCGACCTCGTCGGCAAGATAGACGGCTTCGTTAAGGCTATGGGTGACAAACACCACGGTCTTGCCAGTGGCGGCCCAGATGCGCAGCAGCTCATCGCCCATGGTCATGCGCGTCTGCTCGTCGAGCGCGGCGAACGGCTCGTCCATCAACAGCACCGGCGGATCCTGCACCAGGCCGCGCGCGATCGAGACGCGCTGCTTCATGCCGCCGGAGAGCTCATGCGGATGGCGCTTTCCAAAACCGTCCAGGCCCACAAGCCTGAGCGCATCTTGCGCTTTCGCGCGGCGCTCGGCCTTGGCAACACCGCGCAGCGCCAGCGGAAATTCGACATTCTCTTCCGCGGTCAGCCAGGGAAACAGGCTCGCCTCCTGGAACACCACGCCGACGCGGTCGGGATCGGGTTTGGGGATCGGCGCACCGTTGATCAGGATGGTGCCGGTAGTTTGCTGCCGCAAGCCCGCGAGCATCATCAACAGTGTCGACTTGCCGCACCCGCTCGGCCCGACCAGCACGACGAAACGTCCCGGCTTGATGTCGAGCGAGACATCCGACAGCGCGACCACGTCCTGCGTCGAGGTCTTGAAGACCTGGCCGACGCGATCGATCTGGATCGCGCCTGCGTGCGCGGCCGGCTTCAGCGGCGTTACGTTCGCCAGTGGCTGCATCGCGTTTCCACCCATCTGATCATTTCGTTGAAGGCGATCGCGATGCTGGCGATCATGACGACGCCAGCCAGGAGCTGCCTCATCTGGAAATTCTCGCCCCAGGTCGCGATCTGGTGACCGATGCCGTCGCGCGAGGCGTACATCTCGGCGAGAATGACTCCCGTCAGGTTGAAGATCATGGAGATCCGCAACGCTTCCAAGAGCACCGGCAGCATGCTCGGCAGATAGACGCGGAACGCGGTCTGTGCGCTGGTCGCGCCATAGGAGCGGGCGACCGTCAGATACTCTGTCTTGACCGACTCAACCCGTCGTCGTCGACATGATGACAATGAAGATCGTGGAGAAGAAGCCGAATCCGACCTTCTCGGCGAAGCCCACGCCGAACACCAGGATGAACATCGGCAGAAAGATCGACTTCGGAATCGAGAAAGCGAAGAACAACAGTGGCTTCATCACCTCGGCGAAATAGCGGTTTTCCGCGATCAGAAAGCCGATCAGGCAGCCGAAGGGGACCGCGAGCGCGAACGCCGCCAAGACTTCGCTCGCGGTTGCCAAGAGATCGTTGCGTATGCTGGTGCGCCGCAGCAGTTCGGCCAAGGTCGAGAGCGTATCGGACGCCGAAGGCAACAGCCGTGGATTGACCACGCCCGTCCGCGACAGCGCCTCCCATGCGACGAAGATCGCGACCACGATCGCGGCGCGGGCGATTCTGATTGCGAGGTGACTGGCCATCGTCGCGTATCTTCAGGGCTTGGTCGGGACCGGCTTGAACTGCGTCGAGATCACATCCTCAGTCGGCACGATATCCTTCAGGCCGCCGAGCTTGGCGAGGTCAAGCGATAGTTGCGTGGCGGCCATGACATTCTCCGCTGCCATGTTGCCGTCGGTCTCGAGCTTCATGATGGTGTTGTCGTATTCGAGCGTGGCGATCTCCGGCGGCATCTCGTAGAGATCGGCGATCAGCTTCACCGTGACGTCGCGATTGCCGCGCATGAACTGCACCGCGCCATAAAGCGCGTTGAGCGTCTTCTGCACCACCGCGGGCTTGTCCTGCGCGAACTTGTCGAGCACGATCCACCCGGCGGTGAGGTTCGGTGGCACGGCGGAGGCGTAATCCAGGATGGTGCGCGCTTCGCCCGATTTCAAAATCTGGAAGCTCAACGGCGAATAGACCACCGCGGCGTCGACGTTGCCTGCCAAGAGGTTCGGCACGAGGCCGCCGCCGCCGACCGGCACGCGGGTGAAGTCGATCTTCTTGTCCTGGATGGTCCATAGCGCCAGTAGATCGGAGCCTGATCCCGCCGCCGTGATCGCGACCTTCTTGCCGTTGAGATCCTTGACGTCCAGCGTCGATTTCGCCGGCACCATCAACTGCCAGCCGAAACTGCCCATCGACGCGTTCGCGGCGATCTTCGACATCACGCCTTTCTTGCGGCCCGCCGACACCAGCGAAGGCGGATCGAGGATGATGTCGGCGGCGCCCGCCGCCAAGCCTTCAAACGTCTCGGCGCCGCTGCGATAGATCGTCAGTTCCGCGCTGATGCCTTCCTTTTCGAACAGCTTTTGCCGCACCGCGGTTTCGGCGACGGTGGTGGGCCAGTAGGTCTTGGTGGGCAACCCCACGCGGATGGTCTCGGCGTGAGCGGCGAGCGGAGCGGCCAGCAGGACGGCCGCGACCAGCGACGCCAAAGCGTGGCGGCGAGAGAGCCTCATTGTTATGTTTCCTCCATATTATGTGATTCATATTCGCTGTTGACGTGCTTGATCGTCAATCGGAAATCGGCTTTTTGCAATTGACCCTGTCTGACGCGCCCGCTACCTCTTTTTTCCAACGGACGGCCGGCGTGCGCGCGCGGGGGAAACAATGAACAACAATCACGGCGCTTCCGAATTCGATTACGTCATCGTCGGTGCAGGCTCGGCCGGCTGCGTGCTGGCCAATCGCCTGAGCGCCGACGGCAGGCATTCGGTGCTGCTCTTGGAGGCGGGACCGAAGGACACTAACATCTGGATTCACGTCCCGCTCGGCTACGGGAAGTTGTTCAAGGAAAAGACCGTCAACTGGATGTATCAGACCGAACCAGAACCGGGCTTGGGCGGGCGGCAGGTGTTTCAGCCGCGCGGCAAGGTGTTGGGCGGATCGAGCTCGATCAACGGCCTGCTCTATGTGCGCGGCCAGCACGAGGATTACGACCGCTGGCGGCAGCGCGGCAATGTCGGCTGGGGTTTTGATGACGTGCTGCCCTATTTCAAGAAGGCAGAAAACCAGGTGCGCGGCGCTGACGAATATCACGGCGTCGACGGCCCGCTATCGGTGTCCGACTGGCGTCACGCCGATCCGCTCTCGGAGGCCTTCGTGAAGGCGGCGGTCGAAACCGGCATTCCCTTCAACCCGGACTTCAACGGTGCCACGCAAGAGGGCGCCGGATTTTTCCAGACCACGACGCGGCGCGGCCGGCGGGCGAGCAGCGCGTTCTCTTATCTGCGCCCGGCGAAGGGCCGCGGCAATCTGCACATTGAGACGTCCGCGCTCGCGCAGCGCCTGGTGTTCGAGGGACGCCGCGCGCGCGGCGTCGAATACCGGCAGAATGGCCGTGTGGCAATCGCGCGGGCGCGCAAGGAAATCCTGGTTTCGAGCGGCGCCTATAACTCGCCGCAACTGTTGCAGCTCTCGGGCGTCGGACCGGCGGAGCTGTTGAAGACGCACGGCATCGACGTCGTGCTCGATGCGCCCGGCGTCGGCAGCGATCTGCAGGATCATCTGCAGGTCCGCGTCGTGATGCGTTGCGCAGAGCCCATCACGCTCAACGACATCGTCAATCATCCCGTCCGCAAGATGATGGCCGGCGTGCAGTATGCAGCCCTTCGCAGGGGGCCGCTGACGATCGCCGCGGGCACCTCAGGCGCGTTCTTCAAGACCAGTCCTCGTCTGGCGACGCCGGATATCCAGATCCACTTCATCCCGTTCTCGACCGACAAGATGGGTGAGAAGCTGCATCCGTTTTCCGGTTTCACCGCGTCTGTCTGCCAGTTGCGGCCCGAGAGCCGCGGCTCGCTGAAGATCAGAAGCGCCGATCCAAGCCTTCCGCCGGAAATCCGCATCAATTATCTGGCAACCGAGACCGACCGCGCCGCCTTCATCGACGGCATTCGGATCTTGCGCAAGATTCTGGCCGCGACCGCCCTAAGACCGTATAGCACCGAAGAGGTCTATCCGGGCTCGAAGGTGACCAGCGACGAGGACGTGTTGGATTTTTGCCGCAAGACCGGCAGCACGGTCTATCATCCGACCTCGACCTGCCGGATGGGCAACGATCCCTTGGCCGTGGTCGATCAGCGGCTGAAGGTTCGCGGCATCGAGGGTTTGCGCGTGGTCGATGCCTCGATCATGCCGGACCTGATGTCGGGCAACACCAATGCGCCGACCATCATGATCGCCGAAAAGGCCTCCGACATGATCCTGGAGGATGCGCGATGAAAGCGGAGTTCTGTTTGTGACCACGCGATTTCGGATCGGCACCCGCAAGAGCACGATGGCGCTGGCGCAGACGGAAGAGATCGCGCGCCGGCTTGGCGCGGCCGTTCCCGGCATCGATGTCGAGATCGTCAAGTTCGAGACCACCGGCGATACCGATCAGGTCAGCAAGCTGTTGCCGCATGGCGGCAAGGGCGGCGCGTTCGTGGCTCAAATCCGCGACGCGGTTTTGGAAGGAAAGCTTCACGCCGCGATGCATTCGCTCAAGGACATGCCGGGCAATGAGGATACCCCTCGGCTTGTCATCGGCGCCACCTTGTCGCGCGATCCGCCCGGCGACGCGCTGGTGCTGCGGACCGGCGTGACGGTCGATGCCCTGAAGCAATCGCGCGGCAAGGGCTTCAAGATCGGCACCAACGCCGTGCGGCGCGCGGCTTATGCGCGACGGATGTTCCCCGAGGTCGAGGTGATTCATTTTCGCGGCGCCGCCGATACGCGCGTGCGCAAGCTCGACAATGGCGAGAAGCAGCGTTTGCCGGACGGCGGGGCGATGGGGCCGGCGGATGCGCTGATCATGGCGCGATCCGGGCTCGAGCGCGTCGGCCTCGCTCACCGTATCGCCTACGAGTTTCCGATGGCCGACATGCTGCCGGCGGTAGGGCAGGGCATTGTCGCGGTCGAATGCGCCGCGCGCGATTGGGAGACCCGGCGCCTGCTCGCTTTGATCGACGATCCAGCGGCCCATGCCTGCGCCGACGCCGAGCGCGAGGTGCTGTGGGTGCTGAACGGCCATTGCAACTCGCCGATCGCGGGATTTGCCACGATCGAAGGCATGGAGATGTCGCTGACCGCCTCGGTGCTGGATGAGGCGGGCCAGCTCTTCATCGAGGCATCGCGCTCGGGTCCCGCTGATCGACCGCGCGAACTCGGCCGCACGGTCGGGCTGGAGCTGTTGCAGAAGGGTGCCGCCGATATCATCGAGCGCAGCCGGCCGAGGTGAGGTCGTGATCCTTTTCGGCAATTTCCGATGTCATCATCCGCGAAAGCGGATGATCCAGTACGCCGCGATGCCTCCGATCAAACGCGAGCTGGCGATTACTGGATACCCGCTTTCGCGGGTATGACGACCGTTGATGCTGATATCAGCTTCTGTAGTCCCTAACCCGCCGGATCATCTGCTCGACATGCGCGATCGGGGTTTCCGGCAAAATGCCGTGGCCGAGGTTGAAGATCAGCCGGCCTCTCCCATAGTTCTCGAGCACATCGTCGATCGCGCGATCGAGCGCTGTGCCGCCGGCGATCAGCGCGAGCGGATCGAGATTGCCTTGAACGGCGACCTTGCTCTGCACCCGCTCGCGAATCAAGGACGGTTCGGCCGCCCAGTCGATGCTGACGGCATCGACGCCGGTCGCATCGACATAGGCCGGCAACAGCGCGCCGGCGCCGCGGGGAAAGCCGATGATCTTCGCATCAGGCACTCTTGCGCGCACGCCCATGACGATGCGGCGGGTCGGCTCGATCGACCAGCGCTGGAATTCGCGCGGCGGCAGCACGCCGGCCCAGGTGTCGAAGATCTGCAGCACGTCGGCGCCGGCCTTCAATTGCCCGACGAGATATTCAATCGAGTTCTCGACCAGCGCGTCGATGATCGTCGCGAACGCCTCGGGGTGACGATACGCCAACATCCGCGCGGGCGCCTGATCCGGCGTGCCTTGCCCTGCGACCATGTAGGTCGCAACCGTCCACGGCGCGCCGCAGAAGCCGATCAGCGCGATCTTCGGAGCGAGCTCCGCTCGCACGCGGCGCAACGCTTCGAAGACCGGTTCGAGCTTGCTGAAGTCGGCGTCGGGTTTCAGCGTCGCGATCTTGTCCGGCGTATCGAGGGGATCGAGCCTCGGGCCTTCGCCGACCTCGAAGCGGACCGCGCGGCCGAGCGCGTAAGGGATCACGAGAATGTCAGAGAAGATGATCGCGGCATCAAAATTGAAACGGCGGATCGGCTGCAGCGTGACCTCGGTGGCGAACTCCGGGGTGAAGCACAGATCGAGGAAGCCGCCGGCCTTGGCGCGGACCTCGCGATATTCCGGCAGATAGCGGCCAGCCTGCCGCATCATCCAGATCGGCGGCACGAGTTCCCTTTGCCCGCGGAGCACGTCGAGAAAGGGTTTTGCGAGGATCTGTTCGGTCAATGGATGTTCCTGCGGCATCTAGGGCATGATCCGGAAAAAGCCTGCCCCGCACTTGATGCGGGGTGGGCACCGGTTTTCCGAAAAAGATCATGCTCAAACAATAAGCTAGAGCGCGATGACGATTTCTCCTGAAATCATCGTGCTCAAGCGGCGCCACCCTGATACACCGCCGGCGCGGGCTTGGCCAACAGTGACGGGAACCCCAGGGAATGGGGGACGTTGTTTCGCCATGGAGGCTTATCATGGCTGAGAAATTCGATCCCGCCCCTCACGACAAACATGCCGCCGATCCCCGCGAGGCCGCGGCGTCCGATCAGGAGATGCACGCGAGACTGGAGGCCGGACTGATCGACAGTTTTCCGGCGTCCGATCCGGTCAGCGCCACACAGCCATCGCTGTCCAGCACCGCAGCGCCATCGCTCTCGTCGTCGGAGACCGAGGACACCGAGAACGAAGGCACCGAGAGCGAAGACAAAGCAACGTCGCTCTGGGACAAGGTGCTGGCCGTATTTCGATAGTTCATCGGCGCGGCGTTCGACGTATTGGAACACGGGAGCGTGAATTTAACCACGCTGTCAGGCCTGCCGATATTTGCAACGATCTCCCGTAGCAGTGCGGGATGCCGGTGGGCGTTTCACATGCGGCACTTCAAGGATAAATAAGACGTGCGTGGGATTTTTTCCTGGTTCTGGAGAACTCCACGCGATGAATGCTGCATCTCATCGCTGGTCGAAGCCGCCGACCGTGCGCTCTACGCCGCGAAAGACGGTGGGCGCGATCGGCTGCTCATCGAGGGCGAGGTCGTGACCATGCCGCCCGTCGCGCCTCCGCGCAAATGGGCGAGCTGAGCTGACGCCGTATCCGCCAGCTCGATTGCGCTAGAGCGTGATGACTTTTCTTCGAATCGTCATCTCGCTCTATCCTTTTTGTTTGAGCATGATCTTTTCGGAAAACCGGTGCCCACTTTTCCGGATCATGCTCTAACACTCAATAGTGCGGCGGCGGCTCGTTCGAAGGGCGCAACGCGCCGGCTTCAGCTTCCCGCAGCCGCTCGTTGAGGAGGCCGACTTGGCGTGTCAGCGTGTCGATCGTCTGCCACTGCATCGTGATGGTCTGGTTCAGCACCTCGATGGTGTCGTCCTGAAACGTCAAACGGGCTTCGAGCGCGTCAATCCTGTTGCTGAGTTCCTTGAGCTCATTCATGGGCAAATTCTCGGACAAAATCCTGGGCAAGCCGTTTTTCGCCGCGCTCGCGCAAGCCATGACCGAGCGCCACGCGTTCGTCGAATACAAAACACTCGCCGCGCCAGCGGCTTTCAAGCTCGCTCACCTCTTCCAGATATCTGAGGATGCCGCCCTTGAGGTGATAGACCTGCTCAAAGCCGCGCCCGAGCAGATGTGCGCTGGCCTTTTCGCAGCGGATGCCGCCGGTGCAGAACATCGCGATCTTGCGATGCGTTCTGGGATCAAGATGGCGCGCGGCAAAATCCTTGAACTGCCCAAAGCTCGCGAGCTTCGGATCGAGCGCGCCTTCAAAGGAGCCCATCGCCACCTCGAATGCGTTGCGGGTGTCGATCACAAGCGTGTCGGACGCCTCGATCAGCGCGTTCCATTCGGCCGGTTCGACATAAATGCCGGCCTGCCGCGTCGGATCGGCGTCGGCGTCGCCGAAGGTGACGATCTCCCTTTTGAGACGGACTTTGAGACGCGCGAAAGGCATCGCCGCGGCGTGCGAGAATTTCAGCTCAAGGTTGTTCAACCTGCCGCCGAACAGCGCACCGTGCCGCAGCTCTTCGAGCAGCGCGGCGATGCCGTCGGCGGGGCCTGCGAGCGTGCCGTTGATGCCCTCATGCGCCAGCAGCACGCTGCCTTTCAACCCAAGGCCGGCGCAGATCGCGGAAAGCGGCTCGCGCAGCTCGCGAAAATCCGGCAGGGCGGCGAATTGATAGAAGGCGGCGACCTTATAAGGCATCGTGCTGATTTAGCAGGCGGGTCACGGGGAGGAAAGCCCGCACGAAATCGTCGTTATCCCGGACAAGCGGGCCAGATCAAGCGCGATCGGGAACCGTTAACCAAGGGCCTCCGATCGTCAGAGCGGCTGTTGAGCATCCTCGCGCCGTTGAGAGGACTACGCGGCATGGGGTACGCGCTTTCGCGGGGGGCGATCAGCCTGCGGAGCCATTGCCGAGTTGGGCTCGAATGTGCCAAGAACCCCGGCGAAATCGCCTCGCGTCTTGCGAGGCAAACGCTGCATACAACGATGAGACGAGCAATTTGGCATGAGGAATTTCCATCTCGCCGGCCGATCCACGGTCCACGCCCAGAACGCGATTGTGGCGACGTCGCATCCTCTAGCTGCGCTGGCGGGGATCGAGGTGCTGCGCGCCGGCGGCACGGCCGCGGACGCTGCGGTCGCGGCCTGCGCGCTGTTGGGCGTGATCGAGCCGCAGTCGACCGGCATCGGCGGCGACTGCTTTGCGCTGATCCAGCCGCGCGGCGAGGGCAAGATCACGGCCTATAACGGCTCGGGCCGTGCGCCGGCCGCGGCCGAGGCGTCGTGGTATCTCGAGCGCAATATCCGCTCGGTGCCGCTGACCTCGGCGCACGCCGTCTCCATTCCCGGCGCGATCGATGCCTGGGAGACGATCCTGCGCGATCATGGCAAGTTCGGCCTCGACAGCTTGCTGCAGCCCGCGATCAAGGCCGCGGAAGAGGGCTACGTCGTAGCACCCCGCATCGCCTTCGACTGGAAGAACCAGTTCGACAAACTGAAGAGCGGCACCAACACCGAGCGCTATCTCCTGCCGCATGGCAAGCCCGCGGTGGCCGGCGACGTGATTCGCCAGCCCGAGCTCGGCAAGACGCTGCGCGCGATCGCCAAGAAAGGCCGCGACGCCTTCTACAAGGGCGCCATCGCCGAGGACATGGTCGAAACCCTGCGCGGCATCGGCGGACTGCACACGCTCGACGATTTTGCCGCGCACGCCACCGAGATCACCTCGCCGATCGGAACCATGTACAAGGGCCTCGACGTCTGGCAGTGCCCGCCGAACGGGCCCGGCATCACCATGCTGGTGATGCTCAACATCCTGTCGCATTTCGATCTGACGAAATTCAAGCCGCTCAGCGTCGAGCGGTTTCATCTCGAGGCCGAAGCCGCGCGGATCGCCTATATGATGCGCGAGCAATACGTCGGCGATCCGGCCCAGGTCGATGTCGACGTGGTCAGGATTCTGGCGAAAGACTTCGCCGACGAATATGTCGGCAAGATCAGGATGGACCGGCTGCTGGAATTGCCCAACGTGGCGCCGCCGATGAATCCGTCGACGGTATACATCACCGTGGTGGACAAGGACCGCAACGTCTGTTCCTTCATCAACTCGATCGCACATTCCTTCGGCTCGGCGATCGTGTCGAACAAGACTGGCATTCTCCTGCAAAATCGCGCCGGCGGTTTCCGTATCCAGCCCGGCCATCCGAATTGCATCGCGCCGCGCAAGCGCCCGCTGCACACCATCATCCCGGCGCTGGTGACCAAGGCCGGCCGCGCCTTGATGCCTTACGGCGTGATGGGCGGACAGTATCAGCCGGTCGGACAGACCCACGTGCTGACCAACATGCTCGATTATGGCTGCGACGTGCAGGAGGCGATCGATATGCCGCGCGGCCTGCACTACGAAGGCGTCTATCAGCTCGAGGATGGCGTGCCGGCCGAGGTGGTCGAAGGCCTGAAGAAGCTCGGACACAAGACGACCAGCGTGGTCGGGCCGCTCGGCGGCGGCCAAGCAATCTGGATCGACTGGGATAGGGGAACGCTGACCGGCGGTTCCGATCCGCGCAAGGATGGTTGCGCGCTCGGCTATTGAGCGGCGCGGCACTCCCATTCATTTTACAATCGCGCGTCACAGGCGGCGCGTGCATCGCGGACCGCCGCTTTGCGCTGGCGTCATTGATCCGCCTGGGCTAAACCCCCTGCCGATTTCAACCGGCAAGGTGGTGTGGCGATGCGGTTCATGCATGCAGGTCTCTCGATCATTTCGGCCATTGCGATCGTCTTGATCGCGGCCTTCGCGCCTGCCGCGGCGTTCGCGCAAACCTTGGCCCAAAACTTGGCCCAAACCGCGGGAAAACCCATGACCACAGCTTCAGGCTTGCAGATCATCGACGGCAAGGTCGGCACCGGCGCCTCGCCAAAACCCGGCCAGACCTGCGTGATGCACTATACTGGCTGGCTCTATGACAACGGGCAGAAGGGCAAGAAATTCGACTCCTCCGTCGATCGCAACGAGCCGTTCGAGTTTCCGATCGGCCAGCACAGGGTGATCGCCGGCTGGGACGAGGGTGTCGCCACCATGAAGGTCGGCGGCAAGCGCACGCTGATCATTCCGCCCGCGCTCGGCTACGGTGCACGCGGTGCTGGCGGCGTGATCCCGCCGAATGCGACGTTGATGTTCGACGTCGAACTGCTGGCGGTGAAGTAGCGGGCCGAGGAGGGGGTCGTGAAGGTTTCCATCCTCGACGACTATTTCGATACGCTGCGCACGCTCGATTGCTTCAAGAAGCTGGCCGGACACGAGGTCACGATCTGGAACGACCATATCCAGGACGTCGACGCGCTGACTGAGCGGCTGCGCGACACCGAGGCGCTGGTGTTGATCCGCGAGCGCACGCAGATCCGCAACGCGTTGCTGGAGCGGTTGCCGAAACTGAACCTGATCAGCCAGCGCAGCGTCTATCCGCATATCGATATCGAGACCTGCACGCGGCTCGGCATCGTCGTCTCGTCGAGCCAGCATGCGGATACGCCGTCTTACGCGACTGCCGAGTTCACCTGGGGTCTGATCCTTGGCGCGATGCGCGCGATTCCGCAGCAGATGGCGGCACTGAAGGCCGGCAAATGGCAGATCGGCGTCGGCCACACCTTGCGCGGCAAGACGCTCGGCATTTATGGCTATGGCCGGATCGGCGCGGTCGTAGCCGGTTATGGCAGGGCGTTCGGCATGAAGGTCCTGGTGTGGGCGCGCGAGCCTGCGATGGCGAAGGCGCGCGCCGACGGCTACGCGACCGCGAGCAGCAAGGCCGCGTTTTTCGAGGAATGCGATGTGCTCTCGCTGCACATGCGGCTGGTCGACGCCACGCGCGGCATCGTCAAGGCTGACGATCTCGCGCGCATGAAGCCGACGGCGCTGATCGTCAACACCAGCCGCGCGGGTCTGATCGAGCCCAATGCGCTCGTGAACGCGCTGCGCGCCGGACGGCCCGGCATGGCGGCGGTCGATGTCTACGAGAAGGAGCCGCTCCGCGACGTCAACGATCCCTTGCTCGCTATGGACAACGTCGTCGCCACGCCGCATCTCGGCTACGTCTCGCGCGACGAGTACGAAATCCAATTCACCGATATTTTCGATCAGATTCTGGCCTATGCGGCGGGCACGCCGACCAATGTCGTCAATCCGGATGTGATGGGGCATCGCCGCGGCTAGTCGCCAACTCTCGTGTCTCGCAACGCAGGTATCTCGAAAAAGCCCTTGATGTCGTCTGGCTTGCGCGCGGCGATTTCGATAGTTTGACGGCCAACCACTTCGTTCGAAAGCAGCACTTCGAAAGCAGCACGATGCCAGGCTCTCACGACCACACTCATTCCGATCACACTCACGATCACGGCGACGCCGAGCGCTGGAAACATGACGGCGTCCGCGTCATTCCGGGCAATCAGCTCGATTCCAACGTGCCGTCGACGGCGGGCATGGACCGCAAGGCCGCGATCAATTTCGCCCGTGCCGGCGCGCAGAAATTGTGGGCGGGCACCGTGACCATCAGGCCGGACGCCAAGACTGGCGCGCATCATCACGGCCATCTCGAAAGCATCATCTATGTGGTGAAGGGCAAGGCGCGGATGCGCTGGGGCGAGCATCTGCAATTCACCGCCGAGGCGGGCCCCGGCGATTTCATCTTTGTCCCGCCTTACGTGCCGCACCAGGAGATCAATGCCAGCCGCGACGAGGTTCTGGAATGCGTTCTGGTGCGCAGCGACGGCGAGGCGGTTGCGATCAATCTCGATATCGAGCCGGTCGAGAAGCCGGAGACGGTCTTGTGGGTCGATCCCGTGCACCGGGATCCCGCGGAGAAGAGGTGACGGTCGGCTTGACCGCTGCCGTCGCATGGCGATTGCGAAAGGAGCCCCATGACACTCGTTCGCTACGAGAGTGCCGGCCACGTCGCCACCATCACCATGGATCGCGGCTCCGCGCATAATGCGCTGAACAACGCCTTGTGCGATGAGCTGCGCGAAGCCTGGTTGCGTTTTCGCGACAGCGACGATCGCGTCGCGGTCCTCGCAGCGTCCGACGAGGCGTATTTTACGGTCGGCGCCGACGTGAAGGATCTTCCCGCAAACATGTGGCATGCGGTGCCCGGGTTGGGGGTCGAGCTGGACAAGCCGGTCATTGCCGCGACATCCGGCTGGGTCGTCGGTGGCGGCTTCGTGCTGGTGCAGATGGCGGACATGTGCGTGGCGTCCGAAACGACGCGCTTCATCTACCCCGAAGCCAAGATCGGCATCACCGCCGGCGGCGTCTCGTCGGTGGTGGCGCGGATGCCCCACAAGGTCGCCATGGAGTTTCTTCTGGTCGGGGAAGAGTTGTCGGTGGAGCGCGCCTATCAGATCGGCTTCGTGAACAAGATCGCGCCGAAGGGGCAGCATGTCGCGCTCGCCCGGGAGATGGCCGAAAAAATCGCCGCCAACGCGCCGCTTGTCGTTCAGTCGCTCAAAAAACTGACCCGCGATGTCATGCCGAAAGGACCGTTAGAGACGGTCGCCGAGGTGCGCAGGCTGCTGGACGCCGTGCGCGAGAGCGAAGACCTCAAGGAAGGCGTCAAAGCCTTCAGAGAAAAGCGCAAGCCGCAGTTCAAAGGTAAATAGGCGACGTCATTCCGGGGCGACGCCAACGGGTCGCGCGAATGCGCGCCCGATGACAGGCTCCAGCGTCGAACCCGGAATCTCGCGCCGCAACCTCCAGATTCCGGGTCCACGCGCGAAGCGCGTGTACCCGGAATGACGAGAATGAGAGAAGAAGCGCAGTTTTGGCGCAGCGGATGCGATTTATGCGCGCCGCTACCGCCAACGGATCCGCCGCCTGGCTCAGTCCCTCTTTATCGTGACCAACGTAATGTCATTCATCAGACTGTTGGCCAGCAGAAAGTTGCCGTCGCGCGTGACTGACGTGTTACGCACGATGTTTCCGCCGCCCGGGATCGCCCAGCTCTGGAATTTCTCCGTCTTGGGATCGAAGCGCACGACAGTGTTCGGGGTCGAGCCGGACTCGCTATACCAGATGATATCGTTGATCGCCGAGATGCCATATGGCTCCGACTTCGGCCCGCTCGGGGACGGCCATTCCGTCACCTTGCCGGTCGCGGGATCGAGACGGCCGAGATATCCGCGCGAGTAGTCGGAGTACCAGACGATGTCGTCGCTCGTGATCGCGATGCGCCGCGGTCGCGACGCCGCGTCCGGCAACTGGTACTCGAGAAACTCCATCGTCTTCGGATCGATGCTGCCGACCTGGTTGGTCCCGAATTCGACGAAGAAGATGATGCCTTTCGAATTCAGCGCCATGCCGTAGGGGCGCGAATTGGCGGTCGGCGGCATGAGCAACTTGATCTCGCCGCTCTTCGGGTCGAGACGACCGATCCGGTTGAGGTTCTGCATCGTGAACCACAGGATGCCGTCGTTGTCGAAGATCAGCGTATGCGGATCGCCCCGCTCCGGGGTCGGATATTCGGTGACGGCCCCGGTCTTCGGGTCGAGCTTTCCGATCAGGGATCCCGTGTTGCCCGTGTACCAGATGTTGCCGTCATGATCTTCCTGCAGGCCGTGCGGTCCGGAATGCTCTGTCTTAAGATGGAATTCGGTGAATTTGCCGCTTGCGGGATCCAGCCGGCCAAGCACGTTGGCCAATTGGCCGGTGTACCAGAGCGAACCATCCTTCGTCGCCAATGGGTCGTGCGGCCGAGAGCCCGGGGTGGGGACCTGCCACTCCTTGAATGAAACTTCCGCCGGTCCTGCAGTGACCACGCCATCAGGCTTGCCTTTCTCCGGGAAGCTCTTGATCAGGTATGCCTTGAGCGGCTCAATCTGATCCGCCGGCAGCGGAGCGCCTTGATTGATCATCATCCGCAGCACGGTGTTCCAGCCGGTCGCCGTATAGCCCGCGCCCACGCGGCTCAACAAAGTATGACAGACGTTGCAGTTGGCGTCGGCCAACTCCTTGCCGGGTCCATCGGGCAGTTGCTGGCCGACCGCGGGAAGGGCGAAGCAGAGCAGCGCTGCGGTCAAAACCGCGCATGATTTTTTGGACATGATAACTCCCCTGAATTTCGCGCTCTATGGTGCCCGTGGCGCAGTTCCATTGGGCGGGTCAGCGTCGTCTACGGCAACTTGACTGTTCCTGAGTTGCACAGCCGAAAGACTAAACCTGCTTCCGCCAAGTGTCAGCCTATTCCATTTCATAACTGCGCGACGGTGTATGCGCGCTGTGCGGCGCACACGTCTTTTAAACGCGGCCGCCCGCTGCTAAACTTTATTTATCAACCACGACCGGATTGGGAACGCCAAAGGAAACACCATGGAAAAAACCATGACCCATTTTGAGCATCCGCTGGCACGGCGCACCCTCATCAAAGGCGCCGGCCTTGGCCTGATTGCGGGAACGCTGGCCGAGGTACAACCAGCGCAGAGCGCAGGCGTCGCCGAGGGTAATGATATCTGGAGCGGCGAATACTGGGCCAAGAAGGGCGATGTTCCCTTGTGGATGTATCGCAAGCGGGTCGGGGCGCCGAAGGCCGGCGAGCCGGCGCGGCCGGTGGTGTTCTTCGTGCACGGCTCCTCCGTGACCTCGCGGGTGTTCGACCTCACCGTGCCGGGCAAGGGCGAATATTCGGCCATGAACGAGTTCGCCCGCTACGGCTTCGATTGTTGGACCATGGATCATGAGAACTACGGCAAGTCGGGGCGCACCTCGGGCAATTCCGATATCGCGAGCGGCGTTGAGGATTTGAAGGCCGCCGCCGAAGTCGTCACCCGCGAGACCGGGCAGACAAAATTCCACTTTGTCGGTGAATCCTCAGGTGCCTTGCGCGCGGGTGCTTATGCGATGGCCGCGCCCGATCGGATCAATCGGCTGGTGTTCGCCGCCTTCACCTACAAGGGCGAGGGCTCGCCGACCCTCACCAAGCGCGCCGAGCAAGTCGACTATTACCGCTCGCACAACATGCGCAAGCGCGACCGCGACATGATCCGCTCGATCGCCACCCGCGACAAGCCGGGCACCAGCGACATCGCCGCGGTTGAGGCGTTGGCCGATGCCGAGATGCCATTCGGCGACCAGATCCCGACCGGAACCTATCTCGACATGACCGCCAATTTGCCGGTGGTGCATCCGGAAAAGGTGCAGGCGCCCGTGCTCCTGGTGCGCGGTGAATTTGACGGCATCGCCACCGTGGCCGATCTCGAGGAGTTCTTCAACAAGCTGCCGAACGGCGACCGGCAGTTCATCATCTTACCCGGAACCGCGCATTCGGTGACGATCGCGATCAACCGGCAATTGTTCTGGCACGTGACGCGCGCGTTCCTCAACATGCCGGCGCCCATTGCGACATAGCACAAGCCTTTCCGCCGTCATTGCGAGGAGCAACGCGACGAAGATTCCAGGTTGAGTGGTTTCAGCAACCTCTGTCTGGCTTCAGACTTGGTCGCTATCCACTCCCCATGGAATCTTCGCTTCGCTCGCAATGACGCCAGAGAGGCCTCAAAATATTTCATAAGGGCCTGTCGGCTCTCCGCCCTCCCGT
>Ga0137377_10001393_pt1 | contig 16842 bp, 10 predicted proteins | sample SagtaG_22_FD_104815 | JGI IMG/M metagenome (GOLD analysis project Ga0137377, IMG submission 104815) | Vadose zone soil microbial communities from Sagehorn Ranch, Mendocino, California, USA - Sage2_L_40_16 metaG | ecosystem: Environmental > Terrestrial > Soil > Vadose zone | place: USA... | reverse complement strand
GCAGTACAGATTTCGACGGCGGGGATGCTGCTGGTCTCAATCATCCAGTTCGCCATCGCCCTGTATGGAGGGAGCGCGGGCCTTTTCGCCGACGCCCTACACAACCTGGGTGATGTATTCACCACGGTCGCGCTGTGGATCGCTTTCGTCATCTCCAACCGCGCGGCCAATCACCGCTACACCTACGGCTACTATCGCTCTGAGGACCTGGCAGGCATCTTTATTGTGCTGGTGATCATCGCCAGCGCGGTAGCTGGCGCGGTGGAATCGATTCAGAAATTGACCAGCGGCAGTGTGCCCACCCAGCTCTATCTCAGTATGGCGGCGGCCCTGGTTGGCGTTGCCGGAAACGAACTGCTGGCGCAGTATAAAATTTCGGTTGGCAAGCGCATCAACAGTGTGCCGCTCGTCGCCGATGGGCAGCATTCGCGCATCGATGGCCTGACCTCGCTGGCGGCCTTCATCGGCCTGGTTGGCGTTCGACTAGGGTTGCCCATCGCCGACCCTATCGCGGGTATTGTCATCACGATAGTTATCGTCACCGTTGTCTTTTCTACCTCGCGCAGCGTTTTACAAAGGCTCCTCGATGCAGTTGATCCGCGCGTCGTCCCCTCCATTATCAACACGGCGAAAGAAGTACCCGGCGTGGAGGAGGTGACGGATGTGCGCGCTCGCTGGATTGGACATACCATGCACGTGGTGATGAACATCGAGGTAGACGCGGAATTGACCCTGGCAAAGGCGCACGCGATCGCGGAAGAGGTGCGTCATCGCCTGTTTCACTCGATCAAGGGCCTCTCGGAAGCCACTATCCATACCGACCCAAGCAGCGCGAGCGGTGATCATCACTCGGCGTTGGCCCATCATATACAGGAAGCGCAACGCCCGGTGGTACGCAGGTGAACGCATCTCCATTCTCCTCCAAAGAGGTCGTCTAAAGAACTGTAGCTCGCGCGTCTATCTATATGATGGAGGAACGTATGGCTACACTACCTGACAACCGTCTTAACCGCGACGAGCTAGGGACGCTCTATGCTATCGCGCGTACACTCAACTCGACGCTGGACCTGGATAAAGTGCTGCAACTGGTGATGGACCGGGTAATAGAGGTGGTAGAAGCAGACCGTGGCTTCTTGATGCTGGTGAACCAGGAGACGGCTAAGCTTGAATTCAGAATTGCGCGAAACAACCGGGCGGGAACCATTGATAAACGAGAGTTCGAGCAGATTAGCCTCAGCACGGTGAATAGGGTAATCACTACCGTAAACGCGCTTACTGAGGCTGATCTCTTCGATCCTACGCTCAGCATGGTGAACTATAGCATCCGTTCGATCATGTGCGCTCCACTGGTTGTGCGGGATAGATGTATTGGAGCAGTCTATGTTGATCGCCGTACCACTATGAACCAATTTGGCCCGAAGCAGCGCGAACTTTTGCTGGCCTTTTGCCACCAGGCTGCTATTGCCATTGATAATGCTCGTCTCTTCGCAGACCTCACCAGGGCGATGCAGAAGGTCAACGAAGACAAACAGTACAGGGATAACATCTTTGCCTCCATTGCAAATGGCGTGATAACCACGGATTCAAGCGGCGTTATTACGATGTTTAATGCGGCAGCTGGCATTATCCTGAACTTGAATCCATATACAGCCCTGGGGAAGCATTACAAGAAAGTGTTCCAGATGCGTCCACAGGTCGGCCTGACCGACTTGCTACAAAATACCCAGATAGAGCATGAATACGGTACGATTGTGCGCAATACTGTGGTCTGCGAGATTCCAGACCGACGTGGCCCGGTCTATCTGAACTTGTATGTCTCATCCTTACGGGATGCGCAAAACATGCATATTGGTATGGCGCTTGTCATAGATGACCGCACAGAACAGCGACACAAAGAAGCTGAAGCCAAAGAGATTCGACGCCTCTTTCAACGCTATGTGCATCCGAGCATCGTAGAGCAGCTGATCAAAAATCCAAAGGCGCTGAACCTGGGTGGAGAAACAAAAGAAATAACCATCCTCTTTGCTGATATCCGTGGGTATACCCGCATCAGTGAAAATATGGCACCCGAAGCGATGATGAATTTACTCAACAACTATCTCAAGCTGATGGTCGAGAAGATTTGGGATGAAGGAGGAACGCTGACCGCCTTTATGGGTGATGCACTGATGGCAATTTTCAATGCGCCTTTACCGCAAAAGAATCATGCCTTGAAAGCCGTACGCGCAGCCTGGAATATGCGCCTGGCTATATTAGACTACCAACGTTCTCGCCCGCAGGAAACACCTATCTCATTTGGGTTTGGAGTGAACACCGGTCTGGCGGTGGTAGGGAATATTGGTTCCCAGGAGCGTTTGCAAAACTACACAGCGATTGGAGACTCGGTCAATGTAGCATTCCGCCTGCAATCCAATGCCGCTGACAACAATATCCTGCTGAATAACTCGACCTTTTTGCAGGTCTACCGGCATATACAGGTAGGAGAGCCTTTTGATTTATCTGTGAAGAATAAAGCCGCGCCACTCAAGGTACGGTACTTGATAGGACTGAATTCATGAACGAAACACCCTGGTACAAAGCATTCTTCGGTGAGGACTACCTGCGTATCTATGATTTCCTCACGCCTGAACGGACCGAGGTCGCCGGTTGGTAGTGGTAAGCGCTAAGTAGCTCCCCCAAGCGACTGGAACATATGACAATTAAACCGCACAGCTCTGTCCAGGTCCGAGAGTCGGATATGTTCGTTGGGCGCGTGCGCGCCGCTCGCCCAGTAGGTTGCATTACCAGGAGCACACAGGCCAGGTACGCCCACAAAGCGGCGTAATGCGCCCAGTAGTGGGAGCGTTCCACCGGCAATCGGCGTTACTGAAGGACGTTCGCCGCTAAACGACTCCGCGAGGGCGGCGATACGCCGCACAAACGGATCATTCATAGGGGTGACGACCGGCTCGGCTTTGCCAAAGGTGGTTATTCGAATATCGCTATAGCCTTCGGCATCCAGGTGCGAGCGCAATCTGGCGAGGATATCGTCCGGCTCCTGGTTGGGTACCAGGCGGAAGTCGATCTTCGCCATTGCCTTCGCAGGCAGCACCGTCTTCGACCCCTCGCCGGAATAGCCGCTGACCAGTCCAGCGATGTTGCAGGTCGGGGCAAACGACTGGCGTTCGAGCAGCGCCGCACCCGTCAGATCATCTACAAACTTCTCTACCTGGAATGCCTCGCGCATCTCCGCGTCCTTGTTCGGCTGATCGGTGATCGCTGCCAGCTGCTCCTCTGAGGGCGGCAGCACCGCGTCATAGAAACCGGGAATGCGAATATGCCCGGCAGGTGTACGCAAGGTGGCGAGCGCCTGCACCAGCCGCCATGCTGCGCTCGGAAGAATAGGTGCCGCGCCCGAATGCGCATCGACGCCTGTACCCTCCACATCGAGCTGCACGTAGAGCAGGCCCTTTGTACCCATCACTAACTCTGGCCTCCCGCTAGCATCGAAACTTGACCCCTCCCACAAGCATCCGTCGGCTTGTAGGAGCGCGCTATACTGTTCTGCCAGCGCGCCAAAGTGCGGGCTGCCGACCTCTTCTTCTCCCTCTATTATCCAGCGCAGCGTGATGGGCAGTGTGCCGTAGACAGCGCGTAAGGCGCGAATAGCCGCCAGACGCGCCGCGATTTCGCCCTTGTTATCCGATACGCCGCGCGCATAGAGCTTGCCATCGCGCACGGTTGGCACAAAAGGCGGTGACAGCCATAGCTCGTATGGTTCAGCAGGCTGCACGTCATAGTGGTTGTACAACAGCACCGTATAGTCACTATCTCCTCGCAATTCACCATAAATAGCTGTAGGCGCGCCCTCGACATGCAGGCGGCGAGTCGAGAAACCCGTTTCGGTGAGCAAGGTTTCCATCAGATTGGCCATTTCCGCCATACCAATATTCTGAGCCGCGATGCTCGGCTGGCGGCAAATCTGTTCGAGCAGCGCCTGCGCTTCACCGGCGCGCGCCTCAAGATAGGATGTAAGTGGGTTGGTCATGCTTACCTCTTTTTCCAGGGGATGTTACGGACGATAGATGGTAAGCAAATTGTACCATATGAGGAACATCCATAAGAAAGGAATAAGAGTTACCCTGCGTAGGGACAAGGGGTGGTGCGGGGTGGATGTAGGGGCCTTGTGCTTGTCCTATATGCCTGCTCGATTCCCCAGGGAGGACAAGCACAAGGCCCCCACACATCCGCCCCTCCGCCCATTGTCCCTACGGCTTGCCTCGTTGCAGGGATTCCAGGACGGCGGCAACCTCGCGACGCACACGGTCGTTGTTGGCGATCTCGGTATGCACTTTCTCCCAACCGTGCATAATCGTGGTGTGATCGCGCCCACCCAGTTCCGCGCCAATTTGCAGCAGGGAAGCGGTTGTCTCCTGGCGCATCAAATACATGGCCACCTGGCGCGGCCACACAATCTCTCGTTCACGTTGTTTACCGCGCATGCGTTCTAGATCGACATTGTAATAGGAACAGACACCCTCCAGCACTTCCACAGCGGTTAAGGTAGATGTAGGAGCGCTGTTCTCGTTGTACAGGTGTTCAAGCGCCTGGGCCGCGAGACTGACGGAAAGCGCGGCATCGTGCAGTGTCGCGTAGGCAATCACGCGATTCAGCGCGCCCTCCAATTCGCGCACACTGCTGCACTCTGGACGCGCAATATACTCGATCACCGATGGAGGGATCGCGAAACGCAGCGACTCGGCCTTCGAGCGCAGGATAGCCAGTCGATGCTCATACTCCGGGGGCTGGATATCTGCCAGCAAGCCCCACTCAAAACGCGAACGCAGGCGGTCTTGCAGGCTATGAATGGCTTTGGGCGGGCGATCGCTCGTCACCACGATCTGCTTATTCGCGCTGTGCAGTGTATTGAAGGTATGGAAAAATTCTTCCTCAGTAGACTCCTTGCCCGCGATAAACTGGATATCATCCACCAGCAAGATATCGATCTGGCGATATTTGGCGCGGAACTCCTCAGTTTTCTGGAAGCGAATGGCATTGATGATTTCATTCGTAAATTTTTCAGAGGTCACATACAAAACCGTCAACCCGGAAGCCTCTCCCACATGTCCAATAGCATGCAGCAGATGCGTCTTTCCTAATCCAACGCCTCCGTAGAAGAACAAGGGATTGTACACCTGGCCAGGATTTTCGGCTACAGCCAGCGAAGCCGCGTGCGCAAGTTGATTCGACTTCCCCATAATAAAAGCGCTGAAGGTATAACGAGGATTCAGCACTCCTTGACCGCCGAGCGGTAACAGACCTGGCTGCGCGCTTCCGCTATAATTTTGCGGCGTGCGCCGTTCGCTTTGAACATCGTAACTTTTTTCCTCTGGTTCGCTGGTAGCCCCTTGACGATGTGCGACAGGACCAGGTGGATGCAGCCCGCCAGAATTATTTCCAGCAAGCGTCGCGTCCAGTCGAGATTTTTCTTGTTGAAGAGAAGTCAGGCGGCTCTTAGGAAGGCGATAAGTTCGCTTGTGCGTTACCGCTGCGTTCTCTCCTGCTTCTTCATTTCCATGAGTGGGAACTTCTTTCGATACCACGAAGCGCACCTCGACCGGACCGCCAGCAACTTCCGACAGAATCGAACGAATTAAATCTATGAAACGTCCCTCAAGGTGGGCTTTCGCAAACGTAGTGGGCACGCGCACAATAAAAACTCCATCTTGAAACGAGATGGCAGCAGTCCCTTGAAACCAGGTGGTAAAAACGGCCGGTTGGACTTTGCTTTGCAATCGCTCTATGGTTGTTTGCCAGATTTGCTTTGCATTCACACCTTGTTACCTCTTCGGCGACAACATGTACCGATTGGCAGGTTCATGCGTTTGTAATAGTAGGATCATGCACCTTTTTTCGACAAAAATAATTGGAAACATATTTCATATATTAAACGGAACGGATAGAACAAACGGGACAAAGAAAATTCCTATATCTGGGTTGCAGTGCGTAATGGTAGCACTAAATCAAAACGCTGTAAAGCCCCCTTTTTTGCTCCCAAAATTGAGAGCTACCTCATAGGATTTCTTTCTCATTTATTCTATACTAAATACTGGCAAGGGGTGTTTAGACGTTTGCTCAAATATCTAATAGTAATAGTGACACCTGTTGGGTTCCATTTTGAAGAGGAGTAGGCATGTTTTTCTCTCGTTTTATGTCTCTTGTAGTACATTGGTTTAGCTATTCACCGGTAAAACCGCACCTTATTTATACTGCTAGACCGCGGCACCTATCCGTTCTGCCATCCAACCAGACGCCCGCGGTCAGGCAGGACGATAGGGGCATGAAATATACTTTCTTGTATTTGATAACCAGTCTGCTGCTAGCGCTTACTACTACTCTGTTGCTCACCGCCTGTTTTGGCTCGTCAGGAAGCCCAGGCTCGACTCCTACGAGTACATCAGTGGCAGATGTACCGCTGGTGCAGTTGCAGTGGTGTAAAAAGCCATTCATGGTGTTTCGTGACGAAGGCGCGGCGCCTAAACCCACTACACCCACTACACCTGCTACAGTTACTGCCACCAGCACACCTGGCGCCACGGCAACTGCCACCTCAGGAAGTGCCCCCACGGCGACGACAGGAGCCGTGGCTGGCACACCAACTACTCTCACTGACTGGTCCCAGGTAGTGACCAATCTCGGTTTTACTGTCTATCTTCCCGGCACATTGCCACGCAATACCTGCCTGGTGAGCGCGCAGGCCATTATTCATGATCCCACATTTGGTGGTAGTTTTCTCATTGGATACCTGCTTCCAGATCATACCTCCATCACCTTTTCAGAAGCGCCGGTGACCTCACAAAATACATCTTTCGCGTGCTACATTTCCAATAGTACAAGTGGTACCCCTTCACAAAAGAATGGAACACCATCGGCGGGTACTCCTCAAGCTACTGCCAGCCCTACGCAGTTACCGCTTCAAGTGTGTTCCGGGGCGAAAGCGAGCACAAATGTTGTATTATCTGCGCGTAGAAGTATAGAATACTTGCAGCATGTTTTCACCACGTTGCAAACGAATGTTACCTGGATACCTGCCACCTGAAAGCGATACTTGAACAAGGAGAAACCAACTATGAACAACACCTGCCCCCGCTGTAACGCCCCTATAGATGCTACTACCAGATTTTGTACCAATTGTGGGGCAGTTTTAGCCGCGCAAGGCCCTTACGATCAACCAGCTCCGCAGTCGCAGGTGCCCCCATTGCCCCCCTATGCCACGAGTAATCCCGGGTTCTACCAGCAACAGTCGTGGAGCGGTCAGGGAGGGCAAACAGGGCAGAGCGGCTCATCTTTGGGTGGTTCGCTGGGGTTTGGCGGCCAGAACGATGCTTTGATGAAAAAGGTCCTCGCGGGCATTGTAGCCACCGTCGCGATTACCTTAGTACTATTAGTGTTGTTTGGTTTCCTGGCATTCTTGATCCCCGGATTGCGCTGCCTGTTCTTCGTATTCATCATCCTGGTATTCTTGATACCGTGGATTATCTACATCAATATTCGCAACTACATTCGTCGTACTGTTGGTCGCCTGTGGTGGTTCTTGTAAATTGCCCCTCGACGCTCAACGTTTAAGTCTGGTATAATGGGCCATAGTTTCGCGTTCATTCCAGATACTGTACATTCCAACAAAGGGAGGAACAAAGACATGGATAAATGCCCCTATTGCAGCGCCGAAACCCGGCCAGGGGACAATTTTTGTTTGAATTGTGGCAATCGCCTGGTCCCATCAACTCCCTCACCACAGCAGGCACAGCCTGCTCTGGGCGATACCACACTTCCCACCGCCGAAGACTGGGTTCCACCCGCTCCACAAGGCCCTCCTCCGGGCAGTGCCTGGAGCGACCCGGATCTCTTGACCATCGCCAGCACATCGGCAGAACCGGCTACGCTTCGCGCTGATGCCCCTGCCCCGACAGCTCAGGCGGTGATGAACAAAATCGAGACACCGGCCCATCTCATCCTGCGTGCGGATACGGGAGAAATCTTGCACGACTATACCCTGGATAAATTGGAGATGAGCATTGGCCGCGCGCCAAACAGTGATATTCTCCTCTCAAAAGACAAGCTGACGTCGCGCCGCCATGCCACCATTCTCTACGAGAATGGCCAGTATTCCATCCGTGACGAGCGCAGCGCCAATGGCACCTTTGTCAACTCGCAACAACTGGATGAGCGCTCTACTCGTGCTCTTCACGATGGAGATCATATCGGTATCGGAGAGCATGAACTGATCTTCCAGGAGCCTGCATCTTCATCGGTAGATATCGAAAGCATGCCCACCATGACGGTGAATGCCTCAAACGCTGCCGAGATGACCTATCGCACGCGCGATGACGAAAACCTGACGGCTGCGCAAGATGACGAGTACGGCACGCGCTCCATGAATGGTGGTAGCGAGATGCAGGGTCCTCCCCAGCAGGAGAGCGCACCGGTCGCGCCGGTGCCACCACCACCGCCCGCGCCAGAGCCTGTAGTACTCTCCCAGGAGAGTACGCCGGCGAACGAACAGGCATCCACCGGCAGCGCCGCACCCCCAAATAGCAAGGCTCCATCTGGTGAGTCATGGATAGTGCCACCGCCTGCTCCACCGATTGAGGTCAGCAACGTCACATTCCGTCGCCTGACCAGCCTGCCTCAGCCGACTCTGCCGGATGTGGCCCCATTGATGGCTGCCCTGGCAACCCTGGATGGACAGGTTGCGTCCTTGCAGGAACAATTGAACGCGACCCAGGAAGCCATGCGCAACCACGATACCGATATCGTGCAGACGACCAATCAGCTTCGCTCCGGCGTTCGCGCTGTTTCTGACCGCATGGATAAAACCATTGCTGATGTCGCGCGCACCCGCGAACAACTGGCATGGACAGAGCTGCTCCAACTGATGGAAGATGTGATGAACAACCCGCGCGACATTGAGTATGTCCTTAAACTGGCGCGCAAAGCTCGTGAGTTGAACAAAGTCTTCCAGATTCACCAGAACGTCCTCAGTACCCTGGCCGAATGCACCAGCCTGCTACGCAGTCTGCTCGGTGAGGAACTCTAACATTTTCCAGGGCGACCCCTCGCGGTCGCCCTGGAAACCCCTGGATATGCTGGTTCACGCTGGAAATATACTCAATGGACTCTATTTCTCACCAACACGACTATGACGCCATCATCATTGGCGCAGGTCTAGGGGGTTTGCTCAGTGCCGCGCAGCTATTGCAACGCGGCAAGCGGGTCGTCGTATTAGAGCGTTTACCTCACTGTGGTGGCCGCTTCACCGCGAAAACCTTTCAGGGCGTTCAGGTCAGTACCGGCGCTGTTCACATGATCCCCTTTGGCAGCAGCGGCGTGCTGGCGCACATGTTGCGTCGCCTACACATTCCACACCATTTTTTCGACGCCGATGTCTTTGCATCCTTTCATGTGCATGGCAAGCAAGTCCGCTCCAAAGGCCTTCTGGGGACACTCAAAGTCTTTGGGCCGCGCCAGTTCTTCTGGTTTACCCGCGTTGGCTATTTGATGTTCATCCGGCGCCTTCCAGCCCACGAGCGCGATCTACCATTCGACCAATGGCTGGCGCGTCATATCGATGTGAAACGCAATCGCGAATTGACCGCATTCTTCGAGCGCATCTCGCGTTTCGCGCTCAGCCTTGAACTGCACCAGGTCAGCGCCGCCGAGGTCGTCCGCACCACGAAGAACATGCTGCGCTTCGGCGCTCCCGGCTTCGTAGAAGGCGGTTGTGGGGCGTTAACTGCCGAATTGCAGCGCCATATTACCGACCAGGGCGCGGAAGTACGCCTGCAATGCGAGGTGGAGCAAATTCTTCACTCGGATGGTCGGGTCGCAGGCGTACGCGCACGCAATAAAACGAAAGGCGAAGAATATCTCCTGCACGCTCCACTGATCATCAGCGACCTGGGACCTCGCGCCACCAGTGCGCTTTTGAATAACGTCCAGATTCGACAGGCTGATGTGCTACATCATCACACCGCTGTAGAATATCCCATCCACGAAGCTATCGGCCTGAAGGTACATGTTCTCAGCGATGTTTCGCTTATCCCGCATAAAGGTATTATGTATTGCCTGGATACACAGCGCATTGCGGGTATCGTACAGCCAACCAATTGCGACCCGCGCCTGGCTCCTCCCGGTAAGCACTTGCTTATCAGTCACCAGGTCATGCAGAGCAATAACGTGGAAGAGGAGAAGAAACTGGCACTCGCCGACCTGCGCATGCTCTTTGGAGAAACGTTCGAGAAGCATTGTCGCATTCTCACCATGAGCGCCTATCGCGGTGAATGGCCGGTAAATCGCAGCGCCCAGGGCGAAGACCTGGCACCGGAGACATCGATACAGGGACTCTATTTAGTAGGCGATGCGGTAAAACCTTCCGGGTATTTAATGGTTGAGGGTGTCGCGCAAAGCGTCAATTCGTTCCTTGACCTGTTCGATGCGATTGAGCAGGGAAAGGGACTTATCCGTCCCGCCAACCCGAGTGGACGCGATTTATCGCGCCCCTACAGCAATGTCACGCGCGGGAAAGACGAGCCAGTCAATGGTTTGGTCGATCGTGGACGCGATAAATCGCGTCCCTACAGCAATGTCACTCCACCACCATCGCGCATAAACGCACTGCGCTGGTTGTGGGAGGCCCCAGGGAACTCTAAGGAGAAACATGGGCACACCCTACCCTGACCAGCTTGCACGCACCTCACGCAATTGATCGGGGGTGAGAATGCGGAACAGCACCAGTAAACTCTCCAGGTCATATTCAAGGTTAATAGCATGCAACTCCTGGCGAATACGACCAAGCGCGCTAATTTGCGTGGCTGAAATCAAGCCATAGCTCACCAGGCTGGCAGCGAGTAACTGGTCTGGAGTCAGCAATTTGAACATCAGTAATATTTCACCTAACTGGTAATTCATATCAACTGCGCGCAGCATGCGCTGAATGTTCTGCGCAACCTCCAGGCGATGCTGCGGCACCAGGTGTCCCTCAAGCAGCACGCTGCCTAATGAACGGGTGGCTCGCCCACTCAAGACAGGCGTCTGTGGGGGTGACTTTAGTGGAGTCGGCAGCGAAGACATGGGCGGAAGACTCTGCACAATATTCAATAGTACGTCTTCAGATGTCACTTGTGGGTCTGAATGCCTGCGCAGCGCTTGCGACAGTGCGGACGAGTGGTCAACCAGTACACGCTCAATCACCTCATCCTGTTCCGTCTCAATGCTCTCCTGGCTCTGGCTACCCCCTTGCGCTTTGTTTTCACGCGATACCTCAGCAGGTGTTTCCACAGGCGCTGGCGCCTCCTTCGCGGTTGGCACTGAAACGGTTGGAGTCTTCACCGAGGCAACTGGCATAGTGGTTGATGCTGCCTCCGGAGCCCGCGTTGATAGCGCCCCGGTCTGTCCTATCTGCCCCATCTGTCCGGTCTGCCCACTCCGTCTCTCCAGGGGACGCTCAATCGGCAAATCTTCAATGGGAGATGCGCGTAGGGGAAGATCACTGATCGATGTTGACTCGACTGGACGCGCCTGCTGCATTTGTTGTGCTGGCGCTCTCTCCACTCTATCATCACCGATGATCCTCGTTCCAGGAGTAGCTCGTTGCTGCTCTTGCTGTGGCGCAGGAGGAGCGGTGGGAGTAGAGGCGGACTGTACAACAGGCTGAGCCACGATGCGTGGATGCGTTGAGGATACTTCTTCTGGACGAACAGCGGTATTTTCACGAACCATACGCGAAAGCTGCACCAGGCTCGACTCTTCTCTTGAAGACGCCATCGACGTTGCAGCATCAGCAGGTAGTGGCATACGTTGATCTGGTGATACTGGCTGCGCGCCTGCATTAACATCGCCAGTATTTGGAGCGACCTGCGGCCTGACTGCGGCATCCGCGCTGCTCATGGGGCGCTGGGCAGGCGCTGTATGTGTAGACCAGTTCGTCTCAGGTGGCGACGCATAACTGCGATTACTAGGATAGATGACAGCGCGTATCTTGTCAGTAAATGTCGGCGCGGGTATCCCGGTCCTGGCAGGGCCATTTTGTTCTGGAACGCCGCCGGTCGGGGCTGCCGTTGCCCCGGATGGAGAAGGTGCGGTCAAAGTAGACATGGGAACGGTTGTTTGAGTCACCTGGCCTACCCCCGATCTTGCGTCTCCCTCTGCCTGTTTGTTCAAGCGACTCGACCCCTCCTGACCAGTAACGGCAGACGCAGCATTCATTCGTGGGAAGGAACCCGTTGTTGATCCAGGAATGCGCGTCCGCACCGCGTCAACCAGGTTCATGACGCCGAGCATGCCATCCACTTCCATATCCGTCAAGACCGAACGAGAGCGATCATCCGGGTCATCCGCCCCGTAGCCCGCCAGGTTCATGCAGCGAAACGTAAATACCTGGACGCCGCGTCCTCGTCTCTGTGCATCCAGCGCTACCCAGAACTCGCGCCGACTCGCGGCAGCCTGCGCCAGGTTCACCAGTACGAGCCTGATAGGAAACCGGGCTATTGCATCAAAGACTTCCACCGCCGTGCGAGCTGCGTGACACTCATATCCCGCGAGTTGAAACTCACTTGTGAGCAAACCCGTGAGTTGCTGGTCACGCTCAAAAAGAAGGATATGCGGACCACCACTATTTACATTCATACCAGCGCTCCTTGTAATTGCTGCGTCTATGCCAATTATTTGCGCTAGTATAACATAGAATGGTACCTGAAGAATAGCTATCACGACTATTGACAGTTCTTCGTCGTGGTCGTACAAATGAGAAAAGTATGTACCGTGCATAGCAGAAAAGGGACAGAAAATAGCATATGGAACACATTCATTCACACCCGGTAATCGCTCTACTGACCGACTTTGGCATTGGCGACGGCGATGTCGGCGTCATGAAAGGAGTCATTGCCGGTATCACGCCCGGCGCGCACATCATTGATATCACCCACGAGATCGCGCCGCAGCGGATTCCCTCCGGCGCGTGGATTCTCGCTTCCGCCTACCGCTACTTCCCCACCAATACTGTGTTTGTCTGCGTGGTAGACCCTGGCGTCGGCAGTTCTCGCGGGGCCATCGCACTTCACGCCGGTGAATGGTTCTTCGTGGGTCCCGACAACGGACTTTTTAGCTATGTGCTTGCGGAACAACCGGTACATGCCGCCGTCCTGCTTTCGAATCCGGAGTATCACCGGCAGTCCGTCAGTGCTACCTTTCATGGCCGCGACATATTTGCGCCCGTAGGGGCGCACCTTGCGCGTGGAACAACGAGTACCTTGCATGAACTGGGCCCGGCGCTCGATCCCGCAACGCTTCAACGCCTGGAAGTAGGGCAACCCACCCGGCATGGCAGCACCATTGAGGGACACATCATTCACGTCGATAACTTCGGTAACCTCATCACCAGCATCCCACTAAGTATGGTTCCAGATCTGTTTGAACTTCCGCGGGTGCAGCTAAACTTTCCTTCCAGGCAACGAGTCATAGACCAACGCAGGCGTTTCTTCACCGACGGCCCTGACGATGGACAACCCTTTATCTATGGAGATAGTTCGGGTTATGTTGGTGTCGCCGTGCGCAATGGCAGCGCAGCGAAAACATTGGAGGTGGGATACGGAACCGCTATTACTTTCGTCACGTTCTCCAAATAGATCGTTCGCGTATTTGCACATGAAGCGCACCTCCAGGTGATTATCTCTTGAACGAAGTTTCCCTATGCTCCGGAGAGTTAAAATTTGTTGTCGAATGGCCGATGCATAGATTGGTGGAGCAACTATTGTCATTCTACAATGATACGCTCTTCCATCTGGTTTAACGAGCGTTGTAACAAACGCTTGGAAGAGTGAGCTTCTTGAACCTGTCAAGAAATGCGTTCTCGCAGACGCATTCGCGAAAACAGGCGACAAGGATGCGTTTATCTAATAACACCATAGATGTGCTATGATATGCATGGAACCCTCTCTTGTACACGTAGTGTATCCCGAAGCACGCAATCCTTCTGTGTTGGTGATTTCCTCCTGGAGAGAACCGGTGTATGACTGAACGTGTGGGACAATTCCTTGGCAATTACCAGTTGCTCCGCTTACTCGGACGTGGGGCCTTTGCCGAGGTCTACCTGGCAGAACATCGCTATTTAGAGGTCCCTGCCGCTATCAAGGTCCTCCATATGCGCATGGAGCCGGACACCCATGCGCAATTTCTGCGCGAGGCTCGTACTATCGCTCACCTGCAGCATCCCCATATCGTGCGCGTGCTTGAGTTCGGTTTCCAGGACCAGACCCCGTTTCTGGTGATGGAGTATACCCCCAACGGGACCCTGCGCACCCAGCATCCCAAGGGGATGCGCCTGTCCCTGGAGCAGGTCGTAAGCTATGTTAAGCAGATCGCCCCAGCCCTGGACTATGCCCACCAGCAGCGCGTGATCCACCGCGATGTTAAACCGGAGAATATGCTTCTCAACACCAACGACGAGGTGGTGCTCAGCGATTTTGGCATCGCAGTGGTCCAACATTCCCTAGGCTCGCTCTCGACCCAGAATCCAGCTGGGACTCCCCTCTACATGGCTCCTGAACAGATCCAAGGCAAACCCACCGCCGCGAGCGATCAATACGCATTGGGGGTGCTGGTCTACAAATGGCTGTGCGGCGAACCGCCCTTTCGTGGTTCCCTCTTTGAGGTGTTCAGTCAGCACCTACACCTAGCCCCTCCCAGCTTATGTGATCGGATTCCTTCCCTTCCTCCCGCCGTCGAAGACGCCGTCTTCGGGGCGCTGGCCAAAGAGCCGCAAGCGCGTTTTGTCACTGTGCAAGACTTCGCAGGTGTCCTTGAAAATGTAAGTGTTGCCACACAGTCGCTCTCGTTAAGTCTATCCTCTGTCCCCCTGGCACAAGAGCAGATTTCTTCGCCAGACACGTTTCCTGCCCCCATACATGGGCTGTTGCCAAAGGAACAGGAACAATCCTTCTCAACAATGCAACCACTTGCTCCGTACTACATTCATACAGCAGACAATAAAGAGCCGGCAGCGTTGGAGGGGCTTCCACCCACTATTCAGGCCATTTCCTCGTCTGGGAATGTGAGAGTGCCCGTCTCGCGAACCAATCGACAACGGTTATTGAAGAAGGTACGCGCTTTCTGGATTGCCGGAGTCTTGGAGCATTCGCTGCACGGAGCCGCTCTCGTAGCATTGGGACTAGAGGAGCAACCCGAGGCCGTGGCCAACCCGTGGCAATTGGCGCTCCACCAACCTGCGGGTGCGCCTTATCCTTTGTCCGTGGGCACTCGCATCACCGAAGTGTACGACGCGGCTGCTGGAGAGCTGCTGATCCTGGGTGCGCCTGGCTCAGGCAAAACAACCCTCTTGCTGGAAATAGCACGCGATCTGTTGGATCGTGCCGAGCACGATGAGCATCACCCTCTGCCCGTGGTGTTCAATCTGTCATCCTGGGCCACCAAGCAGCAGCCTCTCGTAGACTGGCTGGTCGAGGAGCTCAGCAGCACCTACCAGGTGCCACGCAAGCTGGGTCGAGCCTGGGTAGATACGGATCAGATCCTTTCCCTGCTCGATGGGCTGGATGAGGTGGCTCCCAGGGAACGCACGGCCTGTATCGAGGCTATCAATACCTACCGACAGGAGCATGGGCTGTTGCCGTTGGTGGTATGCAGCCGCAGTGCGGACTACCTGGCGCAAACTGCGCGTGTACGGCTGGGTAGCGCTGTGATGGTGCAGCCGCTCACCGAGCAGCAGGTCGATGACTACCTGGCACGTGGGGGGGAGCCGTTATGGGCACTGCGGGTGGCGTTGCACCAGGATGCTGGGCTGCGCGAGCTCACGAACACGCCGTTGATGCTCAGCATCCTGACCTTGACCTATCATGGTTTGCCCATCGAGGAGCTCTTACGAGGAGCCTCCCTCACGGAGCGGCAGCGGCAGCTCTTCGAGCGCTATATTGAGCGGATGCTCAGGTATCGAGAGTCTGAGATGCGCTACACGCCTGAACAAACCACGCACTGGCTCTCGTGGTTGGCACGGCAGATGAAACGGCAGAACCAGACCGTCTTCTACATCGAGCATCTACAACCCGATTGGCTCAAAGGAGATCGGACGCGCCGGGCCTATGACAGGTGGGCACTTTGGTTTCCTGCAATCTTCATCGGTATGCTTGTCTGTCTTGGAGCGCACTCGTTGTTGCTGCCCTGGATTCTTCCCTCTTTCACGTCTCTCGCCTTGAACCTTGCGCTTGGTGGATTTATGGGATGGCTGCTTTATGCAGGGAGTAGCATCCAGCAACCACAAGAGAGCGGCGAGCAAGTGGGGAGGGGCATCTGGTCTCGTCTCGTGGAACGGCTCAAGGCGGGAATACTCATTGGGCTTGCTGCCGGGCTGGGCGCCGGGTTGCTCATCGGGCTGAACGCCGGGCTGGGCGCCGGGTTGCTCATCGGGCTGGGTAGCATCCTCCTCAAGGCGGTACTTGATGGTATCAAAAAAGGCATCATCGTAGGATCACTACTCGGGCTGAGCCTTGGTCTACTCATTGGGGTAAGCCCCGTGCTGAGCAGCATGGTGAGCGGCGCGGTGATCCCTGTGCAGGGCAGCATGCTGCTCGTCTGGGGGAGCAGCCTACTTCTCAGCCAGCTGCTCATAGTGAAGCCTATTGGTATCGTCCTCACCGATGAACTCATCTGGTCGTGGAGAAGTCTTGGACGGAGTTTGCTCGCGAAGAGTCATATCCTCACAACCTTGAGTCAAATGGCCTTCGTGGGACTCATCGGCGGACTGAACGCCTGGCAGAGCAACAGTCTAAGCTTCGGGTTGAGCTACGGTCTAAGCTT
>Ga0137377_10001390_pt1 | contig 16853 bp, 12 predicted proteins | sample SagtaG_22_FD_104815 | JGI IMG/M metagenome (GOLD analysis project Ga0137377, IMG submission 104815) | Vadose zone soil microbial communities from Sagehorn Ranch, Mendocino, California, USA - Sage2_L_40_16 metaG | ecosystem: Environmental > Terrestrial > Soil > Vadose zone | place: USA... | reverse complement strand
GAAGTCGTCGGTGAACCCGACAAAGCCCAGTCCGCTCATCAGCGCGAGCACGAGCAAGCCGGAAACCGACATCGGCGACAACGTCGCCACGTGCCCGACGAAGTAACCGACAAGCGACGCGATGATGATCACCGTGCCGCCCATGGTGGGCGTCCCGCGCTTCGTGGCGTGCCCGGCCGGCCCGTCCTCCCTGATCGCCTGGCCGTAGCCGTGCCGCCGGAAGACGCGGATCGCCAGCGGTGTGCCGAGGAGCGCGAGCGCCAAAGACACCGCGGCGGCGACGAGGATCGTCTTCACCGCGCCACCTCGCCGGGGCGGTGCGCCTGCGGCGTTGGCACCTGCCCGATCAGCGCGAGCGCCACCTGTTCGAGCCCGGCCGCGCGGGACGCCTTGACCAGGACGACGTCGCCGGGCGCGAGCAGGCCGGAAATCGCGCGCACGGCGGTCTGCGGGTCCGGCACGTGCACCAGATCACCCTGCCAGCCGGGCTCTCCCTTCGCGCCCGCGAGGATGGGGGCGGCCTCGTCACCGACGACGACCAGCGCCGTGACACCGGACCTGGCCGCGAGCGCGCCGACCTCCTCGTGGACCGCCGCGGACGCCTCCCCAAGCTCGGCCATGTGGCCAAGAACCGCGAAGCCCCGGCGCCGCGGCGTGCCCGGCCGACGCTGGGGTCCCGGCGGCGGAGGCCCGCCGCCGGTCATGGCTCGCAGCGAGGCCAGCGCCGCCGCCATCGCCTCGGGGCTGGCGTTGTAGGCGTCGTTGATCACCAATACCCCGTCCGGCCGCTCGGTCGCCTCCATCCGCCACCTGCTGCGCGCCACCGCGGCAGAAAGGCCGTCCGCCACGGCATCGGCCGGCATGCCGAACTCGCGTGCGAGCGCGGCGGCGGCGAGCGCGTTGGGCACGTTGTGCGCGCCGCGAAGCCGCAGCCGCACGGGCGCGGCGCCCTCCGGGGTGACCAGCGTGAAGGCCGGGCGGCCGTCCCCGTCGACGGCAACGCCGGTGGCACGGACGAGCGCGGCGGCTGACTGCCCGAACGGCACCACCCGAGCCCGCGTACGTGCCGCCATCGCCGCCACCTGGGGATCGTCGGCGTTCAGCACGGCGACACCATCTGCTGGCAGCGCCTCCACCAGCTCGCCCTTGGCCCTGGCGACCGCGGCCTGGCCGCCGAACTCGCCCAGATGCGCGCGCCCCACGTTCAGCACCGCGCCAAGGCGGGGCGGTGCGATCTCAGCCAGCCTGGAGATGTGGCCAGGGCCGCGGGCGGACAACTCGAGGATCAGGTACCTGGTCCGCTCGTCGGCGAGCAGCACTGTGAGCGGATGGCCGAGTTCGTTGTTGAAGGATCCCTCGGGCGCGACCGTCGGCCCGAGCCGCTCCGCGAGCTGGGCCGTCAGGTCCTTGGTTGTCGTCTTTCCCGCCGAGCCCGTTATGCCCGCGACGGTCAGCCCGCGCAGGCGGTGGGCGGCCGCCTGGGCCAGCCGGGCGAGCGCGGCGGGCACGTCGGGCACGATGAGCGCGGGCGCCCCGACCGGCCGGGTGGCCAGGACCGCGACGGCGCCGGCACCCATTGCGGCGGCGGCGAAGTCGTGGCCGTCCGCACGTTCACCGCGCAGCGCCGCGAACAGGCTGCCGGGCGCGGCGCGCCGTGAGTCGATGACCACTGGCCCGGTTACGGCCACGCCGGGATCGGCGACCCGGTCCAGGTCGGCATCGGTGATGGTGGCGATCTGCGCGAGCGAAAGCCGGATCACAGACCCTCCGAGTCAGGCGCGGCATCGGACGCAGCCAGCGTAGTTGGCCACGAGGTGCGGCGGGCGCGCTGGCGGCTGAGCGCCTCGGCGGCTACCTGCCTGTCGTCGAACGGAATCACGCCGCCCGCCACGTACTGGCCGGTCTCGTGGCCTTTACCTGCTACCACGACCACGTCACCCCGGCTCGCGGACCCGGCCGCGAGCGCGATCGCGGCGGCGCGGTCCGGTTCCACGATCACATGTGCCCGCTGCGCCGCGGGCACGTCGATCGCACCGTCGAGCATCGCGGCCAGGATGGCCAGCGGATCTTCCGACCGCGGGTTGTCGCTGGTGAAGATGGCCACATCGGCCAGGCGGGCGGCGATTGCCCCCATCATCGGGCGTTTCGCGGCGTCCCTGTCGCCACCGCAGCCGAGCACGATGGCGAGCGTCCCCTGGGTGACCGGGCGGAGGGCACGAAGCACGGCCTCGACCGCCCCCGGCTTGTGCGAGTAATCGACGTAGACGGTGAAATCCTGGCCCGCATCGACCTGCTCGAGGCGGCCCGGCACGCCCGGGCAGGCGCCCACGCCCGCGACCGCCGTCTGCAGCCCGACGCCCGCCTCGACCAGCGCGACCACGGCGCCGAGTGCGTTCGCGACGTTGAACGGGCCGGGCAGCGCGACGGCGCCGTCGGCCTCCACCCCGCCCGGGCCCACCACCCGCAGCGAACTGCCGTCGGTGCCGAGGCGCACATCCACGGCCCGCCAGTCGGCGCCCGGGTTGCCCTGCGCCGAGAACGTGGTCACCGGGATGGGCGCGGATCCGGCCAGCATCCGGCCGTACCTGTCGTCCACGTTGACGACCCCGATCTGGGTGTACTCCGGTGTGAACAGCCTCGCCTTGGCGGCGAAGTAGTCGTCGATGTCGGCGTGGAAGTCCAGGTGGTCCTGCGACAGGTTGGTGAACACCGCGGCGGCGTATGACGTGCCGGCAACCCGGCCGAGGGCGAGCGCGTGGCTGGAGACCTCCATCGCCGCGGCCGTCACGCCCCGTTCCACCATCGCGGCGAGCAGCGCCTGCAGATCCGGCGCCTCCGGCGTGGTCAGCGTGCTCGTCGCCGTCTCCCCGTCGACCCGGGTCTGCACGCCGCCGATGAGCCCCGCCCGGTGGCCTGCCATCTTCAGCGCGGCCTCGAGGAAGTAGGTCGTCGTCGTCTTGCCGCTCGTCCCCGTGACACCGATGAGCAGGAGACGGGCGGACGGGTGCCCGTACACCCACGACGCGGCTTCGCCGAGGCTGGCACGCGGGCTGGCCACCGCGAGCACCGGCAGCCCGGCCGCGGCGGCGGCCCGGCTGCCGCTGGCGTCGGTCAGCACCGCGACCGCGCCGGCGGCCGCGGCGTCCGCGCTGAACTCCGCGCCATGATGACGGCTGCCCGGCAGTGCCACGTAGAGATCACCCGCCCTGACCCGGCGCGAGTCGTGGGTGATCCCGGTGAGCATGAGCTCACCCGGCGGTGGCCGGCCGGCGCCCGCGCGGGCCGGCGCGGGGCTCGTCGCGGCCGCCGTCGCGCCGAGCGAGGCCGCCAGCTCACCGAGGGGCTTGGGACGGACGTGGCGGGGACGCATGGGCACGGGCACGCGGAGAGGTTACCTGGGATCAGGGCGCCGTGAGCCGGACGTTCGGAGTCTTTCCGCCAACCGGGGGAACCTTCATCGTCTCAAGCGCGAACTTCATGATCTCGTTGAACACGGGTCCCGCGACCGCGTTGCCGTAGTAGTCGGCGCTGCGTGGGTTCTCGACGACGACGGCGGCGACCAGCTGCGGGCTGCGGGCTGGGGCGATGCCAACGTAGCTCGAGTTGTATCCACGCAGGCAACCGCAGGCGGGGTCGGGGCGCTCCGCGGTTCCGGTCTTGGCCGCGATCGGGTAACCGGCGATGAAGCCCCACGGCCCGATGTCGAGCTTCGGCACCCACTGCAGTATCCGCAGCAGCTGCGCCGATGTCCGCTGCCGCAGCACGCGCCGGTGGGGCGCGGGTCTGGCGGGGACGAAGCCGCCGTGACCGTCCGCGCCGCCCACGGTCCCCGCGACGATCGTGGGCGCGACCCGCACGCCACCGTTCGCGATGGCCGCGTAGACGCCGGCAAGCTGCAGCGCGGTGAAGTCGACACCCTGCCCGAAGGCCAGCGTGTAACGCTGGTCACCCCACCACTGCGACGGCGGCGCCAGGATACCCGGGCTTTCGCCCGGCAGGCCGGCGCCGCTGAGCCGGCCGATGCCGAAATTCCTGAAGTACCTGTACTGCACCTGCGGGCTGACATGCTGTACCACCTGGACCATGCCGACGTTGCTTGAGTGGACGAGTATGCCGCCCACGGTGAGACGCTTGGCGGGGTGCGAAAACAAATAGTAACACTGGAAACCGTCGACCGTGATCTGGTAGGGCACCGTATACGGGCTGTCCGGGGTTTGGCCACCTTGTTCGAGCGCCGCTGCCGCCGTGATCACCTTGGCGGTGCTGCCGGGCTCGAACACGTCGGCGACCGCGGGGTCGGCCGCCGACGCGGCGGCCTGGCCCCGCGCGGACTCGGCGGCGATCGCGAGTACCTGGCCGGTCTGCGGCTGCATGACCACCGCCATGCAGCTGTCGGCCTTTACCTGCTTGACCCGCGCGGCACACGCCCGCTCCGCCTGCCACTGCAGATCGGGCAGGATGGTCAGGCGAACAGAACGCCCGGGCACGGCCGGGGTGATGCGGCCGCCCGCCGCCGGGATCGGCTGGCCGCCCGCGCCGAGCTGCACGACCTGGCTCCCGCTGCGCCCGGAAAGCAGCGAGTCATAGGAGTATTCGAGCCCGGCCGCGCCGTGCAGCACGCCGGATGCGTCCGTCGTGGTGAAGCCGAGCAGCGCCGCGCCGAGCGGCCCGTCCGGGTAGACCCTTTCGTATTCATGGGTCATCGCGATGCCGGGGATTGGCTGGCCGTTGATCTGCAGCGCGTTGATCTGGCCGGCGGTCCGCGGCGTCACCGTGCCCTTCAGCACCACGTACTTGGGTGACGTGGGGTGGTCCAGCCTGGCCAGGATGTCGCTGGCCCGCATGCCGAGCGGCCCGGCGAGCACGCTCGCGACCTGGCTGCGTTCCGCCTCGGTCTGCGCGGCGGTCGCGCCGGTCATCTGAGTGGGATCCGCGTATACGAGGTCGGCGTCGACCGTCATGGCGAGCGGGGTCCCGTCAGCCCCTTCTATCTGCCCGCGGGCCGCGGGCAGGGGCAGGTCGTGCAGGCGCTCACGCTGCGCGATCGCGCGGTACTTGCCGTACTCCATGCCCTGCAGCTGGACCAGCCGGCCGGCGAAAAGGGACAGCACGAAGGCGATGCCAAGCACCCCGACGCGCAGCCGCCGGATCGAGTCGCCACGGCGGAACGTCGCCTTGCGGACCGGCGGCCGGCCGTGATCTGCGGCCGGCCGCGGCGGGCGCGGCGGCCCACCGCCTGGCATGCGGCCATTGGCGCCCGCGCGAGGCTGTCCCCGTGGTGCGGCGCCGCCGGCGGCTGGCCTGCGCGGCACCGGTCTGGGGCCGGTCGCCCGGCCCGCTGGCCTGTTGCCCGGGCCGGTCGCGGGCCCGCGGGCCGGCCGGCCGCCCGGGCGTTCCCGGCCGCCGGGCCGGCCGTCACCCCCGGGGCGCTGCCCGCCGGACCGCCCGTCGCCGCCCCTCAATTGCCTGTCCGGCTGACGAGCCCCGGCGCCTGGCCATAGATGTGGCCCGACTTGAGGTTCAGGTACCGCGGCTGGCTGACGGGGACCATGCCGAGGTCCTTGGCCTGCGTGGCGATGGCGCTCGGCGATTGCGCATACGCGATCTGCTGTCTCAGCTCCTGCTGCTGGCGCGCCAGCGCGGCGTTGGCCTGCTGCAACGACGTCATCTGAAAGGTGCCGGCGGCGAGCACCGTGTTCAGCAGCAGCAGGCAGACGAGACCTCCGCTGAGCAGGCCCACGACGAGGAAGACGAACGGTGGCCGCCGCGGGCCACCGGCACCGTCCCCGGTGCCACGCGGGGCCGCCGCCTGCCGCGTGCCGGGCGAACGGTGCGGCGCGCCGGGCGGGCGTGAACGCGCGGGACCTGTCCCGTACCCGGGGGCGGCCGGACCCGGTGAGCGCCGCGGGAGCGGGCGCCTTGGGCGCGGCGGAGCTGGCGCCTGGGTGGCTTGCCCGGGTCGCCCGGGCTGCCCCGGCATCGGCGCCGGCGCGAACCGTGATGCCCGCTGGCCCGCCTGCGTGTGCGCCGTCGGCCGGCGGCCGCCCGCCGCTGCCTGCGGGCCGCCGTCGGCCGCCCGCCGCGGCGGGTCCGCAGGCTGGCGCCCGCCGCCCGCCGCCCGCCGCCCGGCGGGAGCCGGCCGCCGCCCGCCGCCCGCCTCAGCCGCCCGGCCCCGGGCCCCGGCAGCCGCCACCGCCTGGGGCGGCTCCCCTTGTCTGCGTGTCGTTGTGGTCATGCCGGTTCCTTGGCATCCATCACGCTGCCACCCGCTGCGCGGCCCGCAGCCTGGCCGACGCGGCACGCGGGTTGCGTGCCGTCTCTTCCTGAGATGGCCGCTCCGCCCCGCGGGTGAGCAGCCGGAACTTCGGCCTGCCTGCCACAAGCGGAAGCGGCAGTCCAGGCGGGGTGGTGTCGGTCACCTCGCGGGCAAGTGCCTGTTTGACGATCCGGTCCTCCAGGGAGTGGTAGGCGAGAACCACGATCCGGCCGCCGGCCGCGAGCGCGCCGAGCGCGCCGGGCAGGGCGCGCTGGAGCACGGCGAGCTCGCCGTTCACTTCGATCCGCAGCGCCTGAAACGTGCGCTTGGCGGGGTGGCCGCCGGTGCGGCGCGCGGCCGCGGGGATCGACGCACGGACGATGTCGCTCAGCCGGCTTGTCGAGGTGATGGCCGACCGCGCGCGCTCGCGGACGACCGCGTCGGCGATCCGGTGCGCGAAACGCTCCTCCCCGAACTCCCGCAGCACACGTGCGAGCTGGCCGGCGCTGTAGGTGTTCACCACGTCGGCGGCTCTCAGCTCCTGACCGCGGTCCATACGCATGTCAAGCGGCGCGTCCACCGCATAGCTGAAACCGCGCTCCGGCTGGTCGAGCTGGGGTGATGACACGCCGAGATCGAACAGGACGCCCTGCACGTGAGGGTGGCCAAGCTCGCCAAGGATCTCGGGCAGCTCGTCGTACCTGCCCTGCACGAGCGTGACCCGGCCGGCCCTGCCTGCTGTGCCTGCCTCGGATACGAGCAGGTGCCGCGATCTGCCGATCGCATCGGCGTCCCTGTCCACCCCGACGAGCACGAGGGCGGGGTGCGCCGCGAGCAGGGCCATCGCGTGCCCGCCACGGCCGAGGGTCGCGTCGGCGAGTACCGCACCGGGAGCGGCGAGCGCGGGACCGAGCAGGGCGAGGACACGGTCGAGCATGACTGGGATGTGTTCATCAGCCGCTGCGTCCACCGGACCCCCTCTCGCTCGTGAGCCGGCCGGTGCCAGCCTTACCAGCGGTGCCAGCGGTGCCAGCCATACCAGCCATCCACTCGGACGACACGGCGTCCGGCCAGGTCCTCATCCGCCACTGTGGCTGCCTGCGCCGCCTGGCACCGGGGAAGGGACGTCAGCCGTCGCGGGCGGGTGCGGGTGAAGACCTCGCCGAACACCTGCGCGCCAGGTGGCGCCGACTGCGCGGCGCGTGGGCGCGCGTCACAGCACTCCCGGCAGCACCTCCTCGGATGCGGCTGAGAACGCCTCCTCCTGGTCGGTGAGGTAGGCGTCCCACGCTTGCGCGTCCCAGATCTCCAAACGCGTGTTCGCGCCGATCACGACGCAGTCGCGGCTGAGGCCGGCGTACTCACGCAGGCTCGGCGGGACCGTGATCCGGCCCTGCTTGTCCGGTACCTCGTCAGAGGCGCTCGCGAAGAAGACCCGGCTGTAGTCACGGACACCCTTCGACGTGACCGGCGCGTTGCGGAGCGCCTCGGTGATCCGGCCGAACTCCGCCTCGGGGAAGACATACAGGCATCGCTCCTGGCCTTTGGTGATCACCAGACCTCCGGCAAGCTCCTCGCGGTACTTGGCAGGAAGGAACAGCCGCCCCTTCTCGTCGAGGCGCGGAGTGTGGGTGCCGAGGAACATCGGCACTCACCTCCCCTGCCCCCCACTGCAGCGCGGTATGGAGCACGGCCGCTCCACACCGCCCCACTGTACCCCACATTTCTCCACCGTCAATCGTCCCGACCGGCCCGTCAGGTGGATGAGCCAAGCAAATGCCCAGCTCACAGGCCGTGGAGCGAAGTGGGGCGCGCGGCGCTGGCCCGGGGGGCGGCCCCGCAGCGGCCCGGGGAGCGGCCCCCCGCGGCTCCCACGAGACCGGCTCGCACCCGCAGTGAGCTAAACCGCCGCGGCAGCCGTTAAGCAAAATGCACGAGCTGAACGGCGCCGGCGGGAATGCATCGCAGCCGGCCGGGCACAGCGCAGTGGAGCAGAACAGGCCTGGGGCGTAAAAGGACATGTGCCAGTCGAGCCATCGCGCACTGGCCGGCCGAAGACGTACTGTCGGTAGGCGCGGCACAGTGTGGGCGGCGGGTATTTTTGCTCCCATAACCAGCGTCGCGTTGGCGTGCGCGGCGCGGGCGCGGCGCTGTCCCCACGGACACGCGCCTGAGGAGGCTACGTGGTACTGAGCACCGGAGCGGATCCCGAGTATGCGCTCGATGATCTGGTCGGCGTCGCCGGGAAGATCAGCCACGCCATCCAGTCAGTGATCGAGGGCAAGTCCGACGCGGTGCGGCTCACCCTCACCGTGCTGCTCGCCGAGGGCCACGTGCTGATCGAGGATGTTCCTGGCGTCGGCAAGACCATGCTGGCCAAGGCGCTCGCACGGTCCATCGACTGCTCGGTCAGGCGGATCCAGTTTACGCCGGACCTCCTGCCGAGCGACATCACCGGGGTGAGCGCCTACAACCAGGAGAGCCGCGAGTTCGAGTTCAAGCCGGGTCCCGTCTTCGCGAACATCGTCGTCGGCGACGAGATCAACCGCGCCTCACCCAAGACCCAGTCCGCGCTGCTCGAATGCATGGAGGAGCGGCAGGTCACCGTCGACATGACGACCTACACGCTCGAGCAGCCGTTCATGGTCATCGCGACTCAGAACCCGATCGAGATGGAGGGCACGTACCCGCTGCCCGAGGCGCAGCGTGACCGGTTCACCGCACGCATCTCGATGGGGTACCCGGCGGCCGCCGCCGAGCTCAAGATGCTGGACGTGCACTCGGCGTCATCGCCACTGGACCAGCTGATCCCCGTCGCTGAGGCGGCCGACGTGCGCAGCCTGATCAGCGCGGTGCGGCAGGTGCACATGTCCGAGCCCGTCCGGCACTACATCATCAACCTGGTCACGGCCACCAGGACACATCCCGACCTCCGGCTCGGCGCCTCGCCGCGGGCGACGCTGCACCTGGTCCGCGCCTGCCGCGCCTACGCCGCGCTGGACGGGCGGGACTACGTGATCCCGGACGACGTGCAGACGCTCGCGAGCCCGGTGCTCGCCCACCGGCTGCTTCCCGCGGCGGAAGCCGCCGCGCAGCACCGCATGCCGGAGCAGGTCGTGGCGGAGCTGATACAGCGGCTCCCGCTGCCCGGACGGCGCTGAGCGGGCCGGCGCCGGAAGGGATGCCCGCATGCGGGACGTGATCACCGGGCTCACCACGCGTGGCAGATCTTTCCTTGCCGCAGGCTTCGCCGCCGCCGCGTGCGGGCTCATCCTCGGCGAACGCGGCCTGCTGCAGATCGGCGTGCTGCTGATCGCGCTGCCTCTGCTTTCCTCGCTCGCCACCAGCCGGACCCGCTACCAGCTCACGTGCGTGCGGCAGCTGAGCCCGGCGCGGGTTCCCGTGGGCCAGCCCACGGTCGTCACCCTCCGCCTGGCCAATGTGACCCGGCTGCGCACGGGGCTGCTGCTCGCCGAGGACGAGCTGCCCTACCCGCTCGGCGGCCATCCGCGGTTCATCCTGGAAGGCATGGAGGGCGGTGGGGTCCGCGAGCTGACCTACCGGATCCGCTCCGACATGCGCGGCCTGTTCACCCTCGGGCCGCTCAAGGTCCGGGTCGCGGACGCGTTCGGCATGGTGGAAATTTCACGGTCGTTCACCGAGCACAGCAAGCTGGTCGTGACGCCGCAGGTGGCCACCCTGCCCGCGACACATACCGCGGCCGACTGGCTGGGCGCGGGTGACCGCAGGATGCGGATAGCCGCGACCGCGGGCGAGGACGATGTCGCGCCACGGCCCTACCGCGACGGCGACGACCTGCGCCGCGTGCACTGGCGCTCGACCGCGCGGCATGGCGAGCTCATGGTCCGCCGTGAGGAGCAGCCATGGCACAGCAGGGCCACGGTCTTCGTCGACACCAGGTCCATCGCGCACGCGGGCTCCGGGATCAGCTCGTCCTTCGAGTACGCGGTCAGTGCCGCGGCCTCGATCGGCGTCCACCTGGCCAACCAGCAGTTCGAGATGCAGATGATCACGGACGCCGGCCTGGTCGCGACGGCCGCGCTGTTCGAGGAAACCATGCTCGACGTGCTCGCGGCGGCGCGGCCCTCGCGCGGCGCCACGCTCGCCAGGGGCCTTTCCGCACTGGCCGCTGGTCCCGGCGGCCTGGTCGTGGCGGTGGCCGGGCGGCTCGATCCCACCCAGGCGCGTGATCTGGCACGCAGCTGCAACAGGGCCAAGTCGGCTGTCGCGGTGCTGCTGTCCGTCCTTACCTGGGAGGGCCGCTCAGGTGAGGCTGCGCGCGCAGGCTCACCGGAGGCGGCGCGAATACTCGCCGAGGCGGGCTGGCAGGTTCTGACGGTCACGGCGGGCACACCGCTCGCCGAGGCGTGGGGGCGGTTGCGGCAGGCGGCCGAGCCTCCTGTCACGCCGGTCGCGGCCCGCGCGAACGGCCATGCGGGCGGCGCGGGCGGCGCGGGGGGTGCGGCGCTCCGGTGAATGCCTTGAGGACGAGGAAACGGGCAGGCAGATGAGCCTCCGGCTGACCCTGACCGCCGCGATCGCCACCGTCGCGGCGTCGATAGCCCTGCATCCGCTCATCGCGTCGTCGACGTGGTTCTGGGAGGGGGTTGGGGCGGTCATCGTGGTGGCCGGCACGGGCTCGCTGACCAGGCTCCGCCTGCTGCCTGCCGCTGTCTGCCTGCTGGCCGGCGCGCTCGGCCTGCTGCTGTACGTCAACCTGGTCTTCTCGGGGGAGCACTCGTTCGCCGGCGTGCTGCCCACGCGGGACTCGCTGGCCGGGCTGGTGCACCTCAACAGCACCGGATGGGCTGAGGCGGCCAGGTTCGCGCCACCGGTGCCCGGGCTGCGCGGCGTCACGTTCCTGGCGGTCGGGGGCATCGGGCTCGCCGCGCTGTTCACCGATCTGCTCGCGGTCCGGATGCGCAGGGCCGCCGCTGCTGGGCTGCCGCTGCTCGCCCTGTTCAGCGCGACCGTGGCGAGCAAGGCCTCGGCGCCCTTCATCGAGGAAGCCGCGATCTTCTGCGCCGGCGTCGCAGGATACCTGGCCCTGCTCGTCACCGACGGGCGGGAGCGGATCCAGCTGTGGGGGCGGCTGGTCTCGGTGCGCCACGCGGCCCGCCTCCGGCACGTGCCCGCGGCGCGAAGCGCGGAGCAAGCGGGCCGCGGACCAGGCCACCGGCCCGGTCACGGGCCGGCCCACGCCGAGGAGATGCCGCAACCCGACACCCATGCGCTCGCCGCGGCCGGGCGCCGCGTCGGCATGGCCGCGACCGTGGCCGCGCTGCTCGTGCCGCTGCTGATCCCCGGCCTGCATATGCGGGATCTTTTCGGCGGCGGGCCGGGCACCGGGGGGCAGGGCAGTGGCTCGGCCGTCACGCTGCCCAAACCTCTGGTGCAGCTGGACCAGCAGTTGCACCGCACCAGCCGGCAGAACATCCTCACCTACCACAGCGACAGCCTGGACCCGCCCTACCTGCGGATCTACGCCCTGGACCTGCCCCCCACCGCGGTCACCTGGGGCCTGTTCCTGCAGCAGGTGACCGGCTTGGGCGGCGGGCAGATGCCAGCGGCTCCGGGGCTGCAGACGGCCTTTTCGCGGCGCACGCACACCCGTGTGACCGTGGCCCGGGGGGTAGCTGGAACCGTGTTCAGCGGATCGCACACGGAAAACTTCCTGCCGATGCCGTATCCAGCCGTCTTGGTGGACGGCGCGGGCAGCGGCTGGGCGGTGGACCCGGACACGCTCATGACCTGGTCGTCCAGTTCCATCAGCGGGATGAAGTACACCGTCACGAGCAAGGACGTGGAACCGACGCCGCAAGAGCTGCGCGTGGCGCAGCCGCCGACCCCCGGCATCTCGGCGCAGGAACTTTCCGTGCCGACCGGCTACAACTCGCTCGGCTCGCTCGCCCGCCAGGTCACCAGCGGCGCGGTCACGTCCTATGACAAGGCCGCCGAGCTGCAGCAATGGTTCACCGAGCCGGGCAGGTTCACCTACAGCCTCAACGCGAGCGAGCCGAACACGCCCGCCGGGCTCCAGGACTTCCTGCTGCATACCAGGCGTGGCTTCTGCCAGCAGTTCGCGTTCGCGTTCGCCGTGCTCGCCAGGCTGCTCGGCATTCCGTCCCGCGTCGCTGTCGGCTACACCGCGGGCACACCCATGGGGCACGGCAACTGGCGGGTCACCACCAGCGACGCACACGCGTGGCCCGAGCTGTACTTCCAGGGCGCGGGCTGGTTGCCGTGGGAGCCGACGCCGGCGGGGACCGAGGTCGGCCAGGGTACGGCGAAACCACCGACCTACACCATCCCGTCCGGCGGCCCCTCCGGGAGCGGCGGCACCCAGGGGCAAGTCAGCCCGGGCAGCATCGGAACGCTGCAGGGCCAGCCGGGCGGCTCCGGCATCTCGCAGCACCAGCGGTTCGTCCCCGACGAGAATGTCGCCGGGGCCAAGTCGCCGCGGCACCGCAGCCAGTGGCTCTGGTGGCTGCTGATCCCCGCGGCGCTCCTGCTGATCATCATGCTGCTGCCACTCGGCGCCCGGCTGTGCACGCGCGTCTGGCGGATGCTGATCATCACCCGGGGGGCGGCGCCGGTGCGCCGGCGTATCCGCAGGCGCACCGCCGCGGGGGCAATGGGCGCCGCGGCGCGCGGCGGCGCGGGAGCCGCACGCACCGCGGCGGATCGGACAGCGGCCGATGACGCGGCGGACACGGCGCGCTCCCGCATTCACGCGGCCTGGCTCGAAATACGAGACGACCTGGAAGATTTCGGCATCGGCTGCCGGGCGCACGAATCACCGCGCGCGCTCATGCGCCGCGTCGGCGCCACGGCGGGGCTGCCCCCGCCGCCCCTTGACGCTCTCCGCCGCGTCGCGCTCGCCGAGGAGCGGGCAAGCTACGCCGCGAGCCTGGCTGGCCCGGCGGCGCTGCGCCCTGACGTCCTCGCGGTACGCAGGGCCATCGCCGCGTCGGTGCCCTGGCGCACACGCTGGCGCGCGCGCGTCTTCCCCGCCTCAAAGCTGTCGGCGCTGCGCCAGACGTCCGGGCACGCACTGGACGTGTTCGGCTGGATGGAGATCGCCACGTCTTGGCTGTCGGCACACCTGCGGCCGGGCGGGCGCGAAGCGGGATCCACCACCGCGCCGTAACCGCTGGGGCGCGCCGCCTTCGGGCACCGGAAGGGACCGGACCGGGTCGCCGCCATATCTACGGGACACGGCCTGATCCTGAACGGCTGCGCGGCGCGAGCCCGGCCCGCGCGAGCGTCACGGCCACCGGCGCCGCGCGGCGCGCGCCTACTCCCCTTCCTGGCGCCTGCGCCAGCGTTCCTCGAGCCGCTCCATGAAGCCGTGGCCCGCGGCCCGGCTGCGGCCCTTGCGGCGCCGCCGCGGCGGGCGGGCGGACGGCGCCCGCTTGGCAGCCGCCCCGTTGATGCGCCGCCAGCTGGTGAGAGCCCACATCGCGGTCGCGAGCATGACGAGGAAGCCCGCTACACCGATCCAGATGTACTTGGATACAACCCCGGCTAGCAGCAGGGCAACACCAATAAGGAACCCCAGCCCCGCCTTGACCACCCGGCGCTTGTAATGCACCCGTGGGTCACTGGTACGAACTGCGTGCGCAAACTTGGGGTCCTCAGCCTCCAACGCCCGCTCGATCTGATCGAGCAGACGTTCCTCATGCTCAGAGAGCGGCACGGGCGCCTCCTATGGAAACCTTCCGCGCGCGGAGTCGGGACACGACCACGCGGTACTGAGTCCAGAATACGAGTCTCACCATGCTGCTTGGAAGGGAGCACCGCCGTTCGGCAGCCATCACGCTCATCACCTTCCGATCTGATCAACTACCGCCGCCGCGCGTGTCACTGCTGTCACCCTCGTCCCGCGCACCGCCTTCCCCGGTGCCGTCGGCCTGGACGAGCGCGGCCGGGCCGACGGCGTCCTGGCCGAAACGCGCCGCGATCCGGTCCATCGCCCGTTCCGCCTCCGGCCACCCGGATGCGCGGTCGCCCAGCGCGAGCTGGGTTCCGGTGACGGCGCTGATCCCGACAAGGTTCGCCGCCCGCACTCCGACCAGCCGGAGGGATGCACGCGGATCGAGCCCAGCGGCCTCGTAGAGGGCACACGCCGTCGCGTGGATCTGACGGGCGACGTCGGTCGGCTCGGGCAACGTGTGGGACCGGGTGATCGTGGCGAAGCTGGCGAGCCTCAGCTTCACCACGATGGTCCGTGCGGCGTACCCAGCCGACCGCAGGCCACGGGCGGTGCGCTCGGACAGGCGGAGCAGTTCCCGCCGGACAACCCGGGGGTCGGTCACATCCTCGGGGAAGGTCTCCTCCGCGCCGATGCTCTTCTCCGCGGTGTGCGGGGTAACCGGGCGGTCGTCCCTGGCCCAGGCCAAACGGGCCAGGTGGGTCCCGACGGCGTCGCCGAACTCGCGCCGCAGCGTCGCCACCGGAGTCTGCGCGAGGTCGCCGACGGTGCGCAGGCCGAGCCGGGCCAGGACCTGGGCCGCCCGCTCCCCGACCCCCCACAGGGCCGCCACCGGGAGCGGGTGCAGGAACGTGAGCACGTCGCCGGCGGGCACCACGAGCAGGCCGTCCGGCTTGCAGCGCGCCGAGGCGAGCTTGGCGATGAACTTGCTCGGTGCGGCGCCCACCGAGCAGGTGATCCCGTGCCGCTCGTGCACCTGAGCCCGGATCATGGCGGCGATCGTCGCCGGCGGCCCCAGCCTGCGCCGCGCACCCGATACGTCGAGGAAGGCCTCGTCCAGCGAGAGCGGCTCCACCAGCGGGGTCACTGCGCGGAATATGCCCATGATCTCGCGTGACGCGGCCGAATACGCCCCGCGCCGTGGCGCCACGACCACGGCGGGCGGGCATAGCCGCAGGGCTCGCGCCGTCGGCATCGCCGACCGCACCCCGTACGCACGCGCCTCGTACGTCGCGGAGAGCACGACTCCGCGGCCGCCACCCGCGACGATCACCGGCTTGCCGTGAAGCTCCGGGCGGTCGCGCACTTCCACGCTGGCGAAGAAGGCGTCCATGTCCGCGTGCAGGATGTGGCAGCCGGCATCGTCCATCAGCGGGCCGTCAGCGATAGCCGAAGACGTGCAACTGCGTGGCGATATCACGCAGCGCCGGGTGCTCCGCCGCCGCGTGCTCGAGCGCGAGCAGCGCCTCACCCGCGCCCGGGTCGAAGTCCACCAGCGCGCTCGGCACCAGATCGGAGAAGACGCGGATCCCGTGTGCGGCGCCCGGCCGCAGGCCGGCCTTCTCGATGAGCCCGGTGAGCCCGGTGAGGGTGAACCGGCGCGGCGGCCCGGAGCCGTGCCCGCCGCCCGCGGCGTCGCTGAGCAGCCGCCTTGCCTCGTCGAAGTGGCCGGTCAGCGCGCGGTGGATGGTGGCGGCGAGCGCGCCGGCCGCGAGCACGCTGACCGTGGCGCCCGGGCGCAGCACCCGCGCGATCGTCACGAGCGCCGCCGCCGGGTCGTCGACGTATTCGAGCACGCTGTGGCACAAGATCAGATCGGCGGCCGACTCGCCCGCGATGCCCAGCAGGTCGGTCACATCGCCCTGGACGGCGGCGATCGGCACGCCCTGCTCGGCGGCGCGGCGCTGCGCCGCGGCGAGCGAATCGGGGCTCGGATCCACCACGGTCACCCGGTGGCCCAGGCAGGCGAGCGGCACGGCGAATCCCCCGGTGCCCCCGCCCGCGTCCACGATGTCGAGGCCGTCGCGCCCGGTCTGCCGCGCCCGTGCCGCCGCGGCGCCGCGCAGCGCTGCCCACACCACCGCCGTGCGCGCGGCCCCCTGCCTGCCCGGCTCCCCCTGCCTGCCCGGCTGGTCGTCGGACACGGGCCGCCTCCTTACAAGCCTGTTCGAGAACCCCGTGCTGCCGTGCGGCGCCCAGGCGCTAAGTCGCCGCCGACCTCAAATGTAGTGGCGCGGTCCGACATTCGCCTGCGCCGCCGCCGCGGGCGCGAGTTCCGGCGCCCGCACGCCTCGGCGGGCCTGGCGCGTGGCGCGGCGCGGCCACGGCAATGTCTTGTGGGCGCTGCTGTTACGGCAGCGCTGTTCACCACAGCGATGCATTGGTGCGGTGGGAGGCGGTTGCCATCGGGCGGCTCGGCCCGGGCAGGATGGGTGCATGACGCTGCCGAACCTGGATCGCAAGCCGCTGTACGCGCCGCGGGGCGCCGTCGCGGCCAGCCAGCCGCTCGCGGCGGCGGCGGGCCTGGCCGCGCTTCGCCGCGGCGGCAGCGCCGTGGACGCCGCCGTCGCGACCGCCGTCACGCTCACCGTGGTGCAGCCGGCCTCCAATCACGTGGGCAGTGATCTGTTCGCCCTGGTGTGGGACGGCGAGCGGCTGCACGGGCTGAACGGATCGGGGCGGGCACCTGCCGCGCTCACCGCGGCCGGCGTCCGCAGCCTCGGATATGAGAGCATGCCGCCGCGTGGCTGGCTGCCCGTCACCGTGCCCGGAGCACCCAGGGCCTGGCGGGACCTGCACGATCGGTTCGGCAGGCTGCCGTTCGGGGATCTGTTCGGCGACGCGGCCGAGTACGCCGAGCAT
>Ga0137377_10001389_pt1 | contig 16856 bp, 8 predicted proteins | sample SagtaG_22_FD_104815 | JGI IMG/M metagenome (GOLD analysis project Ga0137377, IMG submission 104815) | Vadose zone soil microbial communities from Sagehorn Ranch, Mendocino, California, USA - Sage2_L_40_16 metaG | ecosystem: Environmental > Terrestrial > Soil > Vadose zone | place: USA... | reverse complement strand
GGATCGTGCGCATCCAGGCCCTGGGGAAAGACCTCCAGCAAGACGGGCATGCTCAGAAATGGGCCGGATACCTCTATCAGCGATAGCCACTCGGCGTGATGACGAGGAACATTCATATTGGTCCTTTCCAGACGGGTGCGATAATGCACTTTACCTTTTTAAACTGGATTTCGGAACATCCACCGAGGCCGATAAATCGGCGCTGCGCCAATAAATTGTGCGCCTACGGGGTATTACCGATCTTGGTTGGTAATCATCGCGGGTCGCTTGTCATCCTGAGCGAAGCGAAGGATCTCTCTCGATGGGCAACCAGATGCTTCGCTGCGCTCAGCATGACACGACCGGCTTTGGTCGTTACTCTTCAGAATCGGCGGTGCGCCAATAAATTGTGCGCCTACGGGTGGCCGGATGAGTTTGTTAAATGCCATAATTACGCTCCTACGAATTTGCCAGGTGTTCTGGAACGAGATAGGTCACTGCTACCGGGAAGAGGCGAGGCTGCGGATCGGCGTAACGCTTGCGGATGGCTGCTCGCTCTTGCTCAATTTCGGCATCGATCTGTTCGACGCGCTCCTCCAGGGTGGACATGTTACGCTCGAACTGTTCCCTTTCCGCCGTACTGAAACCGGCCAGTTGCAACTGTACCACCTCGGGTTGGCGCAACTCTGCCAGGATGTTGGTACGCAGTTCGCTCAGAATAGCGGTGATGTCACTCATCTCTTTGTGCGCCCGTTCATCCAGCAGGTTTTTCAAGCTGCTGGCGCGTTCCTTCATACGCGCCTCTAACGCCTGCATCAGAGGGTCACGCTGTTCAGGCCATAGCTCCTGTAGTCGCTGCTGCACCTGGGGAGAGACGGGCTCGGACCGGGCAGCGGCCAGCGCCTGCTGGACCTGGCCCACGTTCATACGTACCAGGCGTCCCTCGCGCATGTAGCCGCCCGCGGCAATCAGTTCTTCGTGCAGGCGCTGGCTATCTCCGCCTAAGAGCAGCAGCCGCGCATGAGCGATGACGGCTGGTGTATCGAGCGCCAGCCTGGGGACGGTGCGCGCTGTGACGCGGTGCAGTTTGCGCCAGGCACCCGGCGACCAGATCTCGGCCCGCAAGAGGCGCAGCGACATGGTGACCAGCCGGTGATTGAGATGAGCCAGCACCACGTCATCGCGTCCCCTGGCCTGTTCATGGTCAAACACCACGGGTCGCATCCGGTGTGTGTAAGGATGCTCCAGCCCCTCCGTACACGCCGCCCAGCTTCCCCTGAGCTGGGGCAGGTAGAAGACCTCGATGCCGGGTCTTTCGCCATTGGGGTCGTGCAGGATCTCGCGTTGCAGCGGGGGCTGCCCGGCCAGTTCCAGGGCAATCTCAACCACCGCCTGCACATTTTCTGGAGTCAGGTAGAGTTCGCGCCTGCTTTCCTGCAACTGCTCGTGCAAACGCTCGATCTGCTCGCGCAGCTTGCGCTCAAACTTCAAGAGGCTGCGCAGTGGCGCGGCTTTTTCTTCGGCGATGCGCGTATCCAGCGTGCGCCTGCGCCCCAGCATAGCATCCTCCACCTGCTCGGCAATCACCGGGCCGACTTTGCCGAGGTCCTCACGAATGATTTCTACTTTGCGCACGGCGCGCAGCAAAAATTCCAGGTCATCGTCCAACTCGCCGACGTTCAGGTCTTCCACCGCCCACAGAGAACGGTCGCGGAACTTGCTGCTGGCGAAGTGATAGATATTGACCTCGGGGGCGGATTGGCCGTGGCGATCGATGCGCCCGTTGCGCTGCTCCAGGCGATTGGGGTTCCAGGGAATCTCGTAATGAATGAGCCGGGCACAATGGTTTTGCAGGTCAATGCCCTCTGAGGCGGCATCTGTCGCCAGCAAGATACGCACCTCTGATTCCCTGGGGTCGGCCTGAAAGGCGGCTTTGATGGCTTCACGCTCCTCGGTGCGCATGCCGCCATAAAGCGTGAGCAGGCGTCCGGGAGTGGCCAGGCCGTGGCGCTCCAGCAGGTCGTGCAGCCACTTCTGAGTAGCGCGATATTCGGTAAAGATAATTACGCGCTGCATGGACCACGCTCCCCCTGGTTTGATAGTGGTATGCAGCCAGTTGATCAATGTAGCGGCTTTGCTATCGGGGCGCGCGCGGGCACTTGCTGCCCAGGTGCGCATCTGTGTAAGCAGGTGCATTTCTTGAGCAGAGGGTTCGCGGAAGAGTGGGGCGGCAGCTTCCAGGGCTGCTGTATTGGCCTCCTCCAATTCCTCATCGTTGTCCGTCTCCTCTTCGGCCTGTTCCACCTGCCTGCGCAGGATGCCCATATTGGTCTTAAACGAGCTGGCAGCACGTCGCCGGGCATGAGCCAGCGACTCCTCGTGCTGCCTGAGCGTGAGGGCAAAGGCTTCCGGCGATGAGAAGAGGCGTTTCTTGAGCAGCTTAAGCACAAACTCGGTCGCATATTGCTCAACGTCATCTCTGGCCTTTTCCAGGCGCGAACGAGTGTAGGTTCGCAGCAGGGAGTGGATAGTGCGCTCTTCCGCCGTATAGTCGACTTCGATGGGCTCCAACACGCGGGCCGGGAAACGCGGCGTGCCATCCCACCTGGGCGGCAACTCAGACTTGAGGCGGCGTATCATGACAGCCTGGAGCTGTGTACGGTCGATCTTGATGCCCCTGGCAAAACGCTGGTTATCCAGCAATTCCAGCAGGGCGGTGAAGCTCTCCGGGTAACCATTGTGCGGCGTGGCCGAGAGAAATAGTTTATGTTCAAAGTGCGGTGCAATCCGGCGCATAGCATGCGTGCGTAGAGAATCGGTGGCATACTGGCCCCGACCTGACGGCGCGATGTTATGCGCTTCGTCCACGATCAGCAGGTCAAACTTGCGCGGGTAGGTCGGCTCGCCACCGGGGGGCAGCACTTCGCTGAAGAGGCGCAGCGGTCGCTCGCGTTTGAGAAAATCTATCGAGGTGATGAGCCGTGGGAAGTGCGTCCAGGGGTTAACATGCAGCCCACGCTCACGCCGCAGGAGCTTGAGCAGGTCGCTATCGACGATGCGAAATTCCAGGCCGAACTTGTCGCGCAACTGGTCCCGCCATTGTAGCTGTAGTGCAGCGGGACAGACGATCAGTATCTTGCGGGCGCGATGACGAATAATGAGTTCCTGGCAGACCAGCCCGGCCTCGATGGTTTTGCCCAGGCCAACATCATCGGCGATCAGCAGATTGACGCGGGGCATCTGAATGGCGCGCGCCACGGGGTCAAGCTGGTAGTCCTCGAGTTCGACGCCGCTGCGGAACGGCGACTGTAAAGCCTTTACGTCGGCACTCGAGGCTGCTCCCCAGCGGACCGCGTTAAGAAAGGTGTCGAGCCGGTGGGGTGTGTCAAAGCCACCGGGCATGGGCAGCGCATTTTTTTCGGTAACCTTCGCGCCTGGCTCTACCTCCCAGATGACCTGCAGTTCCTCGCCGAGTGCATCGTCCTCAACCGAGGTAAGCGTGACCAGGTGTTGGGGCCGGTGATCCTGGTGAAGCTGGGGATGCGCAACAGATTTGAGCGGGTCTGGAGGAAGGACACTCTGCGCAATATCTACCACGACGTAACGACGCTGCCGCACATCTACCAATTGCCCAGGCTCAGGTATGTTGAGTATGAGACTCACAACAAGAGGTCTCCTCGCTAGCACTTAGCAATAAAACACCCCTTATTATACAGTTCACATATTTTTTATGCTATAGGGGTAGGTAATTCAGACGGGGCTTTTCGAGAATCTGCCTTATTTGACGATTCCCTTGCACTTATAGCTCCCTCGCCCAAAGCGCAAACGCGAAATATGTGGCCGAATACGTAATTTTTACGATACATAGCAGAGCTGCAAACAGTAAACTATAAGCAACACGATAGGCATACCAGCTCCAGCCGATTGCATGTCTCAACGTTGTACGCTCGCAAAGGTGTAAGACAAGCAGAGAGAAAGGAGAAGACACGTGGGTATGACCATTGACGGCCTGTCATATCATGTATAAACTCAGCAGCCTCCTCTTAAACTTTCGAAAAGAGCTCCTCCATGTCATAGCGACTAAAGTGAAAGCAAAATACTATGTTGTAGATGCATCAGAGATTGTAAAGGAACTCACTAAGATAGGTAATGAACTAGCCGAATTAGCTGGCTACAATGACATAATTCAGTAAGCTATTCGTCATACACTCCCAATCTACATTATGTGCAAAGCCACCTACAAATATATGTCCACCCCCGCCCTCGGCCCATACGCCACCGCCGCATCAGCAGGCGGCGGCTCCAACCGCGTCCTATACGGCTCACCCATCTCTACCCCGGGCTTCGTCCGGTAATCCATCCTTCGGTCTATTTGAGTGCTTCATAAATCGATTATGGAAGTAATACCGACTTCACCCAGCATAGCTACTCTAACGGGTACATCTGAATAACCGATCCAAAGGGCATATCCGGCGTCTGCACATAGGCAGATCCGACTGAAAGTTGTTCAATCCGTGAGGCTATATCCTGGCCCTGATGTCCCCTGATAAAACCCGCTACTTTCTTAGAGTCAGGATAGTTAACGCGAAAGATGACCTTTGTTCCTGCATTGCTCAGAATATCCTGATGGAAGTCACCAATACCTTGACTGGCTACAACCACTGCTATTCCAAACTTGCGACCCTCTTTCATAATTTTGGGTAGAGTTACATCTCGCGCCAGGCGATGCGCCTCATCCAGCACTATAACGAGTCGTATACGATCTGAATATCCCCAGGTAAACATGTCCCGGTAGAGTTTGCGTAGTACAAACGCACCCGCCGCCAGCTGCAACTCCTCGGCATAGAGATTGTGCAAGTCAATAACCAACCCGCCGCGAATGGAGGAGAGCATATCCGGTGCATTCTTGATGGGTTGGAAAAGGTCCATCTCTAGCAGGGGGCGGCAACGGGCAGCGACATTATTCACATGGCGTGCCTGCTCCTCCTGTCTGATACGTCTGAGTACTTCATCAGAAGTTGGATAGTCCGGGTCTGGTATATCTTCTTCCTCAAACCCATTCGCTCGATAGGCATCCTGTATAGCCGTATAGATGATATCACGCTGCATTGGCCCCAAACCTGTCACATTAGCGAAAATTTCGGCCAGTGCATAACTGGTCGCTTTCCATCCACCCGCACCATACTCGCGCGTACATTCAAAAGGCGAGAAAGGCAGACCTTGCACAGCATCAAGAACCGAGGGGTGAATCAGGCGCACAAATGGGCCATCAGGGTCGGCAAACTGGCCATGAAAATCTAGCACCAGTGATGGTATGTCTTGTTTGCCAAGTTCGCGTAGTATACGCGTAATCGTCCATGATTTACCCTGACCAGGAATGCCCATAATGAAAAGATGAGGGCTACCTACTGTACTGGGTGTCCATTCCACCGACGTGCCGGACGCCTCTCCTAATGGCACGACAACCTCGCCGGGAGCGGATAGCGTTTGTTCAACGAGTGAGTTATTAAAAGCAGGTTGATCGCCATCTTTTGACTCGGTAGTTTCGCCCTCCTCCTTATGCATCCACGTAGTAGGAGATGGACTGTCATCAATCTCAAGGTATTCGTTATATGGTGACTCTTCTACAAAGTCAGTGGCTCTATCCCTGCTATCAATGGAAGATGACAGCACAGGTAAGAGCCATGTGACATCCTCAAGGTCTTGCGCGGTAAGAACTTTGATGACCGCCTTCGCAGTTTGTGTATCTATTATTAAGGATTTACGCTGGACACTTTCGAGGCTGACAATATAGCCTTCATAGCTGGGTCGGTATTCCAGGCCTGATTTTTCCAGTTTGGTAAGTTGCTCAATGAAAGTTGCCTCAGCCGCAGGATCAAAAAGTTGGTAGCGGCGCGAGCGCTCAAAATAGAACCTGATGATATTCGCGAGATAGGAACGTTGCAGCACACTATCAATGCGTTCCTCATCAAAAAAGCGACTGCGGATTGCCTGCGCTGACCCGTCCATCTGGAGTATCATATCTTCGGCTAGTTCTTGTAAGAGAGGCGTTTGCCCCTTGCGCCACTTGACCTCAATGAAAGTCGCATGGAAAATGTTCCGCTTGAAGGAGATGAGTACCAGGTCACAGTGCCGCTCGCCTCTCATAGCTCTTCCTGAACCTTCAAGAGAGAAAAGACGCGGATAGATATCGACTGGCACAAGCACTGCCTGTTTCAATCGCCCTGTTTTCTGTAGCCAGGCTGCAACAGTACCAAGCCCAATGGCTGCAGCGGCGTTGGTCGGGGATTCGAGAGCCTGCAAAGCCAGCCTTCCTGAAATGATTTTCAAGTAGTGCAGTAGGTGACTGACGCTTTGATCTACACTGGCAAAGCCCAGTTCCCTCATCGCTTGGCTCAGCAATGTCTCGATTTCTTCGTGCCAGGCCGTAGTTACCATCATGCGATGCCCTAGACCTTCGATGGTCTCCGGAGTGTAATCTAACACGTATTTTCTGGCAACCTCTCCAAGACCCGGCTGGTTGGGCGAGTCGTAGTAGTCAAGAGTAAAGAAACGATCCAGCGTGATAATCCAGTTGGTATTAGTATGCAGGCGCTCTAGCAGGTCGCGACGTTGCGTTTCAAGTCGCACCTCCAATATCGGCCGCATGTCGGATCGCAGGGTGGCAAGATAGCCACTGGCATCAAGAAATGCATCGTGCAGGTCTATCAGCGTTTCGCTGTACCTATTTCCTGCTGGATGTTCTGTTTTCTTCGCGCTTTCCGGCGTGATGTAATGCTGCCAGAGTAATCCCTTTTCATCTATCGAAAACTGCGAGATAAAGCGCGTGATAAGGCCATAAAGCGTATTGCTAGAGGCAACATTCGCAGGCTCTTGTGCGATTGGTCTATATGCGATGGCAGGCCGGGTAAAATCGGTCACGATAGCGATATGCGCTTCCGGCGGTGCTTGCTCCTCTAGCTGGCTCATCGGGCGTACAGTCGTTGAGAGGCTCGGCAAGAAGTAATCACTTGCCCGTAAATATTGCTGGTCGATTCGCCTCCCAACTTCCTCCAAAGCCTTGAGCGGCCTTTTATGCTCATCTTCCATGTACGCTGTAATCTGGAAAGATGGCACGGTATATCCTTCTCCGCTATCCTGAGAGGAGATTGCAGTGTTGCCCTCCTGTAAAAAATCTGCATCGGAGAGTAAATTTTGTAGCGCCGTCGCGAAAAAGGTACCTCGATCGGGATTCACCAGCGTGGTTACAAGTGTGTCTGTGTACGTATGTAATGTTCTGAAGCGCGCAAGGTGTTCCTTCAATTGGTCAGGTTGAATGTCGCCCATCGTAGCCTGATCGTGCTCGAGGCCAAAAATGAAGGCCAGATCATTATAACGACGATGCGGATCAACTACCTCTGCCGGCAATGCTACTCCATGAAAGAAACGCAGATTCTGGAAGAAAACAAATGCCTCAGTCGAAGCTGCATGATGTGCGAAAGCAGGCACATTGGTAGGTTCTAACAGTCGTAGCGCCCGCATATCAATAGCGCGCTTACGCGCCCGCATAGAATACTCGAGCAGTTTTGTCTCCCATATTCTCAGCAGTTGTGTATGGTTTGCCAGCCAGGCTACCCTGATAGGATGGGTCGGTAAAATGACAACGGCTTCTTCCTGCGTATTGCCTCTTCCTGTCACTTTAACCAGCAGGGAATCAACGGAAAGCGCATCCAACATCTCATCACGATTGCATCGCCGGGCGACAAGCGCATCAAGTAGTTCCCGGTAACCCTGTGCGTAGCGCAGCGCAGCCCCTGCCAGCTCTGGTGTCCAATCTGCTGTCTCTACAAGATCGCGCAGTGGCATTTTTCTCAGACGATTGAAGAACGCCTCACGAGTTTTCCAGAATGCTGACCACGATTCGTGCGAACTAGATTGCAATGTATAAGGAACACAGGCTGTGATATCGACTGGTCTTATCTCATCCACTGAGAGAGTATAGCAACCACTGTTACGTGGCTCGTCTCGAATTTGTTTCTCAAGCCCCAGAAGAATGTCGCTTAACCCGATGTTTAGCACGCCACGTCCTGAAAACGAGAGGCTAAAATAGGCAATATCCTTGTTGATCCACTGTGCTTTAACCTCTTCCAGCATGTTTTCGTGTATGCCTATGGCGATTTCCAGGCGCCCATACGCAATCGTTGGTACAGTACGCCTGCTCTCACGATGTAGCGCAGGAGGAGCAGTAGCGATGTCCTTTACCAGAAAAAACTCGGTGCTGAGATCAAAAATCGGCTGCCCTGTGTTCTCATCAACAATCTCGTTGCCCGCTGCGTCAAGGGGAGCTACTCTCACGCAAACTGGGCTGGTAGGAATCTCCTCTTCCTCAATATCAAGTTTAATAGTCACACTGTGTCGATGCCCCGGCACGCGCGGTATCTTTGGCTCGATAAAGTCGCTGTCCTCATCCAGTTCGTCCTCGGCATCGGATGGCAGAATCCTGACACTCCAGCTACTCAGGTTATCCGGTTGCAGTGGCTCGCTGCTCCAGCGCACAACCATCGAACCTTTCGGTCCGCAGGCTGCTTTCAGGCTACCATTGGCATCGTCTGGTTGAGCAAGCTTGCAATATCGCTCCACGATCCCTCTTGCATTTACGAAAGGTTGTACCTTCACCGAACGTATATTGCTCCGATCCAACTGCGGGAATTTCCAACAGTCAAAGGTTAAAGCTCCCTGGCGGGCAAGATCACGTGACCAGGTTGGCACATCGTTCATCGATCTGCCCTGAAAGAACCGCTCTAAAGCAGTAGCCGTCTCCCTGTCAACTTTCAAGCTCTGAATACGTTCACGGGTCATAGCGTTTATACGTGTTGGGCGCGATAGATCGATGGTACAATGGCGGTTGGCTTCCAGGTTATCAGCGAAGTTTGGGCTGGCATCAACAATCAACCCGACACGCCACAGTTCCAGTCCAAGCTTTGCAAGTTCCCCAGCTTGCGTCAGTTCAAGAACGGTAATGGTGAAATCCAGGCGTTGTTCATAACTGGCCTGAAGCGTTCCGCGCGAAACCGCTCGGATCACTTTCTGTGCCACATCGGGCAACTGTCTCATGATCCGTTTCAAAAGGGCCGCGTGTAGTTTTCTTCCATCGATCAAGGCAAACGAGTTGGCAAGCGAGCTATAGGCGGCATCCACCAGATCTGAAGGAATAAAGAGGCAGAGACGCTCCTTTTTACGATTACGCATCTCAATCGCCTGATCCGTCGTGATAAACATCAAATCATCGCGATCAGGTGCGTTGTGTGTGGTGAGTATACGAAAAGCAATATCCTGTCCCGCGGTTTTCTGAGCCAGATACTGACAAACAGCAATTGCCTCTGCGCGCTCAAGAAAATCTGCACGAGCGCAATGTCCTTCTGTTGTGTCATTGAGTTGTGCTGCTATTTCATCGGAAAGCCATTCTGTGCGTATCGTGTTCATAGATCTCTTATGCCTCCATCCTGGTTGTCTCTGTACCTGCATAGGGAGGATGCAGACGTTGTGCCGTAAAATCATCTGAGAGGTCGCGGAAGATTCCCATTTGCCGTAGCCTGTTCAGCATGGCATGCAAATTGTCACGCGCTGCTGCCGCATACTCCGCGCCCTTAAATATATCAGGAGGACGATCTATCAAGATGCCAAAGTGTTCTTCCAGAAATGCCAAAAACTCCTGCAAGCGAAATGAACGTACTCCTTGTTGAGACAAACGCACCGCAGCCAACTGCACGAATACTGCCAGCAGGTCGTTTGTTGGCGCGTAGCGCCAAGATTGACGCGAAGCACTGCCGCGTAGTATACCGTGCGGCTTTTTGATGCCACCCACACTATAGTACCAGCTAATAAAATTTTTAATAGCATTATCTCGTTGCCCCTCCACCAGCAGATTCACAACCCGCTCGAGGTCGCTATCCGCAGCGCTGGTGATGTCATCCAACCATGAGAGGCTCTCTTCGCTCTCCTCAACTACTACATCATCACCTTGCAGTTCGTTCAGTTCGCGGATACGCTCCTCATCTATGCGCGCCTGTGCCTGTATATGCACTTCCAGGGTGGGCTCGTTCAGCAGCCACAACAAGCGCTGCAGATAGAGCGGGCCAGACATACTTCCATCAAGGATTGCATCGATTTTTGCGCGCCTGGTCGCATTTCGACTAAGCTGTTCAACATAGCGATCAAGTAATCGAAGGCGTAAAACGGATGAAAGATATTGCTGATATGCCTCGACATCGCGCCGTACACAGGCTTTCGCCATCTGCTGGCTATAACTTCCCGCATCGTTGGTGAAGTCCAGGTAGAGTTGAGGCGGGGATAGATGCAGCGACTCATGCATCGCTGCCGGTAACTTCTCCGGGTTTCGCGCCAGTTCGTTCATCGCGTAGACAAGCTTTAGTGTATAGCTGAACAATTCAAAATTAATCAGCGCGAGTAAGTGGTAGGTAAATGCCTGGATGGGCATACATCTGTAGTACATAAAGAGATAACGGAGCAGATCCGTTGCCAGTTCGTGAGTCAGTATCGGGCAAGCAGGCGTGACACTCTTTTCGCGACTTAAGCCCATCCTTGTGTTCTGGAAACCATCTAAAAAAGCAATTGAGAGACGTGTCAGGATATCGAGTTCTGTCTTATGATCATATTGCCCACCCAATTCTGGCATGTTCCCAATAATTACCCCTTGCCCAAAAATCTGTGTGATCGCTTTTTGAAGCGCATCGTCAGCCCTGCTCATATTCTCTCGCAGGGCCTGGTAAATAAAAGTATCCGCTCCGCGCTGGCGGCTCCCCTCGACCGGAAAACCAGCTTTATGAGCTAACAATGAGTACGGTACAATTGAAGTAATCTGCTCACCCTGGCTGGCTCGGCCAACTCCACCGGTCGTAATCAATGTGGTACGGGCTAACCGCTCCAGGACTCGGCGCCCTGCGGCATCATTAAAGCCCTCTAACGCCGGGTGCTGTGCCAACACGTCAATATAGTCTTTAATTTTGGTGGGGTCGTTGGCTCTCCGTGCCTTGCCGTGTCCCTGTGACAGGATAGTAAAGAAGAGTGAGGGCAGAAACAGATCAATGTCGAAATTATTCATTTCGATCACAAACACTTGTGGAAATTTTATACCACTCAAATCCTTTGGCAATTTGACTTTCATGCTCAGTCCTCTTTCTACAGCACGATTCGCGTGATCTTGCCGTCATGTTGGGTAATATGATGCATCCGATACTGGTTCTCGATCAGTACCAGATCATGTGTTTCTTGCAGAAGCAGTGCGTCCTTAAACCGTTTGAGGTCTTCAAGCAATGGTTGGTATTCTTGCGCGTCTGGTAGCAATCCATCGGCCATACGCATGAGTAACTCAAACAGGTCGAGTGTGATCTCGAGACGAGGCGTACCTGAGATGTGTTCGAATATCACATATTCCGGTATCCGCTCAAGCACCTGCATGTCATCAACCGGTTCTCGATAGACATCAAAGTCTTCGAGATTGATTTGCTTGAGTACGATCAGTTGCTGCTCTTCCGATGCATTGACCTTGATGCTCAGTTTGCCAGGTGGCATATCCTCTATGATGCCGTCGGAATGCAAGATGCCAAGTGCGAGACGTTCACGTATCCACGTTATGCCCTCGTCATCGAAGCGATCATCCAGGAGCGCGACAAAGTCTTTCGCGTATTGATATGGCAATAATGGCAGTCTGCGAATGCGTGGAACGACTTGAGAAACATTGTCCTGTGTCTTCGCTCCCTTGCTGATCTCAAAGTAGAGACGGCGTTTGGTTGCCGCCATCCACTCCCGCTCATCTCTGAAACGTTGCGAAGGGAGATCGACATGGTTGGCAAAAAGATGTCGCCGCGCTTCTGCTTCTTCTGGCGCGTCGTGAAAATGCAGAAACCGGTCAAGCTGGGGATGCGCAAACCGGGCCGGGTCAAGGTTTGCCATATCCTTCAACAACTCATCATTCAATTCGAGGGGCGCGAAAGCTGAGCGCCAGTAGGTCAGGTTGATAAGTGAAGCCCCGGCTTCTTCACCATGCCGCGCTTCATGTACTTGCTGGCAACTGGAATTACCCGTGATAAGATAGGCCAGAGCAGAGCGCAGGTCACGCATCGTCATATGTCGCTGGCGGCGCAGGTGGGTGAGCAACAGCAGGTATTCCAGCCATTTACTGATACTGTGCTTGCGTAACGCCGCAGCATTGCTCCGTATAGGACAGATATCAGCGGCAGCGCAGTCCTCACATACCTGCCAGTGTTCCTGGGCAACGAGACTTTGCAGCACACGAGTGAATATTGATAACTCTTCTGCATCAGGCATGCTCACAAATGCCCGACGTTTTAAATCGACCAACCAGACGGAGAGATGCGCTAACTCGTTTTCATCCTCTGAGCGTTCTATCTGTTTCACCAGCCAGTGAAAATGCTCCTTATGGTGATCGAAGTAGTCCATCAGGCGGCCATCGTTAATGGCGATCAACACGGTCAGGGCAACTTCTGGCTTGCTGGTTCCTTCCAACCCATGTAATTTTTGCGCGAGCTGCTCATCCGCGCTGAGTCCCTGATACGCTTCTGATGCGTCATAGCAACTGCGGAAAATATGTCCTTCGTAGTCACACTCCCATCCACTGGCATCTTGTTTGTGGAAAGAGGCCTGCTTACTCTCTAACTCCTTTTTCAACTGTTCCAGGAAAGCTGTCTTTCCGTCGCCGGGATTGCCGGACAGAAATACCACTTTCGGACGATATTCAAAAATTGCGGGAAGCAGGCGCAAATCAAGCGCAGTTGCAACGTAGGTTTCGCGCACGAACGGAGTATCCAGTCCCCGATTATTAGCATTGCCGCTCTCGCTATTGCGGTAGAGGCTGCGAATATCATCCACCCAGGGATTGACTAGTTCTGCTGATATAGGCGTCTGTGGCAATTCTTCGACAGCCAATACAGCGGCTTGCAATTCCTGGCGCATCTGATCAATCGAAGCTGGTCGCTCTGTTGGATCATTTGAGGCCACACGCAGTAGAACTGTCGCAATCCTGCGAACTTTCCCGTCGATAATATGCTCAGGGATGCGCAGGATGCGCTGCTGAGTACCCGACAATTCAAATGGCAGAGAGTTGGTGAGCATTCTGAACAGTACAATCCCGGCAGCGTAGCGATCACATGTGGATGGTGGTACCGGAGACAATAATGCTTCAGGTGGCATGTAAAGCGGCGTACCAGCTACTCGAACATCAAGAGTCGTTCCCTGCTGAACAGCGAAGCCCAGGTCAATCAAGACAGGATGTTGTTCGCCTTCATAGAGAATAATGTTTTCCGGTTTGATATCGCGATGCAGCAGGTGCCTATTTTCCAGTTCCTCGATAGCGTTCATCAAATCCTGCGCGAATGACCACCAGCGATCTACGGGCCAGGGAAACGTCGCTTCGAGTTCTTTCAAGGTAGGCCCAGGAATATATTCCATCTTAATATGCGCGTCATCTTGCTGTCGGTAAATCTCCAGGATGCTGGGCAAATATTTACTCTTGATGTGCATCAGCGCGCGATATTCCGCAACTGCTTGTTCATAAACTTCTGACGGTCTGAGGAACTGCTTGAGCACAAAAAGCCCCAACCCGGCATCGGCATAATCAGCATAACTGGCAAGATACGTTTTTGCCATTCTGCCCTGTCCCAGCATCCGATGCACTTTGAAACGCCTATCAAGCAGATATTTTTCTTCTTCCTGTGTCGTTCCGGCTTGCAGGCGGCGGCCCAGTTCACCCAGACGCGACACAATTTCTTTTGCCGAAGGTAGTGGCGCAAGATGATCAGGCATAACGATTTGTCGGAAAAGATCGGAGAGTTCGGCTGTGAAATCAGCCGGAAGAATCGACCAGCGTTTTTGCAGATCAGGAAAAGTGATGTCGCTTTCAATGGAAGATCGTATAGTGGCAATCGGAACACCCGCTATGCGCTCCAGAAACACCAACGCCAGGCTAAAGGCATCGGTTGCAGACGTGGCATACTCGTAACCAATGGCGAGATCAATAGAGGCGTAGGGATCCTCGGCTGCCAGTGCAAGTTTGTCGAGAGGTGCTGCAATTGAACTGGTACCCACGCGAGCCGCGAAAAAATTGGTAAAGGCAATCTTTGGCGTCTGCCCTCCCTGCAAGACGTAAACGGTATCAGGTCCAATAGCACGATGCAGTATACCCTTACTATGGATCACATCCAGCCCTTTGAAGCTCGCAGCGGCCAGCAGCAGTTCTTGGGCAAGCTCCTCACGTGTCTCCGGACGCGGATAGACACTTAATGGTTTGCCATTCAGGGGAACGATGGGAATAATGAGAAAATCATCGGACCATTTGGACGGGTCTCTTACCTCGGCTACCAGTCCTGTAGTACGCAGTTCCTGGAGTGCCTTAAACTCCCGTAGGTAAAACTCATAATTCTCGCGCGCCGCCAGTGGGTCTTTACCCAGATCATAGACCATGAGCAAGCGTGGTTCTCCTCCATCCATCGTGGCGTGGAACAGGCGCACCCCGGAACGAATCAAGATGGAATCATCGATGGTATAGAGGTCAATGCGTTTAGGGATGGCAGGGCGATCAGACAGATTCACGAGTGCATTTTTCACCAGGTTATGTACCTGTCCTACATCTGGATTGCCTTCCTGACGGTCGAGTACTTGCAGACGCTGGCATACGTCCGTCAAAAGAAAAATGCCATCGGTAGCGCGGGGGTCAAATATCTGTGGGAGGTGATCGGCAGCAGAGAGCAAAACGCCGCCGCGCACGAAATGGCCTCCACCTTTTAATGTAGGCACGCGCCAACTTAGATGGCCTGCTAATACCTTTGCTACATAATCAACATTTGCCAGAGGACTGCGTTCCGAAGAGCCATCCGCTCTAATCCATAGTTCATCATTGCCGCGTATCTTCCCTATCCAGGACTTCTCATCTAGCAGAAACACCCAGCGTTTTCCAACAACCACAAAGTCCATTTCGTGAGAGCGACCGTTGCGAGTTGGCAAAGTCTTATTACAGATAACGAGCCAGGAATCGGGTAATTGCTTCAACACCTCGGCGGCTCTTTTTTCCCCTTCGGTGACAAATGACCCGGTAACGCTCAACAATTCTGCCATCTTGTTCACCTCCGTCTCCCCTTGTGCTATGCATGCTTCAATCCGTACAGGTATTATACTACTTTACAAGTATTTCTATACTCTCTCGGCGCGGCTCTTGCTTGGTTCATGCACCGTCGATGATGGCTTTCAACCGCCTCTTAACATGGCTCCCCCGTCTCTATCGCCCTCTTCATCTCATCATATATTTCCAAAATCACCCGCTTCGTCCGGTACTCCCCGTACTTTTGCTCATCCTTGCGCTTCACAATCGGGAAAGTTTCCATGATATAGTCGACATTGCCTCGCTCGATACCATACAAGTGGAAATAGGCTGCATCTAATTCGTAGCGCAAGCTGATCTGCGGATCGCGGATCTGAATGAAGCTTTTGATGTGCGATGCGTAGTCACCGATGAGCTGGCTGCGGAAGTCGAAAATATTCATGTGGTTACCTCAAGAAGGAACAGCTTGTCAGCACTCCCATTCACGCCCAGGTCAAAAAGCATTGAACTTTTTCTCACTTCCAGCCACAAGTCCAAAAGAGGATACAGATCGTCTAAACTAAACATGTGAGGTTCATGCGCATTCTAAAGCTTTATTGCTACATTGTCAACTGAAATATAGTGCTAATCGTAAGCAATATATCTTTCATTGGGAGACCATGCTACAGCACTGGTATGGTTATGATAGGTACAGTGAGTGATTTCTAGTGGTATCATTGAGCTATCTCTAAGTCTTGAAATGAATCTCCCAATCTCTACAATCTACCATCAAATCAATTTGTAAAGTGAATCGATGATCTCCAAACTGCTTTACGAGACAACCGCTTTGTGCCTCCTCTCTATGAAGGATATGTCTCTTGGTCGAAGTCATTCACCGAACAAAAAAGCATAGAAAAAGCAGAGTTAAATTATGAAGCAATTACTAAAATATTGGAAGAGTATTCAGGTTATGATTTGGTTGAGAATAAGTTAAATTCTTTAGCACTTGCCTTGAAGCTTTGCCTGTTGCTTCGACAGCGGGTTGTGAACTGCATCTGGGCAGATCAACTGAGCAATGGGATATAATAGATATCAAAGATTCTCAGCCTTGGGATTGATTATCGCAGCTATGTGCGTTTCCAGTGGCTAACTCCTCCTGCTCATCTTATGATGGGAGGTGTACATTTTGGAATTCCATGGCTGATCCCACGCGATGCGCAACGAGAGGTAACTTGTAGCGAGCAGGGATAAAAATGTGCCTCTTTGATGAGGAAGAACAAAACACTTTCCATCAAGGAGGCACTCGGGTGATCTTCGCTATCGATGGCACGCGTGAGGCGGCCCCGCAGGGTCTGCTTCCCATTCCGTCTTGATCACGCGGATTGCGGAGACCGGATGCCGAGGCCGAAGCTCCTGGTCTCTCGACGCTTAGATCGTGATCCCAGTCAATCCATGCATGCCCAGCGTGAAGGAGAGTTCACCCCCATGATGCAGATCGTGCTCAATGAGATGCCAGATAACCCACTGGCGTATATAGGTTTGATCTTCTCCATTCTCATCGGTATCGTGAACAAGTTCTGCCAGATCGGCAATGGTCCAGTGGTTCAAGGCATCCTGAATGACTTGCCAGGTGGCTTCCAATCCATTGACCAGTTCGGCAGCCGAACGGGCAGGTTGACTCGCCAGAGAGACCAGATGTTCATCGCCCTTTTCCAGGGTATAATAAAGCCAGCCAGCACGCACCCCGATGATATGGGTTGCGAGATCGCCGATCGAACGGAGCTGC
>Ga0137377_10001388_pt1 | contig 16856 bp, 15 predicted proteins | sample SagtaG_22_FD_104815 | JGI IMG/M metagenome (GOLD analysis project Ga0137377, IMG submission 104815) | Vadose zone soil microbial communities from Sagehorn Ranch, Mendocino, California, USA - Sage2_L_40_16 metaG | ecosystem: Environmental > Terrestrial > Soil > Vadose zone | place: USA... | reverse complement strand
TTGATTTGCCTTGGCCCTTTAATCTTAATATCCTTTAGCCAATCACTAGCATCCTTTAACACTTGCAAGTTTGAATTTCATTTATGATGGTTAGCCGGCTTAGGCGGGATGCTGGTTCCATTGGTAGCCTGTTTCTTCGGTCAGGGGTATAAATTTTAGACAAGTGCTCGTCCACATGACGGAAAACGAGCCCATTGTGAGGTGACCCATGAAGGTCGGGATTCTGGCGGGTGGATTTGGCACTCGCCTGGCTGAAGAAACGGAAATTCGGCCTAAACCCATGGTTGAGATCGGCGACATGCCGATCTTGTGGCACATCATGATGCATTATCATCGCTACGGGCATCGGGAATTCGCCATCGCGCTCGGTCACAAGGGCGAGTACATCAAGCGATGGTTTAACGACTATAACGGGCTTGACGGAAGCATGACCGTTCATACGGCCACGGGGCAAGTCAAACGTCATACCCGGTCGCTGCCAGACTGGTCTATTGATCTTGTCGAGACCGGCCTGAAAACTGCTACGGGCGGTCGCGTTAAACGTTTGATGGAATGGATGGGTGGCGGCACCTTCATGTTGACATGGGGCGATGGCGTGTCCGACGTAGATCTCGACAAGCTAATCGCCTTTCACCGCTCCCACGGCAAGCTCGCCACCATGACGGCTGTTAGGCCGCCTGCGCGTTACGGGCACATTGAGTTCGACGGCAACCGCGTCGTTGAGTTTACCGAGAAATCACAGGCCGCGGAAGGTTGGATCAACGGGGCCTTTTTTGTGCTTGAGCCAGGCATCGCGGACTACATCGAGGGAGATGAAGTCATGTTTGAGCACGCCCCAATGCGGCGGCTGGCGGCCGATGGTCAACTTATGGCGTTTCGCCACGAATCTTTTTGGCAATGTATGGACACGCTTCGGGAAAAAAAGGTCCTGCAGCAGCTTTGGGATAGCGGCAATCCACCCTGGAAAACATGGAAAGATCAATGAAAGTATTGGTAACTGGACATCGAGGCTATATCGGTTCGGTTCTAACGCCGATGCTTCTGGAGCGCGGTCACTCCGTCGTTGGGTTAGAGAGTGATATTTATCGTAGCTGCACCTTTGCTGGTGAACTTGCGCAAACGCCGATGATCGAAAAGGACATCCGCGACGCGCAAATGGCCGATATCGCGGGCTTTGACGCGATCATCCATCTTGCCGGGCTATCGAACGACCCTCTCGGAGACTACCGACCCACTCTCACCGAGGAAGTTAACTTCAAAGCATCTGTGCGGTTGGCCGAGCTTGCCAAAAGTGCCGGGGTCCCGCGGTTCCTCTATGCGTCATCGTGCAGCACCTATGGGGCTTCCGGGGCGGATTTTCTGGATGAAAGTGCCGCTTTCAATCCGGTCACTCCTTACGGGGCTTCCAAGGTGAACGTCGAACAAGCGGTTGCGCCCATGGCGGACGAATCATTCAGTCCGACATTCTTGCGGGCATCCACCGCATATGGACTTTCACCGCGTCTACGGTTCGATCTCGTCGTGAATAATCTGACGGCCTGGGCTTTTACGACCCGCCAAGTTTATCTGAAGAGCGATGGCTCACCTTGGCGTCCCATCGTTCATGTCGAAGATATTGCGACGGCTTATATTGCTGCGCTCGAGGCCGATCGCGATCTCATCCATAATCAAGCTTTCAATGTCGGATTGACGACAGAGAATTATCAGATCCGCGAAATTGCAGCCCTCGTGAAGGCCATCGTGCCGAACAGTCAGGTGGAATTCGCGCCCGACGCGGGGCCAGATCTTCGCTGCTACCGCGTCGATTGCAATTACATCGGACGGCGGCTGCACGGTTTTAAGCCACAGTGGACGGCGCGGCGCGGAATCGAACAACTCTACGATGCTTATTGTAAAACCGGACTTACTGTGGAAGATTTTGAAGGCGAGCGCTTCAAGAGAATAGCGCATGTCAAAAAGCTGATCCGCGAAGGCGAATTCGATGAGGATTTGCGTCGCGTTTCTAGGCCCGCTAAGGCGTCCGCGGCATGAAACCGCAAAAAGATATCGAGCCTAGCGTGGCAGTAGTTCGACCGAATTCAGTAACAGAACGGGCTTGCCGATTGTACGAGGGAACTCGGCTCGAGACGTTTCTTGATCTCGGCGAGACGCCGCTTGCCGATCGTCTGCTCACCGACGCCGATCTTGACAAGACCGAATTGGTCTTTCCGCTCCGCGCCGCGTTATGTGCTGACTGCAGCTTGATGCAAATTACGGAGACTGTTAGTCCGCAGATTCTCTTCGAACATTCCTATCCATATTTTTCTTCGTTCTCACCTGCGCTGCTTGAACACTCGCGCAATAATGCCTTGGATCTCATCGCCCGACGCGGTTTGGATTCCAACAGCTACGTCATCGAGCTGGCGAGCAACGATGGCTATCTCTTGAAGAATTATGTAGAGGCCGGCATCCCGGTTCTTGGTATTGATCCGGCCGACGGCCCCGCCGCGGCCGCTCAGAAAATCGGCGTTACAACCCGTTGTGCGTTCTTCACGCGCGAGCTTGCAGAACAGCTTCGTGCCGAAGGTGTGCGCGCAGATGTCATTCACGCCAACAACGTACTTGCTCATGTTGCCGATACGAATGGCTTCGTTGCCGCGATAGCGCGGTTACTTAAAGATGATGGTGTAGCGGTCATTGAGGCCCCTTATGTCGAACCTCTGATTGATCGCTGCGAGTTTGATACCATTTATCATGAGCATCTATGTTATTTCTCAGTCACGGCGCTCGACAAATTATTCCGTCGCAATGGCCTTTACCTCAACGAGATCAAACATCTTTCGATTCATGGCGGCTCACTCCGTCTTTACGTCGAATCGCGCGAACGCGTTGGCGAGAGCGTGAAGGCCCAGCTCGCGCATGAAAAGACGCGTGGAATCGATGCAATCGGCTATTTTCGCGATTTTTCGACGAAGGTAGAGGTCCTGGAGCGAGAGCTTTTAACGCTGTTGCGTCGGCTGAAAGCTGAAGACGCCTCGATCGCGGCGTACGGGGCGGCGGCCAAGGGAGCCACTCTGATCAACACCGCCGGTATTGGACGGGACCTCATCGACTTTGTGGTGGATCGCAACGTCCACAAGCAAGGCAAGTACATGCCGGGCCAACATTTGCCGATCCGTCCGACTGAGGCGCTCCTGGAGGTCCAGCCCGATTACGTATTGTTACTTGCGTGGAACTTCGCCGATGAAGTCCTCGAACAACAGAAGATATATCGCGCGCGCGGCGGAAAGTTTATTATTCCCGTTCCCGCGCCGCATGTAGTATAGGTTTTTACTTTCGGCGAAGGTATAGAAGGAGGCTGGTGTGGCGGCGATTCATTTTGACTCCAAATTAAGTGACGCTGAACGGCGCGCTAAGATTTTTGATGGCGACATTTTTGTTTGCTCAGCACGGCCAGCAACGCTGGCTCTGATCGATTTCGCGCGTGAGTTGCTTGAAGAGGCGTTCGCACCTCTACCTCCGCGCACTGCTCAATTTGAGCTTTCGGTTGAAAAATTCGTCGAGATTTTCGGGCCCGTCAAACCGCGCTTCATTCATCACCCGAAAACTGCTGCACTTATGCGGAGCGTTGTAGAGGAATTAGGTAGCGACCTGGACGCAACGTACGTTGATGTTCCGAGGTTACGCGGTGCGACTAGCGACAAATATTTGACGGCGGGTGTGGGCTACGCTTTCCCGCCTCATCGCGACACCTGGTGGTCGGCACCGATGGCGCAGATCAATTGGTGGCTCCCGATCTTTGACTTTAGCTCAGAATCTGCCATGGCGTTCCACCCCAATTATTGGAAGACGCCGGTAAGCAATGGTTCGGAAGAGTTCAACTATTATCAGTACAATGCGGTCGGCCGAAAAGAAGCCGCTAAGCATATCACCACGGATACCCGCAAGCAGCCTGGACCGCGCGAACCAATGGTTCTGGAGCCGCAACTGCGTATCATTTGTCCGCCAGGTGGTACCATTTTGTTTTCCGCGGCGCAGATGCATTCCACGGTCCCTAACACTTCTGGGCTTACGCGGTTTAGTATTGATTTCCGTACCGTAGATCTTGTTGACCTTGACAACGGACAGAGTGCGCCCAGTGTCGACACGTACTCGGAGGGAACCAGTTTGCGGGACTTCCGCCGTGCCCGCGATGGTGCGCCAATGCCCGACAGCTTAGTGGCGCGCTATGATAGCGGCGAAATTCCAGAGGGCGCGGTGCTGGTATTTAAGCCACCCAGCGATGCTAAGAGCGCGTGAACGTAAATTGTATTTTCATCGCCGATGAAGCGGTTCAGTCAATGGATTGGTAGCAGTTCCCTGCTTGAAGCTGACTGCGGACCGCGTCGCTAGCAAATTTTGGGAAGATTTTGATCTCGCCCTTCTTTCCCTGATAGAGGCATTCCAGTGACAGGATCAAGTATCACGCCACGAGGGCAGGTATGCTGTCCTTGCTGTGGAACGACGGTGACGAGGACAATCTACCGTGCGTCTGGGATCCCGATTCACAGCTGCGTGCTTCTGGAAACGGCAGAAGCCGCCCGCGCATTTCCTCGACGGGATCTCGATCTCGCCTATTGTGAGAAGTGCGGGTTTATTTTCAATCGGATCTTCGACGAACAGGTCATGCATTACTCGACCAACTTCGAAGAATCCCAGCACTTTTCTGATACTTTCAACGCGTTCGCCAAACAGATCGCTCGGGAGACTGCTCAACGGTGTTCCATTTCAGGCAAACACATCCTGGAGATCGGTTGCGGCAAAGGAGAATTCCTGCGTGAGCTCTGTGCGGTTGGTGGAGCGACTGGACTTGGTGTCGACCCAGGATATCGAGCCGACAAAGGACGCAGCAGGGATGACGATAAAGTTCAATTTATAACGGATTTTTTTTCCGAGAAATACAAACATCTCAGCGGTGACGTCATCCTGTGCCGCCATACATTAGAGCACATCGCACCAGTTTCCTCATTCATTCATTCCATTCGTGAGATGATCGGCGAAGGGCGCGATAGCTGGATTGTCTTTGAAACCCCTGACGCCAAGCGCGTGCTAGCCGAAGGTGCGTTTTGGGATATTTATTACGAGCACTGTTCGTATTTCAGCCCAGGCACCCATGCACGGCTTTTTCGGCAAGAGGGCTTCGATGTTACGGATCTCACGCTCTGCTACGATAATCAGTATATCTACCAATACGCAAAGCCTGCGCCGGGACCGACGGCGGAGCACTTGCCGCTAGAGCACGACCTCCCGCAAATGCACGCGCTGGCGGAAAGCTTCCCAGTCAAGGTGAACGAGGTCGAAGAGTTTTGGCGGGAGCGGATTAGTTCGGCCTCGAACAATGGAAGACGCGTGGTGCTTTGGGGCGGTGGATCCAAGGGCGTCTCATTTCTCACGACACTTGGACTTACGGAAGAGGTGGCGGCTGTCGTGGATGTTAATCCTTACAAGCAAGGAAAGTTCATGCCCGGAACCGGGCACCCTGTAGTTGCGCCAAAGACACTTGTCGACCAACCTCCAGATCTCGTTATCGTGATGAATCCGATTTATGTTGGCGAAATCACATCATCCCTAAATGATTTGGGTCTTAAACCGGAGATCGCCGCGTTAGTGCCACCTAGGTAGCTGCGATGCAGAAGGCTCAAGATCCGGACAGTAATCCGCTTGATTGGAAATCGTCTTTGTTTCTGAGCCCAGGACGACGAGGTTTGGCTAGTAACCGAGCTGCAGCATGATCTTATTTGAATAGATACTTAGCAGGTTGGCGGCCTTCGCTTCAAATCCATCGGGACGATCGGCTAGGTACCACAGCAGAAAAAGCGATCCAAAATAGACTGCGGCTCCAAGGCTAACCATCGCTGTTAGGCCAAGTGTGAGTGACAGAAAACCTTGCATCCCTGCAAGCCAGTTTTGGCAGGGCCAGATTGACATAGCCATTAGTGTGCCACTCAGGATTGGCCGCCATGGGCTAAGCAATTGCACCCCTACTGGTAGTCCCGTCAACTCGCGAACAGCAAACATCGAACATCCCATCATCGCAAGCGCAGTTACCAAGCGCACTACAATGACGCCCGATACCCCATAATAGATCGCCGCAAACAAAATAAGCGGGAGCTTTATGAAGAATTCAATAGTAGAGAGTCGAAGAAATATCTTCGTTCGGTTTAGCGCCATGGATAGTGGCCCGAGCGCCGAGACAAAAAAATACGGGATCGCAGCGATCGATAACCAACGAAGGCTGTCTACCGACTGCAGCCATTGTTCGCCCAAGATCAGCCGAACCCCGGGCTCCGCGACCATACTTAGTCCAACCATCGCTGGGATGCCGACTGCCACCATGGTGACGGCGCTGCTCTGATAAGCTGCCGCCAGCCGGCGGGCATCTTCTCTAATAAGCGAGAATGCTACCATAAGCGGACCTACGACCTGTGCCACAACAACCTGGGTAGGGAGGTTGGCCAAATTTGTCGCCATTGAGAACCGGCCGAGTTCTAACGGGCTAATGAAGCGGGCGAGGGTCAGCTGATCCATTTGAAAATTCACAGCGTTTACCAGCTGCGAAGCCGTCGACCAGCCGAGAAAGCTCGCGAACTCACGCCACTCCACGAGCGAAAGCCTCAGCCGATAGGGAGCGACCAGATGCGAGAGAAGGGCCATGCTGACTGGTGCTGCAATCGTCCCGGCCGCGATCGACCAGTAGCTTCCTGTCCACCATGCAAGGCTGACCGAGGCCAGGAAGGCTAAGGACTTCCCGGTAATATCAATTGCCAAAACCGGGCGGAAATCAAGCTTTCTAAAGAACTCGGCAAAAATCGGGCTTCCAAGACTGCGCGCGGCTGGCGCAATCCACAGAGTGCAGAGAAGTCCGATTAAGCGATGATCGCCATACAACCGGGCCAATGGCCACGCCAAGGCACACAGCGTAAGTGCCAATCCTATGCCGCGCAATATCGCGAGCGTGAACCCGGTGTCGTAATGCGCCTTCTCCAAAGCGGGCAATCGGACGAGGGCCTGGAGCACCGGCAGTTCCGACACCCCCTCGACGATCACGAGAACTGACATCGCGATCGCGACGAGCCCAAAGTCCGCCGGTGATAGAAGCCGTCCAAGCACCGCCAATGTTGCAAGATCGATGCACCGCGTTATCAATCGTGAGGCAATCATTAGGGTCGCGCCGGCTGCGGTACGACCGCTCACCCCGTCGGAAGAGGAGATGCTCAATCCATATTTCCTTGTGAACGGGGAAGATGCCAAAGAGAATTGCGCTTGTTTTCAATGTTGAATACCCCAGGCAGCGGCATTAGGCAATTTAACCCAGGTCAGAAACCGGACGGTTAATGAGTGCTTCATGGCTCGACAAATGACCTGCAACCGGCGCTACGCTAGAGTAAACGTGGCGAGCGTTGGTAAACGCAGACTAATTTTGGGTCTCGTCGTGTATGAGATCAGTTCTGTTTCCATGGAACCGGGAGTACGGTTTGCCCCAGCTTGATAACTCTGGTCCGGTAAGTGTTCGACGCTATACGTTGGTATTCAGATGCGGGTACAATTTGTTTTCGGGCCTGCCTGGACGTTCCGGCCTTTGATGGGACGTCAGGCCTACGCAAATGAAGTCCCTAGGACACGGGCGATCTGACAAGTCCTGTACGTGGGCGCACCGTGCTTCTCCAGCTGCAGGGGCAGGCGTTCCTTGAGGCGATTGCTCGCAGATGCCGGTCATTTTCTTCCAACCGGACAAGTCTGGTTGGTGTCGTAATGTGAAGCAGCATTATGTGCTTAAAATTCCAAGTCGACGCGAGCTCGGGTTTATGATTTTCCGCGGCAAAGAACGCGAGCGCAGCTCAACCAATACGATAGTGGAAAGTACACAAGTTTGCTGGACTCAACTGGAGGCTAGGGAAGGTTCTCGGATGGCAGTCTTTTCGGCATCTGCCTTGACCATAGCCTCTTCAGCCTTGCTCAATAATGTTTTCAGAGCGCTTAGCTGTTTCTCATTCCAACGTAGGGCACATTTGTAACTGCATTCACCCAGCCGTTTGCGCAGCGCTGAGTTCATGGCCAACTCGACGACCGCACGTGCGAAGCCCAATACGTCGTCATCATCTACACGAACAACACCGTCAAGAAAGGTGGGGTCGATGCCATCCACGCCATATTTTGTGCTGATAACAGGAATGCCATGCGACATCGACTCGAGCAATTTTATCTTGATACCAGTGCCTGCGCGGGTAGGATTGATTGATATTGGTGCGGCTTTGAATGCTTGGCTAAGCGTAGCTACCCTTCCAAGTTTTCTAATCGATGGATGATCCGCGGTATCATCACATATAGATCCAGCAACAAACAGTTTAAGTGAAGGGAGTTTCGAAATGACGACCGGCATAACTTCATCTACAAAGTATTTTAGCGATACAATGTTTGCAGTGAATGATGAACCGAGAAAGCTTACGCCCTCCGTGTCTGAAACATCTACTCGATCATTCATATCAAGGAGGTGACTCATTACCAGAACGCGATCCGCGTCAGACCCCAGCTGCGCGCGGAACCTGTCCCCTTCCGCATCTTGTATGGCAAGGACAACATCCGCACGCCGGAATCCCTTAGCTTCCTCCTCGGCACTTAGGAACGCAGCAGCGGAATCGTGTGCGTCCAGGACCTTGAATACGCCTTCTTTGAAAGCGTCGAACGCTCTCGAAAATTGTACATATTCCACAACCACGATATCGGCGTTCAATTGCTTGCTGATCGTCTCAATCTGCCGTGTAAATGGGCGGTAGTAATTCTCGTCGACTGACCTAAGATTGAAGTTTTTCAGTCCGAGATGTTTCTTGAGGAAGCGCATCATTATTTTGTAAGCGCGTAGTAGGTAATAAAAAAAATTCCAAAGCGGATTTCTTCCTAAGAAGATAAAGTTGCTCTCGCCAAAAAACAATTGATGTGGCGCTTCCTCATAATCCCCGAGTTGTCTCGAATCCAGCAACACGAAACTAATTTGATGTCCCATTTCTCGGAGATACGTAATCAAGGTCAGAGTTCGGGCTCGATTTCCACCGTGTGGCGGAAAAATCGGAAAAGGTGAAATGAACGTAACCCTCATGGCAAGATTCCGATCATAGCGGATATGCTTGAGTACAAAGTCTGTTGTATTCGACGTCGCTCCACAAGCGACTCGCCTGACCCGGCTGCTGCTTTTGGCGGCGCCATTGTGCTGATAGAATGAGCAGTCCAAAGACCAAAGCGATTCACGCAATTCGAAATCTCGTTAGGGGCATCAACTCGGGCAGCTCGAGTTTGATCCCAACGCAACGTTGAAAAAGCACGGCATTTCAGAATTTGCCGAGGCGGTAGCGCGTATCACGATCGCCTGTGCTGCGCCTTAGATGCGATGATGGAAAGAACACGTAATGAAATTGAGAAAGGCCGGACGGAAATTGGCTGAAAGCGCGCTAACAACCGAGCACTACTTTTGCAAATTAATACCAATAGGGCCGTTATATTGGAGGAACGAACGCAAGCTGCGTGACTCTGACTTGACGCCGAAGCCTCGGTAACCAAGCCGGGGCAAGTTGAATTCGAGAGTTCGGATCGATTAGAGAGTGACTTAGAGTGCCCTATCGATCTCCGAGTTCGCCCACATATCCCCTCGGCACCATCGAGGCTCAGTGGAAGCTCGAACCGGTTGGACTAGCCCCTAGGACACATGACTGACAGGCCAACCCTATGATATGAAGCCTCCGATAAGGGCCCCAGTAGATAGATGATGGACGTTAACACAATGGCACAACTAACGGAGCCCGTATACCAGGATATCGTCAAAGTCCTGACGTCGCTCATGGTCGAGCATTCCCTGCCATTATGGTCCGGCGAAGGCTGGGATTCGGCGGCCGGCGGCTTTATCGAACGGCTCGATATCGAGGGCCGGGCGGATCCTACAGCCCCGCGGCGTGTCCGCGTTCAAGCGCGCCAGATCTACTGTTTCGCCAAAGCCGCTCAAATGGGCTGGTATCCGCAAGGTCGCGAGATCGCAATGAAGGGCCTGGATTATCTTTTGGCGAAGGCTAAGAGCCCCGATGGCCGGCCGGGCTTTGTTCACTTGCTCGATCCGGACGGCTCTACAGCCAACCCGTTGCGCGATACCTATGACCACGCCTTCGTGCTGCTTGCGCTATCCACTCTATATCAGTTGAGCGGCGATGCTCAGGTTCGGGACGAGATCTCATCCTTGCTCGCGTTTTTCGACCGCGATCTGCGATCGCCTCATGGCGGCTTCATCGAGGGAATTCCTGCAACGATGCCGCGCCGGCAAAACCCGCAGATGCATATGTTCGAGGCGATGATCGCAACGTTCGACGCGACGCGCGACCCCGTGTTTCAGAATCGCGCCGGCGATTTGTACAGCCTCTTCGTTGCGAACTGGTACGATCCGCAGCGTCAGCTTCTCGGCGAATATTTTGAAGAGGACTGGTCGAAAATTGAACCTGTCAGTGTTGAACCAGGGCATCAGGCGGAGTGGGTGTGGCTGCTCCGGGGCTTTGAACGGATCACGGGCTGCCCGACCGGCAAGCATCGCGAGCCGTTGCTTGCCTCGGCGTTGCGGTATCGCGACGAAGCGACAGGCTGCCTGTTCGACGAGGGCGACGCAGACGGGAACGTGAGAAAGTTCACCCGGCGCTGCTGGCCGCAAACGGAAATCGCCAAAGCCTGGATCGCGCAGGCCGAGGTGGGAGAGCCGGGTGCAGCCGATGAGGCACGTGCGGCTCTTGCCAGGCTGCATCGATACTATTTGGGCCATCCCGTTTTGGGAGGCTGGTACGATCAATTTGATCGCAACGGCCGGTCATTGGTTGATTCCATTCCCGCCTCTTCATTTTATCACATTCTTTGCGCCGTCGCTGAAGCGGAGCGGGTTCTTGGCTAGCAGCGGCCGTAATTTGAGAGATGAAAATAAGGAAAAGACGGTACGCCAGGCATCGTTGGCTGAACGAACCTGGTGGCCGGGTATGATAACTTCGTTTCTGGTTCGATCTGTTCGTGGAGAGTGGATCTGGGCACGTTCAGGGGTCAGTGGCAAACCTGCTTTCGAAATTCAATCATGAAAAGCTCCTTCGGCAGCATTGACGAAAGGCCGATCTGGGCCATCAATGGCCGCTTCCTGGCTCAACGGATGACCGGCGTTCAACGCTATGCGTCCGAAATCGTGACCTCGCTTGACGAGATATGCACGGAAGACGGCGATATCGCAAGGCGGATCGGATTTCGACTAGTCTTGCCGCCTGGTGCGGGCGCACAGCCTGCGCTCTCGCAAATCAACATTCGCCAGACGAACTTCGGCTCGGGTCACGCGTGGGACCAATTCGTCTTGCCTTGGTATGCGACATCCGGCGTCCTCAGCCTTGGAAATTTCGGCCCGGTGTTGGCGCGAAATCACATTGTCTGCATTCATGATGCGAATACATTCGTCGAATCGGAAAGCTATTCACGCCTGTTCGGCCAAGCCTATCGCACATTGTTGCCGTTGATCGGCAAGCGAGCCAGCAAGGTCGCAACCGTCTCCCAGTTTTCCGCGGATATGATGGCCAAATACGGGATCTGCGGGCCCGAAAAGATATTCATCGCGCCGAACGGTCATGAGCACGCGCTGCGGTGGGACGCGGGCAAAGCCGAAATTGCTCTCCTTAAGGTCTTGAAACGCCCTTACGTGCTTTTGCTGGGCAGCAGCGCGAAGCACAAGAATGTCCGCGTCGTCCTGGAGCAGGCGCGGGCACTTGACGTAGCGGGCATCGACATCGTCGTCGTCGGCGCGGCATCAAGCATTTTTTCCGCGACTGCGCCCGATTGTCGGCAATCCAATATTCATCACGCCGGTTACGTCGGCGACAACGATCTGGCCGCGCTCTATGAGAAGGCGCTTTGCCTGGCATTCCCATCGAAGACGGAAGGGTTTGGAATCCCGCCGCTGGAGGCGATGACCAGGGGATGCCCCGTCATATCTTCGAATGCGGCAAGTCTTCGTGAAGTGGGAGGGGACGCGGTTGTTTACGTAGATCCCGATCATAGCGATGGCTGGCGGGACGCCATCATTGGTTTGTCAGGAAATGAGGGCCTTCGCGCAACGATGGCAGCGCAGGGACAAAGGAGGGCCCCGTTGTTCTCCTGGAAGCGCAGCGCGCAGCTTTACCTCGATGAAATCCTGCGCCTAAGCAGATAGGACCGGCCGAGTTATATCCGCCAGATGAGCCACGCAATGAGAGCCCACATCGAGAGGCTGATGGCGAGAGCGAGGATCCAGGGTCGCGGTGAAGAATAGCGCAGGCCTGCAATATTATGGAAGTCTGCGGCCGTGACCTGATGATTTGGCTCGCCGATGCGAATGCGTGTCGGTCGAGCATCGGTATATCGACGGCTGTACTCTGACATGGCCGTACCTTGCCGAATAAAGTTGAATTCTCCACGGGACATAACGATTTTGTTCCCCAAATGTTTCAAGGTGCGGACAATGTCTGATCCGGGAATCAGCCGAGCAGGAGCTGGTTCTGGCCCTATTTTTGCGAAGCAAAATCTCAGTTGCGGCCAAAATGGGCCAAATGTCTTAAGAAATCGGGAACCGGGAAATTATGGCCACGGGTACCGTCAGGTCGTTTAACTACTCAAAAGGCTGCAGTTTTCTCCAAATGGACGACGGAACGGACGTTTTTGTTCATTCCTCGGCGGGTTCGGAAGGCCGGCCTTGCAGATCTTCGGATAGGCCAGAAAATAAGCTTTGAAATTTTCGATCATCAGGGCAAGGCGTCCGCTGAGAATCTGCACATAAATGGAGCAGCGGAAGAGCCGTGCGGTCATGATTTGATCTTGGCCAAAATGGAGTCCGAAAGCGAGCGATGCTACATGAGTCAGAATAAGCCGGAGCAATCCCCAAAGAAGCGTACGTGGATCGCGCGTGCCGCTTTGGAAGCGGCCTTGGTCGAGTCTGTCCGAGCAAGTGACCCGCCATGTGAGGCTCTGATCGAAATTATTGTCGAACGCGTTGTTCCCGCCTCCCTGGACGGCGCCAATTGGGCCGTCAAAGGCGTTAGATTTGGAAAGGCGGATCGCGAACGATGCAGCGCCGCGTTATGCAAGTGCGTGGAGGAGGCGCAGCGCGAGTTCGAAATCCTGGACTGAATCTGGACTTGACCCCTTCAACAAGGTTCTCGCAATCAGCTAGGCGCGGTCGCGGGCCGTGATCAATTTTGGAATGCGATTCCGATAAGGTCGCCCCTGCGCCAAATCAGCCGACATTTGCGGACCGTGCGAAAATTATCGAACGACAGCTCAAAATTCGGCGGCAGTATGCCGAGCTTTAGCTTGATCTTGGCGCCCGCATTGCTGATGTCGCATATTTCGCAAGCAAATACGCCGCGCTGAGCGCTGAAGAACAACAGCCCGCCCTTTGAAATCGCCATTCTACCAACCGACCGTCTCTCGGTCTGTTCGGTTATTCTCGCTTGCCACGAATTTTTTGTAGATCCAACGTCGCCCATCATGGCGTCGCCAAACCTTTCCGCACACCAGCCGCCCCGCGATCGATCGCCTCGGGATGAAGACCGTCCAAAGATGCCAGATGCCTATCCACGCAGGCCTCGACCGCGAACCTTCATTTCGTTCAAAACCTCGACGACCTATGACCATCTACAGTCTCAAAGGAAGGCACCAGATGGAATGTGGTTGCTCCCATGCGGATCCGGGTGCGGACCGCCGTTGGCGCGATGATGCTATCAACTCTCTTTGAGCGCGCAACGAAAGCCGCGCGTTAAGCTTGACGGCAATGCTGCGGGTTAATTCTGGAACTGCAAGAAGGGCTGCAAGCAGCAGCGGCTGCGACGGGGGCGGCTGGCGCGATCAGGAATGCACCGCGCTTTGCGAATTCTACCCAAAATTGCTTGACCGTCGTAAATGGGGGTGTTGCACTGCAGCTATCGCAGTGCAGTAGTTTTGGAGTTTTTCCATGGATGACGTAGTTGACCGGGCATTGCACGCCTACGGGCTGACCCGCCAATTGGACGCCGAGCGGGTGGCGCAATCCCGGGAGAAAATTATTCGATATATCGGCACGCTCGGCGCTGCCGGACAAAACGATAGAGATCAACTAGCCGCGTATGCGCTCGCGTACTTGAAAGAGATGCACGAAGGACCAGACCCTCGCTTCACAGGCTGTTAGTTTTCGCAGATTTGCCGAGGAAGTCCGTGGCAGGCGGAATGTTCAGATCGTTCTGATTTCACGCACAAAAGTGTTTCGTAAAGCCCCCGAGGCGCGGACACACTTGTATCATGCAACAGTTGAGCAGATCTGGAATTCTCATGGAGACTGGAGACGGCCGAAATCTGTAGGCGCCGCAGACGAGCAGATCAAACTCCCATCGGTGAATATGAAAAGCGCTGCAGGTTGTGCTCACTAAAGTTTAGCTGGAGCAACAGGCAAAATCGCTAGCGGCATAGGACCGCGTTCGCGCGGTTACGTTCGCGGCTCTATCAGGCCTGCGCGGGGCGCATCTCAATAACCCCAGCCACATCGTGCCGGTCATCGTGTGAGATGCCGTACACTGCAAAAGATCGGCGGGCGTATCGATCGACCGCAACGGCGTCTGCGTCCAGCCGATCAACTAGACGACGGTGCCGCGCGGCAAGGCGGCTGCGCATCACGCCGCCGCCGCCACATACCGACACCGCAGGCGCTGGCGGCACTCTGGGCTGAGGTCGGTCTCGCCAAGGTTGGCTCGTGCAGCACACGCACAGGCCGTCATCCGCGCCTGGCGCGGACTGTCGGCCGGGTGAGGCGCAGCCTGCCATGGGTGCGCGGCAGGAACTGAGCTCCCTTGGCGCTGAGGAAGTCGAGCATCGCCTGCGCCGGCGGCAGCAGGACCTTATCCTTGCGGGCGAGTACGAACCATTGCCGGACCACCGGAAGGCCGTCGACATCGAGCGTGACCAGCCGCCGCTCATCGAGTTCCGTCGCTACCGTATGCGCGGAAATAAACGCGATCCCGAGACCAGCGATCACCGCCTGCTTGATGGTCTCGTTGCTGCTCATCGCCATGCCGATTTTTGGGTGAACGCCGGCGGTCTCGAACAGTTGCTCCATCAGGCCGCGCGTTCCCGATCCCGGCTCGCGCGTCAGGAACGTTTCGTCGGCAAGCTCGCTCAGCGGCAGATGCGCCTTTCGCGCCAGGCGGTGCGCGGTGGGTGCGATGATGACATGCGGGTGATCGCCGATCAGATGCACGTTCATGGGGATATCGACCGGCGGGCGGCCCATGATGGCGATATCGAGATCGTAGCCGCGAAGCGCCGTGCCGATTTCCTGCCGGTTGCCGATGAAGAGACTGACGTCGACATTCGGATATACCCTGGAAAATCCGGAAATCGCGAACGGCACGAAATATTTTGCGGTACTGACGGCGCCGATGGAAATGCGCCCGGCGGTCTTTCCCGCGATCATATCGAGCGAGGTTTCACAGGATGCGATCGCGGCCTCGATGCGCTCGGTAAGCGCCAGCACTTCGTGCCCGGCATCCGTCAGCAGCATGCCGTCGCCGGTGCGCTGGATCAAAGGCAGGCCTGCGAGCGCCTGCAGGTTGCGAAGCTGAAGCGTGACCGCGGGCTGTGTGAGATGAAGCTGTTTGGCCGCTGCGGTGACCGATCGATGTTTCTGCACGGCGGCCAGCGCCCGCAACTGTCGGATAGTTAATTCGCGCAAGAACCGGCCCGCCATCGCCGTTACCTCTATAAGAGAAACTTTGCTCGAACCAAAGATAACAAAATTTTACTAATCCGGCAAACTACGCTTCTCTAAATGGCGGGTTGCCAATCGGCAAACGCGTCGGAGCGTCCCAAAGAGGGCGCGGGGAGACGGCCATGGACGAGCGCGTTATTCTGCGTTCACATCTCGATCGGTCCGCGTCGCAGGCGCCGCATGGCGCTGCGATCGGCGAGGTGATCTCGGCCATTGCCGCCGCTGCGGTCGATCTCGCCGGACTGATCGCCGACGGGCCGCTGGCAGGCATTACCGGAGCGAATGGCGGCGTCAATCCCGACGGCGATCAGCAGAAGGACATCGACGTCGCCGCCGATGAAATGATGCGCCGCGCGCTGCGTGATGCCCCGGTCGCGGCCATTCTTTCCGAGGAAGTGGCGCTGCCGGAGACCCTCAATCCCGCCGCGCCGCTTTGCGTTGCGATCGATCCGCTCGACGGATCGGCCAACCTCGAAAACAATATCTCGGTCGGCACCATCTTTTCAATCCGTCCACGGGGCAACGACATTCTCTCGACCTTCTTTGAGCCCGGCACGGCGCAGTGCGCCGCAGGCTTCGTCGTCTACGGTCCGCAAACCACGCTGGTTCTTGCGCATAATGCCAGCGTCGACATCTTCATTCTCAACCGGCGTACCAAGCAATTCCTGTTGACCGCGCAGGGTGTTCGGGTCGCACTCGATACGCCGGAATTTGCCATCAACGCCTCTAACCGCCGGCACTGGCACGGACCGGTTCGCGCCTATATCGACGAATGTCTTGCCGGCACCAACGGCGGCAGCGAGGCGGATTTCAACATGCGGTGGATCGGTTCGCTGGTGGCGGAATCGCTTCGCATTCTGGTGCGCGGCGGGGTGTTTCTTTATCCGGCCGATGCCCGTCCTGGATATCGCGAAGGCAGGCTCCGCCTGTTGTACGAGGCGCATCCCATGGCACTGATCATGGAGTGGGCAGGAGGTGCAGCGACCACCGGACGCCGGCGAATCCTTGAATTGGGAGCGAGAACGCCGCACCAGCGGGTGCCGCTGATCATGGGCTCGGTGCGCGGCGTTCG
>Ga0137377_10001382_pt1 | contig 16871 bp, 10 predicted proteins | sample SagtaG_22_FD_104815 | JGI IMG/M metagenome (GOLD analysis project Ga0137377, IMG submission 104815) | Vadose zone soil microbial communities from Sagehorn Ranch, Mendocino, California, USA - Sage2_L_40_16 metaG | ecosystem: Environmental > Terrestrial > Soil > Vadose zone | place: USA... | reverse complement strand
CGTTTGCCGTTGCCCAGGTCCATTCTGACTTTGTCGTAAAACGCTTGGCCCGGCATGTGATAGATGCGCTCCCCACATGTTTGGTACGAATATAGACTTTGCGAACTACCTTGCTGGAGCGAGTTCTCTCGTCGATGACAGTTGACCGCAAACAACTCGCGCAGCTTGCCGATTGGGCAGCCGTGGCAGTGGCTGTGGCGTTGCCTTGGTCAACCTCGGCAACATCGATACTGCTGGTCGTCTGGCTGATAACGCTTGTCCCGACATTAGATGCCGCCGCGATCTGGCGCGAGGTCAAATCGCCCGCTGGCGGCCTACCCGTATTACTGTGGCTGCTTGGCGCCATCGGCATGCTGTGGGCTGACGTAAGCTGGCCAGAACGCTTCGCAGGTTTGGGCGGCTTCCATCGTCTGCTGACAATTCCTGTGCTGTTGGCGCAGTTTCGAAGATCCGAGAACGGTCGCTGGGTCCTTTACGGCTTCTTGGCATCAGCGGTGGTCCTGCTCCTTGCATCCTGGGCCTTGGTGCTCGGTCTCATGTCGTGGCAAACAAACCATATATTTGGCGTCGTCGTGCATGATGTCATTGCGCAGAGCACCATATTTCTCATTTGTTCATTCGCGCTAATCTGGTTCATGCGCGATTTAGTACTCGAGCGAAACTGGCGCTTGGCTATATGCTCTGCCGCCTTGGCCGCATCGTTTCTCGCTAATATCGTATTCGTCGCGACAAGCCGCGCCGATATTGTCGTACTTCCGATCCTGATCATCCTGCTTGGCTGGCGCTGGGCGGGCTGGCGAGGCGCAATTCTCGCCTGCGTCGCCGCAGGTGCTTTCGCCGCCGGAACGTGGTTTAGCTCACCCTACCTTCGTGAACGGATCCAGCGCGCTATCGACGACGTTGAAATCTATCGCACAACGCACGTGCACAATGATGTTGGCGACCATATCGAATTTCTGAAAAAGTCGATCGCATTCGTTGGCGAAGCTCCGGTCATCGGCCACGGCACTGGATCGATTCCCGAGCTGTTTCGACGCTCAACGGTCGGACAAACCGGTGCGACTGCCGTCGTTTCAGTCAATCCGCATAACCAAATTCTGGCTGTGGCGATCCAGATTGGTGCGTTGGGCGCGGCGTTACTTCTGGCTATGTGGGTTGCACATTTGGTCTTATTTTACCGCACAGGCTTGATGGCTTGGATTGGCACGCTAGTTGTCGTTGAGAACGTGGTCTCGTCGCTGACAAGCTCGCATTTGTTCGACTTTGTCCACGGGTGGCTTTATGTCCTCGGTGTCGGGATCTTGGGCGGCATGATCCAGCGCGATCGACCGTAAATAACCGAAACAACAGGGTAGAGCCTGCGGTAATCTTTGGCGTTCAACGTGCAACCATTATTCGGTCGGTGCAAATAGCCTACGTTCCGGCATTGCTTGGGTGTTTAGTCGACCCCCCGGATGTCTGCTGCGCATTGCACCAAGTAACAAAGTCATACCCGAATTGCCGCACAAGTCCGCATGCGTGGCAAGGCAACTTCAATACCAGTGATGATGCCGCCAGTGCCGATGATGATAATAATGGTGACGCCAATGGTATCGGTAATAGTGGTGGTGCCAGCGGTGTCGGTAATAGTGGTGTCGATAATAATGGTGATGCCAGTAATATGCTCGAATAACATTATCGCTATTTATATTCGTCGCTTCCGGAATTGGTGCAATGGGTGCTGCTTTCGAAGTTTGATAGCCACCCATAGAAACGACCATGGCGACCACAATTGCCCATGCTAATCGTTTCATTGCGACCTCCTTCCTAAAAACAATGGCTGAAGTGGCGAACGTTGACCGTGCGAGAAAGTTCCGCAATTCGAACCGTTGTGTTGAACGATTAACACTTGTTCATCTGAATGCGCTTTTTTTGGTTGGCGGCCAGAGCGCGGCGATGGGGGACCCGCAGCGATTTGAGTCTAGCCGTCGCGATCGGAATAGCCGCTGCCGACGCGGGTAGTCCTAGCGCCCAGCTCTTCTTCTGTTGGCGCTTTCGGTAACCGCACGCCGGGGCCGCCGCCGTTCTCGTCGATGAACTCGACGCCGGCCGATTCCAAAGCTCGGCGGAGCTTGTGCCTCATCTGAGACACGAGCGCCCAATACCGTTTAGGTCGCATTGTTGACCTTCCGGCGGGGCACAACAACAAATCATTGGTGAATGAAGGAATCGCGGGCCGGTCGCAACTCCGGCTGGCCACTTTTTCGCTACCTACGCACCGTGAGGTAGTAGCCGCTGCGTGTCGGATTTCCGCTTTGGGCGCCCCTTACAAGAGAGCCCCCGGCTCCCGTGCGTTCCCTGCTGCGTGTCTGCATTTCCACGCCGCCGCGATCAAACGAATCAATTACTGATGACTGAACAATTGCACAAGAGCGAAGCGATAGTCACCATGCATTTGTGCACAGCCGCTTCATGTCATCCGGGCTCCAGCGATCAGGTTGGAGCTTTGATGAGCAGAGCGACCGGTAGACGGCGGAGGATTTGTCCGACATCAACTTCAGGACCGAACGGGACTGATTCATCAGCGAGCAAAGCATCTGCGAAGCTCCCCTGCAGATCAGGGGGAACCAGAAGGCGCGTCCCTCTGCGGCACAAAGTCGAGATGCTCAGAAAGTCACTGCTGCCGAAAAGCTGCGCAGTAAGGCGGCAAAACAGGGTGATGGCTGCGTAATCATGCAGAACGCGAGCAAATGCAACGAAATTGTCGGTCGATGGCCCGGCTATTTCGAGGGGTATATAGCGGCCGGCGGAAAAAAGCTGCGCAGTCTTCTTGCGCGCCGCAAGGACACGGACAATCAGGAATTGTTTGAGGCGGCTGTCGAGGCTGGTCGGCGGGCGTAACGGCATCGCCTCGAGGGATGCCTGCCGGGCGGTGAAATCCACGGGCGTTCGATTGTCCGGATCGACAAGGCTGAAATCCCAGTACTCGGCGCCCTGGTAAAAATCCGGGACGCCCGGCGCTGTCAATTTGAGCAGCGTCTGCGCCAGGCTCTTTGCGGCACCTGCCGCATGAATGCGCTGCACAAACCCTGCGATTTCCGGCAGCAACTCCGACGATCCGGAGAATAGCCAAGCTATGAAATCGCTAGCCGCGGCTTCATACGCTCTATTCGGCTCGGCCCAATCACTGTGTAGTTTCGCCTCACGAAGCGCTTTTTGCTGCCACAACATCAAGCGCTTGCAATAGGCCGCAAGACCCCGTTGATCGGTAATCATCAATCCGTCGGGCCAGGCTCCCACGATGGTCTGAAACAGAATGGCGACATCGCCCGCGCTCGGCATGTCGTGTGACAGTCTGCGATGAGACGCGCTCAGATCCAGCCATCGCTCGAGTGTTCGAGTCCAATCTTCAGGAATTTCGCTTAAGACAGCGAGGCGCGCGCGCACATCCTCGCCTCGCTTATGGTCGTGTGTCGCGGTCGCGAGCATCGTGCGCGGGGATTGGCTGTTGCGGGCCTCCATCTTGCGGTGGAATTCGGCGGTTGAGTATGCGAACCGTCGCGGATTGAAACCGACGTCATTTCGCGAGATCAGCCGGCCATATCGGTAGAAGGCGGTGTCTTCCACTGCCTTCGCGCAAAGCGGCGTGCTCAATTGCTGAAATCGGACGAGCGCAACGGCTTGTAGCTGGTCAAACTCAGGCCTGATGCGCTGGCCGGAAAGCCAGTTGCCAAGCGCCGCAACGAGATTGGCATCGCCGGGAGCGCATGTTGATCTCGCGCGCGCCACTGCGGAAAACAAGAATTCGCGATCCGATTGCGAAGCGCAGCCGACCCTGGTGTAGATTCGATAAACCGGAAAATGAGCGAGAATTTCGGTCAGGGCGCGACAAATCGCTGACCGCGAATAGCCGACGGTTGCTGTGTCGCTTTGCGCAATCGTATAGAGAGCCTCGACGGTTGCGGCCCGTTGGCTTCCGAAGCTGCGTTGCAAAATTTGGCGGCGGGCAAACTCCTCCTCAAATCCGAAATCGTCTGGCCTGCCGCTAACACGCTGCCATAGTTCGCCCAGCGGGCGCTCGGCGAGCGCGTGATGTAGAAGTGCGCTTGCCTCGTCCATGAAATCGTAGCCGGTCGTGCCATCGACCTGCCAGCCGGTCGGAAGGCTTTCGTTGGACGCCAAAATCTTTTCTACGACGAAATAAGCGCAGCCCTGGGGTATATCGGCTGGCCGCTCTCGTTCAAGCTCCGACAGCCGTTCGCGCATCTTGCGGCAGTATTTTCCCGGCTGCGACAGCCCGTCGATGTGATCGACGCGGATGCCGTCGATCAAGCCCGAGGCATAGAGGCGGAAAAAAGTGGCGTGAATCGCTTCAAATACCTCGTCATCTTCGACCCGGATTGCGGCAAGTTCGTTGATGTCGAAGAATCGTCGCCAATTGATTTGATCGTTAGCGCTCCGCCACCACGCTAACCGATAGTGTTGCCGCTCAAGTAAATTATGAAGCCGCTCTCGTCCCCCCGGGGAGGCCACATCAAACTCGGCGACGGCGTCATCAGCAAAGACCTCATTCGCCGCAACTGGAAATACGTGATCAAAATACCGTATTACAAAATTGCCTAGCGAACGATTATAGGCAAAAGTTATTTCGCCCGCATCGAGAGCTTCGCCATAGGGTCGGCCGAGAATTGGCATCAAGACCTTGCCTCGCAAATCGTGCCTTGGCGAATCCCAATCGATGTCGAAATATTTGGCGTAGCGGCTGTCCCGGCCTCGGGCCAAGACGTCCATCCACCAGGAATTCTCGCTGCCGATCGCCATATGGTTGGGAACAATGTCCACGATCAGGCCTAAATCGTGCCGACGAAGCTCGCCGACAAGGCGGCAAAATTCGCTTTCTCCGCCTAATGCGCGGCTAATCAGTATGGGATCGACGACGTCATAGCCATGCGTCGATCCGCGTCGTGCGCTCATAATAGGCGACGCATAAAGGTGACTTATTCCCAACGAGGCCAGATAGGGGACGAGAGAGCGCGCGTCGGCAAAAGTGAATCCGTCATTGAATTGCAGACGCATTGTGGCACGGGGCGCATTCGTCACGACGGGCCTCGAGCGACCAGGATCTCAATCCGATGACGCACATCGGGATCGTCCAGCAGCGCCGCCGCAGCGCCGCCATAGCGATGGCGCCAGTTGGGATATTGATCGACCGTCCCAGGCATATTGGGCTGTCGCTCGGCGGCGATGGCATCTTCGAGCGGCAGCAACGCGAGTCGGGACGATGTCTTGGCGACGAACGCCACGGCCACGTCGACGACACGCGATGCTTCGCCTGCCGAAGGCCGATCACCGCCGGCTACTTTGGCCGAATTGAACGCGTCCCAAAGCGCCTCGCGCTCGGCGTTTCGGGCTGCTCGCTCGGCGTGAGGATGGTTGAGCAAACCGCGGCTCGCCCGCGCTTCGAGATCGGTCCCGCGCCACCAACCCGCGACTGTCGGAAGGTCATGGGTTGACGTCATCGCAGCCGCAGCGTCTGACCAATCCTGCGGTGGAACAAAGCCTTTTTTATCGCGCTCGAACCAAAGCACTCTCGTGCCGTAGATGCCTGCGCGCGCGAGCCGCTCGCGGAAGCGCAGCGGCACTGTTCCAAGGTCTTCGCCGATTACGATGGCGCGATGCCGATAAGATTCCAGCGCTGTCAGCCGAAATAAATCGTCGACCGGATAGGTTATGTAGGCACCCTCATTGGCCTTAGCGCCCTCCGGAATGACCCAGAGCCGCGTCAATCCCATGACATGGTCGACACGCAGGCCACCGGCATGACGCATGCATGCTCGAAGCGTCGCGATGAACGGTTCAAAGCCCTGTCCGGACAATGCGCGGGGTGAAAACGAACTCAATCCCCAATTTTGGCCATTGGCATTAAACGAGTCGGGCGGAGCACCAATTTGCAAGCCGCTGAGCATGTGGTCCTGGTGGGCCCAGGCGTAGCTGCCTGCGCTTGTCATCCCGACGGCAAGATCGGCGATCAGACCAATCCGCATTCCCGCTCGCCTCGCCCCCTGCTGAGCGTTTGCGAAGGAACGATCGGCAATCCACTGCAAGAAACAATGGAATAGGATCTCATGCTGGTTTTCTTCAGTGAAATCTCTGATCGCCGGACTGCGCGGATCACGCCATCTTGCCGGCCAGTCTTTCCAATTCAATGCTTCGGGATCGGTCTTTAGCCGCGCCGCGTGCAAGGCTTCAAACGAGGCATGCTCTTGAAGAGCCGGGCCGCGTTCGGCACAGAACTTTGCGAAGTCTGTTGCAAGATCGGTCGGCGGCTTGGACGCGAGATCGGTAGCGGCAATATCTTCGAAGACGCGGCGAAGAACCGTCATCTTCGCTCGTGTCGATGCCTTCCAGTCAATCAGCGATAAGGCTTCCACTTCACCTGCAGACGACCCTAAACTGGTGGCGGTCCGCGCTCGCGCGACCCGCTCCGCGCCGAGAACCGAGGCAACATCGGCGTGCAGAGGATTGTAGAACAGGCGGTTCGAGGGCGAATATGGACTGAAGTGGTCCGGGTCAGCTGCGAACAGCGCATGCACAGGGCTCAGTGCAAGTGCGTCAAGACCGAGAGCGGCTGCCGATTTCGCCAGAGTAGTGACCCCAGACATATCGCCGATGCCGCAATCACCGGTATGCCGGAGCCCATATATTTGGGCCGCCAGACCGGCGAGACGTTCACCTCTGGCAATGTCATCAATCGTAATACATCGCGCCGGCGCAACCGCCAGCGTAACGCTCGACCGACCTATTTCCAGGGTGTGGTAGCCAATAGTTTTGATACCCGGCAATCGGATGCCCCACGCCGTCTCACGCACCGGCAGCTCGTTTGCCGATCCGTCCGCGTGAACGAGGCGGGCGCGGGCCGGAGAGCCCGCCATTCGCCACGGCAAATCGACAGCCCGTCCCGCGGTCGTTGTGATCAAAGGCGCGATCGTTGCATTGTCCAATGCGTGTTGGCTGTGGGTTATTTCATCTGATGTGTCACAAGGCAGTGCGAGCGCGGCGAGAATGCGGCGTATCGTGTCCAGCGGCACGCGGTGCCGTTTATGAACATGATCGGTCCACTGCACGGCAATGCCTGCGCGGCGCGCAAGTTCGCGAACTGAAGAATCGTTCATGTCGTTTTCAGGAACACGACTGTGGAATAAGGTTCGAGCGTACCGTTTTGCGCCGCTGCCCCGGCGTCTCTCGAACTGGCAAACAGCAGCTTGCCAGGCGGCTGCGGGATTACTACGGCCGATGTGCCAAGATTGGCGCCGATCACAAGCAGTGAGTCATCGCCCATTTGCCACTCGGCGACAACTGCTGCGGGGCCCACGGCGCGCGCATCGAGCGCGCGCGTGCCATCCAGGCGGGGAATGATCTCCGTTTCCCGCAGCATGAGCAGCTGTTTGTAGAGGCGCTCGCGTTGCGCACCTAATAACGCGTCTGCAACGGGCCTTGAGTGCTCAAATGTAGCGGGCGAATTGGGATCCGGTATTCGTCCTAGATAATCTGGATCGGAGCGCGGTGAAAAGCTGGCAAACTCACGACGTCTGCCCTCCCGCACGGCCTTTGCAAGATCCTGGTTGTGATCGGTAAAGAACAAAAATTGCGTGCGGCTTGCCTGTTCTTCGCCCATGAACATAAGCGGGATTTGCGGGCAAAGCATCTGCAAGGCGATGGCTGCTTCAAGCGCCGCCGGATCGGCGAGAACCGTCAGGCGCTCACCCAGAGCGCGATTACCGATCTGATCGTGGTTTTGCAAAAACAGCACGAACGCGGTCGGCGGTAGGTCTGCGCTGCGCGTGCCGCGGGGCTTGCCATGGCGATAGGGGGATCGCTCGCCCTGATAGATGAACCCTTCCTTAAGGCAAAGGGCAAGCCGCGCGGCGGGGTTATTAGCGTAATCGCCATAGTATCCGTCGCGTTCGCCGGTCAGCAGCAAATGCAGGACGTGGTGACCGTCGTCGTTCCATTGTGCGCTAAAATCGCGGGACAAATGGCTGGCCGCGTTGTCGTCGTTTTCCAGGACTAAATGGACTTGTCGCTCCCGCCCTACCGCTCGACGCACCTCGGCGGCCATTTCATCCAACCAATCCGGCTCCGGTATTGCATGGACCGCATCGAGGCGCAGACCGTCGAAGCGATACTCGATCAGCCAGTACAGCGCGTTCTCGATAAAAAAACGTCGGACCTCATTGCGGCGGAAATCGATCGCGCTGCCCCATGGTGTTGCGATGTCCGTGCGAAACATTTCGGGCGCGTACATATGCAGATAATTTCCGTCGGGTCCAAAATGGTTGTAGACGACATCCAAGAAAATCATCAGACCACGATCGTGAGCAGCGTCAATCAGACTCTTCAATTGGTCAGGCGAGCCGTAACTGCATTCCGGCGAAAAAAGCAGAACCCCGTCATATCCCCAATTCCGTGAGCCGGGGAATTCCGCGATGGGCATCAACTCGATCGCGGTAACGCCAAGATCGGCAAGCCGGGACAGTTCGCGCGCGACGCCGTCGAAGCCGCCAAGCACGCCGACGTGAAGCTCATAAAACACCGCCTCGTGCCAGGCTCGGCCGCGCCAATTTCGGTTGCGCCAGCGATACGAGCACGGATCGATAACGACGCTTTGACCGTGGACATCTCCTGACTGGGCGCGCGCGGCCGGATCGGGGACCGCGGTGCCGTCTTCCAACAGGTATCGGTAGCGCGTGCCAGCACCGCAATCCGCCTCGACCTCAAACCAGCCCTCATCACGCCGCGCCATCGGCAAATGTAACCGGCCCTCTATGACGACTGAAAGCGTCCGTTGCGTCGGCGCCCAAACTCGAAATTTTGTTCTACGGGGTGCAATGAGATTTGCTCCAAACGACAGACGCCACTCCGAAGCGCTCATTGCGTGGCAGGCTCCAGTTTGGCGTATAATAGAACCGCACTGTGCGCTTTGACTTCGACTTTCGGTTCTTTCAGTTCAGCTTCCGTGTTAGGCTGCGCCGTATCGATCAGGACACGACCCGGCAGAGCAGGCTGCGGCAGCTGGAACACTCGTTCTTCGGCCGTCGGATTTAGAAGCAGCGTCAGTAGCGAGACCGTTCGGTCACCATTTCGCGTAGCCCGGCGCAGGCAAAGCAGCCGGTGTTCAGGATTAGTCCAGGACGCCTCCGGTACGTTCTCGCCATCCTCATTAAACCAGGCAATGTCGAAGATTCCCGGTGCCGGCTCGCGATGACCGTGCAAAAAATGACGCGAACGCAGTGCCGTATGTTCTTGGCGAACCGCTATAAGTTTTGAGACGAAACTTATCATTTCACGGCCCTCGGGAGAATCGGCCATGCCCCAGTCCAACCAGGATATCTGGTTGTCCTGGCAATACGCGTTGTTGTTTCCGCTCTGTGTTCTGCCGAACTCGTCCCCGGCAAGCAGCATCGGCGTGCCGTGCGCAAACATTACAGTTGCCAGCATTGCTCGCCGAACGCGAGCGCGAAGCTCCTTGATCTTCTCGTCGGTCGCTGCACCTTCAACGCCCCAGTTCGCCGCGTAGTTCTCAGCACTGCCGTCTTTGTTACCTTCGCCATTGGCCTCGTTATGATGCTGCGTGAAGCTCACTACATCTGTAAGCGTAAAGCCGTCATGCGACGAAACATAGTTGATCGAAGCCCAGGGTCGGCGCGCATAACGGTCGAACAGATCGCTTGATCCGGCAAGCCGTGCAGCAAGCTCGGGACGCTCGCCCGCGTCGCCGCGCCAGAAACGTCGCGTACTGTCGCGAAAGCGGTCGTTCCATTCGGCAAATCCCGGCGGATGATGCCCGAGCTGATAGCCGCCGGGGCCAAGATCCCATGGCTCCGAGATTAATTTGACTTTTGTCAGTATTGGATCCTGCCGCAGCGCATCAAAAAAACCACTGCCGGGATCGAAACCGTTGGCTTCCCGTCCAAGCGTGACTCCAAGATCGAAGCGAAAGCCATCGACATGGAACGAAGTCACCCAGTAGCGCAATGAATCCATCACCATCTGCAGGACACGCGGATGAGATAGATTCAATGTATTTCCCGTTCCCGTGTCATTGATGTAGTGGCGCGGATTGTCCTGCACCAAGCGATAATAGCTAGCATTGTCGAGGCCGCGGAACGAGAGCGTCGGGCCGAGCTCACTCCCCTCGGCAGTGTGGTTATAAACGACATCAAGTATTACTTCGATGCCAGCCGCGTGCAGCCGGCGAACTGCGACGCGCATTTCGTTACGCGAGCCATCCGAAAGGTAGCCCGGCTCGATGCTAAAAAAGCTGATTGAGTTGTATCCCCAATAATTCTTCAAGCCGTGTTCGATGAGTTGACGGTCTTGAACGAAGGCGTGGATCGGCAATAGCTCGACCGCTGTGACGCCAAGTGCTTGTAAATATTTTATCACATTTGGATTGGACAGCGCCGCGAACGTCCCTCGTTCATTAGCGCGGATGTCTTCCCGCCGCATCGTCATACCGCGAACATGCGCCTCATAAATGACCGTACGTGACCATGGGATATTTGGCGGGCGATCGTCGCCCCAATCGAAGACGTCATCGCTCACGATCGCCTTGGGTATGCTCGGCGCACTGTCGCGCCGATCGTACGAGAGGTCCGCTCGAGGAGAATCAATACGATAGCCGAAGAGGGCATCGGTCCAACGCAGCTTCCCCGCCAAGCGACGGGCATAGGGATCGAGCAAAAGCTTGTGCGGATTGAATCGGTGGCCGTCCTGCGGGCGATAGGGACCGTAGGCGCGATAGCCATAGATCACGCCGGCTCGCGCATTGGGCAGATAGCCGTGCCAGACTTCATCGGTACATTCCGGCAAATTCAGACGCGTGATCTCGCGGCGCCCGCTCGGATCAAAAAGGCAAAGCTCTATCCGCTCGGCATGAGCCGAAAATACCGCAAAATTTATCCCCAGGCCGTCCCAGGTAGCGCCGAGCGGATACGGTGCCCCGCGATCAAGTTGGACCGAATTTGCTGACATCGACTAGCCGTCGTGACGGAGATAAATTGTTGCCAGCGGCGGCAACACAATTTCCACCGAATATGATTGACCGTGCGCGGCAAATTCTTGAGCCATCACCCGACCCTGGTTGCCGACGTTTGACCCACCATAGAATGCTGAATCGCTATTGAATATTTCGTGCCAAGCGCCGCCGAGCGGCACGCCGATGCGGTAACCGTGCCGCGGCACCGGTGTCATGTTGCAGACGACAAGGACCGGGGGGCGATTTGCGGCATAGCGCAGAAATGAAAACACCGAATTGGCGCGATCGTCGCCCACCGTCCATTGAAAGCCGGCCGTCTCGCAATCACGCTCATGCAACGCCAGTTCGGAAACATAGAGCCGGTTGAGATCGCGGATAACGCGCTGAATACCGACATGCATTGAATCTCGCAGCGACGACCAGTCGAGCTCTCGGTCGTGATTCCACTCGCGTTCTTGCGCGATTTCGCCCCCCATGAACAGCAGCTTTTTGCCAGGATGTCCCCACATAAATCCGAAATAGGCACGCAGATTGGCAAACCGCTGCCAATGATCACCCGGCATCTTGCCGATCAGCGATCGTTTTCCATAGACGACTTCATCGTGCGAGAGCGGCAGAATAAAGTTTTCAGTAAACGCATAGAGCAAGCCGAACGTCATGTCGTGATGATGATACTCGCGATGAATGGGATCCTTCGTGATGTAGTTCAAGGTGTCGTGCATCCATCCCATATTCCATTTGTAGGAAAAACCGAGACCGCCGCTGGAGATGGGTCTGCTCACACCCGGCCACGCCGTCGACTCCTCAGCGATCATGATCGCGCCCGGACAGCGCTCGCCGACAACCGCGTTGAGATGGCGTAAAAAGCCGATTGCTTCAAGATTCTCGCGTCCGCCATAAACGTTGGGTATCCACTCGCCTGCTTTGCGGCTGTAGTCGCGGTATAACATCGACGCCACGGCATCGACGCGAAGACCGTCAACATGAAAATGCTCCAGCCAATAAAGCGCGCTGGCAATTAAGAAACCTTGCACTTCGCGACGGCCGAAATTGTAGATGAAAGTATTCCAATCGTGGTGAAAGCCCTCACGCGGATCGAGATGCTCGTAGAGCGGGGTGCCATCAAACCGCGCCAAGCCGTGCGGATCCGTGGGAAAATGCGCCGGCACCCAATCGAGAATTATTCCGATATGCGCGGCATGCAGCGCATCGACAAAACGCATCAACTCTTCCGGCGGTCCAAAGCGAGCGGTCGGCGCGAACATGCTGAGCGGCTGATAGCCCCAGGAGCCGCCGAAAGGATGTTCAGTGATGGGCAGCAGCTCGACATGGGTGAATCCCATGTCGACAAGGTAAGGTAGCAAGCGCTCGATGGCGAAGTCCCACAGCGAACCCGTCTGATTATGCTGCTCCGGTTTGAGCCAAGAGCCAAGATGGACCTCGTAGATCGTGATGGGCGCGTTCGGCGACTGACGCTCGGCTCGTTCGGTCATCCAGGCCTGATCGTGCCAGCGATGATGGTCCGGCTGCGGAACGACAGATGCCGTACTCGGTGGCATTTCCGTCTGGCGCGCAATTGGATCCGCCTTCAACGGCACCTGATTGCCATCAGGGCCAATAATATCGAATTTATACTTTGACCCGGGGGCAACCCGCGGCACAAACAATTCCCAAATCCCGGCGCCATAGCGCACACGCATCGGATGGCGACGGCGATCCCAGGAGTTGAAATCGCCAACCACGGCAACGTGCCTGGCATTTGGCGCCCAGACGGCAAAGCGAACCCCCGCTATGCCGTCAATGGTCATGGCCTGCGCTCCGAGACAATGGGCCAGCTGAAAATGCCGGCCCTCATTGAAAAGGTGAAGATCGACGTCGCCTAGCAGCAAGCCGAAGGAATAGGGATCCTCGGTCTCCTGCACGGCATCGGACCAAAAGATGCGCAGCCGATAGGGCGTGTGATCGTGTACCAGGTTTTCAAATAGCCCGTGTTCGCCGCGCGCCTCGAGCACTGTGACAACCGCACCGTCAGAGCAGCGTAAAGCCTCGACCTTTGTGGCTCCCGGCAAAAAAGCGCGGATCACACGGCCGTCTGGCGTATCGTGCGGGCCAAGCACGGCGAACGGATTGTTGTGGCTCGCATGCGCGAGCGCCCGGGCCGATTCCGGATCGAGTTGCCAGGAACGTTTCAGCCGCACGTTAGCCATTGCGACCTCGGTGATCCTTTTCAAGAATGCGCTTTGTCAAGAATGCGTTCGGTCAGCCTCAACACCCCGGCCAGTGGCACGCCAATCCAGGTCGGCCGATTGGCGGCCTCATAGGCAATCTCATAGGCGGCTTTCTCGATCAAGAAGAGTTCGAGCAAAGCACGCTCTCGGGCGCCCGCGATTGAACCGCGGGCAGCCCAATACTCTTTCAGGAACGCGCGCGATGCACGGCTACGGAACTCGGCAATGAGACGATCACGCTGCGTCTCACCAACCGGCGCGGCAGCGACCCCCTTGCCCTCCACCAATGCGGCGCCGGCATAATCAATTGAGCGCAGGAGACCCGCTACGTCGCGCAGCGGGCTGGTCTTGGCGCGGCGTTCCGCGATTGAAGTCGCTGGCTCGCCTTCGAAATCGATGATGTAAACATCGCCGCTCGCAACAAGCACCTGGCCTAGGTGAAAGTCGCCATGAATACGACTCATCACAGTTCCTGCATCGGATTTTGCGTGCTTATTAATTGCACGGGAAATTTGTACGCGCTGGTGCAGCAGCATCTTTGCACGATCATGATCTTGATTGTTCGCCCAATCGCGTATTTGTTCAACGGCGGCAAAGGCCCTGTCGAGCCGCTGTTCGGTTTTTCGCACCCACCCGGCAGCGTCATCTGCATCAGCGGTCTCGGGCGCAAAAGCTGCGTCCGATGTTTGTCGCGCCAGCGCCACATGCATCTCGCCAAGGCGCCGGCCGATCATCCCGGCGATTGCTTCACAGTCGCTCAACTCGAATTCTGAGCTGCCCGGAGCAAGATTGTCGAGGGCGCGCGTTAGGTGATCGAGAGTCCACGACCAGGCGTCGCCCTGATTACGGACAAATCCCAGGGCGACTGCCAACGTCCGCGATCTTCCGTCGCCACAGATCTGCACGACATCGCCGAGCAATGGCGGCACGTGAGCGAAGCGAGCTTCCGTAAGATAACGACTCATTTCCGTTTCGGGATGTTCGCCTTCTGCAATCCGACGGAATAGCTTAAGCATTACGCTGTCGCCGATGATCAATGAGCTGTTGGATTGTTCCGCCGTAAGCCAGTTCACTTGGGCGTCTACCCCGGTCCCGGCGCGGAGAAGTTCCCGGCCGGCATCGGTTGGGCGGAAGCACACCTTGCCCTCGGAATTCTTGAACTCGCGGTTGTGGAGAAGTGCATCAGCGACGCGATGGGCGAAGTTCGGCAATGCAAAGCCGTCGGTCAGCAAACCAAGCCGCCGGCCGCGCCGTACGCGAGCGAGTGCAAGACGGCTGGGCAGAGCCGGAGCGGACCCGTCTTCCCACAGTACGCCCAGCGGCAGGAGCCAACGGGTTGCGGCGCCGTCGGCCTTTACTTCGATTTCTGTCAACAAGATTTCGCCTTCACTGTCACCGATATTGGTCGAACTGGCAATCCGCGTTGCCTTGATGGTGTGGTCTTTGAGACCAAACCAGCGGCGCTTGGCGATGTATTGCGGTAATGACTCATGTTCGAGCTGAGCTTGTGCCGGACCGCTAAGCGCTTTTGCCAAACTCTCGCGCATGACCACGGTCACAAACTCCGGAAGCGGCTCCGGCGCTGGCGTGTGCCAGGATGGCCAATCACTTTGCGAGGCCAGCGCAAACCAATAGAAGCCGTAAGGCGGCAGGGTCAGGAGATAGGTGAGTTCTCCGATGGGCGGAAATGGCGTCCCAGCATTTAGCTCGACCGGCACGCGGCCAGCGAGTTGCGAGAGATCGAGCTCCACTGCCTGAGGACTATGCGCGAGGTTGGCAACACACAACAGCACGTCGCTTTGATACTCACGGAGATAAGCAAGGATTTTTCTATTTTTAGGAGAAAGCAGTGTCACCGTGCCGCGGCCGAAGGCCGGATGTCGTCGGCGCACGGCGAGCATGCGCCGCATCCAGTTTAGGATCGAGTGCGGATCCCGGCTTTGTGCTTCCACGTTCACCGCGCCGTAACCGTAGAGTGGGTCCATAATTGGCGGCAAAACCAAGGCCGCGGGATCGGCGCGCGAGAAGCCGCCGTTGCGGTCCAGCGACCACTGCATTGGCGTCCGTACGCCATTGCGGTCTCCGAGATGGATATTGTCTCCCATGCCGATTTCGTCACCGTAATAGACCACCGGCGTACCGGGCATGGACAGCAACAGACTATTCATCAATTCGACGCGGCGGCGGTCGCGTTCCAACAGCGGCACAAGCCGGCGTCGGATACCAAGATTAAGTCGCGCCCGACGATCTGAAGCGTAGGTCTGCCATAAATAATCGCGTTCGCTGTCAGTCACCATTTCGAGCGTGAGCTCATCGTGATTGCGCAGGAACACCGCCCATTGGCAGGTCTCCGGGATCGGCGGCGTCTGCCGCATAATGTCGGTGATTGGAAACCGGTCCTCGCGCGCGATCGCCATGTACATGCGCGGCATCAGCGGAAAGTGAAATGCCATGTGGCACTGATCGCCCTCGCCAAAATACTCTTTGGTATCTTCCGGCCACTGATTAACTTCGGCTAACAACATTCGACCAGGAAAAGTACGATCGACCTCGGCGCGAAACTTCTTGAGGATCGCATGCGTTTCCGGGAGGTTTTCGTTGGTCGTGCCTTCGCGCTCGATAAGGTACGGCACCGCGTCGAGCCGCAGGCCGTCGACGCCCAACTGCAGCCAAAATCGCATCACGCTCAATACCGACTTGAGCACATGAGGATTATCGAAATTTAGATCGGGCTGGTGCGAATAGAAGCGGTGCCAGTAATACGCGCCGACCTCTGGGTCCCAAGTCCAATTCGAGCGCTCGGAGTCGACGAATATAATGCGCGTGCCGGCGTACTTTTGATCGTTGTCTGACCAAACATAATAGTTGCGCCAAGGCGAGCCGGGTTTGGCGCGACGCGCACGCTGAAACCATGGATGCTGATCAGAAGTATGATTGACTACAAGCTCGGTAATGACGCGAATTCCACGGGTGTGCGCTTGTCGAACGAAGTGACGAAAGTCGGCGAGCGTGCCGTAATCGGGATGAATATTGCGGTATTCACTAATATCGTAGCCATCGTCCAGCAGAGGCGAGGGATAGAAGGGCAGCAACCAAATGGCATTTACGCCAAGCTCGGCGATGTAATCGAGCTTTGAGATCAAGCCAGGGAAATCGCCGATACCGTCGTCGTTGCTGTCGAAGAACGATTTGACATGCAGCTGATAGATGATCGCATCCTTGTACCAGAGCTGATCGATTGCGATTGCTGCGGATGGTTTCGCCTGGGCATCCACGTTAGCCTCCCAAACTTGGCGTTACGCGCCAAATGGCGAAAGGAAGCTCGGCCGGATCAAGGCGCAGCCGCTGCAATTTGCCGTGCCACGTAAAGCTAGTGTCGCGCATCAAATCGCTGACCTTCATGGTCGCGTCATCAGGCTGATGCCATTCCCACACCGGCACTTCGATGGTCACATCGCGGGCATGAAATGGATCAAGGTTTACGGCGACCAGGATCATTTCAGCCTGGTCCGGCAGCCTCTTGCCATAGAGCAAGACGTGATCGTCATGAGCTGGATAAAACCGCAGTCCGAGATGGCTCTGCAGCGCTGGATTAAATCGTCGAATCCGGTTTAGCTTCGCGATCT
>Ga0137377_10001371_pt1 | contig 16934 bp, 17 predicted proteins | sample SagtaG_22_FD_104815 | JGI IMG/M metagenome (GOLD analysis project Ga0137377, IMG submission 104815) | Vadose zone soil microbial communities from Sagehorn Ranch, Mendocino, California, USA - Sage2_L_40_16 metaG | ecosystem: Environmental > Terrestrial > Soil > Vadose zone | place: USA... | reverse complement strand
GGGCGCGACTGGCCAGCTGGCGGGCCGCGGCGGGCGAGCGCCCGACGATGGGCGCGATGTCGTCGAACGGGACGGCGAACACGTCGTGCAGGACGAAGGCGAGCCGTTCGGCGGGCGCCAGCGTGTGCAGGATCACCAGGAGCGCGGGACCGATGTTGTCGGCAAGCAGCGCTTCGGCTTCGGGGTCGATGCCGTCCGCGTCGCTGACGACCGACTCGGGCAGGTGCATCCCCACCGGCTCGTCCCGGCGTGACTGCAGCATGTTCAGGCACACCCGGGCGACGACCGTCGTCAGCCATCCGCCGAGATTCTCGATGTTGCCGGGGTCGGTGCGGCTCAGCCGCAGCCAGGCTTCCTGAACGGCGTCGTCGGCCTCGCTGGCCGAGCCGAGCGTGTGGTAGGCGACCGCCCGCAGCCGGGTCCGGTGCGCCTCGAACCGTTCCGCGAGCACGTCATGGTGGTCCATTCGGTCACATTCGCTTGTCGTGGTCGGTCATAGAAGTGACCGTCCAGGCCCCGCCGATGTGACAGGAGGCCGGCTTGGTGTTAGGTGTCCCGGTTCGGCCGCGGCCCACACGGAGGAACAATCGTGCACCCACGGGCGAACCACAACGAGTGGACGTAACTCATCCCTCTCTTGAGGGCTAATCAGCGTAAGGAGAGCCCATGGCCTCGCCCGTCCTTGTCACTGGCGGCACCGGCCGCCTCGGGAAGCTTGTGGTCGCGCGGCTACAGGACAGCGGTTGCGACGTCCGCGTGCTCGCCCGGCACGACCGGCCCACCCCGCAGGGCGTCACATTCTTCACCGCAGACCTGCGGACGGGCCAGGGCATCGAGCCGGCCGTGACCACAGCGGCGGCCATCGTCCACTGCGCGACCAGCACGAGGGGCGACGCCGAGGCTACCCGCAACCTCGTGGCAGCCGCGTCCCGGACGGGGTCTGCCCACCTGGTGTACGTGTCGATCGTCGGTATCGACCACATCGCCTCCTGGGGATACCCGAAGACGAAGCTCCAGGCCGAGCAGATCGTGGCCAGCTCCGGCCTGCCCTGGACGATCCTGCGAGTCACGCAGTTCTTCGACTACTGCCTGACCAATGCGCAGAAGCTGAGCCGGTTCCCCGTGGCGCCGGTGCCAGCGGGCTTCACCGTCCAGCCGGTTGATCCCCGCGACGTGGCGGGCCGGCTCGTCGAGCTGGCGCTGGGCGAGCCCGCCGGCCGGGCGCCGGACATGGCCGGACCACAGGTGAGCAGCTGGGCGGACCTGCTGCGGGGGTACCTGAAGGCCAGCCGTCGCCGCCGATGGGTGCTGCCGGTTCGGCTACCGGGCACCCGAGCAGTCCGCAACGGCGCTCTGCTGCCACCGCCGGGACACACCATCGGCTCCCGGACCTGGGACCAGTTCCTCACCACCCAAATGCGGCAGCAAGGCCGCCACAACCGCCTAGCCCCACCCGCAGGCGGCCACCACCGCCGACCGCACCATCCGCCATCCCCTCCGACATCACGCCAGACAGCAAAAGGAGCGCCGCACGCAATTCAAGCCCGAATGAAGAACCCGGGAGTGGTCATTCCCGACGCCATGACGGCAATCAGGGCGCTGAACGCGGCCATCAAACAGGGCGGCGTACCATCGAGGACACTCGACCTGGTACACCTTCGAGCCAGCCAGATCAATGGTTGCATCGTGTGCGTCGGCGCGGCGGCCAGAGCCAAGAAAGACGGCGAGAGCGACGAACGACTGTTCACCCTGGTCGCCTGGCGGGACACGCCCTATTTCACCGACGCCGAACGCGCCGCACTGGCCCTGACCGAGGCCGTCACCCGGCTCAGCGACCGGACCGACCCGGTGCCCGACGAGATATGGAACGAGGCGGCCCGCCACTACGACGAGCCAGCCCTGGCCGCACTGGTTCTCTGGATTGCCGTGGTGAACGTCTTCAACCGCGTCAACGTCACCACCAGGCAGGTCCCCAGCGAATACCCCGGCCAAGTCTGAGCGTGCGCGGCGACGCCTGAACCTACCAGTGCCATACCACCGTTCCACGGTGGAGTTCAGCGACGGCAACGGAGCCAGACTGTCCGGCACGAGCGCGCCGACGGCGGAAGGCCTGCTCCCCCTCCATGAAGGTCACCCTGACCAAAATGGAATGAGAAACCCGGCGTCGAGATCGCCGATCAACCTGTTCGGTACTGCATGGGAGGCGCTCGCCGGGCGGCCACACCCGTGCAGGACGGCGGTTCGCGTTCGTCCTGGTGTCGCCGGGCGTGACCGCCGCCTCGTGAGGGCAGCCCCGCCTGGCCGCTGCCAGGGCCAGGCGGGGCTGCCCCAGCGGGTATGCCATTACCGGGCGGCGCTCGCGACGTAGGCGGCGACGATGTAGGTCGCATGGCGGTCCGGGCTGCCGCGGGCCCGGTCTGGCGGACGCATCGTGGTGCGCGCTCGGTGCGGGCGGCGTAGCCGGCCTTCGAGGGTATGGTCGGCATGAAGGGGGCGGCAGCGGATCTGAGGTCCTGGCATGTCTCGAGCCGATGGCAAGAACAGCACCAAGTACTGGTTCGACCGGCAGACGCCGGGTCTGAGCCTGCTCTGCGCGGACTTCACGACGCACGAGTATCCCGTGCATATCCACGACGCGCTCATGATCGCGGTGACCGAGGCGGGCGGGTCGGAGATCAAGGCGAGCGGCGTCCGGGACGAAGCCCACTCCGCGGCGCTGCTTGTGGTCAACCCCGCGGAACCGCACTCCAGCCGGATGAACGGCAGCAGCCGGTGGCGGTACCGGTCCTTCTACCTCGAGCGATCCGCGATCGATGACGTCCTGCGCGGTCTCGGCATCGGTGAGCTACCCAGGTTTGGCCGCAACATCCTGAAGGACCGCGGCCTGATCAAGGGCTTCGTGGGGTTGCACCAGGCGCTGGACGGCGGACGCAGCGACGAGTTCAGGCGGCGGGAGCTTCTCGTCGGCACATTCGGCCAGCTGACCAGGAGGTACGGCGACGGCGCCAGAAAGGTGCCGCTGGCTCCGCGAGACCGGGTCGTGCTCGGGTCAGTCATCGAGGTCATGCGCGACCGTTTCGCGGAGCGCGTCACGCTACAGGACCTCGCCGCGGTCGCCGGCCTGACGCAGTTCCAGCTCATCGGGCTGTTCCGGAAGGGCGTCGGCATGACACCGCACGCTTACCTGACCCAGATCAGGCTGGAGTCCGCGCGCGGCCAACTGCGCAGGTCAACGCCGATCGCCGCGGCGGCGATCTCGTCCGGCTTCTATGACCAGGCGGCCTTGACCAGGCAATTCAAGCGCTGTTATGGCATCACGCCGCACCAGTTCGCGCAGGCCGCGCAAGCCTGACTTCGAGGGCAAGCCTGGCCTGGTGACGAGCCCGAGCCGGGTCCACGCGCAAGCCCGGTGCGCCCGGCCACGCTCCAGCAATTTTCGCCAATAGCGGCCTGCCTGCTCTGGCGGATTATCAGCCCATGACGGTAACGCGGGCTTTTTACCATGAATTTCCCGATGCCCTGGTCATCGAGACGCAGGTCGTAGATTCCCGGCCCGGCCGCGTGCTGCTGGCGAACTCAGCCTTGTTTCCCGGCGGCGGTGGACAGCTCCCGGACCGGGGCCTGCTGAAGTGGGCGAGCGGCGAGACGGCCGTGACCGGGTTCGAGCCATCTGGCGAAGGCATGTGGCACCTACTGGCCCGTGAGGATGCCGAGGTGGCCGGGACCGTCGAGGTGAGCGTCGAACCGGCCTTCCGCGAGCTGATGCGCGAGCTGCACACCGCCACCCATATCCTCAACGCCGCCGTGTTCCAGGACTTCAACGGCGCGCTGGTCACCGGTGCGCAGATGTCGGCGGACGGCACAGCACGGATGGATTTCGACCTGCCGGACGCGGACAACGACCGCCTCCGGGCACTCGGGCCAGTCCTCAACGACACCATCCGCCAGGACCTGCCGGTGATCTGCACATATGTACCGATGGCAGAAGCGCGGCAGCAGTACGGGCTGATCCGCAACCAGTCCGTCGCTCCCCCGCCAACCGCCGACGATCAGGTAAGGATCGTGGAGATAGCCGGCCTTGACCGCCAGGCCTGCGGGGTACGCACCTGGCGTCCACGGGGACGTCACCGCCGGTCCGGGTTCTCCGCGTCGCCAGCAAGGGCCGGCACAACCGCCGTGTCCACATCGGTCTGGAAGGACGCATGACATGACCGGATTCCTGATCGCCGACGTGACCGATGTGAAAGACGCATTGCTGTACCAGCGCTATAAGCCGCTCGTACCGGCATCGCTGCCGGCCTTCGGCGGCACCTACCTGACCCGCGGCGGCACCGTGACCGTCCTCGAGGGCAGCTGGCACCCGGAACGGATTGTTGTCATCCGCTTCGAAAGCGCGGCGCGGGCGATGCAGTGGTGGGCCTCGGACGAATACCGAGAGGCCAGAGGACTGCGGCAGGCCTCCACCGAGACGAACATGATCGTCGTCGAGGGCGTGGCGTGAACATGGACATCAAGGTCACCCCGGTCAGCCGGTCCAGGATCGGCGAACGGCGCCTGGACCCGCAATCGTTCGGCACGATCTGCTGCGACCACATGCTCGTAGCCGACTACCGGGACGGCGCGTGGACGGACGTGCGGATCGAACCCTACGGGCCGCTGCCGCTGCCGCCCTCGATCAGCGCCCTGCAATACGGGATTTCGGTATTCGAAGGACACAAGGCCTTCCAGACGGCGGACGGCGAGGTCGTGCTCTTCCGGCCCGATGAGAACTGTGCCCGCCTGCGGCGGTCCTGCCGGCGGCTGGTACTCCCGGAAGTGCCCGAAGAGATCTACATCGAGGGCCTCATGCAGCTGATCCGGATCGACAGGGAATGGGTGCCCGGCCCGGACGAGGGCTCCCTGTACATCCGGCCGAGCGTCTTCGCCACCGACCAGAACATCCGGGTCAGACCGCCGTCGAGCTGCCGATTCGTGATCTTCACCTGCGCGGTCGGGCATTACTACCCACAGCCGCTGAAGCTGCTTGTGACCACCGACTACGTCCGCGCGTTCCCGGGCGGCACTGGCGACGTCAAGCCGGCCGGCAACTACGCCCCCGCGCTGCTCGCCGAGCGTGAAGCCCAGCGCCGCGGCTTCCACGGCGTGCTCTGGCTCGACGGCTGGGAACGCCGCTTCGTTGAGGAGGCAGGTGTGATGAACGTCTTCTTCGTGATCGACGGCACCGTGGTTACCCCGGACCTCGGCGGCACGATCTTGCCCGGCATCACCAGGGACAGCGTGATAACGCTGCTTGCCGCGATGGGGATCGACGTGCAGGAACGGCCCATCTCCATCGACGAGGTCGCCGAGGCGCACGCCGCCGGCCGGCTGCGGGAATGCTTCGGCACCGGGACCGCCGCCACCATCAGCCACATCGCCGAGATCGGCTACCGGGACAAGACCCTGACCCTGCCGCCAGTGGCGGATGGTGACATAGCCCCGACGGTACTAGCCCGCATGACGGCGCTCCGCACCGGCCGGGAACCGGATCACTTCGGCTGGCTGAGCCCCGTCTGATTATGGAGGAATCGTGTACTACCTGCTGCTTTATGACGTCGTCGACGAGTTCACCGAACGCCGGGCACCATACCGCGACGCGCATCTGAAGCTGGCCCGCACGGCCAGCGACAACGGCGAGCTACTCCTGGCGGGCGCATTCGCCGACCCAGCCGATGGCGCGGCACTCGTCTTCAGGGCCGATGACCAGTCGGTCGCGGAGCGCTTCGCAGCAGACGACCCCTACGTCACGGCGGGACTCGTGAAGCACTGGACTGTCCGGAAATGGACGGTGGTGGTGAGCGCGCCTGGCCTCGGCTAGCTTTGGCTGCACCGCAAGTTACCGTGGTCCATTCCGGCGGTCCAAGTTCGTCGTGAGAGTGACCGATCAGGTGGCCCGGTCCGCCGATGGCGGCAGGTGACCGCATAGAACCCGAACACAGGAAGCCTTCGATGCCTGAGATCGAACCAGCCGTGCAGTTGAACGAGGGATTCAGCGAGCCGGGCGCCGCAGCCCCGCCGTGGGCCGAGGTGGCCCGGGTGCTGTCGGCCTCTGAGATGGTCTGGCTGTCGACCGTGCGCCGCGACGGGCGGCCTCACGTCACGCCGCTTCCGGCGATCTGGGCCGATGGGAGGATGTACTTCTGCGTCGGCGCGCATGAGCAGAAGGCCAGGAACCTGGAGTCCGACGCGCGCTGCGTTCTCGCGGCCGGTGCCAACCAGTTCCGCTCGGGCCTGGATGTGGTGATCGAGGGAACTGCCGTCAGGGTGGCCGGCAATGCGCAGCTCCAACGGCTGGCGGCAATGTGGAAGTCCGAGCTTGACTGGGACTTCGAGGTCACCGGCGGAGGGTTCCATGATCCCGCTGGCCGCCTAGGCCTGGTCTTCGCTGTCACCCCGGCCAAGGTCCTCGCCTTCGGCAAGAATCCTTACACCCAGACCCGCTACCGCTTCGCCACCCGGTAGCCCGCCCGCCATGCAGCGCGAGCGCGGTGGGATCTTGGCGAAATAGGTTCGGGCATCCGGGCTTGCCCGGCCCGGACTGGGCATCGCTGCAGGCACGTGGACGAACCGGGCTGCCCGGAGACAGGTGCGCGGAACGGTCGCGGCGACCTCAGCGCCGCCGAGGCGTGGGGACTGGCCCTGGACGCCGTGCCCGGTGCCGCCTTCCACGCCGTCACCGACGGCACCGCCTGGCTGCGCATCGAAGACGGCCGGATCGCCGAGCACTGGGCCAACCGCGACGACCTCGGGACGGCCAGGCAACTCGGCTGGATTCCGCCGACCCCGGCCTACCTGCTCAAGATGGCGCGGGCCAAGCGGCGCGCCAAGCGTCATTGACCTTCGCTGTGATCCTTGCTGTTTTCGAGCAGGCCCGGTCAACCGCCGCGCCAGCGCCCTCCTCCGGACCCCGCGGACCTCCCCCCGCGCTTCAAGGAGCTCCGCCGACCTGCACGCATGCGAGCCCAGGTACCGGAGGCACCACCCAGACCGGGACGCTGTACCAAGGCGGGGTTCGCTACCCACTCGCGCTCATTACGATCATTCGGTCACCGGGCCGACCGCCACGGCGACGAGCCGACAGGTGCACATAGGCGGGTCGGCGCGTCCAGCCCAATGCGAGGCCGATTACACGTCGTAATCAAGCCGCGGTCGCTGCCGCGCCGTGGCCCTTATGGATCAGGTGGATTGCTCGCGTGGGCGTGTGGTACCCGATCCGCCGTGCCCAGCCCATGCCCTCGGCAAGCCGCGCGAAGCCTGTGGTAAGGCCCGGGTGCGCCCCGGCCGACCTTGGGACGGGCTGGCGCGGCGGGCCAGTTGCTTAGCACGAACGATATCGGGGTCACGCAGATCCAGCGGTAGTGGCTCCAGCCGGCAGCGGGCGGGGTGCTGCCGCTTTGTGATGCGGATCTGTCTCATCGGGGATCCCTCCTGCCGGGTGCCGGCGCCGGGAACTGGTGACGTCCGCAGGCAGCTGGACATCCAGCGGCGCTTACCACCAACGACGGACCAGCCGGCGATAATGTGACGGGCCCGCGATGCTGCAGATGGCAGCCCTGATGGGCCACGGTGAGACCGGACCATGCCTGCCCGGCGGATCCCGCACGCTGGCGGCAGCCCGGGATCTGTAAACGCAGCGTGATAGCCACCCGAGCGCGAGTTACCTGATCGCCGAGTAGGTGTGCCGGGGGTTGTGCCGGCTGGGCGTCGGGTTGGTTCGCAGATCGTCATGTAATGAGCGGGGGGTTCTGGCGCGGCTCGCTGTCTGCGGTGTCAGTCGCTGGTCGGCAGGTCGTTGAGTTTTGACCGCAGGAATTGGGACATCTGCCGCAGCTTGTCCTGTCTGTCTTCGATCTCGGCGAGCTTGGCTTCCAGCAAGAGCCGCTGCTTGTCGTCGTCCAGCCGCCCCGCCACGTACGCAGCGGCGATCGGTACCAGCTCGGAGAGGGAGAAGCCGATCGACTGTGCCACCTTGATGTTCTTGATGAGTTCCACCGCGTCCTTGTCATAGTCCGCGTAGGTCCTGGATCCGGCCGGGCGCGGCGTGCAGGCCACCAGCCCAAGGTGGGTGTAGAGCCGGACCGTATCGCGGCTGACACCAGCCCGCCGCGCGGCTTCACCGATCAGCACCAGGCAGTTCCCTTGACTGTGGAGTATGGACCACAGTTTACGGTTGCGGCATGAACGAGCCACTTAGCGATCGCAAGGTTGTCGTGATAACGGGCGGCAGCGACGGGATAGGCGCCGCCGCCGCCCGGCTGCTGGCGCGGCAAGGCAACCGGATCATCCTGGTCGGAAGATCGCCGGGCAAGACGCGCTCGGTCGCCGCGCAGATCGGCGCGGAAGGTTATGTCGCCGACTTCGCTCACCTCAGCCAGGTGCGTGAGCTCGCGGCCGGGCTAGGGCGCCGCCACCCGAGGATCGACGTGCTGGTCAACAACGCCGGGCTGATCGCAGGAGCACAGCGCGCAGTCACCGCCGACGGCCACGAGCTCACTTTCCAGGTCAACCACCTGGCGCCGTTCCTGCTCACCATGCTCCTGCAGGGCCCGCTCAGCGCGGCCCGGGCCAGCGTCATCACGACCTCGAGCCGGGCAGGCACGGCCCGGGACGCCAGGGTGGACCCAGACGACCTGGACATGACGGGCGGCTATGACGGCCTGCGCGCGTACAAGGCAAGCAAGCTGGCCAATGTGCTGTTCACCCGTGAGCTCGACCGGCGCTGGGAGCCTTTCGGGGTCAGTGCCGCTGCCGTGCATCCTGGCATGGTCCGATCACGATGGGGCCGGTCAGGGCCGGCGGCCGTGCGGGCGGTCATGAATTCACCCCTGCGGCTGGCCATGCGCTCACCCGAACGCGGCGCGGACACTATCGTGTGGCTGGCGACAACCGCGCCGGGCAAGGACTGGCGAAGCGGCGGGTATTTCGCTAACCGCAAGCCGGCCGCACCGAGCCCGCTCGCTGATGACACCCAGCTGGCCGGACAGCTGTGGGACCAGTCGGCATCGATATGCGGCCTGTAGCAGGCAGCCATCAAGGCCGGCCGCTTGCCGACCCGCGGAGTGCAGCCCGTACGCTCCGCCGCTGCAGGCAAACAGCCGCCCAGGGCGGCACCGATGCGCGTTCCGCCGTAGCCACGTGGCGATCATGCGCCGGAAACCAGGCAAAGCGCGCTTGCCGGGTGGTGAGGCTGCCCGCCGCGGCAAGGACGGTGTCGGCGGGCATCAGTGCCACCCGGACGCGACCACAGCGGCCCCGGGATGCCGCGGGGCCCGCTCGCCCAGGACGTCACGCACGACGTCAATGATGTAAGCAAAGCCGGGATAAAGGAGGACGCGGGCATGGCCAGGACGGTCCTGCTTCTGGGGGTAAGGGCAGATCTGCTGGAGACGGTGAAGCAGGAGCTTCAAACACCGGGTACCGAGTTCCTGAGCGGCACCGGCGAGGCTGAAGCTGATCAGGCGTTGCGCCAGGCAGAAATCGATCATGTGATCATCGGCGGAGGCCTCGACCTCGAGGCCCGGGCCGCCATGGTCCGGGAGGTATTCCGGTCAAGCGACCGGGCAACCGTGCATATGAAGGACCAGATGTCGGGGCCGGAGGGATTCCTCCCCTTTACTAAAGCCGTGCTTGGCGGGCTCAGCAGCTACGAGCCAGCGGAATCGCCCAACGCGATCCTGCGGGCGGGGCGCCCTCGCTCAGACGCCGGATAAACCCGTGCCTGCTGGCACGCCTCGCGGGCACTGCCGCTCACAGGATCGCCCTGACATCATGGCCTGCGCAGATAATCCCGATATGTCCGCCGGAGTTGATCACCGCACGGATGTTCATGGCCGGACTCCAGATAACGGCGGGTCGGCGCGCGGGTATTAGAGGGCTCCCGTGCCGTATGCCGAACAGCGGTCCGAGTCACGGCCAGTTGACCGGGCCGTATATTTATGCAACGCCGCAACGTGCGGAGAACGTCCGGATCTGCCGCATTCCGCGGTTCTGCGGAACTCATCGGACTGTCGTGAAGGTTGCGTGGGCAACCACCTGCGCTGCGGCGGCCATGTTGGGCTGTGAGATCGGGCCTGGGCGCTGTGATCTGGCTGGCCTTCGTCAGCGCGTGCCGGCAGATTGAGGTCGCCGCCTAGCCTCGATCCCGCTGGAAGGCGTATTGGACCAGGTACGTACCTGGTGGGGGGACGATGTCGGCGATTTGCTGCTTCTGCGGCGATGAACGGCGGCAAGAGCCCGGCAGGGCGACGCTGCTGGTGAGTACTTGTGAACGATGAGGCAGCCCAGGCTGCTGCTTTGCCGGGTGGGATGTCCGCGGGGTCGCGGGTGGCCGGTACCGGCTGGAGGAGCAGATTGGCCAGGGCGGCATGGCGGTGGTGTTCCGCGCCCGCGATGAGCGGCTGGGACGCCGGGTCGCGCTTAAGGTCCTGGCACCCGCGCTGGCGACCGACGAGTCATTCCGGCGCCGGTTCATCCGGGAATCCCGGTCCGCGGCCGCGGTGGATCATCCGCACATCATCCCGGTGTTTGATGCGGGGGAAGCGGATGGGGTGCTGTTCCTGGCCATGCGGTACGTGCCTGGCGGTGACGCCGGAGCACTGGTGCGCCGGAGCGGCCCGCTGCCGCCGGCGCGAGCGGCAGCGATCATCACGGCGGTAGCCTCGGCGCTGGACGCAGCGCATGCCGCTGGGCTGGTGCACCGGGATGTCAAGCCGGGCAACATGCTGATCGATGCCCGGCCGGGGCAGGCCGATCATGTGTACATGTCGGATTTCGGGCTCACCACGGGGGCGGTGTCCTCGGCGCTGACCGGGACGGCGCATTTCATGGGGACGCTGGATTACTGCGCGCCGGAGCAGATCCAGGGCGGGACGGTCGACGGGCGGACCGATGAGTACGCGCTGGCCTGCGCGGCGTTCGAACTGCTGTCCGGGCAGCAGCCGTTCCCCCGCGAGGAACAGATGGCGGTGCTGTACGCGCAACTGTCGGCGGCGCCGCCGTCGCTGGCCTCCCGGCGGCCCGGGCTGCCGCCGGGGGCGGATGAGATGCTGCGGCGGGCTATGGCCAAAGCTCCCGATGACCGGTATCCCAGTTGCGGGCAGTTCGCCGCGGCGCTGGGCACCGCGCTCGGATACCAGCCGCCAGGCTCCGGTGAACAGCTGAGCCTGGCGCTGGACCATCCGGCCACTGAAGTGGCCGGGATCAGGCCCCGGGATGTCCGGGATTCCCCGCCGACCCAGGATGCCACGCCGCGGCCAGCGGTGCCGGCCCCGGCCGGGCCGCGCTCGTCCGGCAACGCCCGGCTCCGCCGCGGTATTCTCGCCGTGGCCAGCATCGCGGTACTGGCGGGGGGAGGCGCGTTCGGCGCGGTGGTCCTTACCAGCAGCACGGGTAACGCGGCCGGTCATCCCGCCAGCCGGGGAACAACTCATGCGGCGGGTTCCGCGGCCAGGCTGACCTCGCGGCCCACGCCCAGCCCTTCCACCGGGTCAGCTAGCCACAGCGCCGCGCCGCTGCGCACCGCGGGCACTTACACGATCGTCCGCACCCTGACCGACCCGGGCGCCACCCGGCAAGTCGACTCGGTTACCTTCAGCGGCGACGGCGGGACGCTGGTCACCGGCGATATGAACGGCAACGCATACGTATGGTCCACGGCCAGCGGACGCCAGAGCGCCACGCTTCGCGGCAGCAGCGGCGTCAAGGTGTTCTCCTCGGCTATCAGTCCGGACGGAACGCTGGCGGCCACCGGCGGTGCCAACGGCACCGCCTACCTGTGGCAGACCGCGACCGGCCAGGTGATCGGCACCGCCGCAGATCCCGGGGGCTCGGCCGTCAACACGGTGGCGTTCAGCCCCGACGGCAAGACCCTGGCCACCGCGGACAAAACAGCAACACCTACCTTTGGGATATCAGCTCCGCGGATCACACGGTCACGCTGACCGACCCGGCCCGTGCGGGAGTCTGGTCGCTGGCGTTCAGCCCCGACGGCAAGACCCTGGCCACCGGCGATTTCACCGGTAACACCTATCTGTGGAACGTGACCGGATCGGCGAACCCGGCGCAGACCTTCGCCAGTCCCGGCGGACGGTACGTTACCGCGATCGCGTTCAGCCCTGACGGCAAGACCCTCGCGACCGGGAACTACAACGGCACCACCTGCCTGTGGAACATCGCCAGCGGCACCCGCACTGTCATCCCCGCGCCGGCCACCGTCTGGGGCGTCGCCATCAGCAAGAGCGACGTACTCGCTATCGGCAGCGACAACGGCAGCACCTACCTGTGGAATCTCCGTACCGGAAAGGCGAGCGCGACGTTGACCGACCCGGTAACCGGCAGCCGCGGTGTCGGCGCGCTGGCGTTCTCCCCAGACGGGCAGACTCTGGCCACCGGTGATACCAACGGCAGCACTTACCTGTGGAGAATCGGCTTAACGCGCCAGGAAAGCGCGTCACGGCGGTAGCCGGCCGTCACTGACCAGGGCCGCGGCCCCGCCGGCGTTGCCGTCCCCCGCCATCACCGCCAGCGCTCGGGCCTGGCCGAGCACGTACCGGTCGAGGAACGCCACCGTCACCCGGACCACCAGCTGCTGCACCGGGTTCGTTCCCCAGTACGGGCCCGTGTGGTTCGCGCCGAACAGGTCAAGGTAGTACCGGATGCCGGCCGTATCGGCCTGATAGAGCTGCAGGCTCATCCGCGGCGGGTTGATCGTGTCGGCAGTGCCCTGCACGAACAGCATCGGCGGTGCCCGGTGCGGGAAGTACCGCCCGGGCATCGGGGGCCACTCGGCCCCCGATAGCACGGCCACGGCCCGCACCCGGTGGTCGGTGCAGCAGGCATTGGCGGCTAGGGCGGCTACCGTGTCACCACCGTCGGACTGGCCGCTCACCCCGATCTGATCGCGATTCACCAAGCCGGAGAACCAGCCTTGCGGCTGCGCGTTCAGCGCCAGCAGCCTGGTGAGCACGTATGACATGTCGGCCGGCTGGTTCACCAGGTCCGCCTCATCCGCTGCGGTACCGACACTGCAATCGGTGCGCGGGAAATTGACGGTCACGACCACGTAACCGGCGCTGGCCCAGGCCTGCAAGAGACCAGAATACGGCCCGCCGCACTGCCTGAACCCGGGCGCGAACAGCACCAGCGGGAACGGGCCGTGGACCGCCTGCCCGTCCGACCTCGCGGCCACCGGATACCGGAAACCGGTCACCAGGATGCGAGGCCCTAGATTCTCACCGGCCGGGCCGATGTGGCCCGGTTCGGTGAAGGTCACCTGCCGCCGGCCGATCTGGTAGCTACCGGGAATACCCAGCTCGGCGGTGTTATCGCGAGAAACAGCCGTGGGCGTGGGCGTGGCGGGAACTTGCCGCTTGGCTGGCTTCACAGCATGCGGCAGCGGGGCCCCCGCACAGGCGGACACGAACGCAAGCAGCCCAACGACCATGACGGCTGCCGCGCGGGCGCCATTTCGCCCGGAATCCCCAGCAACCCATGGCACCGCTGCCCACACAAATGGTTCCCCGCCCATAAATAGTTCACTGTATGGCGAGCAAGTATAGCCGCGACCCGCCATCCGGTGCAGGCCTGCCGGGACCGTAGCCGGGAGACCCGTAGGCAGGCCACTGCCAGCGCTTGAGCCGCCGTTGCCGGGCCCCGGTCCCAATCCGGCTTACAGCAGACGGGGAACTGCGCGGCGGCCGCGCCAGCAGAAGGCAGCGACCGGAAAGGAGTGCCTGGGAAGCTTCCGGCTCCATTAGATTAGGGCCGCAGCGTGCACACATGCCGAAATGAGGACGTTGCGCATGCAAGATTATGCACTCTTTCGGCATACTACTCACAGCTAGGGTGGCGAGCCATAGTCCAGCTGAGAGGGAGGTCCGGCGCCAGGTGAATATCTCCTAAACATGCCAGATTGCTGAATAGGAATGGCAGGGAGGTGCGCCGACCGAGTGGGTGCGCCCCCAACAGGTGAGTGTTTACAACATCCTGTTCCCCGAGGCCGGTCGCACGGTGGTTCGGAGACCCCAAACTGGGTGATCTGCCTATAGCAGTCGCGGTCATTTAAATAGGTATGCTTGCGCACTATCTATCGGTGGTGGGTCGCCGTAGTGTGATGGCACTACAACGCATGCATGGGGGGTTTAGCCGGATGGATCCAATCACGCTGATCGTGACCGCTCTTGCAGCGGGCGCTGCACTGGGGGTTCAGGACACCGCATCGGCAATGATCAAGGATGCCTATGCCAGTCTGAAGGCTCTGGTCAAGAAACGGCTCGGTGGCGGGCCGAGCGCCGATTTGGTGCTCGCCAAGCATGAGCGGGCTCCCGAAACCTGGCAGGCGCCGCTGATGGCAGAGCTGGCCGAGACCGGGGCAGATGGTGATCGTGGCCTGATCGCCGCGGCGCAGGCACTGCTGGACTTGGTCGGCGCGGCTGGCGGACGGGCGGGAAAGTACACGGTCGATGTGCGGGGAGCACAGGGCGTGCAGATCGGGGATCATAATCGGCAGGGCAATGTGTTCAATGCCCCAGCGGATGGCTAGGCGCTGCTGATGATCGGCGGCGCCGAGCCTGGCAAGTTCCGCATGGAGCTGCGGGCGAGTGGCGGGCACAGCCTGGTGCCCGCCGACCATAACGTCGGTGGCCAGGGTGTTCACCAGCCGCTGCGGGAAGACGCAACATGCCCGGGAGCGAGCGGCAGGTACGGGTGGGCCGGTTCCGGCGGATCGCGCTCCGTCAGCAAGCTGGCCGACAAGGGCGCTCGGGCCAGCTGTTGTGCAGTGCGCCGTTCCGAGCTGGGGCGGATCGGGACAGCTGTTGCAGGCGAACCGAACTCCCCTTGTCGCCTCGGTGATTGCTGACTGCCGGGGTTGCCAGTGAGTTCTCATCCAGCAGATCGCACAGGTCCCGCCCAGGTGCAAGCTGGGGCGAACGGCGCGTATTCGGTCGATGCCCGGGGCGGCATGGGTGTGCAGGTCGGCGAGGGCAACACCCAGATCATCTATACCTATAACAGGCTGACCTGGACCGATGGGGTAGCGCCGCCGCCGCTGGTGAACGTCTCTGGGGTTATCGATTCTCCGTACCGCGGTCTGGGCGCGTTCGAGGAGCAGGACGCGGCGTTCTTCTTCGGCCGGGAAGCGGCCACCACCGAGCTGCTGGAGAGGATGTCGCGGCATCTGCCGGGCCCGGGCCTGCTGGTGGTGTCAGGTGTTTCGGGCGCGGGCAAGTCTTCGCTGCTGCAGGCGGGGGTGCTGCCGCCGATCCGGGGGACGGGACTTGCGGGCGCGCCGGGGGCGGCGCGGTGGCCGTGCCTGGTGTTCACCCCGACCCGCTCCCCGCTGGATGAGCTGGCGCTGCGGGTGGCGTTGCTGGCCGGAGCGGACGCGGGCGCGGTGCGGCGGGGGCTGGACGCCGACCCGGACGGGTTCGCGCTCACCGCCCGCCAGGCCGCCCTCGCGCCGGCCCTTGGGCCGGGAAGCGATCCGGATGGTCCGGGGGCTAGCCAGCGTCAGCCGCATCCGCATCCGCGGTTGTTGCTGGTGGTCGACCAATTCGAGCAGGTGTTCACCCAGTGCCCCGATGAGGAGCAGCGCCAGGCGTTCATCATTGCCCTGTGCGCTGCCGCCAGGGCCGGGCACGGGCCGGATCACGCACCCGCGGCGCTGGTCGTACTGGGGGTGCGCGCTGATTTTGAGGCCCGCTGCGCTGACTACCCGCAGCTGGCCGATGCGGTCCAGGACCGCTACCTGGTGACGGCGATGACCGAGCGGCAGCTGCGGATGGCCATCACCGAGCCTGCCAAGACGGCGGGGTCCCGGGTCGACGACGACCTGACTGAGGTCTTGCTGGCCGACGTGCGTACCCGCCAGCCTGGGATCTTGGGCGCGGGGGTGCTGCCGTTGCTATCGCACGCCCTGGACCAGGCCTGGCGATCGCGGACCGGCCAGGCGCTCACCCTCGCCGATTATGAACGGACCGGCGGCATTGAAGGGGCCGTCGCCGACAGCGCCCAGCGTGCCTACGACCATCTCACCCCGGGCCAGCAAGCGGCGGCCCGGCAGGTTTTCACTCGGCTGACCGCCACCAGCAGCGACGGCGTGGACACCGCCGATCGCTGCACCAGGACGGAACTGACCGAAGGCAAAGGCCAAGCCGAGGCAGGCGATGTGGAGGCGGTCCTGGAGGCCTTCGCCGCCGAACGGCTGCTCACGCTAGCCGCCGACAGCGTGGAGATCAGCCACGAGGTGCTGCTGACCGCGTGGCCGCTGCTGCGCGACACATGGCTAGCCGAAACCCACGCCGACCGGATGGTCCGCGCCCGGCTACATAACGTAGCCGCCGAATGGGCGCGCGGCTCACGCGACCCGTCCTATCTCTACAGCGGCAGCCTGCTCGAGGCCGCCGCCGAGACCGCCGCCCGGATCGACGCCGATCCCGCGCGCAACCCACCGCTCAGCCAGACCGAACGCGACTTCCTCCATGCCAGTGACCGCTTCCGCCGCCGCACAGCGCGCAGGCGACACGCTGTTATCGCTGGCCTTCTTGCCCTCACCCTGACCGCCATCACGGCCGCCGGCATCGCGGTGCACAATGCCGCTAACGCCTCCCGGCAGGCCGCCAACGCTACCAGGCAACATGCCATCGCCCTGTCTCGCCAGCTCGCCGTCGAAAGCCTCGCCATTGACTCCGCTTATCCCGTGACCGCGCGGCGGCTCGCCGTCGCTGCCTGGCGGATTTTCCCTACCGCCCAAGCCGGCTCAGCCATGACGACACTGCTGGCCGAGCAGCAACAAAATGGCATCCTGCCCGCCGACCCGTCCCGTGTGATGGGGGTGGCGTTCAGTCCCAGTGGTAACCTGCTGGCCAGCGCCGACGCCGACGGCACGGGTGCGGCTG
>Ga0137377_10001365_pt1 | contig 16953 bp, 18 predicted proteins | sample SagtaG_22_FD_104815 | JGI IMG/M metagenome (GOLD analysis project Ga0137377, IMG submission 104815) | Vadose zone soil microbial communities from Sagehorn Ranch, Mendocino, California, USA - Sage2_L_40_16 metaG | ecosystem: Environmental > Terrestrial > Soil > Vadose zone | place: USA... | reverse complement strand
CTGGCCAACGTGTTCGCCGCGTTCCGGTGGGGCGGGCTGCTCCGCGCGCACGGCGTTTCGGCCATGGAATTCCCGTACTCGGTGGCGGGCCTGACCGCCCAGCACCTGAAGATGCGCTGGCCCGACATTGCCGAACCATATGCCCCAGACAAGCCCGGCACGCGGTTCCGGTTGCCCTTCGGTGCGGTTCCCGTGGTGCTCAGCCTCGGTTACCGGGCGGTGGCCTAGGCGGTCCACCTCGGACGCCTGCGCCGATGCTTACTGACTCCGGAGTCCCCCGAGGCCCGCCGTTCACACTAGCCTATTTATCCGAATCAGAGGAATAAGCTGGTGATCATGGACGATATACGCTATCATGTTCGATAGATAATCATTCTTCCGAACGGACGTGGTTTATGCTCCCGTCACCGGTTCCCGCGGACCCCGGGTGGGACGAGGATCTCACCCGGCTGGACCGCGACCCGATGACGGCCGCGGAGTTCGAGGCGTCCTTGGGCCGGCTGTGCGAACTGGACGAGGGCTACAGCGAGGAAGAGTACGAGGACGTCGAGCCGTTCACGGCTGAGGAGCTGGCCGGGATCCGCGAAGCCGCTGCCGATGAGCTGCTCGCCGCCAAGTCCGCCACGACCGGGCGGCGGGGACCAGGGCAGCCCGGCTCCGCGCGGGTCTTCCCGGGTGAGTCGGCCAGCCCGGCGGCGGCGTTCGGGCCGGGGATGGTCCTGGATGTGCTGCCGGGCTGCGCCGGCCTGGCGGTCGCTGCCGACGCTACGGCGGGCGAGGACGCTCGGTTCGCCGGTGTCTCGGAGGCTGAGCTGGTCGGCGTGCTGTGTGCGTGGGACCGGATGGAAGCCCATGCGCACGCCCGCAAGCTCGCCGCCGTGGCGGAGCTGGCGCGGCGGAACCCGAGGGAGCTGGACGCGGAGTTCACCGCGGACCAGGTCGCGTACGCGCTGGGCGAGTCCCGGACCCGGGCGGACAGCCTGATCGGGATGGCCCAGACCCTGCCCGCCCGCCTGCCCGGCACCGGTGCGGCGCTGGCCGACGGGACGATCTCCCGGTACAAGGCCGAGATCATCGCCCGGGCCACCGCGCTGCTGGAGGACGATGAGGCCCGCGCCGCCGAGCAGGAGGTCCTGGACCGCGCCGCCCGGCTGACCCCGGGCGGGCTGCGCGCCGCGATCGCCCGCGCCGTGATCACAGCCGCCCCGAAGAAGGCGAAGGAACGACGGGAGACCGCGGCGAAGGATATGCGGGTGGAGCGATGGCTCCAGGACACCGGGAACGCCGCCCTGATGGGCTGCGAGCTGCCCCCTGACGAGGCCCTGGCCGCCGATGAGCAGATCACCACCCGGGCGAAGGAGCTGAAGGCGGCCGGGCTGGAGGGCGACATGGACCAGCTCCGCGCCCGCGCCTACCTGGACCTGCTCCTCGGTAAGGACTCCCGCCCCCGCGAGGGCGAGCCCGGCGCGAACCCTGCGGCCGGCCGCCCGGCGCCAGCTGGGTTCGCGGGGCGGGTTACCCTGACGGTCCCGCTGGCCACCCTGGCCGACCTGGCGGACCGTCCCGGCGAGCTCGGCAGCCTCGGTCCGGTTGATCCGTGGCTGGCCCGCGACCTGGCCGCCAGCGCCGCGGCCAGCCCGAAGTCCACCTGGTGCCTGACCGTCACCGACAGCCAGGGGCACGCCGTCGCCCATGCCTGCGGCCGGCCCGAACCCAAACGCCACGCCAAACGGGCAGGCCCGGGGCCTCCGCCGGGCAGGGGCGGGTTCTCCTTCACCCCGGCCAGCCGGGACGGCCCGCGCGGCGGGTACGGAACCTGGCGGCTCCGGACTCCCGGCCCCGGGCCGGACCTGATCCTCACCATCGACCCGATCACCACCGACCCCTGCGACCACCTGCACGAAGCCAAAGGGCACGACCACCGGCTCAAACAGCACCCCAAGTGGAACGTGGACCAGCTCCCCGACGGGACCTTCCGCTGGACCACGCCGACCGGGCGCAGCTACGACACCGAACCCACCCGCTACCCGATCTAACCCGGCCCGGACACCGGGCTGTCGGGTCAAGGCCGGGCTTCCAGGGCCGACACGGCGACTTCCACGGCGGCGCCGATGTCGGCGTTCGCGCCGAGGGCGCGCAGGGCGCGGCCGAGGGCGGTGACGGCGATGACCGGGCTGAGCGGATAGGCGCCCGGGCCCATGTGACCGATCTGCAGGACGGTTCCGGCCAGGACGCCCTGCCCGCCGGACAGCATGACGCGATTCCGCCCGCGCGTGGGCTCGTATGTCGCGTTCGTCTATTCCCGCGGGCACCCGGACGGCGGTGATGGTATCGGACCGGATCGCCCGGGTCCCGGGCCCACAGCGTCAGGCCCAGGGCCTCGGCGCCCGCCCGCGCGGCCTGGCGCGGATCCCGTCCAGGAAGACAACCAGGGACCGGCACGCGGCCCGGCCTGACGATGCTGCGAGATCCGAGTATGGCGCGGGCGGCAACGACGGTCTTACGCTTAGTCGCCTAACCGGCTGAAGGGGCTGACGGCGTGACCGATGACGTGCGGGCATTCGCGGCCTTGCCGGGGAGCCTGCCGAAGATCGATACCAGCCTGGCGAACGTGGCGCGAGCCTGGAATTACATGGTGGGCGGCAAGGATAACTTCGAGGTCGACCGCGAGGCGGCGCGGCAACTCATGGAGGTGGCGCCGGTTATCCGCATCGCCGCTCCGGCCTCGCGCGCCTTCCTTGGCCGGGCCGTGCGGTACCTGGCCGGCGAGGCCGGGATCCGGCAGTTCCTCGATATCGGCACCGGGCTGCCGACGGCAGGCAACACCCACGAGATCGCGCAGGCCGTCGCCCCGGAATGCCGCGTCGTCTACGTGGACAACGACCCGGTCGTGCTGGTGCACGCCCGGGCGCTGCTCACCTCCGATCCGGCTGGCGTCACCAGCTACATCGACGCGGACGCCAGGGACCCGGACACGATCGTCAGCCAGGCGGGGGCGACGTTAGATTTCGGCGAGCCGGTCGCGATCATGATGGTGGACCTGCTGAACTTCATCGACGACGAAGCGGCCGCCTCGATCGTGCCGAGGCTGGCCGCCGCCATGGTGCCCGGCAGTTACCTGGCGATCATGCATCCGGCCAGCGATCTGGATCCGGCCCTGCTCGAAGCCGGACAGCGCTGGAATCAGCTCGCCGCCCAGCCGGTATGGCTGCGCTCCCGCGCGGACATGACCCGCTTCCTGGCCGGTCTTGAGCTGGTCGAGCCGGGCCTGGTCACGGTGCCCGAATGGCGGCCGGAGGCGGGCGCGCGGCGGCCCGCGCAGCTGGTCCCGCTCTACGCCGCCGTCGCCAGGAAGCCGTAAGGGGCACCCGCGCTCGTCCCGTCAGGAGGCGGCGGCATCCCGGAGCGTGGCGCGGATCAGGTTCACCGCGTCGAGCAGATCAGCCGGGTTGGTCAGGGGCAGCGTCCGGGCCGGCGCTTGGTGGCGGGCGAACCTGCGGTGGTCGATGGTGTCCTCGGTGTGGTGCGGCGGGCCGGTGTGCAGGACTTCGAGTTCCTGCCGGCCATCGCTGTAGGTGAGCACCGACACGGTCAGGCGGGGATCCGCGGCGAGTTTGGCGGCCAGATCGCGGAGCGGAGCGGAAGCCAGGCCGGCGGTCTGGTCCCGGATCTGCTCGGGGTCCGCGCCGCTGAGGACGGTCTTGCAGATGCTGATCACGCCTGTTTCTCCCCTTAAGAAGGCCGGGAGACCCCGGTTGCGGTGGGGGCACAACCGGGGCTGTCCGGGCTGCCGCACCCGCCAGCCGACGAGAACCTGCGGGTGTCCTCGGCGGCCAGCGCGGCCATAACGCGGTAGGCGCGGAACGTAACGTATCGATGCCTGAGAGCTTTGATGGAAATATACCCCGGTAGGGAGCCATGGCGCCATTGTTTCCGGTGCGATTGCTTTTGATGCAATTGCATTTGCACCGCGCACGAGCTCGACCCGGCATTTCGACAAGCGATTCTTCACCATCGTCGGCGGCCACAATCGTCGGCGGCCACAGCCGACAGGAGGCCGTTCGGCATCAAGAGTCCTGATCTCGCGGCCGCGAGGCGGCACCTCGCGCCCATCGGTAAACGGCCGGGACCAGCCCGGCCCGGAGCCAGGAGGAGTCGCGACATGAGCACGATGCAGCAGCAGGCGCCGACCGCCGAGGCGGGCGCCGTCTCGGACGTCCAGGATATGAGCGCGGCGGTCGAGGAGCAGATGGGCAAGATCGTGACCGAGCTGGGGGCGCTGCTGGAACGCGGCGACCCGGCAGGCCGGGACGAGCTGCTCGTCTACATAACGCTGGCCGGGAACCTGGGTCACGCCAGGGGCCGTTGGGGTGCGCTGACCCGGCAGGCCACGTTCGCTCAGCTGGCCGGCCGGGCCGAGGAGTCGGCGCGGCTCGGCGAGCAGGCGCTGGAACTCGGCCTGGCCATCGGCGAACCGGACGCCATCGGCTGCTTCTTCACCTCCCGTAGCGCGCTCGCCGCCTTCGGGGTGGACGCGCCGTCGATCGAGATGGACGCGGCCGATCCGCTGTGGCCCATGTTCCCTGTGCTCAGGGCCTGGCCTTTCGCCGCCCGCGGCGAGGCCGCCGCGGCGGCCTCGGTGCTGGGCGACTTCAGCGTGCTGGACATCGCCACGTGGACGGGCTTGGAAGCCCTGGCCGCGACGGCCGTCGTCTTCGCGGTGACGGGCTCGGATGCCCAGCCGCGCTGGCCATGCACGAGCGGCTGGGAGCCGCCGGGTGGGCCCGCCTGTCGGAGCAGGCCCTGGCCAGGCTCCAGGTCGCAGCGCCGGATCAGGCGGCCAGCGAGCTGCGGCTCGAGAACGGCGTGCGGCTGCTCTGCTTCGGGGCAAGCAGGTCCGGCTGCCCGACTCCAAGGGCCTGGCCGACATCGCGGCGCTGATCGGGGCCCGCGGAGCCGACGTGCACGTCCTCACCCTGGTCGGGTACGACCTGGCCCGGATGGGCGCCGACCCGGTGCTCGATCAGCAGGCCAAGGCGGCGTACCGGGCGCGGCTGGCCGGCCTGGCCGCGGATATCGAGGACGCCGAGGCCGCGGGCAGCGACGGGCGAGCCGAGGCGCTGCGCTCCGAACGTGAGGCGCTGATCCACGAGCTGGCCGCGGCGGCCGGGCTCGGCCACCGGGACCGCAGGCTCGGTGATGAGGCCGAACGGGCGCGCAAGACGGTCAGCGCCCGGGTGCGGGACGCCCTGGCCAAGATCGGCCAGGTCCACCCCGAACTAGCCGGGCACCTGCGCGGGTCGCTGCGGATGGGGACCCGGTGTTCCTACTCGCCCGCCGAACCCACCCGGTGGAAGCTGAGCTGAACGCGGCCGCTTCGGGTCTTGCCTAGGCTGCGACATGTACCTGCTTGCTCCGGGAGGCCTTCATGTCACTCGACACGCTCATCGCCGGCACCCGCCAGGCCATCGCCGACGACGCCGCGAAAGCGCATGTGGTGTTCACCGCGCAGGGGACGCTGGTCGGGGTCACCGAGGTGGATATCAGGACGGGCGCGCACAGCTTCAAGGTGGACGAGCCCCGCTCGCTGGGCGGCGGCGGCGCCGCCGCGAACCCGGTGCAGTACGCGCTGGCGTCGCTCGGGTCCTGCCAGGCGATCACGTACCGGGTCTGGGCCGCGCTGCTCGGCGTCGAGCTCGACTCGATTACCGTGCGGGTCGAAGGCGACCTGGACCTGCGCGGCTTCTTCGGTGTCGACGACGGGATCCGGCCGGGCCTTTCGGCGGTTCGCGTCGAGGTGACCGCGACCGGCCCGGAGAGCGAGGAGCGCTACGCCGAACTGGCCGCGGCCGTGGACGAGCACTGCCCTGTCCTGGACCTGTTCCAGAACCCGGTGCCGGTGTCCCGCGCGCTCCACGTCACCGACCGCGAAAGGTCCTAGGGCTAACGGCCGATGTGCGGGCGAGGCGCCCGGCGTTAGCGTCACCTCATGGCAGATTTCGTGCGCGCCGTCGCCACCGCGGACATCCCGGACGGGCAAGGCCGGCTCTGGCGCCATACCGACAAGCGGATCGCGTTGTTCCGTACTCCCGCGGGCGTGTACGCAGCGGACAACCGGTGCCCGCACCAGGGATACGCACTGAAGGACGGCGACATCCGCGGCGACGTGCTGACCTGCGCGTGGCACAACTGGAAGTTCCGGCTGACCGACGGCGCATGCCTGTTCGGCGGGGAGAACATCCGGACGTATCCCGTGTCCGTCCGCGAGGGATGGGTGTACGTGGACGTCACGGATCCCGCCCCGGAGGAGATCGCACCGGAGTTGTTCGCGAGCCTGCTCGCGGCCATGGGCGATGTGGATACCGGACGCCTGGCCCGGGATACCATGCGCCTGAACGCGATCGGGATGCCGCTGACCGAGGTGGTCCGCACGGGGGTGACCTACGGCGCCACCCGGGCCGAATACGGGTGGAATCACTCCCTGGCCACGCTGGCCGACTGCCTGACGATGGCGGCCGCGTTCGAGGGACCGCTGAGTACGCTCCCGGTCATCCAGGGCCTGGCCACGGTGAGCCGCACCGAGGTGCGCCGCCCGCCGCGCCCCCAGCCCGATCCGGCCGACGTCGTCGGGGAGTACGGCTCGGCGGCAGGCGGCCTCGCGGCCTTCCCTGATCTCATCGAGGACGAGCGCGGCGACGAGGCCGAGGCGCTGCTGCGCGGCCTGCTGGCCGGCGGCGCGGCGCCGGAGGGAATCAGGCGCGCGTTCCTGACCGCGATCACGAACCACTTCCTCGGGTACGGGCACCCGATGATTTACTGCCAGAAGGCGTTCGAGCTGCTCGACCGGATCGGGTGGTCCGAGGCGGATACGGTGCTGGCGCCGCTGGTGCCCGCGATCACCTGGTCTACCCGGTACGACCGGCTCCCGTACATGCGCCGCTTCCTGCACGCCTGGCGGGAGGCCGATCCGGCGGACCCGGTACCCGCCGGGCCGGCGCCGGCCCGCTCGGACGCGCCGGCTCCCGCCCCGGTGGACCCGGGACTGCGGCGGGTGCTGCTGGACGGGATGCCTGAGGACGCCGTGGCGGGTGTCACGAGCGCGGTACGAGCGGGCGTGCCCGTTCCGCGGATCATCGACGTGATCGCTTCCGTGGCGGCGGCGCGGCTCGGGCGCTTCGACCTCGACTCGGACACCGACGACACCAAAGACGCCGGCTGGCTGGACGTCACGCACACGCTCACCTACGTCAACGCCCTGCGCTGGGCGTGGTCGGCGGATCCGGGCCCGGCGGTCCTGCGCGGCGTGCTGCACGCCGCGTGGTTCACCCAATGGACCGCGAAGTTCGACGCCGCGGGGCGCCCGCCGCCGGTGGCACCGCACCCGGGCTCTGACCCGGACGCGGTCCTGGCGGCGATCAGGAAACGCGACCCGGACCAGGCGGTAGCGCTCGTCAAGGGCTACGACGGCCCGGCCGCGCCGCTGCGGACCGCGCTGACCCAGGCGGCGGCCGAGGACAACTCGACCGCGTCGATCATGGTGGCGCACGCGGTGAAGACGACGACCGCCGCGATCGCCGAATCCCGCGCGGGCGGGCGGGCCCCGCTCGCGGCCGCCGCCAGGTTCCTCGCCGCGCCCAAGCGGGAGCGCTTCGTCTACCAGGCGACCCTCGACGCGATCGACTTCATCCAGGGCCGCGCGAAGGGCGACACGCAGGCGTAGCCGCGCTTCAGCGGCGCCTGCTCGGGTCGGCCAGCAGGAGCAGGCCGCGCAGGCAGGCGTCCAGGATCAGCCCGAGGATCGCGATCATGAGGATGCCGGAGAACACCAGGGCCGTGTTCAGGTAGTCACCGGCCTGCATGATCAGGTATCCGAGTCCGGTCGTGGCCGCGATCAGCTCGGCGGCCACGATGCTGGTCCAGGCGCCGGCCATGGAGATCCGCATCCCGGTGAGGATGCCGGGCAGCGCGGACCGGATCTGCACCCGCAGCATGGTGTAGCGGGGCGAGGCGCCCAGCGTCCGGGCGCACAGCCGCAGGTCCTCGGGCACCTCGTCGAGCGCGGCGACGGTGGTGACCGCCATGATCGGGATCACGCCGATCATGATGAGGACTTCCTTGGGCATTTCACCGATGCCGAGCCAGATGATGAACAGCGGGATGAAGGCGAGCGGAGGCAGCGGCCTGAGCACCTCGATGACCGGGTCGATCGCATGCCGGGCGACCCGGCTCGCGGACATGCCCGCGCCCAGGGCCACCCCGGTCACGGTGCCGGCACTGAAGCCGATCAGGATCCGGCGCAGGCTGGTCAGGGCGTCGTACCACAGCGGCTTGCCCTGCGCCGGGTAGGGCCGGCCGAAGTAGTGGGCGAAGCTGGCCGCGGTCTGGGACACCGACGGCAGGAAGACCGGGTCGTTGATCAGCATGGCGATCAGATGCCAGAGCACCGCGAGGATGACCAGGCCAAGGGCGCCGGTGGCCAGGCGGCGGGTCCGGGACCGGCGCCGGGCGCGCCGGTAGGCGGCCAGGTCGGCACGTTCGTCGTGCTCCCCGGCGAGCGCGATGCTGACGTCTTCCGCGGGCTCGGTGAGAACCTGCTCGGCGGGGGGCAGGCTACTCCACAGGGACATTGATCAGCTCCTCAGCGCGGCGCGAATCCGCCGCTTGGCGGACAGGAACGCCTCGGTGTCGGTGTCGAGGGCGTGCCGGGGCCGGCCCAGCGGGATGTCGATGATCTGGCCGATGCCGGGCGGCCTGCCGCCCATCACGGCGACCCGGTCACCGAGCAGGATGGCCTCCTCGATGTCGTGGGTCACGAAGATGATCGTGATGCGGTGCTGCTCCCAGATGTCCAGCAGGAACTCGTGCATCCGCTCCCGGGTGATGGCGTCCAGGGCGCCGAACGGCTCGTCCATCAGCAGCAGCGACGGCCGGGAGGCCAGCGCGCGGGCGAACGCCGCCCGGTGCCGCATGCCGCCGGACAGCTCGTGCGGGAACGCGTCGCCGAACCCGCCCAGGCCGACCCGTTCCAGCAGCGCGGTGGTCTCCTCGCCGAGTTCGGGGTCGTCGCGCTCGTGCAGCCGGGCGGCCCGCTGCGCCCTGGGGCCGAACAGGATGTTGTTCCTGGTGGTGAGCCAGCCGAACAGCATCGGCGTCTGGAACAGCATGCCCCGGTCGGGGGACGGCCCGGTGACCGGCCGTCCCCCCACCGTGACGGTCCCCTCGTCGGCGGCCAGCGCGCCCGCGATGATCCGCAGCAGGGTCGACTTGCCGCAGCCGGACGGCCCGAGCAGGCAGGTCAGCTCGCCGGGCCGGACCCGCAGGCTCGCCCCGGACAGCGCCACCGTCCGCCGCCCGCCCCGGCGGAAGGTCTTGCCGACCGAGTCGACCACGACCTCGGCGCCGGGGGCGCTGGTCAGGGCCGGCGCCCCGCCGACGTCAGCTCGGCTCGGCCCCGCGTCAGCCCCCGTCCTCTTAGCTGGGGCAGCCACCGGCCAGTGCCTTCTTGATGAACGTGATGTCGATGTGCTGGGCGATCTGCACCGCCGACGGCACCGAGGTCAGACGGCCCTGGTCGACCAGGAACTTGCCCGTCTGCACGTAGGCCTGCACGATGCGGCTGTCCGGATCGTGCAGGGCGGAGCCGAGCCAGTACAACTGGTCGCCGGGCAGGATGAACGGGTAGTCCTTGGTCGCCGCGACGACCTGGTCGCCGGGCACCCCCTGCGCGGCCGAACTCGCCGCCAGGTACTTCGCCGCCTGCGGGCCGGTCATGTCCCGGCTGCCCCGCAGCTCGGCGCACACGTAGGCTTGCACCAGCGCCGGGTTGGTCTTGACCAGGCTGGACGCGACCGCGATCACGTTGAGGCCGGGGACACCGAGCTTGGCGATCTGCTGGGCGCTGACCAGCGAGTGGTAGCCCTTGGCCTGGAGCTTGGTCGCCGGGCTGCCGTAGACGTAGGCGGCGTCGACCGCCCCGGACAGCGCGGCGGCGCCCGCCGCGGTCTCGTCGGAGAACGGCACTACCTTCACCTTTCCGGTCAGGTGCTGCGACGCGAGGTAGCCCAGCAGCTCGTAGTCCTCGGAGGAGCCGACCAGCACGGCGACGGACTTGCCGGCCAGCTGCGCGGGCGACGTCACCGAGGCGGGCACGAGCAGCTGGTCGTCGTCGAAGCCCCAGCCCATGACCACGGTCACGCCGGTGCCGCTGCCGATGGCCTCGGTGGCGGGGGGATTGCCGACTCCGCTGATGGCCTGGACCGCGCCGCTCTTCATCTCGGCGATCGCGGTCACGCCCGCCTCGAACGGCACGTAGTGCAGGTGGGCGGGGATCAGCCTGGCCAGCGAGGGCTGGCTCTCGATAATGCTGTCCGGGCTGGCAACCGAGCCCTGGCTGACCGAGATGGTGAAGCCGGGCAGCGCGGCCGGTCCTGAGCTGCCGCCGGTGGTGGCCCAGACGACCACGCCGACGATCACGGCCAGGACCAGCGCGGCCGCTCCGTAGATCCGCCGCCGTCTGCGCTTGTAGACGGGCAGGCGCCCTCTGACCTTCTTAGCGGGGGTGCTGGTCTGCGCTGAGGTGCTCATGATGTCCTCTCCTTTCAGTGATCCACGCCGCCGACGTAATAAGCCGAGGCGTCTCCCTTGACCGCGACGCTGGGGCGGCCGTCCACCCCGACCGGCACCGGCCCGGCCACGGTGACGCGCTCGCCACGCCGGTGCGCCGCGCCGTAGTCGGCGATGGCGTAGTGCTGGGTGGCGCGGTTGTCCCAGATGGCCAGGTCGCCCTCGCGCCAGCGCCAGCGGACCGGGTGGTGAAACGCGAATCAGCGTGAAGCGATCATCGACCGGACCACGGTTCCCTGCCTGACCTGGGTGGCATATCGCTGGCCTAGCACGCCGAATTCGAGCATGGCGGCGGCGACGCGCTGGATATTCGCCGGGACCACGGGGCCGACCGGGTAGGTGGCGGGAAGCGCCATGGAGGCGGTCACCTGGGGCGGGAGTTTGTCGTTCTGCGCCATGATGGCCTGGACCGCGGACACGTCATGGTTGGCGATCTCCTGTCCCTGCTCGATCGCCCGGATGAACGCGGCCGCCGTCTTCGGGTGCTGCTGCGTCCACGCCAGGGTGGAGACGTAGCCGTCGACGGGCAGGTTCGTGACGGCGCCCTGATCCAGGTCGGCCAGCACCTGCTCACCGTACTGCTGACCCGCGGCGGTGATGTAGGGCTCGGCGAGAAACGCCGCCGCCCACTCGCCGTCCTGCAGTTTCCCGGGCAGCGCCGGGAAACCCCCCGGATCGGCAATGAAACGCACCGTGGCGGGAGAGATCCCGTGTGCCGACAGCAGCGCGCTGACCAGCAGGGTGCCGATGCTGTTGACGCCGTTGACCCCGATCTTCTTGCCCGCCAGCCCGGCGACGGTGGTGACGCGCGACCTCGCCGTGACGACCAGCGCGCGCGTGTTCGGCGCCAACGTAGAAGCCTGGGCCAGGATGCGGAACCTGGCGCCCGCGGCCTGCGCGGCGATATATGCGACGTAGCTTCCGGCGCTTATGTCGACCTTGCCCTTCAGCTGGTCGGCGATGACCGACTGGGCGCTCGGTATCGGCTCGATCCGTACATGCAGCCCCTGCCGGGCGAACAGTCCCCTGTCCTGCGCGATGTACAGCCCGGCCAGGTCGACAGCTGGTATGGCGGCGACCGTGATGTCCGTTTCCTCGGGCGCGGGCCCCGGGTCGGCGGGTACCGCGCCGATGGCGGACGAGCATCCGGCGGAAATGATCATGATGGCGGCCGCGGAGAGCGCAACCAGCCAGGAACTGCGGGCTTTCATCTGTGCCTCCGTGAATTCCCGCTCCCGCAATCCCGGCCGGAACGTGGCCGTACGCACTCCCCGTGGCACGGCCTCGCTGGTTTATCTCCGGACTGGTGATTACCCGCCACGGTAGCCAGCCGGCCCGGCCGCAGCCGCCCGCCCGGCAGGCACATCTCTATTTCGTAACATCTCGCGCGCGCCGGCCGACGTCACAGCCGCCCGGTGGCGGTGCGTGAGCCACGGACCGTTCGGTCAAAATCTTGACTCCCGAACGGGCTGGGTATCAGCGACCCCGGCCACGTCCATGTCCATCTCGTCTCCATCACCGCTGCGCGGTAGTTCCACCCGGCATGGCGATCGTGAAGGGAGCCAACAGCCGAGACGGAGGAACACAGCCTTATGACGGATGCAGCCGGACGCCATGGGCAGCCAGCAGGCGCGATCAGGGTGACGGTGACGCGCCCGGTGACTGGCCCGGTGACTGGCCCGGTGATTGGGGAGACGCGCGATCGCGGCGACCGCGAGGAAACCGCCGACGGCAGTTACTTCGCTCCCCTGGCGACGGCCAGGTACCTGCTGATCACCACGTTCAAGCAGAAGGGCACTCCGGTGTCCGCCCAGGTGCCGGGGATCGCCCACGGCGACCGGGCCTACTTCCGGGTCTGGAGCCGGTCGGGCATGGTCAGGCGGCTCCAGCACACCGACGGGGTGCAGGTGGCACCGTGCGGTGCGCTGGGCCTGTGGAGCTACGGGCCGCCGCTCGACGCGGCGGCCCGGCCGCTGGCCGGCGAGGAGGCCGGCCGGGTCGCCGGAGAACTGGCCCGCAAGTACCCGGTCCGGCGCCGCTCCCTGATCTCGTTCCTCCAGCGGGCGCGGGGCCGACGGCCGGTGTACTACGAGCTTCTCCCCTAGGTGAGCGCCGGTGAGGCGGGTCAGTCGTTCCCGCCGCCGGTGCCTCCGCCACCGCCTCCGCCCGGGCCGGGCGGCAGGACCAGGAGCGGACGAAGGAGCAGGGAGTAGTTCTCTGCGCCCAGGTACTGGGCGAACAGGGTCCTGGCTCCGGTCGTGGCGTCGACCTTCAGCACCTTCCCGGGTGGCGTGCTGGGGGTGAAGCCGGTCTGCAGGACGTAGAAGGCGTTCTCGCACGCGTTGTACCGCACGTCGATGGGGGTGTCGAACACCGGGCTTCCGGTCGGGTTCCCGTCCTCGGACAGCACCGTCCTGTTGCCGGTGGCCAGGTTGGCGACCAGGATGTCGCCGCTGGCCTCGGCCGCCACCGAGACCGGCACCGCGAGCGCCGGCCCCGAGCCCCGGCCGCGGCCGGAGATGAGGGTCCGGGCGCCGGTGTTCGGATTGACCTCCACGACGGCGGGGCGACTGCCACCGCCTTCATCGGTGATCACGATGTCCCCGCCGGGCACGAACGCCATGTCGCTGGGCGTATCCAAGGGCGGGCCTCCCCATCACAACCCCCGTTCACGGATATCAGCCGCGCCGAACCGCGCGGCCATCTTGGGGTACGCCGCGACCGCGCGATCGGTTCTCGGAACCATCAGCGGTGGCTGGTGAGCACGACCTGGCCGGACGAGGCGGGGTCGCCGTCCTCCGGCTCGCGGGTGACGGTGATCGTGGGGTAGCCGGCCAGGCTGACCGCCGACCACAGCTCCACGGTGCCCGGGCCGCCACGCAGGTGGAAGGTGCCGATGGTGACCAGCCCGCGCGGCCCCTTCATCCAGGCCTGGTAGTAGTAGCCCGGCGGGGAGGGCGGCAGCCCCGAGACGTCCAGTTCGATGGCCAGCCCGGAGGGCGTGGCGTGCAGCTTCGCGGTCGCGCTCGCGGCCGGGGCCAGCCGCGTACCCGCCAGGGCGACGTCATGGGTCGCGGGCCCGCTAGTGACCACGACGCCGATCACCACCGCGGCGGCGGCCAGCAGCGCGGCCGCGCCTGCCCCGGCCGACCGGCGCACCCGGCTCCGGCGGCGGCCGTTCCTGCCTGCCGCGGGCCCGGGGTTGATCCCCGGGCGCCGGGGGCCCGCCGGCGCGGCCCGCTCGCTGTCGATGCCGGCCAGGATCTGGTCGAGCAGGCCGGCGGGCGGTTCGGCCCAGCCGGCCGGGTCGGCGAGCAGGTCACGCAGCCGCCGGGCCGCGTCGGCCGAAGCCAGGTCGGGGGCATCCGCTTCCGGCTCCTGCGCGCCCGGCCTGCCCTGCTCGAGGTAATCGGCGAGCCACCGCTGCGATGTCATGCCGCGACCTCCACCAGATGCCCCAGCATCGATGCGAGCCGCCGATGCGCTCGATGTGACCGTGACTTCACCGTGCCAATCGGCACCGCCAGCTGCTGAGCGATCTGGGAGTGGCTGAGGCCCCCGAAGTGCTGGGCCCGGACCACCTGCCGTTCCTCTGCGGGCAGCATGTCCAGGGCGATCCGGATCTGCCAGGCCTCCCAGATGCCCTCCATCGACGGCGTCGGCAAGACCGTCCTCGTCCACTAGAAGTTCCGGGCCGGGTACAGCGGTGCGGTCATGGTTCCCCCCGTGGGCCTTGTATCTGGCCATGCGCCACATTGGTGGCGCCGTCGCAGGCGAACTTATGTCCGCGGCGAATCCGGGCGCACCGGGCGAATCACTGGGTTTTTATCGAGTCGCCACTTGCCGGGTGCGGTTCCACCACAGCGAGAGCCCGACCGCCGCGGCGATGAGCAGGCCGCCGCCGGCGGCGAACCATGAGGCGATGTCGATGTGCTTACGGACGATCGTGAAGGCGGCGGGCAGCCGGGCGAGCGCCCGGCTGAGCTGGACGGCATCTTGGGCACGGTAGAACGTGCCGCCCGTGGTCCTGGAGATCTGCGTCAGTGCGCTGAAGTCGGCGTCGAACGGGTTGCCCACCCCGCCGCGTCCGCCGCCGAACCCGCCGAAGGTCCCGCCGCCCCCGCCCCCGCCCCCGCCGCCGAACCCGCCGAACTGATCGGAACTGCACGCGAGCGGCGCGGGGTTATCGGTGCCGTAGCCGATCGTGAAGACGCGCACGCCCCGGGCGGCGGCCTCCTTCGCCGCGGCCTGCGGGTCGATCCCCCGGTTGTTCGAGCCGTCGGTGAGCACGACGATCACGTCGTCGGCGTAGCCGACGCCGCGAGCGCGGGAGACGGTCGCGCCGGTCGGCGCGACCGACGGGTCGACCTGGGCGATGGCGTCGAGCGAGGTCGCAATGCCTTCGCCGATAGCGGTGCCGAACGAGGTAGTGAGGCCACCGAGCGCGCTGAGCAGCTGCTTGGTGTCCGCGGTGGGCGGGACGAGGACGACGGCGGTACCCGCGAAGACGACGAGGCCGATGCGCGGGCCGCCCGTCTGGGACTTGATGAAAGCGGTGGCCGCCTGCTCGGCGGCGGTGATCCGGTTCGGCCTCACGTCCGTGGAGCACATCGAGCCCGAGACATCCAGGGCGAGCATCATCGTCGCCGACGACGACGCGACCGGCACGGTCGCCTGCGGGCGGGCGGCACCGACGGCAAGCACGGCCAGACCAAGCGTCAGCAGCGCTGCGGGGATGCGCCGCCGCCAGCGCGAGCGGCCAGGCAGGGCTGTCCGGACGAGCGCGATCGACGTCACCCGCACCGCGGCCCGCCTTTTCCTGAGCCGTGTCAGCCACCAGATCGCGAACACCAGCGGGATGACGAGGAGCGCGAGCAGCGCCCACGGCCAGGAGAAGGACATTCAGATCACCCGGCCCGAACGGGTTACGGTGAGCACGGCGCCCGCGGCGAGCAGCGCGAGGGCCAGGGCGATGAACGCGCCGGCCAGCGGCAGCGGCTGGTTGGTGACGGTGAGCCTCAGGTTGATGGACGAGGCGATCCCGTCGAGCTCGCGGGTGTCCGACGCTGGATGGTAGGTGCCCCCGGTGGCCTGCGAGATCGACGTGAGGATGGCCGCGTCGAGCGCGGTGAACAGGTGGTAGCCGTCGACGTCGACGGTGGTGCCCGCGGCCGTGCCGACCCCGACGGTGTCGATGTGTACGCCGGCCTTCTCGGCCACCGAGGCGGCCGCGTCGGTGCCGGGATCGGTACCACTGCCGCCGCTGGCGGCCCCGGCTTCGTTCTGCCCGTCGGAGAACAGCACGATCGTGGCCGAGGGCCAGAAGCCGATGTCCGGCCCGCTCCCGTCGCGGCCGATGCCGACCGTCTTGTGCGTGATCGCCGATAGCGAGGCGAGGATGGCGTCGCCGAGTGACGTGCCGCCTGCGGCCTTCAGCCGCCGGACCGCGGCCGCGGCGGTCGCGTGATCGGCAGTCGGCAGGGCGGCCTCGAGGCCGCCCTGCTGGAACGCGACGACGCCGATGTCCACGCTGTCCGGCTGGGCGTTGATGAACGACAGCGCCGCCTTTTTCGCGGCGCCGAGACGGCTGGGCGTCACGTCGGCGGCGGTCATGCTGCCCGAGACGTCCATGGCGAGGATGACGGTGCCAGCGGCGCGAGACACCGGGACGGACGCCGCCGGGCCGGCGACGGCGATTGCGAGCACGGCGACGCCGGCGATGGTGAACCACACGCCCCCGAGCCGGGCGCGGTCGCGACGGCGCCCGGCGCCCTGCCCCGGACTGGCCGCCGCGACCCCGGCCGAGGCGAGGGCCGCGGCCCGCCGTCGTGCGGCGGCGACCGCGGCCCACGCCAGGCCGGCGGCGACGAGCAGGCCGGCGGCCAGGAGAGCGGGATCGGCGAGGCTCATGCGCGCCTGCGCCTGGTAATCAGCTGGGTGCTCGCGACGACCTCGATGAGCGCCGTGGCCAGGTCGGCGTCCGTGCCGATGCGATGGATGGGCACCCCGGCCCGGCGCATTCCGGTGGCGAGGCCGACGTCGCGCTCGTCGACGCCGGCGCGGAGCCGGGCGCGCAGCAGCGGATCGCTGGAGTCGATGACGAGCTGCTCTCCGGTCTCGGCGTCCTCGACGACGACCAGGCCGACGTCGGGCAGCTCGTCATCGGCGGCGTCGACGACGCGCAGGGCGACGACCTCATGGCGTGGCACCAGGCGCAGCAGCGACCGCCCCCAGTCGCCGTCGCCGATGAAGTCGGAGATGACCACGATCAGGGCGCGGCGCCTGGCGAGCTTGGCGACCGCGTCGAGCATCGCCGCGAGGTCGGTCGTG
>Ga0137377_10001364_pt1 | contig 16954 bp, 14 predicted proteins | sample SagtaG_22_FD_104815 | JGI IMG/M metagenome (GOLD analysis project Ga0137377, IMG submission 104815) | Vadose zone soil microbial communities from Sagehorn Ranch, Mendocino, California, USA - Sage2_L_40_16 metaG | ecosystem: Environmental > Terrestrial > Soil > Vadose zone | place: USA... | reverse complement strand
TGGCGCACGCGCACCTCAAACGCGAGCGTGTGCACGAACGGATGTCGGCAACAGTGGAACCAATCAACGCCCGCCTGATGTTGGATGCCGCAGCCTCCGCTGCCGCCACCGCTACTATCGACCGGCCGCCGGGCGAACGGCGGCGCCGGTTGTCGCAGGCGGCCCTTGTCGTCGCCAGTCAGAAGGTACGCCCCGCCTACTCACCAATCGTGATTGCGGGCGCGGTGCGCCTGGCCGATTTCGTGCTGCTGAGCCTGGTCGGCGTCAGCATCTATCTCGGCTACGTGGTGCCGCTTTCCGGTTTCCACTGGGAATACATACTGGCGATTCTGGCCATGACCGTAGCCACCGTGATCTGCTTCCAGGCGGCCGAGATCTATCAGGTCCAGGTGTTTCGCGGCCAGCTCCGCCAGATGACGCGGATGATCTCGTCCTGGGCTTTCGTGTTCCTGCTGTTCATCGGCATATCGTTCTTCGCCAAGCTTGGCAGTGAGATCTCGCGGTTCTGGCTCGCGGCGTTCTTCTTGGTCGGGCTTGCCGTCTTGATGACCGAACGCCTGTTCCTGCGCGCGCTGGTCCGCGGCTGGGCGCGTCAGGGCCGGCTCGACCGCCGAACGGTCATCGTCGGCTCCGACCTGAGCGGCGAGCAACTGGTGCAGGCGCTCAAGAACCAGTGCGATTCAGACATCGACGTGCTCGGCGTGTTCGACGACCGTAACGACGGCCGGGCGCTCGAGACCTGCGCCGGCAGCCCCAAGCTCGGCAAGGTCGACGACATCGTCGAATTCGCCCGCCGCACCCGCATCGATCTCGTGCTGTTCTCGCTGCCGATTTCGGCCGAGACGCGGCTTCTGGAGATGCTGAAGAAATTGTGGGTGCTGCCGGTGGATATCCGCCTTTCCGCCCACACCAACAAGCTGCGTTTCCGCCCCCGCTCCTATTCCTATCTCGGCAAGGTGCCGACGCTCGACATGTTCGAGGCGCCGATCACCGATTGGGACCTGGTGATGAAGTGGCTGTTCGACGGCGTCGCCGGCGCCCTCATTCTGCTAGCGGCATTGCCGCTCATGGTGCTGGTCGCGCTGGCCATCAAGCTCGACAGCCCGGGTCCCATTCTATTCCGTCAGAAGCGCTTCGGCTTCAACAACGAGCGCATCGACGTCTTCAAGTTCCGCTCGCTCTATCACCATCAGGCCGATCCGACCGCCGCGAAGCTGGTGACCATGGACGATCCGCGCGTGACCCGCGTCGGCCGCTTCATCCGCAAGACCAGCATCGATGAGCTGCCGCAGCTCCTCAACGTCGTCTTCAAGAGCAATCTCTCGCTGGTCGGGCCGCGTCCGCATGCCGTGCAGGGCAAGCTGCAGGCCCGCCTGTTCGACGAGGCCGTCGATGGATATTTCGCGCGGCACCGCGTCAAGCCGGGCATCACCGGCTGGGCGCAGATCAACGGCTGGCGCGGCGAGATCGACAACGAGGAAAAGATCCAGAAGCGCGTCGAGTTCGACCTTTATTACATCGAGAACTGGTCCGTGCTGTTCGATCTCTACATTCTGGCGAAGACGCCGATCGCCCTGATGACCCAAAGCGAAAACGCCTACTGATTTCCGGCCTTCGACTTACGGAACTGTCATCGCCCAGCTTGACCGGGCGATCCAGTAATCCGGGACAGCCGAAGTTAGCAACCAACGGCTCGGAATACTGGATGCCCCGCTTTCGCGGGGCATGACGAGAGGTCCTAACAGAATTCGCTCCGGGCGTATTCCGATTGTGTACGAGTTGCGTGAGTTTGCGAGTTTGTGATGGCGTATGCGGCGACGGCCGGGGAACTTCCCTCTTCAGCGAATGCTCCGCCGGGCATAGTTGCGTTGCAACGCGCGCTGGTGTGGCTGGCCGGCGCGTCCGGCGCCATCGTGTTCGTCGAGCCCAGCCCCTATGAACTCGTCACGCTGCTCGCCACCGTCGTTTTCATTGCGACTGGAGCGCGGCTACGGCTGCTGTTCATGCCGCTGCTGTTGCTCCTGGCGCTGCTCAATATCAGCTACTGCATCGGCGCGATCTCCTTGTTCGACGACACCATCGTCGCAAGCTGGATAGCAACCTCCTGGTATATGGCGCTGACCGTGATCTTCTTCGCGCTGGTTGTGTCGGAAGACACGACGGCGCGGCTCGACATGCTGCGCCGCGGCATGATCGTCGGCGCGACCATCGCCTCGCTCGCGGCGATCGCAGGCTATTTCAACCTGATCCCCGGTGAATATGACCTCCTGACCCTTTACGGCCGCGCGCGCGGCACCTTCAAGGATCCGAACGTGCTCGGCGCGTTCCTGATCCTGCCGTCGCTGTTCGTGTTGCAAAACATCGTCACCGAGCGCGTGGGAAAAGCGTTCCGCAGCACGATCGCGCTCGGCCTCATGGCGCTTGCGATCCTGCTGGCATTTTCCCGCGCCGCCTGGGGTGGATTGATCCTGACCGCGGCCTTCATGCTGGCGCTGATGGTCTTGACCAGCCGCTCCAACGCCGAGCGTTCGCGCATCGTGGTCGTGACCATGGTCGCCGCGCTCGTTGCGGCACTGCTGATCGCCGTGCTGCTGTCATTCGATCAGGTCTCAGAGATGTTCCAGCAACGCGCAAGCCTGGATCAGAGCTATGACGAGGGTCGCTTCGGCCGGTTCGGCCGGCATATCCTCGGCGCCGACATGGCGCTTGATTTGCCGTTCGGCATCGGCCCACTGCAGTTTCACCATTATTTCCCCGAAGACACCCATAACTCCTATCTGAACGCCTTCATGTCCGGCGGCTGGCTCTCCGGCGTGTGCTATCCCGCGCTGGTCTTCCTCACGGTCATCCTGGGATTCCGGCATGTCTTTGCGCCCGTGCCCTGGCAGCGCACGTATATTGCGATCTTCGCCGCCTTCCTCGGCACGGTCGGCGAAAGCTTCATCATCGACACCGACCACTGGCGCCACTTCTTCCTAATGTTGGGAACGATGTGGGGCATGTTCGCCGCGGCCCAGACCTACAGGAAAACGGCTGATCGGCCGCGTGCGACAGCCGATCAGCCTGCCAGCGCCTAGCCGTTCTCTTCCACCGTAAACGTCATCCCCGCATGTTCGACAAGCCGCTTGATCAGGCGGTCGCCCATCGCGGCGCCGGGAGTCCAGATGCCGGCGGGGACTTCCCGCGCGTCGCGCAACAGGCAGATCGCGCATTCGGCGATCATCTTCGAGGTCGAGGCATAGCCGGGCTCGCAGTCGCCTCCGACGGCGATGCGGGCTTGCTTTCCGTCAGGCGCCAGCGCCACGAATAGCAAGTCGTAAGAACCGCTCTCGCGCTCTTCTTTCGATGGCCCCTCGCCCGGCTTCGGCCCTTCGGAGCCGCTCATCTTGTTAGTGGCGACCATCACGAGCTTGGCGTTGGCTTGGCCTTGCTCGCCGGGGCCCGTCAGCACCATCTCGTCATAGACAAAATCCCTGCCATAGGAAAAACCCATCAGCATATTGGAGCGATGAATATTGCGCGTGTTGATCGTCGACATCGGAAATGGTGCAGTCCAAGAGTTGAGATCCTGGTCGAGCACCGGCTTGTTACCGGGCGGTTGTTTGGGACCTGTAAATCCCGGCGTCAGCACGAAAGGGTCCTTCAGCATCGCAACCAGGCTAAGGTCTTTCGCCGCCGCGGCAAAGGTCGCCTTGATACTGGCATAGGTGCCGCCGGAGACCGCCTGTGTCATGTCGCGGATACGACCTTTGACGCGGGCAGCGGGAGCACCAAAGGCCTTCTTCGCCGCTTGCTGACAGAAGAATACACCAAGTTCGAACGGCAGCGAGTCGAAGCCGCAGGAAAACACGATTCGCGCGCCGCTCCGTTCGGCGGCCGCCAGATGGGCATCGATCATCTGCCGCATCCAGATCGGCTCGCCGCAGAGGTCGATATAGTCCGTACCTGAGGCGGCGCAGGCGGCCAGAAGATCGGAACCATAAAGTTGATAAGGACCGACGGTGGATATCACCAGTCGGGTCACCTCGACCATCGCTCGCAGCGAAGCGACATCGCTCGCATCGGCCGCAATCAAGGGCGTATCAGCCGGCGCGCCAATCGCATCGCGAACGGACGCAAGCTTGTCGAGGCTGCGCCCGGCCATCGCCCATTTCAACTGCTTGTCGCTCTGATAATGCGTGGCGAGATATTCAGCGACGAGTTGCCCGGTGAATCCGGTTGCGCCGTAGATAACGATGTCGAACTTCGACGAAGAGTTCATATTCGATTCCCTGACAAACTCGTTAGTACTTCGTCATTGCGAGGAGCGCGAACGACGAAGCAATCCAGCTTTGTCGTCCTGGCCCTGGATTGCTTCGCTATCGCTCGCAATGACGGTTTTGGTCTTTGCTATTTCTTCCCGTAGGACACGCCCATCCCGGCGCGCACGTCGCTCTGGATACCATAGGGCGCGATCGGATAGCGCAAGCCATTTTTCGCAAGCTGCTTAATTCCAACGATCGCCTTGGCCAGATCGGCGGGCTTGAGCGCCATCAGCATCTCCTCGTCCGGCACGCCGCCATAGCGCCGCTCCGCAAAGCACGGCAGTGACAGGCTGGGCTCACCAGTCTTCAGCGCCCGACCCCATGAATCCGCGCAGGCGGTCTCGCCCACCACGCCCCATTCGAACTTCTTGTAGCCGGTATATTGCAGCCCGTTGATCAGGATGATCATCTGGCCGGGCGTCGCATAGACGAGGCAGATATCCGGCGGATTGAGCCTGACGCTCGAAAGCGGGCTCACCGCCATCGCCTGATACTGACCGAAGGGAACCACGTCGAGCGCCTCCTGGCGCTTGCGCGCATCTTCCGCGGTGCCATGCCAGACGCCGACATAATTTTCACCAGCGAGCCATTTTTCGTCCTGCGGCCCGAGCCCGATCACCGCGCGGCACTGCGCGCCAACGAGATCATTCCCGGTGATGCCGACGGTCCAACCCAGCCGCGAGGCCATGCTGACGATCTGGTCGGTGGTGTGGATCGCATTGGGCCGGCGGATTTTCGGGATCGCCTCCATGTCCTCGACGCGGGCGAACATCTTGATACCGGCGACAGTGGTCTTGAGCCGCAACAGGTTGTTGAGGTCGGCGACGATTGCGGCCAAATCCAACTGTTCCGGCGGCGTCTGCTGCTGCATGGCGTCAACTCCCTGATCGGCGCCGCCCGGAGCGCACTTGTGTTGCCTTGGTCCGGCCCCTTGTTAGACCGTTGCGGTGGCCGCTTCCAGCGGTTCGATTCCGCCAAATCTTTCTGGCCTGCCAAATCTTTCTGGCCCACTCAGAATCACCTATGAATCGGCATTCAGATCGCATTGAAATGGGCTGATGAACCGTCGCGAGCGCAGGGCCGCCGGCAAGAGCTCCAAGATTGAGCGGAGCAAGACTGAGCGGAGCAGGACTGAGCAGAGCAGGACTGAGCAGAGAAGGGCGGATCAGGACTCGCAGGCCGCGCCCACGGTTGCCGCGCTCTATGAGACCGGCATTGCGCATTTGCGCGCCGGGCGGCATCTGGATGCTCAAACCTGCTGCCAGCAGGCGCTGGCGATCGATGCGGGGCATGCGGACACCCTGCACCTCATGGGCCTGTTGTCTCTGCAGGCCGGGCAATATGATCACGCGGTGGAATGGCTCTCGCGCGCTATCCGGCAAACTCCCAACACCCAAACTCGCAAGACGGACTATCTTTCGGCGCTCGGGATCACCTTGAAGCAGATGGGGCGCCTCGACGACGCGCGCAACGTGTTCGACAAGGCGGTGCAGCTCAAGCCGGACGATGCCGAACTGCGGAAGCATGCCGGCGGCGTTCTTGTCGCGCTCAATCGCCCTGCCGATGCGCTCTTGAGCTTTCAGCATGCCCTTCAACTCGACCCGCGGCATTGGGAGGCCGCCTATCAGAGCGGCGTTCTCTTGCATCAGTTCGAGCGGTTCGAGGAGGCGCTTGTCCAATTCAACCTGTGCGATGAGCTGCGGCCGGATCACGCCGCGACGCTGCAGACGCGCGCGCGCGTGTTACGCGGCCTGAAGCGATACGAGTCGTGCGTCGCCGACGCCCGGCGGGCGCACGCGCTCGATCCCGCCGATCCCGTCACCTGCAATAATATCGGCGACGCGTTGCTCTGGCTCGGTCGCCACGAAGAGGGACTGCAATGGTTCGACAAGGCGCTTGCCCGCCGGCCGGACTTCATCGAAGTCCTGCTCAACAAAGGCTTCGCGCTGCTTCAAGCTCACCGGTTCGATGAGGCGTTCGAGACCTATCGTCACCTGTTGGTCGTGGATCCGAACAACGCCAAGGCCGCCTGGCAGTTGGCGCATCTGAAGCTGTTGACCGGTGATTTCGAGGCCGGGTGGGCCGAGCGCGAAGCGCGCTGGAAAATGCCGGATTTCTCGACGGAATATCCGAAATTTTCGCAAGCCAAATGGCTGGGACAGGAATCGATAGAAGGCAAGACCATCCTCGTTCATGTCGACGAGGGCCTGGGCGATACACTTCAGTTTGCGCGCTATCTGCCAATGCTGGCGGCCCGCGGCGCGCGCGTCGTTCTCGTCGTTCAGGACGCGCTGTGTCCGCTGCTGGCTGATGTGTCCGGAGTCTCCGCGTGCATTCCGTTCTCGTCGAAGACCTATCCGCCATTCGACATGCATTGTCCGATCATGAGCCTGCCGCTGGCGTTCGGCACGACGCTTGCGACAATTCCTTCGGCGAACTATCTGCCGCCGCTTCCCGCGGCACGCATCCAGGTCTGGGAGCAGCGCCTCGGCCCGCGCGACCGGCTGCGCGTCGGCCTGGTCTGGGCCGGCAATCCGAAACAGGGCAACGACTGCAATCGCTCGGTGCCATTCAGGACCCTGACGCCGCTGCTCGATGTCGATGCGACTTTCGTGAGCCTGCAGAAGGATCCGAGGCCAGATGACAAGACGCGGTTGGGCGAGCGCACCGACATCGTCGATCTCACGGCCGACCTGGGCGACTTTGTCGAGACCGCCGCGCTGATCTGCTGCCTCGACCTCGTGATCACGGTGTGCACCAGCGTCGCCCATCTCGCCGGCACGCTCGGCCGTCCGACCTGGGTCATGCTGCCCTATCTGCCGGATTGGCGCTGGCTGCTCGATCGTGACAACAGCCCCTGGTATCCGACCGTGCGCCTGTTCCGGCAGGACGACACACGCGACTATGCTGGGGTTGTCGATCGCATGCGGACAGAACTGCTGCGCTATCGCGCCTCCGGTCCCGGAAACAACGCGTCGGTTCGGCCGGCAAGCCGATAGGCAACAAGGCCCATCCATTCGCGCCAGCCCGTATCGGTACGCTCCAGCCCGTCGACGGAGAAACCGGTGAAACTGAGGAGATCGGCGCGCGTGCCGACCCGCCAATCCACCGGATAGGGTTCGACCGTGAACCCCGCTTTCCGGAACAGGCCGACCGATCGCGGCATGTGGTAGGCCGAGGTCACCAAGAGCCATCGCTCGCCATCTTTCGGCGCAACCAGCGCCTTGGAGAACATGGCGTTTTCGTAGGTGTTACGTGAACGCCGTTCCATGATCACCCGCGTCTTGGGGAGGCCAAGGCTTGCGAAAATCTCCGCGGCGTAGTCGGCTTCCCTGGCATCGTTCGAAATGAGGTTCGCGCTGCCCCCGGTGAACACGATTCGGGCGTTCGGATAGCGATGCGCAAGCGCTGCGCCTGCGATGAGGCGGTCGGCCCCTGCCCGCGTGACCGGCATGTTGTGCGCAACCGACAGATCGGCCTCGATCGGCCCGCCCAGAACGATAATGCCGTCCGGGGCGCCGCGCGTGGCATCCCAGGGGGGAAAGCGGCTATCCAGCGGATACAACAGCCAATAGCCAAGCGGCGAAAACCCGCAAATCGCGAGCAGCACGGCCGAGACAACGAGCAGCTTGCGGCCGAGCCGCGCAAACCGCGTCGCCAACAGCAGCACGCCGACCAATCCGAGGCCGATCAAGAGATTCGTCGGCAGCAGCATGATGCCGAACGTCTTGGATAGAATGAAAAACAAAGGAAACCCTTTCGGATGGAGATGGCTTGCGGATCACGATGGCTTGGGCGGATCGAACCTGATAGCCCATCGAAGCCTTTTTGACGTGGATGGGACCCGCCGATCCATCTATCCTCACAAAAGGCATGTTCAGAAATGATGGATTGCCGGCTCACGACCGGCAACAACGAATAGAACACTTCGAGGCCAACGAGAAAGTCCCGCCATGACCCATCACCATCTGCATTCGAGCCCGGAAACCTGCCATTGGGGCTTTTTCGAAGCCAAGCTCAAGCCGGTCCTCACGGTCGAAAGCGGCGACGAGGTCACCGTCGACACCATCAGCGGCGCTCCCGAGGTGATACCGGATCGAAGCAAATTTCATATTCCGCCGGAGCTGGACGAGGTGCACGCCAAGAGCGAGCGCCCGCTGCCCGGCCACATCCTGACCGGCCCGATCGCCGTAAAAGGCGCCGAGCCCGGCGACGTGCTGGAGATCGACGTCCTCGATGTCCAGCTCAGGCAGGACTGGGGTTACAACGTCATCCGTCCCCTCGCCGGCACGCTTCCCGACGATTTCCATGAGACCCGCTTCCTCCTCATCCCCCTCGACAGCGAGCGGATGATCGGCCGATTGCCCTGGGGGCTCGATCTGCCGCTGGCGCCATTCTTCGGCGTGATGGGGGTCGCGCCGCCGCCGGCCTGGGGCCGCATCACCTCGATCGTCCCGCGCGCGATGGGTGGTAATCTTGACAACAAGGAACTTGGCGCCGGCGCCAAGCTCTACCTGCCGGTGTTCGTGCCGGGTGCGCTGTTTTCCTGCGGCGACGGCCATGCCGTGCAGGGCGACGGCGAGGTCTGCGTCACCGCGATCGAGACCGCACTCCAAGGCCGTTTCCGCCTGACGCTGCGCAAGGATATCCGGCTCGACTATCCCCGCGCCGAGACGCCGACGCATTACATGACGATGGCGATGGACCCCGACCTCGACCAGTGCGTGGTGCGCGCGCTGCGCGACATGATCGCGCTGCTCGGAGAGAAGCGGAATCTGTCGCGCGAGGATGCCTACACGCTCTGCAGCCTTGCCGCGGATCTGCGGGTGACGCAGACCGTCAACGGCTCCAAGGGCATCCATTGCATGATCGCCAAGACAATCGTGCACGGGTGACGCTTGCCGGTTCGCTTGCCATCCTGACCAGCAACATGGAGTACCGGCAACCGACACAATGACTTGAGAACGAGTGATTGGCCCGTCACAGTGAGTGATCGGGAGCCTCCTTTCCTTCACAGACGGCGTTCGCTACCCTGCACCGGCCAACGAACGAACAGGCGGTGGGGAAATGTTGAAGGACAGGCTGTCGCCGGCCGACGAAGCCACGCGCGAAACTGAAATGCGGCAAGCACTTTTGGCTTGTCCGCGCATCGTCGATCTGATCGCACGCGGCGCCCTCGCCGATCCGGACGCCGAGGCGATCCTCTATCTGCGCGCGCCGCTCGATGAGCGCCCGCTCGCCATCTCCTACGATCGCCTGATGGGCACCATCAAGGCAGCCGAGACCTTCTTTCGCGCGCAAGGCATCGGCAAGGATGATGCGGTCGCGATCCTGCTGCCGAGCTGTCCGGCGGCGATCGCTGCGATCTGGGGCGCCGCGGCCTGCGGCATCGCTGAGCCGATCAATCTCCTGTTCACGCGCGAGGCGATCGCAGCCCAGCTCAATGCCGTCAACGCAAAACTGCTGCTGGCGCCGCCGCTGGGCATGCCGGGCGGGCTTTACGAAAAGATCGAAGGCCTGCAAAAGGACGTCCCATCGCTGCGGCGGATCGTGATCGCACCCCTCGACGGGACGATTGCATTCGATGGCGAAGTCCTCAACACCGATCCCGCGTGGCGCGACGACTACGGCAAATGCATGGATGCCTCAGAAGCCGACCGCGTCGCCGTGATGCTACCGACCGGCGGCACCACCGGCCATCCCAAGGTCGCCCGCCTTGCCAACCGCGCGATGGTCGCCTCATGCGTGTCGTCGCGGATGGCGCTGGATGACCGGAAAGGCGACCGCAGCCTGATCGCATTGCCGCTGTTCCATGTCGGCGGGCTGTTCGTCGGCCTCGGGGCCGCGCTGTCGGCCGGCGCCACGTTTGTCATTGCCGGCCCTGCCGGCGCGCGCGATCCCGCCTTCGTCACCCATTACTGGAAGATCATCGAGACGCACCGCGTCACCCATGGGGGCGGCGTGCCGACGACGCTCGGCGCGCTCGCCGACATCCCGGTCGGCGATTGCGATATTTCCTCCCTGCGCATCGCGGCGACCGGCGCCTCGATCTGCCCGCCCGAGATCGAGCGGCGCTTCCTCGCGCGATGGGGTGGTGCCTGCGTGCAGCAGGTCTACGGCATGACCGAGCTTGCCGGCGGGATCACGCACGACGTGGCCGGCGTGAGGCCGCGCGCGGAGGCCGTCGGCACCAAGAACCCGATGGTCGAACTTGCGATCCTCTCGGGCGGCGAGCTGTACACCGGGCCGTGGCCTTCGCCGGTCGGCGAATTGCTCACCAAGGGACCGCAAGTCTTCCCGGGCTATGTCGACAAGAAGCAGACCGAGGACGCGTTCTACGAGGGCTGGCTTCGCACCGGAGACATCTGCCGCGTCGACGCCGACGGCTTCGTCTACATCATGGGCCGCGCCAAGGACGTCATCATCCGCGGCGGGCACAATATCGATCCGCGCACCATCGAGGATGCCGCGCTGGAATTTCCGGGCGTAGCGCTCGCAGCCGCCGTGGGCCGCCCCGATACCTATGCTGGTGAAGTCCCGATGCTGTTCGTATCAGGGCAGCCGGGCGTCGACATCGACCCGCAGGCGCTCGCGGCTTTCGTACAGGAGAAGATTTTGGAGCCGCCGGCGCGGCCGCGCGCGGTCTCTATCGTTGCCGAGATGCCGGTCACGCCGGTCGGGAAGATTTTCAAGCCGAAGCTCCGGGAGATCGCCGCTGGCGAAGCCGCGCGCGAACTGCTGGCGGCCGAGGGGCTTGCGAAGGACGTTATCGTTGAAGCAATCACCGATCCGTCGCGCGGGCTCTATTTGCGCGTGACGGCTGCACCGAGCCAGGCGGCAGCGGCCAAGCAGCTCCTGCAACGTTTCCCCGTGAAGATCGAGGTGCAGGCTTAAGGCGGCCTCGCGCCGCCAAGCTGTCAGTCGCTTCGGCCTCAACCCGCGCTGTCACCGAAATTGCTGCGTGCCGCCGAATCAAGATTTGAATCGGCGCGCTGACGTCTCGCCCGCGTAGCGGGCAATCCACAGGAATCTCTCTTTTCCAGATGCGCCTTGGCCCGACCGGCCCGGCTCCCCGCCGGGGTGACGGGCATTTTTCGCTGAATTCTTAGTATTGTTACAGTTTTTTCAACGTCTTAACCAAGGAAGGCAAAGACCCTATACAAGATTCGGGATTCCTAATAGAGTCGTAAAAGTTACTTTTAAGTATCTTTGTAGCGGACTAGCTTTTGACATGGCCACGGAAAAAGCCGAGACCGACCGCGTTCCCGTAACCTTGTCGCTTGCAACCATCACCTATCTCGAAAGGCTTGTGAGACAGGGCACCCACGGCACCAGCGTTCCAGGTGTCGCCAGGACATTGATCGAAGAAGGCATTCGGCTCGCCATCAAGGACGGGCTGCTGTCGATCCGCGACAATGGAAAGTAACGGGAGTTTTTGAGACGCGCGGGCGGTTCGGTCGGACACGAGGCCAGGACGATCCAATTGGGATCCATTCTGGAAGCGATGACATGCCCGCCAATCAAACCACCCATCAATTGACCAATCACCCGACCTGGACCACCGAACGCCTCGAGCTGCTCAAAAGCGGCTTCGAGGCAGGACTATCCTGCCGCGAAATTGCAGCTCACATCGGCGTCAGCCGGAACGCCGTGATCGGCAAGATCTCGCGTATGAACCTGACCCGCGAGAAGGCCGGGGTCAGGCGCCCGGCCAGGAAAGCCGCCGAGACCGCATATCGCCCAAAAGCGGCGGCGACGTTTCGGCAGTATTTGCTGAAGGCCGTGCCCGCCGAGCCGGAGCCGATCGTCGAAGACGACAGCATTCACAACGGACATTCCTGCTCGCTGTTCGAACTGAGCAAGGAAAGATGCCGCTGGCCGATCAGTTCGCCGGGCGCTGCGGATTTCTGCTTCTGCGGCAACACGCCGATCGAGGGCCTACCCTATTGCCCAGGCCATAGCCGCCTCGCCTACCGGGTCAGCGCGCGCGAACGTTAGGGCGCGATGATTTCGTCATCGCGCTCTAACTTATTGTTTTGAGCATGATCTCCGCGCAAAAGCGTCGCGCTTGTTGTGAGATAGCGCGACCGGTCGATCATGTCGAAATGAGATCTTGGTTGCAGCGTCCTCGTTTCTATCCCAGCCGCCAGCCGACTTCCTTGGCGAAGCTCTGGTAAAACTCCGGATCATAGGCGCGCTCCGGCATCTCGCGCACGCGTTCATCGAGTTTGTGTGCGTCGTCACCGACCAGAATGCGCCATTGCCCGGCCTTGACGCCATCGAGGATGATTTTCGCAGCAGTCGAGGCCGTGGTGGGCGCTTCGTCGCGAAATGTGCGGGCGCGATCGAGCGCGATCTGTTGGATCTCCTCGTCCGACATCGGCGCGGTATCGATACCCTGGCCTTTCAGGCACGGCAGCGCCTGAACAATCTCGTTTGGATTGAGCCGATCGGATTCGCTACCGCTCTGCACCTTGCGCGTGTTGGACACGATCGAGGTGCCGATATGGCCGGGCATCACCACCGAGCATTTGACATGCGGCGCGTTGAGGCGGAGATCGTTGATGAGGGCTTCGGTAAATCCCTTCACAGCGAATTTCGCGGCGCTATAGGCGGTATGCGACACGCCCACGCCGACCGATGCCCAAAAACCGTTGACGCTTGAGGTGTTGACGATGTGAGCCTGATCGGCCTTCACCAGCAGCGGCAGGAAGGTGCGGACACCGAGATAGACGCCGCCCCAGCAGATGTTGAAGGTGCGCTCCCACTGCTCGCGCGTCGAGGTGAACAGGCTGCCGCCGCCGCCGATGCCGGCATTGTTGAACAGCAGGTGGATCTTGTCGGTCGCCTGCTGCGCGATCAGTTCATCGCGAAAGCGCTTGAGCTGATCCTCGATCGAGACGTCGGCGACGTGGGCGGTGACGCGCAGCCCCTGCGGCAGCTTTTCGGCCTCGCAGAGCCGCTTGGTCTCCGCCATGGCGTCCGCCGATACATCGCACATCGCGACATTGCAGCCCTCGGCCACGAGCTGGCGCGCGAGTTCGCGCCCCATCCCCGTACCGCCTCCGGTGATGACGGCAATCTTTCCAGCAAAATCCTTCATCGGACTTCGTTCTCCTTCCCTTCGAACGTCTTCTTTGGCTTTTGTCGGTCGATAAGGATTTGAACGGTTTCATTGCGCCGAGCAAGCACGCCGGCATCCCTGCCTGCGCGGGGCTTCGGGCTGTTGATGCGGCGCACAACGACCGGCGCACCCCATTGGCGACCGCATAGCTGCCCACAACTCATGTTTGAACCCAAGAGGGCGGTTCGCGACTTATCTGACAGGAGGGCAGCTTAGGAGACAAAGGCCAACAGGAGGTTCGGATGAACCATTGGCACGACACCATGGTCGATCGACCGGAGACCGATAGCGGGCTCTATGTCACAGGCTGGACCATCAGCGGACTGGCTGTGCTCGTGACCATCGTCGCGGTGTGGGTTCTCGGGATCTGACCGTACCTTTTTCGAAATTGATCGGGCCCCGGTTGTTCCGCCGAGACCGGTTGATGCGCGGCCGCCAGCCCCATCGCGAGGCCGGCCCACGGACTACTGCTTCGCGCACGTCTCGGCATCGCCGCCGCTGCAGCCGCCGTAGCCCAGCACTTCGACAATGATCAGCGACGCCTTGTCCTGGTTGCCGTCGTTGGACTTCCCCATATCCGCCATCTTGGAGACCGCGCCGGCCGTGTTCTTGCCCTTGCCGGCGTTGCTCGCGTGATGTTGGTCGCGCTGGGGGCGTCAGGCCCAAAAAAGCCCCGTTCCTGGGTTCCAACTTTGGAACAAATGAGTGGCGGCAAGATTTATGAGCTGTCGGTTCTGCTGCGGGAGCTTTGAGCAATGAGCGATCGGGAATTAGCCATTCAAGCCATTAGCGACGCCCAGCGCATTCTTGAAGAATATCTTGAGCCTAAACACCACGATCATGAAAGACTCCTCGATCGGCTGGTGGAGGTGCTCGAACGGCCGGCGGTCCTTGTCGCCGTCGAACGTCTGCGGCGCGACGCCGGTCAACGACTCTCGTCCTGACCGTCGATCCGGTAAGACATCGCGTTGTCTCCTCCCATCATGCGGTCTTTGACAGACCGCCAAACGAAGGGGATGACCACTCTCATCACATTCTAAGTCATGCTCCCGGGCATGAAGCAGCGAATATCGATCGTCGTATGATCGGGCCAGCGACGGTACATCGGCCACACCATGGTGCGACCTGCTCTGTTCGGCTCGGTGATGACCGCTTCGTCAGGCACGTCCCACCATTGATTTTCGATCCGGACGCGATAGTGGCCATCCTTGGATTCCCAATCCGTGTCCAAGAGGGCCGCCCCATCGGCATCCGAGCAGCACGGCCCCTTCCCACTTTTGAGGCTCTCGAACCATGGCTTGAGCGGCGAGCCAGCATAGCGACCATCGTCACGTGCGAAAGCGGGCGCGGCGATCAGTAGCGCCGCGCATAGAATGCGGAGTTTCATTGATAATCGTTCCAGGTGTGTATGTCGGCCAGACGATTCAACGCGGCTTGCACCAATAGAGTCGTCGAATTCCTAATTCGCCTTCATTTCATCCATCTCCTTTGGCGAGCGGCGCATGAACTTGAGTATTGCCCATACCCCGTCCCCAGCAACCTTCGTGCCAATTGCCGTCGCCAATCTGCGGAGGTGTGCTCGACGCGGGTGTTGATCCACCACTATTTTCTGAGCTGTGGCGCCCCGTCGATCAGACGGATGGCACGGGGGAATAACCGAACTAGCTTCCCCGCTGTCGTCAAGACCACCAGTATCGCTTCGGCAAGTAGAACTCGAAGCTCGGTAGTCGATAAGCCGACGCAACTATCCTCGCGCGCACGCCACAACACGCCGGAAACAACGTCTCATCCTACATATTCTCAGCGAGTCGATATTTGACAATGCAATCTCATCAGAAGTCATGCACATGATTTTTCGATTGCGATGCGCACGCTAGAGTGTTTACGAGCGAAAGCCCGCCCCGGACTTGATCCGGGGTGGGTGCCGGTTCGCGATGAAAACGCGTCAGAACAGGAAGCTGGAGCCTCCGTTCCGATTCAATCGGAACGGAAAAAGGCTCAGGTGACGAAAGCACTCATGCAACTCAAAGAGAGTCCCCTTGCCTCGTGTCCGCAGCGACGGCGAGAGCAGCATCCTGGCGTCGTAGCAACGCCATCGATCGCGGTTGCCACGTGCACCGGGCGAGCATGTTGTCAGACGCGACAAGCCACGCGCTGATAGAGAGTGCGCATTGCGCTGACGCCAGTGCGTCCTACGCGCTGCTGGTGTTATTTCGCCGGCTCATTTCCGGAACTATCCGATCAGATCCTGCCCCTTGAACAATCTGTTGCGTTCGATGAGCGCCCATCAGACCGCCGATGATTGTTTCAGTCTCGCGGTAGGCGGTGCCATTTGCGCCAAAGCCGTCTGCGACGAGGCAGACGGTCTGATCGGCCACGCAAGGCACGATGGTCGGCCACGAGCCGGTCGGTCCCTGGTATCCCCAGCATATGTGCCTCTAATGCAACAGAGCCTGGCTAAAGCTCCATCCTGGGGCGGTCGTACCTATTATGGCCGTAATCCTACGGTGTACCACTGGGGTCGGAATTTGCGTATTGCCGCGAGCAACGCGCGTTCAACCTTGTTTCCAGCCCCTTTGGGGGGATGGTAAGTCACGAGGCCCGGCCTCCTAGGCACACCGGGCCTCGTGGCAATCTCAATTTTGAGCCACGCAGCACTGCAATCCTGACCAACCTAGAGTTTGAAGAATCCCAATCGGGATTGCATTCTTCGTCGTCTATCGGCGGAATGCACAATCCTGGGCCATCGATGTCAACAAGTTCAAGCCGTCAGCCGCTTCATTCACCGGTCAGGTCGATTTGGCCTCCGTTTCGAGGCGCCGGCTGTAGCGTGACATGGCAAAGGAGAAGACAAAATAAATCAGGGCCACGAACAGGTAGACCTCGACGCTGAATGATTGCCAGGCGGGATCCACGATCGCGGTCTTCGCCGTCGTCAGCAGGTCGAAGATGCCGATGATCAGGACCAGGCTGGTATCCTTGAAGAACGCGAGGAACGTGTTCACCAATGGCGGTATGACGTGCCGGATCGCCTGCGGAAGAATGACCAGCCCGTTCTTCCGCCAATACGACAGGCCGAGCGCGTCGGCCGCGTCGTGCTGACCGCTGGGAACCGCTTGCAAGCCGCCGCGAATGACTTCCGCCAGATAGGCCCCGGCATAGAGCACGAAGGCCACCTGCGCCCGCAGCAGTTTGTCGATGTTGACGCCATCGGGCAAGAACAGCGGAAACATGACGCTCGACATGAACAGCAGGCTGACCAGCGGCACGCCACGGATGAGTTCGACATAGAGGACGCAAAGCGACCGGATCGCGGGCAGCCTGGAACGGCGGCCGAGCGCGACGACAATCCCGAGCGGAAAACCGAAGGCCAGCCCGAAGGTCGCGAGGATCAGCGTCACCGGCAGCCCGCCCCAGCGATCCTGGGAAACAAAGGACAGTCCGGGGATACCGCCCCACATCAACAGGCCGATCACGACCAGCGCCGCCGCCCATACCAGCACGAGCTCCTTGCGCCAAAAGCTGC